>Ga0302314_10022397_pt1 | contig 10361 bp, 7 predicted proteins | sample III_Palsa_N2_3_FD_200533 | JGI IMG/M metagenome (GOLD analysis project Ga0302314, IMG submission 200533) | Peat permafrost microbial communities from Stordalen Mire near Abisko, Sweden - III_Palsa_N2_3 | ecosystem: Environmental > Terrestrial > Soil > Palsa > Peat permafrost | place: Sweden... | reverse complement strand
GCGCGGCGGGTGCTGACCGGCCTGACCTACAAGGAGATCGGCGCCCAGCTGTTCATCTCCGCCAAGACTGTGGAACACCATGTGGCCCGGATTCGCCGGCGGCTGGGCGCGTCGAGCCGTCGCGAGCTGTTCGGGCACCTGCAGGTCATGCTCGCCCCGGAGAACGGAGCGGACTAACGGCGGGCTGCGCTCACCGGCCGGGCAGCGCGTGCAGGATCCCCTCACAGCTGCGCACCACTGTCCGGGCCGCGTCGGCGAAAGCACGCGGGAAGACCGGATTCTCGCTGAGCCGCCGCCATCGCTCCAGCGCCTCCAGCGCCACCGCGCGAAGCGTCCCGGGATCGGTATCGTCGACAAGCCCAAGCCGCCGGCCCGGGACCGTCCCGTTCGCGCCGAGCAGCCGCTCCGCTTCCGCGCGGTAGGCGTCGGGGAACGTCACCGCCGACGAGCGGATCGCGGCCAGCAGCCGCATCTCGGCAAACTCGTGACTGCCGGCCAGGATCCGCTCGACCTCGGCGAGCAGGCTGCGGCCCTGCGGTGAGGGCTCGCGCCTGAGCACGAAATCCACGGTGAGCAGCGCTGACCGCGCCTTGAGCAGGTCGCGGCGTTCCGTGAACCGGCTGGCCAGCGAACTGCGCAACTCGTCGAGACCGCTGCGCCGCACCAGCTCGGCGGCGAGCAGGTCCGGGCTGATACTGCCCTGTCGGACCAGCGTGGTGGCCAGTCGCACCCCGAATAGGCCGAAGCGGTCAAGGAGGACGCGCCTCCTGCCGAGTGAGAGCAGGGCGTCCTCACGCGGGCCCGAGTGCAGGAAGCGGCCGACGGAGAGCAGCATGGCCTCCGTGTCATCGCGGGGGGCGCCGGCCAGCGTCGAGAAGGCCTGGAACTCGTCCTGCCGCAGCGAGCGGCCGGCCTGTGCGAGCAGTCCGGCCACCGGCACGACGTCCTGGCACAGGCCGACAAGGCGGGGATCGGATCGGTATCGGGCGGCGACACGACGGGCCGACATCAGCGCGTCCAGCCTCCCGCCGCCGATCTCGTCTGCCCGCGAAAGCACCGCGATCGCGTTCAGCCCGCTGGCGCTGGCCGCGCCGTATTCGCTGAACGCCTCGAGGAATTCGAAGTCCGTGGCATGCAGATGCCGCATCAGGTAGACGACCGCGTCGGCGGCGGTCGGCTCGTCCTCCAGCAGCAGGAAGGCCGCCGACCGCTCCGAGTTCTCGGTCGTGAGCGACCCGATCCCGGGGGTGTCGATCAGCGTGGTGGCCTTCAGCTGCCGCGACGGCCAGTCCACCACGAGCCGCTCGACGTCGGCGGCCGGGGTGGCGCCCAGGTCGATGATCAGCCTTCCGTCGCGCCGACTGGCCGGCAGCTGCCGCGGCGCGCCCAGCTTCGGGTACAGCGTCAGCCGCGGCACGTTCCCGTACTGGTACCAGGTGACTAGCGTGGTGCACTCCGCCGCGTCCGTCGCAGCGACCATCTCGCCGACCATGGCGTTGAGCAACGTCGACTTGCCCGCCTTCACCTTGCCCGCGATGGCGACCTGCAGCGGGGCGTCGATGCGGTCCAGTTCCCCGCGCAGCCACCGCTGGGTCTCGGGCGAACCCCGGTACGCCTCCATGGTGCGCTGCAGCAGCCGGCGGGCGATCGACGAGAGGTCCGACGCGCTGGTCACCGTACCCAGAGGCCCGACCTATTCGGCCGCAAGCGCCAGCGCCTGCCCTTCGTGTTCCAGCGCGGCGATCCGCTCGAGTTCCGCGTACAGGTCGGCTATTCGCTGCTGCCGCTCCGCCTCACCGGCCTGCAGGGCTCGTTCCGCCGCGATCAGCGACTCCTGCGCCGAGCAGACCAGCTCATCGCTGCGGGCCATGAAGTGATCCCGCAGATCACGTTGCACGTAGCGGAGCATGTCCCGTGATTGCTTGCCCACCTGGAACGAAACATCATCCACGTAGCGGCGCACTGTGTTCTTGGCCTCCATCCGGCGCCGGTCGAGTAGACGCCGGCTCTCGTCGCGGACCATTTTACCGCCCATGAGCAGCCCGGCCGCGGCCGAAAACGGATTCAGCAAGCTCAGGCCCATGAACGTGGAAGCCATACCCGCCATCAGGGTGCCCATGTAACCACCGCGCAGCCCGACAAATGCCTGCTGGCCGACACCGAACTTCTCTCCGTCCGGACGCTCTATCTCAGCGATCACCTCCGGCGCCGCGGCCCTGGCCGTGCGCAACCGGGGCAGCGCCTGGGCACCGTCCTCCTCGAATAGGTCGCCCACCTGGGCGGCCAGCCAGCGCGCTCGCTTGGTGGCCCATAGGAAGTTCGCCGCCACGGCCGCGGCGGCCTGCTCCTCCAGCTGCGCGGCGAACTGGTCCCAGATCTTCTTGGGGTCGGCACCGTCCAGCGCCTTCTCCGCTTCCCGGACGATGACCCGCATCCGGTCCCGCAGGTCGTAGTCGACGTCGACGTTGAGGTCGGCGATCCCGTCATTCAGTGCCTGGGCCCAGCGCGAGCCGCGGTCCCTCAGGCCGTCGGCTCGTTGCCTGGCCTGCTCCAGCTCGGCGACCAGCTGGGCGGCCCGCTCCGGATCTTCGCAGGCGGCCAGCTCGGCGCGCATACCGGAGGCCAGCTGGGCGGTGATCGTCACGACATCGTTGGCCGCGGCCCGATTGGCCATCCGCTCGGACTGTCCGAGCACGCGCTCGCGCAGGAATGTGACGAGGGCGGGGAAACCCGATTCAGCGTTGAGCGCGTTGTCCCTGGCCCGCGATGCGTGCAGCCGCAGCATCGAGGAGGCGGCCAGCAGCTCTGCGTCGATGCCGGCGGTGCGCAGGTGTCTGCGGTCTAGTTCGGCGATCCACTGCCACCGCGGGTACAGGTCGATCTTGGTGAGCACGCAGGCGACGTTCGGGCAGACCAGTTTCGCCTGACGCAGAAACTCAAGCTCGGGGCGGCTGTACTCGGCCGCTGCATCGGACACCAGCAGGATCGCGTCCGCGCTGGGCAGCATGGCCATCGTGGCGGAGCCCTGCACCGAGCCGAGGCCACCGACGCCTGGCGTGTCCACCAGCTCCAGGCCGTCGGCGAGGATGTCCCTGGGAATCCCGGCCTCCGCGTACTTCAGGCCCGCATGGTTGCCCGGATTGTCGGCTTCGGAGACGTGGCTGGCGAGCTGCTCGATCGGCACCTGATAGCGTTCTTCTTGCTCGTCGCCGTCGCCGCCGCCCCAGGCGCCGCGGACCAGCGTCGCCGACGGATGGTGCGCGTACCGGACTACGGTCGGCACCGAGGTCGAGATGTCATCGTCGATCGGGCAGATCGGGGCGTTGACCAGGGCGTTCACCAGCATGCTCTTGCCCTGCTTGAACTCGCCCACCACTAGGACGCGCACCCGCGGGTTGTGCAGGCGCTGCAGCGCCTGGCGGGCCCGCACCGCGAGATCGGGCCGCTGGTATGCGGTCGAGGCCCGTAGCGTGAGCTCGACGGTCTGGATGGCCGGGGATGCGGCTTCGGCCACGGCGAATTGCCCGCCGCTGGCGGCCGACTGGGTGCCCGTGGCGACGGCGTGCTCGCTCGCGGTGTCACTCGGCATTGTTGCCTCCTCACGCCTTTGGCCCACCCGGGTATCCCGGGTGGGCCAAAGAAGGGTAACGCTGCTATGTCAGCTGCTCAGAACAAAAGACCCAGAACGGCGGCGTCGTGCCCGTCAAAGCCCGCGCAGTGGTCGACGTGATGGTCGTAGTGCTCGTGGTGGTCGTAGAGCTTGACCTCGTGCTCTTGGTGGCCGTGTTGGTCGTGCTCCCAGGCGTCGGGCTTGGGAGCACACGGAGCGGGGGCAGCCCCGCCGCCGGAGTGCCCGTGCTGGTCGTCGTGTTGGGAGTCCTTGCCCCAGCCCGACCGAGCGGGGGCAGCCCCGCCACCGAAATTCCAGTGCTGGTCGTCGTGGTGGGAGTCCTTGCCCCAGCCCGACCGAGCGGCGGCAGCCCCGCCGCCGGAGTGCCAGTGCTGGTCGTCGTGGTGGGAGTCCTTGCCCCAGCCAGACTGTTCGGGGGCAGCCCCGCCACCGAAATTCCAGTGCTGGTCGTGGTGACCGTTGTTCTTGTCGCCGCCGCGGGTGGGGCAGGGCGGCGTGGGGCCGGACGGGTTATGTGGTGTTGGTGGCATCTTTGCTCTTTCTCTCTTTCTGAAGGGAGCTGTCCGGCTGCGGACGCAGCCAGACAGATCAACACGTAAAGCGGCGTGCCGCTTCGTCGTGCCAGTTCTGAGGCGGCCACGGTCCCGGTCGGCAGTTGATCCGGGCCGCCGCGGTCACCAACTCAGTGCAGGTCCAGATATATGTGCGGCTCCTGGACGTCGTTAGTGCCGTGCTCGGTGTCTTGGCCGTAGTAGCTGTCCTGGCCGTAGTAACTGTCGCCGAAGCTGCCGTGAGCGTCGTGCGTGTGATAGTTGTCCGGGCCCGCAGGGCTGGCGGCTCCGCCGGAGTCCAGGGGACGAAAGCCGGTGCTGTCGTGCGAGCCGACGGTGTCACCGGAGTAAGCGGCCGGGCTGCCGGTACCGCCCGCCGAGGTCGTGGCGGCCCCGGAGCCGAAGCGGTGCAGGCCGCCGCCGTGGTCGTGGCTTGGGTGGCGGAAAGTGCTGCTGGGCGAGCTTCCGGCCGGGCCGTCCTGCGCGTCGCCGTAGATCAGGCCATTGTTGTGGTCACCGTAAATGAGGTTGCTGTTGTGGCCTGAGTTCCCGTGACCGTCGCCCGCCCAGTTGCCGGTGCCCGGTGCGCCGCCCGGGCCGGGAAGGGAGCCGCCCGCCACCACGTGGCTGTCATCGAAGGTCGGCGTCACGTCGCCGGTGGCCCAGATGTTCACGTGCCCGGGGTCGTGGGCGTGGGCGCCGTGGTCGTCGTACCGGTACGTGCCGGTGATGTGGTGCAGGTACTGGATGGCAGCGTGAATGTGACTGCCTCCCGCGACCGACACGACCAACGGCGAGACGGCGTGGCTCCTGTTCAGATCGACGAAGCGGTTGTCCGTCACCAGCGGCAGTGTGTCGCGAATATCCGCAGCGGACACGTCAGTGAGGCCGTTGGCGGCCAGCACTTGCTCGGGACTCGCGCGGAACTCCGCCTGGGCCTGCGGATCTTTCAGCAGTCTCAGGATGAAGTCCAGCAACGAGGTCGCAGCGGTCATCGTTGCTATTTCCTCGATATCGTCAGATGAGCGAAGGGACCGGATTTCCGGGCGCTTCGATAAATCTAGGGACCGATCGCCCCGCGGCAATCGGGGAACAACCCGCTATCTCTGGGGCACCGATAGGGGATCCGGGCGGTTCCCCTAATAGGGGATTAGGGGATTTCTCCTCAGCCCGCTCCTAATCCCCTAATTAGGAAAGGGGGTTTGCAGGGGGTTGCCAGCGCCAACGCGATGGCCCGGATCCGCGTCTTATTTTCAGGACGTTTCCGAAAGGTTCCCTGGATACATCCGTAAGGTGCTGGGGAGCGCCCGCTTGGGGAGGGTGATGAGGATGGCGTACTGGCTGGGGATCGACCTCGGCACGACCTACACGGCCGCGGCGCTGTACCGGCCGACCGTGGACGAGCTGGAAACCGACGTCGTTCCGCTGGGCTGCCGCTCGCCCGCCGTACCGTCGGTGCTGTTCCTGGCCGGAGACGGCTCGCTGGTGGTCGGCGAGAGCGCGGAACGCCGCGCGCTCACCGACCCTGACCGTGTGGTGCGGGAGTTCAAGCGCCGGATCGGTGATGAGATCCCGCTGCTGGTGGGCGGGGTGCAGTGGCCGGCTCATGAGCTTGCCGCGGTGCTCGTCCACTGGGTATGGCAGCGGGTCAACCAGCGAGAAGGTGAACTGCCCGAAGGCGTCACGCTGACCTGCCCGGCCAGCTGGGGACCACACAAGTTAAGCCTGTTCGAGCAGGCCGTCCAGGCCACCCGCATCGGTGAGATGACGCGGCTGGGCCGCGCACAACTGCTGAGCGAACCGCAGGCCGCCGCGATCGGCTGCGCCAGCCGGGAGCAGGTCGAGGTCGGCGCCCGTCTGGCCGTGTACGACCTGGGCGGGGGGACCTTCGACGCCGCTGTGGTCCGCAAGGACTCACCGACCGCATTCACGCTCCTTGGCAGGCCCGAAGGGATCGACGGGCTCGGTGGGGTCACCTTTGACGAGATGCTGTTCGAGCACGTATGCGCCGCCGCCGGGGTGTCGCTGACCCAGATCGACCCGAACGATCCGTACATCGTTCCCGAGGTCGCCCGGCTGCGCCGCGAGTGCACGGAGGCGAAGGAAGCCCTGTCGGTGGACACCGACACCACCATCCCGGTGGCGCTCGGTGGGGTGCGGCAGCGGGTCCGGGTGACCCGGGCCGAGTTCGAGGAAATGATCCGGCCAGAACTGGACCGGACCATCAAGGCGCTGCACCGGGCGCTGGAGTCGGCAGCCGTCGACAGCGCGCAGCTTGATGCGATCCTGCTGGTCGGGGGCTCGTCCCGGATCCCGCTCGTCTCCCAGCTGATCTCGGCCGAGTTCGGCCAGGCGCCGGCGATTGACACCGACCCCAAAACCACGGTCGCCGTAGGTGCCGCGCGCTTTCTCGCACCAGCCCCTGGGCCCTCCGAAGACAGCATGGACACCGATTTCCGACTGCCGGCCGTACCGCCGGAACGACCGCAGATGTCCAGGATGTTCTCCAGCGACGAAGACAGCACGGCCGGGCCGATGCGGCACCGCTCTCGCAAGGCGGTACTGGGCACGGCCCTGGTTCTGCTGCTCGCCGCGGGGGTGGCGATCGGGCTGGGTTCCCCTAAACTCGCCGGCGAGCTCCGTCACTTCGCGGCGGCACCGGGGACGACGCGGAGCGCGGGCAGCACGCCAGCTCCCGGCCGGTCGGCTGGCCTCACTGGTGCGAAGCCGCGCAGCACAGGCGCGTCAGGAGCTGGCTCATCCACCAGTAGCCCCGCACCGTCGGCGACCAGCTCAGCACACGGCCAGGGTAGAAGTAAGGCCGCCAGCAGCCTGGCTGCGGCACAGGAGCAAGCGAAGAGCACGTCGACCACGTCCCCGGTGCAAAGCCCGACAGCATCCGCCCTCCCGCCGACGCCCACCCCGCTACATAGCTCGCCCACGCCCACGCCCACGCGCAGGCCGACGCCGACGCCGACGCCGACGCCGACGCCGACACCGACACCGACACCGACACCGACGTCGAGCAACTCATCCCCAGCGTCATAAATCATCGGGTATCGAGGCCGGCCGCCGGGTGGGGTGTCGCAGCCACCACAAACCGATCGGCGGCCTTTAGGGGCCTCTACCCGCCCATGTGCAGACGCCAGCCGCGCACACGCATGCCTCGTCGGGCTGGGGCGAAGTCCCGCTTTCTATTCGGAAGTACTGTGGTTCCCGACCCGGCATCCATGGGCTAACCAGGGCAGATACTCCGGGTGGCCACACGATTTCCGAATACTTACCGAAGCCGCATGATCAGCTAATCAGGCACCCGTGACTTGTCGCCAATTTACACGATTGACAGATACAAATATCGATGGTAACGTCAATATAGATGCCGCGCCGTTTACCATTGTCAGCTGTTTATTAGCATAAACAGGGTAGGAATACAAAAAATGGTTCTTCAACTACACAACGACGGCAGCATTTTCCAGTATACAGGGACACCCTTCTCGTGGCAGCAGATCGACAACAATCCAGCCAACATCGTAATTTTTTCTGGTAACTATCTACTGCATAACGACGGCAGCATTTTCCAGTATACAGGGACACCCTTCTCGTGGCAGCAGCTCGACAACAATCCAGCCACCACCGCAATTGTTGCTGCTTTTGGTGTTCCTGGCCCTTTTATACTACGTAACGGCAGCGGAATTTTCCAGTATACAGGGACACCGTTCGCGTGGCAGCAGATCGACAACAATCCAGCCACCACGGCACTTGCTACCAGCATAATTGGTCCTGGTTTCGGTCTCTATGAACTGCATAACGATGGCAGCGGAATTTGGCAATTTGCAGGGGCACTCGAGTGGCAGCAGATCGACAACAATCCATCCACCATCGCAATTGTTGCTGCTCCACTTAATGCTGGTGATGATGCTGCCCTCTATCAACTACGTAACGATGGCGGCATTTTCCAGAATGACGTTTCAACGCCTTCCAGCGGGTGGCAGCGGCTTGATATCAATCCAGCCAACGTCGCAATTGCTGCCGGTGGTGCCCTCTATCAACTGCATAACGATGGGAGCATTTTCCAGTATACAGGGACACCCTTGTCGTGGCAGCAGCTCGACAGCAATCCGGCCAACGTCGCAATTGCTGTTGATGAGAGTAATGATCTCTATCTGCTGCATAACGATGGCAGCGGAATTTTCCAGTATACAGGGACACCCTTCTCGTGGCAGCCGATCGACAGCAATCCAGCCACCACCGCAATTTCTGGCTGAAGATTGAGGCTTATTCAAAACCCGGCCTCTCGCAAGCGTCGTCGCAGGTCAGAAGCTTGAGGTAAGGAGAGTTTTGAATAACGCAAGTGTCCTGAGGACGTAAGGACTTATCCGGAGCGATCCGGACGGGCCTGATCCTGCTACGGATCAGATGTCCCGTCCGTTCCCGCTGCGTGCCCGATCGGAAGGTGATCGACGGTAAATCGCGGTCACTCACGGACATGCATCCCTGATCCTCACCTGTAACGCGCCAGTCCAAGCAACCACACCTACGACCTTGCAAGCAGAAGATCAAGGGCCCTGCGGGAAGTGAGGTGCAAGCCTTGAACGTCTTGGCCGTCCCAGGTCGCGTTACTGAGGCTCTGGTTGTCGATCTCGGCCCGATTCAGTTAATCTCAGGGTTGGCGCCAGTGTTGATTCCCTGGATGGTAGCCCGTTTCCTATTTCGATGTCGTAAGCGTCGGTCGCCGCTATCTCTGCTGCCGCGATCTGACCGGCCGGGGATGGTTCGTCGTCCTTGACTTTCGGCGGGGCCTGGGTCCATGGCTTGATGTGCTGGACGACCTCGGCGTAGAAGCGGTCGATGGCGCTGACGACCGAGCTGACGAATGATCCTTGCCGTGATGGGCTCGATGCATAGGGCACCGGGGGCATCCCGGAGCTCCGTGCTCTCCCCAGCGGACGCCAAAGACCCGGGCCGCCGCCTGAAGGCCGCGGTCGTCACCTTCACCCAGACAGGCCGCCTACACGGTGGGCTATGCGTACCGCACGCTGTTGCCCCGATCGAGATCACCGCTGACCTGCGGGCCGGGCAAGTGCGCTGCTCGGTCACGGTCCTGGCACCCAAAGCAGGCAAGCCAGCAACAAGGGTGAGCTGGCTCGCCCAGGACCGCCCGCACCGCGTGCCTCGGCAGCCACACGACAATTCGATAGCCCCCTGGACATCACCAGGCTCGTCGTGATCGGCTAGGTCCGCAGGGCGCCGGACGCTTGACGCACCGTCATATGCCCCAGGGAGTACCAACGGCGTGCCGCGACGCATCCCGCAGACATGCCGCCGGGGATGGTCCGCAGGGTGTATCTAATATGTTTTGTCCCTATGATCCCGCAGCGACCGCGAGTCCGCCTTCCGGCCGGGGTGATCATGCTAGATATCTGGGTGACGGCGAGGAGGTTACCGGTTGCCTGACAGGCGAGTCGTCAGCGGGGTGGTCGCCACCGTGATCGCGGGGGTGGTCGCCATCGCGGTGGTGGTGCTGCTGCTGGCGCACAAGTCGTCGCAGGCCGGGGCGCCGTCGGCCACCGGCCAGGCCAGGACCGCTTCCGGGACCGCGGCGGCCGCCTCAGGTCCGGCCACCTTCTCCGGTCCGGACGGGGTCGAGGCCAGCTGGGTGATTCAGGAGAACGACAAGCCGGGCAGCACCGCGTGGGAGATCCACGACGCGCACGGCGGCATCAGCGGTTTCGTCAACCAGGTCTACGCGCAGCAGGGCCAGAAAGTCACCTTGTACGTCAGCACCACCGGCCCGTCCTTCCGCGCCGAGGCCTTCCGCATGGGCTACTACCACGGCAAGGGCGCGCGCCTGATCTGGACGTCGGGTCAGCAAACCGGCAAGGACCAGCCCGGCTGCCCGGTCAGCCGCGGCACCAACATGGTGGCCTGCGACAACTGGTCCCCGTCGCTGACGTTCACCGTTACCCCGGCGTTCGTCCAGGGTGACTACCTGATCAAGCTGACCGGTCCTGGCAACCGGCAGAGCTACGTCCCGCTGACGATCTGGGACCCCGCCAGCACCGCCACGTACGTGATCAAGAACGACGTGTTCACCTGGCAGGCCTGGAACTATTACGGCGGCTACGACTACTACCAGGGCCTAGGCAACTGCCCGCCGGACGTGTATCCGATCTGCAACC
>Ga0302314_10022395_pt1 | contig 10361 bp, 8 predicted proteins | sample III_Palsa_N2_3_FD_200533 | JGI IMG/M metagenome (GOLD analysis project Ga0302314, IMG submission 200533) | Peat permafrost microbial communities from Stordalen Mire near Abisko, Sweden - III_Palsa_N2_3 | ecosystem: Environmental > Terrestrial > Soil > Palsa > Peat permafrost | place: Sweden... | reverse complement strand
CTCCGCCCCATTGGGGGGGAGAGGGAGTTTCGCTCTTCTAGCCAATATTTTCACAAGCTCAGGGCGGGAGCGGGGTTTTCGCGGCTCGGCCGCGGTCAAGATTTCCGACGGTTGGTATGAGCCGAAGGACTCTGGATCTGCGGCGGCCGGCGGCCCTGCTGTGGCTCGCCGTCGTGATCCTGGCCGGCGCCTATCTGCTGGTGCGGATCCATGATGGGCTGGCGTTCCGCACCGATCTGATGGCCCTGCTGCCGCGCGAACAGCAGGACCCGGTGCGCCAGCACGCCGACGATGTCGTCACCGGCAGCCTGTCGCGCCAGGTGGTGATCCTGGTCGGTGCACCGGACCGCGACGCCGCGCGGGCTGCCGCCCAAAAGCTCGGCACGGCGCTCGGCCAGCCGGCGCTGGTGCAGTGGCACACCGACAGCCTGGACAAGGACCATTTGACCCGGATGGGGCGGGTCTATTTCCCCTATCGCCGCGGCTTGCTGACCGAAGACGATCGCCAGCGCCTGAGCGATGGCAAGGGCGAAGAAATCGCCAATCGAGCCCTGTCCCAAGTCTTCGGCTTCGTCGGCTTCGGCGATGCGGCGCAGCTGGCCCATGATCCGTTTCTGCTGATGACGAATTTCTTCACGGGCCTGCCGCTGCCGATGTCGGGATTGGCCCTCGATGACGGCATGCTGTCGCTCAAGGCCGAGGGGCGTTATTGGGTCCTGCTGTCCGGCTCGCTGACCGGCGAACCCTATGCGCTCGATGTGCAGAAGCAGGTGATCGCCGCCCTCGATCCGGAAATCGCGGCGCTGCAGTCCGGCAATCCCGATCTCCAGGTCTTGCGGGTCGGTGCCGTGTTCTTTGCCCAGGCCGGGGCGGCCCAGGCCATCGGCGAAACCACCCTGATCAGCATCGCCTCGACCCTCGGCACGCTGCTGTTGGTCTTCGTCGTGTTCCGGGCGCTGGCGCCGCTCTGGCTGACCCTGCTGGCGATCGGCGTCGGTGTCGCCGTGGCCTTGGCGACCTGCCTGTTTCTGTTCGGCGAGCTGCATGTCGGGGCGCTGCTGTTCGGCGTCAGCCTGATCGGCGTGACCGTGGATTACAGCCTGCAATATTGCACCGAGATCTTCGCACCGAACCCGCCACCGCCGGCGGCGCGCCTGCGCCGCGTGCTGGCCGGGATCACGCTCGGCACGGCGACCACGATCATCGGCTATCTGACCTTGATGCTCGCGCCGTTTCCGGGGCTGCACCAGATCGCGCTGTTTTCGGCGATCGGGCTGTTCGCCTCGTGGGCAACGGTCGTGTTGTGGCTGCCGGCGCTCGACCGCAGCCGCGTGCCGAGTCACGGCAGGCGCATGCTGGCGGCCGCGGGCTGGTTCATCGCCGCCTGGGAAGTGCCGCGGTTCCGCCTGGCGCGCCGGATCGTGCTGGGGCTGCTGATCGTTGCCGGTGCCATCGGCCTCGGTCGTATCCGGGTCGATGACGATGTCCGGCGCATGCAATCGCTGTCGCCGCCGCTGGTCGCCCAGCAGGAGCGGCTGCAGCATCTGATCGGCTCGACCGCCGGCAGCCAGTTCTTTCTGGTGGTGGCGCCGGATGACGAGACCGCCTTGCAGCGCGAGGAAGCGCTGGTCGATCGGCTCACCCCTTTGTTGGGCAAGGCGCTCACGGGCTTCCAGGCGCCGGCGCAATATGTGCCCTCGGCAGCCCGGCAGCGGGAAAATCGCCAGCTGGTTCATCAGGCGCTCGATGGCGATCTGCTGCAGCGCCAGGTCGCGCGCCTGGGCCTGACGGAGGCGGCCGAACCGTCCGGCGATGACGGGCCGGTGCTCACGCTGCCGGAAGTCCAGGCCAGCGGTGCGCTGGGCTTCCTGTCGTCGCTGATCCTCGACCGGGACGGCATGGCGATCCATGTCGTGACTCTCGACGGCGTGTCCGATCTGACGGCGCTGGCGACCGCGGCCGACGGCATCGAGGGCGTGCGCTTTGTCGATCCGGCCGGAGATTTCAGCAGCCTGCTCGGCAAGTATCGCAACCGTGCCCTTGTCCTGCTCGCCCTTTCGGCGGCGCTGATGGCGCCGTTGCTGGTCTGGCGCTACGGGTTCCGACGCGGGTTGCGCGTGCTGGCCCCGCCCTTGATCGCGGTCGGGCTGGCGCCGGCGCTGCGCGCGCTGGTCGGTGGCCATTTCACCTTCTTCGACGCCATGGCCATGGTGCTGATCCTGTCGATCGGCGTCGACTACGCGGTGTTCTGCGCCGAGACCGAGGGTGAGCGCAAACCGGTGACGATGCTGGCGGTCGCCATGGCCGCGGGCACGGCGCTGCTGTCGTTCGGGCTGCTGGCGATCAGCGGCGTGCTGGTGGTGAGCGCCTTCGGGGCCACCATGGCGACCGGCATCCTGCTCGCCTTCCTGCTGGCGCCGATGGCGCGGGCGCCGGCGCTGTCCGGGGGTGCCGCCCATTGGTCGCAGCTCCGCGAGCGCGGGGCCTATTGGGGCATTCGCTGCGTCGTCGCCTGCTACTATGTTTTGGGCCGGCGGGTCTCGTCCGCCCTGCTCTGGCCGATCGTGCTGTATTTCTATGCGACCGATCCGCTGCGGCGCCGGGCCTCGCGGGACTATCTGGCCCGGGCCTATCGCTTGCTCGGGCGACCGGCGCCGACCCGGCTCGACGGGCTGCGCCATTTCATGAGCTTTGCCCGCAAGGCGCTGGAAACGCTCATCGCCTGGGCGCATCCCGAACGGACGCCGCTGCTGGTGGTCGGCCGCGACGAGATCGCGCGTCTCTCCGCCCAAGGCCGTGGCGGCTTGCTGATCGTCTCCCATCTGGGCAATGCCGAGGTGAGCCGGGGCCGGCTGGAAGCGCGCTTTGGTCAGCCGATGAATGTGCTGCTGCACTCCAAGCACGCCGCGCAATACAACAGCGTGATCCGGAGCGTTAATCCGGCGATCGCGGCGCATGTGATCGAGGTGACCGAGATCGGGCCGATGACGGCGATCGCGCTCGCCGAACGGGTCGAGCGCGGCGAGTGGATCGCGATCGCTGGCGATCGCACACCGCTGGAGGGCTCGGCCCGGACCAGCCTGGCGCCCTTTCTCGGGCAGGATGCGCCTTTTGCCCAGGGTCCCTATATCCTCGCTTCCCTGATGAAATGCCCGGTCTTCCTGCTGTTCTGCCTGCGCGAGCAGGATGGCCATACTGCCTATTTCGAGAAATTCGCCGACCGGATCGAGCTGCCGCGGCGCGACAAGCAGGTCTTCCTCGATGGTCTCGCCGCCCGCTACGCGGCAATCCTGGAGCGCTACTGCCTGAAGGCGCCGCTGCAATGGTATAATTTCTTCGACTTCTGGGCGGTCGACAACGCCGCGGACCGGGGTGAGCCGTGACGGATTTGCCGGCTCCGGCGCGCGCCCGAATCCGCAAGCGCGGGGATGCCGCCGACTGGGCGATGCCGTCGCCCGGTGCCTGGCCCGACGCGCCGGATCGCCATCATGTCATCGTCATCGGCGCCGGGATCGGCGGCCTGACTACGGGCGCGCTGCTCGCCAAGCGCGGCTTCAAGGTCCTGCTCGTCGAAGCCCATAACCGGCCCGGCGGCTATTGCTCGTGCTGGTCCCGGCCCGGGCCGGCTGGCGGAACTTTCCGCTTCGATGCCGGCGTCCAGGATTTCAGCGGCCTGGGCACGCGCGGCCCGATCCGGCAATTGCTCCGTTCGCTCGATCGCGAGCAGGCGATCGACTGGCGCCGGGTCCGGCATCGCTATTGCCGCGATGGGATCGGGCTCGACGTGCCCGACGATCCGGCCGATCTGGTCGCCGCGCTTTCCGCGAAATTTCCGGCCGAGCGCGCGGGCATAACGGGTTTCTTCGCGGAAGTCGCGGCGGTCTATCGCGACCTCTATGCGGACATCGAACTGACCGGCGGCGTGCCGATGGCGCCGACGACGCTCGCCGGATTGCTGGCCTGGCCGGCCAGCCATCCTCATGCCGCACGCTGGATGCAGCGCTCTTTCGCCGAGATGCTGGCGGAATATCTCAAAGATTCCCGCCTTATAGCGCTGCTCTTCACGCTCGCCGAATACATCACCGATCGGCCGGAAACCCTGCTGGTCGCCGATATGGTGCCGCTCTTCGGCTACTATTTCGATGGCGGCTTTTACCCGCTCGGCGGCTCGCAACGCCTGGCCGATGTGCTGGCCGAGGCCATCGCCGCAGAGGGCGGCCAGGTGCTCCTGCGGACCCGGATCAAGCAGATCCTGATCGAGGACGGGCGGGTTGCGGGCGTGGTCTCGGCGTCGGGGCGCCGCCATTTCGCGCCAATCATCGTCGCCAATGGCGATGTCGTTTCCATGCTGACCGAGCTGGTCGGTTCGCCGCACATCGGGGCGGCCTATCTCGAGAAACTGCAGGCGATGCGCCGCGGGCCCTCGGCGATCCTGGTCAGCCTCGGCCTCGATACCGTACCGGATCTGCCCGCCCGCATCTTCATCCATCAGGACGGGCTCGATTTCGGCATCGGCAATCCGAGCGTCATCGACCCGACCCTGGCGCCGCCGGGCTGTGCGGCGCTGACGATATTGTGCCTGCTGTCGGAAGAGGTCGCCGTCGCCTGGGAGCGCAAGACCGAGCATTACCGCGGTTCGAAGCAGGATTTCGCCAATCGCCTGATCGCGGCGACCGAGGCGGCGGTCATGCCGGATCTGCGCCGGCACATCATCCACCAGGAGGTGGCGAGCCCGCCGACCTTCACGCTCTTCGCCCGGACCCGCAACGGCAATATCTATGGCGCCGCGCGCAATCAATGGCACCCTCAGATCAAGTCGCCGGTGCCCGGATTGCTGCTGGTCGGCTCCGGTGTCTCGACTGGGCCCGGGATTGAGGCGGTCGTGGTTTCTGGTACAATCGCCGCCAATCTCGCGGCCGCGCCGTGATGGGCAACCGTTTTCCCGTACCGCCGGTCGAGTGTCCAAGCCCTGGGAGAGTCAGTTTGCCCCTTAGGGCTTTATCAGCGCTGGCCATTGGCGGTCTCGTCGCCGGTTGCGCCACCAGCCCGGTGGCACCGCAGCATAGCGTGCGCATGGCCCCGGGCCTGGAGCTGGTCATGCCGCAGCCGGACGAGCTCGGGCGCAGCCTCGAGGCGACGCAGCTGGTCACCGCCCATTACGGCGACCAGACATTGGTGTTCGAAGGCCATATCAGCGCCACACGAGAGCGGCTGTTGCTGGTGGTCATCGATCAGCTCGGCCGCAAGGCCTTGAGCGTGACCCTGGACAAGAGCGGAGTCACCTCTGAATCCGCGCCCTGGCTGCCCTCGACAGTGCCGCCGGAGAACATGCTGGCCGATATCATCACGCTCTATTGGCCGGATGCGGTCGTCAGCCGCGCCCTGGCAGCATCCGGCGGCAGCCTGGTGGCGACGCCAGCGTCGCGCTCCGTGCTGGTCGGCGGCCGCGAGGTCATTCATGCCGATTACCAGCCGGCCTCGGCGGACACGCATTGGGTCGGGCATGCGCTCTATCGTAACCTGCCCTGGCATTACGATCTCGATATCCGGTCGGTCCTGACGACGCCATGAGCAGAGCGCTTTTTCTCAATGATTGCGGCATCGTCTCGCCTTTGGGGCGGGGCCGGCTGGCGACTATACGGGCGCTGGCCGCCGGGACGCGCGATGGATTGCTCCTGCGCGACGATCTGCTGCCCGGACGATCGGTCTATGTCGGCACCGTCACCGGCGACTTGCCGGCACCGCCGGCGGCAGCGGCTTCGCTCGATTGCCGCAACAACCGGCTGATGCTGGTGGCGCTCAACGAGATCGCCGACAGTGTCGCCGCCGCCGCCGATCGCTACGGCCGGCATCGGATCGCGGTCGTGCTCGGCAGCAGCACCTCCGGCATCGCCGAGGGCGAGAACGCCCTGTCCCAGCTGCGCCGGACCGGTGCCTGGCCTGATGACTATCATTATCGGCAGCAGGAAACCGGCAATCTCGCGGAATTTGCCGCCCGCGCCCTGGGGCTGACCGGACCCGCCTACACCGTCGCGACCGCGTGCTCGTCGAGCGTCAAGGTCTTCGCTTCGGCGCGCCGTCTGATCCGGGCCGGGCTCGCCGATGCGGCCATCGTCGGCGGCGCCGACACGCTGTGCCGGATGACGCTGAACGGCTTCGCCGCCTTGCAGGCGCTTGCCGCCGATCGGTGCAACCCATTCAGCATGGCCCGTGACGGCATCACTATCGGCGAAGGGGCGGCCGCCTTCCTGATGAGCGAGGCCGAGGGGCCGGTGCAACTGCTCGGGATCGGGGAAAGCTCCGACGCCCATCATGCGACAGCACCCGATCCGGAGGGCGGCGGGGCGATCCTGGCGATCCGCCAGGCCTTGGACGATGCCGGGCTTCATGCCGAAGCTATCGACTACATCAATCTCCATGGCACCGGCACGCCGCTCAACGACGCCATGGAAAGCAAGGCGATCGCCAGAATCTTCGGCTCGGGCACGGCCTGCAGCTCGACCAAGGGCATGACCGGCCACATGCTGGGGGCGACCGGTGGCTGCGAGGCGGCGCTGCTCTGGCTGACACTTGATCCCGCAAGCGGTGCCGAGATGTTGCCGCCGCATCTCTGGGATGGCAGGCCGGATCCGGCGCTGCCGCCGCTGAACCTGGTCGGGCCCGGGACGGCGCTGCCCGAGCGCCGGCGCCTGGCCATGCTCAGCAATTCCTTCGGCTTTGGCGGCAGCAATGTGGCCCTGATCCTCGGTCGCGGCTGGGCGTGATGGCCGAGGTTTTCCCCCTCATCGATGCTCTGCTGCCGCATGCCCATCCCATGATATTGCTCGATGCGGTGCTCGGCAGCGATGCCGAAAGCCTGACCACGGCGCTCACCATCCGCCCCGACAGCCGTTTCGCTGTTGTCGACGAAGGGGTGCCGGCCCATGTCGGCATCGAGTATATGGCTCAGACCTGCGGCGCTTTTGCCGGGTTGGAGGCGTTACGGGCTGGGCAGCCGATCCGGCTCGGGTTTCTGCTGGGAACGAGACGATTTGAGGCGTCTGTTGCGTGGTTTCGGGCGGGCTGGCACTTGCAGGTGACGGTTACAGTCGTGTTCCGCGAGGGGCAGATGGGCGTCTTCGATTGCCGGATTCGTCACGAGGACAATGTGGTCGCAACGGCGCAGATTACCGTCTACCAGCCGGACGAGGCATCAGGCGGGACGATTGACCAGGATTGAGGGCGGGAGCATGAGTGACAGGACGATCCTGGTAACGGGCGCCAGCAAGGGGATCGGCCGGGCCATCGCCCAACGCCTGGCGCAGGACGGTTTTGCCGTCGCGATCCATTACGGCACCGATCGGGCCGGCGCCGAGGCAGTGCTGGCGGCGATCATCGTGGCGGGCGGGCAGGGGCGATTGCTGGGCTTCGATATTTCCGATCGAGCAGCATGCCGCACGGCACTCGAGGCCGAGATCGCGGCCCATGGCGCCTTCTACGGCGTGGTGCTGAATGCCGGGATCGCGCGCGACAACGCCTTTCCGGCTTTGACCGACGAGGATTGGGATGCGGTGCTCGGGACCAATCTCGATGGCTTCTACAATATCCTGCATCCTCTGGTCATGCCGATGGTGCGCCTGCGCGACGGCGGCCGGATCGTCACGCTGTCGTCGGTATCGGGTCTGGTCGGCAATCGCGGACAGGTCAATTACAGCGCCGCCAAGGCCGGCATCATGGGGGCGACCAAGGCGCTGGCGATCGAATTGGCCAAGCGCGCCATCACCGTCAACTGCGTGGCACCGGGCATTATCGAGACGCAGATGACCGCCGGCCTGCCCGTCGACGAGATCGCCAAGCTCGTGCCGCTGCGGCGTGCCGGACAGCCGGAAGAAGTTGCGGCGCTGGTGGCGTTTCTCTGTTCGGACGATGCGGCCTATATCACGCGCCAGGTGATCTCGGTGAATGGGGGCATGGTCTGATGCGTCGGGTCGTGGTGACCGGAATGGGCGGCGTGACCGCGCTCGGCGAGGACTGGCCGACGATCCGGGCGAATTTCGCGGCCGGACGGACCGGCATCCGCATCATGCCGGAATGGGAGCGCTTTACCGGGATCAATACCAGGCTCGGTGCGCCGATCCTCGATTTTTCGGTCGAGGGCCGCTATCCGCGCAAGAAGCTGCGCACGATGGGGCGGGTGTCGCAGCTCGCGGTCTATGCGACCGAGCGGGCGCTCGCTGCAGCCGGGCTGATCGGCCATGCGCTGGTGACCGGCGGCCGCACCGGTGCCGCCTATGGCTCGTCCTTCGGCAGCCCGGATGCGGTGCTGGGCTTCTACGAGCTCAAGATGCACGGCGCCTCGAAACATCTCAACGCCACCAATTACATCCAGATGATGAGCCACACCGCGGTGGTGAATGTCGGCCTGTTCTTCGGCGTGACCGGCCGCATCATCCCGACCTCGAGCGCCTGCACCTCGGGCAGCCAGGCGATCGGCTATGCCTATGAGGCGATCCGCTGGAACCGGGCGGATATCATGATCGCCGGCGGTGCCGAGGAGTTGGACATCACCGACGCGGCGGTCTTCGACACGCTGTTCGCCACCAGCACCCGCAACGACCGGCCCGAAACGACGCCGCGTCCCTATGACCGCGACCGGGACGGGCTGGTGATCGGCGAGGGAGCCGGCACCCTGATCCTCGAGGAATATGAGCATGCGCGGGCGCGCGGTGCCCATATCTATGCCGAGATCGTCGGATTTGGCTGCAATTCTGACGGCAGCCATGTTACCCAGCCGCAGGCCGCGACCATGCAGGGCGCCTTGCGGCTGGCCCTGGACGATGCCGGTCTCGGTCCCGCGGATATCGGCTTCGTCAGCGGCCACGGCACGGCAACCGATGGCGGCGATCTGGCCGAGACGGCGGCGACCAACGCCGTGCTGGGCGCCGGGGTGCCGATTCATTCGCTCAAAGGGCATTTCGGCCATTCGCTCGGGGCCTGCGGCGCAATCGAGGCGTGGCTGTCGATTGAAATGCTGCGCGAGGGCTGGTTCTGCCCGACCGCCAATCTGGTCAATATCGACCCGCGCTGCGCCCCGCTGGATTATGTGCTCGGAGCGGCCCGACGGATCGAGATCGAGCATCTCATGAGCAACAATTTCGCCTTCGGCGGCATCAATACGTCGTTGATCATCAAGCGCCTTTAGGGTCGAGACCGCTTCCGCCCGGCAGGCGAAACTGGCATGCTGCCGCGCGATGACGACCCGACAGGGCCAGCACGGCCCTGTCCGTGCCGGCTTCACGCAGAGGACGCCCCATGAAACTGCTTTCGCTGCTCCTGGCCGGCACCGCATTGATGACCGTTGCGGCGCACGCCGACGAACCTGGACTGCGCAAGGCCGGCCAGTGGCAGGTGACGATGACCGGGCCGGACGGCAAAGCCAAGCCGGCGCAGAATTTCTGCTGGGGACCGGCGTCGATCAACGATGTGACGAAGGGCATGGAAAGCTGCAGCAAGCGCGACATCAACAAGACCGGCGACGTGACGGTTATCGATGCGATGTGCACCAAGGGCAACCAGCAGATCACGATGCATATAACGATCACGGCCGCGAGCGACCGCGCCTATCATTCCGAGATGCACATGGCCTATTCGCCCGGCATCGGCAACATGACAAGTGTCGACGTGGCGTCCGATGCCAAATGGCTCGGGCCGTGCCCGCCCGGCCAGACGCCGAGCCACTGACGGTTTTCTAAGGTTCAAGCGCGAGCGCGTCGAGCAGAGGCTGCAGATAGGGACGATAGGGCGCACTGCGTCCGATGGAACTTCGATAGAGCGGCTGTCGGACCTGCACCAGGCTGGCGGTCCGCACAGGCCGCCGCGTCCGGTGAAAATCGAGGCAGGACTTGTCCCAATCGAGGCCGAGATGGGCGACCATGCGGCGTGCTTCGCTGTCGATATCGGTGATGATCGCCTCGTAATCGACCTCGATCATGACGCCATCCGGCAGCACGTCGCGCCAATGCGCCATCAGCGCGCAATAGGCGCCGTAATAGCGGCCGAGCTCGCCGAAATCGTAGCTGTAAGCCTGATCGCGGGCGAAGAGCTCGGCGAAGCAGGACAGGCAGGTATCGACCGGCTCCCGGCGCGCATGGATGATCCGGGCATTGGGCAGGGCCAGATGGATCAGCCCGACGAAGGTGAAATTCGACAGCATCTTGTCGATGATCCTGAGCGCGTCCGGCGCCCGCTGGCCGAGACGGCGGTCATAGGCGGTGCCGAATTCGCGCAGGAGCGGCTGGGTCAAGGCCGGGGCGAAGGCCGGGAAGCGATCCGCCGCAAGCTCTGCCAGGCCGGCGACCAACTCGGGCACAGCATTGGTTTCG
>Ga0302314_10022392_pt1 | contig 10362 bp, 10 predicted proteins | sample III_Palsa_N2_3_FD_200533 | JGI IMG/M metagenome (GOLD analysis project Ga0302314, IMG submission 200533) | Peat permafrost microbial communities from Stordalen Mire near Abisko, Sweden - III_Palsa_N2_3 | ecosystem: Environmental > Terrestrial > Soil > Palsa > Peat permafrost | place: Sweden... | reverse complement strand
TGGTCACCGTGTACAGGTCACCGCGCCCCTCGTGCAGCACCAGCCTGATCTGAAAGAAGGGCTCAAGCCGGGCGCCGAAGCGGCTACGGGCGCGACGCGCTCCCTTGGCTATCGCTCCGATCCGGCCGTACCCGGGCGTGTACAGGTGCAGGATGCGGTCGGCCTCGCCGTAGCGAATCGAGCGCAGCACAATCGCATCGGTCTTCAACGAGCCAGGCATCGAGGCCCCCCGTATCGGGGAGCTATCCTTTTTGAAGTTATGAAGCCCGTCACGCTCTACACCACCGACTACTGCCCGTTCTGCCGTAGCGCCAAGGCCCTTCTGGACAAGCGCGGCGTCTCCTATGAGGAGATCAATCTCGCACGCGATGCGGACGCCCGCAACAAGCTTCAGGAGATCACGGGGATGGTCACCTTCCCACAGATCGTGATCGGCGACGAGTCGATCGGCGGTTTCGATCAGCTCCTCGCAGCTGACCGCGCGGGCCGCTTGCCACAGCTGCTCGCGGCCTGATCAGCCGCCCGGGCCGCTAGTCGGGTTACGATCACCGGCGTGCGTCGAGTTTCATTGCTGGTCGCGACCGCGATTCTGATAGTGGCTCTTGCGCCCGGCGCCGCCGCGAGCGCGCCACCGCGCGGTGTTCTCTCCGGCGTCGAGTACAACGAGTTCTTGGCGGTCCAGAAGGCCGAGCGGGAGAAGCCCAAGAGCCATAACCTCGCCGTGATCGCAAGGCAGACGTGTAAGTCCCTGACGAACGTCTCGAGGCTCACCTCCACGCAACATGCCGAGTGCGAGGCTTCGCTGATCTACTCGTACGAGTTCTTCGCGTTCCCGTATGCGCTCGAGCAGTGCCCAAAGCTCTCGACCACGCCGGAGCAGTCCAGGTGCGCACTCAGCGCGACGAACCTCTTCGAGAGGTCGGTTCGCGCCTTCATCAGAACGAACGCTGCTTCCACGCGAGCGGCAGATCCTCGCCACTTCACGCGTAGGTGTCTTGAGTACCTGTTGTTCACCAAGCATCAGGCACAGGCGACCAACCGCCTCTCAGCTGGACTGACGCGGTACGCCCGCGCGGTCAGAGACGGGAGCGCCGGCCCGATCACCGCTGCCGGCACCCGGCTTGACAGCGACCTGGTCAGCTCACGGCAGGCGATGTCTCTGAATATCAACGTCAGCGCCTGCCGGCATCAGTGAGCCGGGCGGCGCGGGCTTAGCCTCGCGCACATAAGGGTCTGTAGGGGAATTAGGGTTCGAAATTGACGAGTGGCTGGGCGTGACTGGGAAGACCGTCTCGCAAGGCAGGTACTGGTGGTACGTGCCGCGAGACGGACGCACTAGAGGCGCGTCCAGACGCCGTCAAGACGAAACCTAATTCGTCTACAGGCCCTAAAGCAGGGGTAGCGTCTAGACGATGCGGACCGCACGTTTTCTCGTGACCCTCTTTGCCTGTCTGGTTGTGGCGTTGGGCGCCGTGAGCGCCGCGTCGGCTGGCTCTACCAAGCTCCTCACCAAGGCCGAGTACCAGCAGCTGCAACTCGCGCAGAAGCGCATCCGCTCGCTGGAGTCCTCGGATGCACGCAGCTTCGAGAAGGCGAATGCGGTCTGCACTCGCATGCATGACGTGAGTCCACTGATCACCGCCGTGCGTGACGGCTGCCTGGACCTGATCAGACTCGGCGGCGACGACAGCAAGCTCAACGCGCGAGCGACCCACTGCGGAATCGATCCCCCGTCGGAGGCGGCGATCCTGACCTGCCTCGTCCCCGCGGTCGAGAGCTATTACAGCGACGCCGAGGCGTTCTACCGCGCCGAGTCCTACGTTGACCGGCTCGCCACGCGTCGCGGCTTCGACAGAAGCTGCGTCGCGGTGATCGGCGATTCCGCCGACAACATCGCAGCCGAGGGCCGCTTGGCGGGCGATCTGAGGGCGGCAGTGCAGGCTCTGAAGAACCAGAACTCGCAGGCTCTGGAGACGCTCTCGAACCAGCTTCAAGCTGACATCAAGGCGATCAAACCGGGCCCGAGCTCGCTCTCGCTCTGCCCGCACGCCTGAACTGGACAGGCGTCCGGGACGGAAGTTGCATCGTTGTGCGATCGGTCCTCGCTGCCGATGAGGTGACCATGCGCAAACTCAGCCTCATCACGATCCTCGGCGTCATGCTCGCGCTGAGCGCCGGCGTCGCCGCCGCCGCGACCTCGCCCAACCTGACGACTACCGAGTATCAGCAGCTGCTCGCCTTCCAGGCTGACACCAGCAAGCCACTGAAGACGCTGGGCTCGCTCGAGGCCGCGCAGAAGTATTGCCGGAGCCTGTCCGCCGTGAGCGCACTGATGCGTGCTGACCGAACCGACTGCAAAGCGTCGTTTGACTGGGCTGCCGCAAGCCTCGAGGCGCTGGACCGGGTGAAGGCCTGTGCGCACACCAAGACGGCGGCTACGCGCTTCCCCTGCCTGCTGTCGTCCTACGCCAGGCTGAGCAGCACCGTCCATGCGCTGTACCACGCGGAGAAGCACGTATACGGCGCGGTCGTCGCGCGCGGCTTCACCGGGCCGTGCCTGGGAGCGCTCAGCGATGGGCCCAAGGCCATCGGCGATCAAGCGCACATGAGCAGTGACATATCGAAGATGGTCTCGGCCATGCGAAGCCGCGACGTGCTGGCCGCCCAGAAGTGGGGCAGCCTCTATGACGCTGCCACCGCGGAAACCGAGGCTGCAGCATCAAAGACGTCAATGGCTGTCTGCCCGCACCAGTGAGCCGGCGGCGAAGCACGCCGCCGGCGAGAAGCTCAGGCTGAAGCGCGCCGCGTACGCGGCTTGGGCTGGCACTTCTCGCAGACATAGGTGCCGCGGCCGCTGACGACGAGCTTGCGGATCGTGGTGCCGCAGGTGGGACATGGCTCGCCTGCCCTCGTGTGCACGAGGAAGCGATCCTGGAAGCTGCCGCGGGCACCGTCGACATGGCGAAAGTCATCGATCGACGCCCCCTTGGCGTCGATGCCGGCAGCAAGCGCATCCTCGATCGCCACCTTGAGCGCGGCCCACTGCGCGATCGTGAGGCTCCCGGCTGGGCGCAGCGGATGCACGTGGGCGCGGTACAGCGCCTCGTCGGCATAGATGTTCCCGACGCCCGCGATTCGGCGCTGGTCGAGGATGAACGCCTTCACGGGTGCCGAGCGGCCCCGCGCCTGCGCCCGCAGGTACTCAGCTGTGAACTCGGGCGTGAACGGCTCCGCTCCCAGACGCGCCTTCAAATATTCGTCGCGCGCGGCCGTCGAGAGCATCAGGTGAGCGGTGCCAAAGCGACGTGGATCGACGTATGTGAGCACGTGCCCGTCATCGAGCTCGAAGCGGGCGCGGGTATACGGCGACTCGGGCTCGGCGTCCATCAGCAGCGAGCCCGTCATCCGCAGGTGCACGAGCAGGCTGCGATCACGGTCGAGCTCCCAGATCATGTACTTGCCCAGTCTTCCGAGCCGTTGTACGCGCGCGCCGGTGAGCTCCGCGGCGATCAGCTCCGGGGGTGCAGGAAGCGTCCAGCGGAAATCGCGGATCTCGACGGACGTGAACGTGCGTCCCTCCAGATGCGGCGCCAGCTGGCGGCGGATTGTCTCTACCTCGGGTAGTTCAGGCATCTTCGCTCGATCATAGGCAGAGCCTCGACCGACCGACTATCCGCCAGCCTTGCCGTTCAGCTTGGCCCGCGGGTGCGCTTCGAAATAGACGTCACGCAGCCGTTCAGCCGACAGATGCGTGTAGATCTGGGTGGTGCCGATGTCGGCGTGGCCGAGCATCTCCTGCAGCGAGCGCAGGTCACAGCCTCCAGCAAGCAGGTGCGTGGCGAACGTGTGCCGCAGCGTATGCGGGCTCATGCGCGAGTCGAGCCCCGCGCTGCGCGCGTGGCGCTGAACGATCTTGTAGAGCCCCTGGCGGGAGAGCGCCTTGCCCCGCATGTTCACGAAGACATGTGATTCATCGTGCAGCCCGACGAGCGTCGGGCGTGCCTTGTCGAGGTACACGCGAAGGGTGTCCCTTGCCTTGCTGCCGATCGGCACGATCCGTTCCTTGGAGCCCTTGCCGTAGGCGATCAGCACCCCCGCGTCGAGATCGAGCTCACTCAATTCGAGCGTGATCGCCTCCGAGGCGCGCAGTCCGCAGGCGTACATCGTCTCGAGCAGCGCGCGGTCGCGTAGGGCCGCGTGGCTGGTGCCCGTGGGCTGCTCGAGCAGGAGGTTGACCTGGTCGCGGCTGAGAACCCGCGGTAACCGCGCACGCGAACGGGGCGGGCGCAGGTCGGAGGTCGGATCGAGATCGAGCAACCCCTCGCGGCGCAGGTGCCGATAGAAGGAGCGCAGGCAGGCGACCTTGCGCTGAAGTGTCGAAGCAGCAGCGGGACGGCGGTCGTCGCGGCCGTCGGCGAGTTCGCTGACGAACTGTGCGAGCAGTGGTCCGTCGACGTCGAGCGGGTCCACGCCGTGACGTCCGAGAAACTCACCGAGCTGCTGAAGATCCGAGCGATAGGCCTCGAGCGTGTTGCGTGAGAGTCCGCGCTCGAGCTCGAGGTACGCGAGAAAGTCGAGCGTCAGCTCGCTGAGGCGTTGCGCAGGACCGGCGGCAACCGTGGCCATGGCACTGGACTTCGCCCCATCCAACGTCACTCCTGCGTGACGGGCTGATCCCGTGTCACTGCAATCCCAGTTCCCGCGTGAGCCAGAGCAGGCCGATCAGCGTCTTGGCGTCGCTCGTCTCGTCGATCGCGGAGGCGATCTCGGACAGCGGCCACGGCACGATCTCTATGTGCTCGTCCTCCTCGGGCGCCGGCCCGCCGTGTGCGTCCGATAGCCCGCTGGCCGCAAACAGCGTGATGTACTCGTCGCAGAACCCGGGTGTCGGGTAGAAGGGCTTCACCACTCGCCATTCCGCGGCCTCCTTGCCGATCTCCTCGACGAGCTCGCGCTTGGCCAGATCGAGCAGCGACTCATCTGCACGGTCACGCTTGCCGGCCGGAATCTCCAGACACGACTGGATCCTGGCAGCCGGGCGCGGCTGGCGCACCAGCCACACGTAGCGCTCGTCATAGGGCACGATCGTCACGGCCCCTGAATGCCAGACCTTGTCGAACGTGTGCCTGGCGCCGTCGCTGTAGAGGTAGGTCTCGCGACCGGCCTTCAGCAGGCGCCCCTCCCACTCGACCTTCTCGGATTCCACCTCGAACTCGATCAAAATGCCTCCTGCATCATGGGTCGGCCGGCCGGCTGCCGTCGGTTACAGCGCAGCGGGCTCACAGAGCGGCCTCATCGATCAGCGCCAGCATCAGTGCGAGGTTCGCCTCGAGTGCCACGAAACTGACGCGCTCCGTGCGCTCGTGCGCGCGCTCGGTCCCGTTGGCGATATTGGTGCAAGCGAAGCCGTTGACGCGGAAGGCGTTCGCATCCGAACCACCACCGCTCGAGCGGTAACTCGGCTCGTAGCCCAATCTCCGCAATGCCTTGGCGGCGAGCACGACCGGAGCCTCACGGTTGCCGCTGCGGTAGCCGGTGAACAGCTGCTGAAGCTTCAGGTCGAGGTCGCAGCCGGCGCTGTCGGCAGCGTCCTGCAGCGCGTCGATCGCCTGTGTGACGTAGCGGTCCAGCTGCTCCTGCTCGACCGCGCGCACCTCGGCGGTGACCGTGCAGCGGTCGGGCACGACGTTGGTAGCGGTGCCGCCGCCGACGCTGCCGATGTTCGCCGTGGTCTCCGCATCGAGGCGGCCCTGGGGCATGTTCACGACCGCACGCGCGGCAGCGACGATCGCGCTGACGCCCTGCTCGGGCTGCAGCCCCGCGTGGGCGGCCTTGCCGCGGATCTCAGCATGTATGTGCATGTGCGTCGGTGAGGCGGTGATGATCTCGCCGATCGGAGACGCATGGTCGAAGACGTAGCCGAAGTTGCTACCCAGGCGCCCGACGTCAAACTCCCGGGCGCCGTTCAGACCTGTCTCCTCGGCGACGGTGAACAGCAGCTCGATACCAACCTCCGGCTGCTCGCCGCGAGCCATGAGCATGTGGACGAGCTCGAGCATCGCGGCCACAGCCGCCTTGTTATCTGCCCCGAGGATGCCGTCGTTTGCGTTCTCCCAGCCGTCCTCGCGACGCACGGGCTCGACCGGCGCCGTCAGCGGCACCGTGTCCATGTGCGCGCAGAACATCAACGAGCGCTCGGATCGGCCCGCGATACGTGCGAGCAGGTTACCGGCGTTCGAGCCGACTGCTGGTCCGGCGTCGTCCTCCTCTACCTCGAGACCGAGGGCCGTCAACTCACGCGTGACCCGGTCGGCCATCCCGCGTTCCTCGCCGGTGGGACTGGCGATGCGGCAGAGTTCCTCGAAGGTGCCGTGCAGTCGCTGCCGCTCGGCGTCAGAGACCGCGCTCATCCGCGGCCGCTACACAAGGCGGGTCGCGGTGACCTCGTCGTCGTCCGAAAGCGGCTCGACCAGCGGCTCGTGCCCGTGGCGCTCGTAGGCAGCGCCGACGAACTCCCGGAACAGCGGCGAGGGCCGGCCTGGGCGGGACTTGAACTCGGGGTGGAACTGCGACGCGACGTAGAACGGGTGCACGTCACGCGGAAGCTCGGTGATCTCCACCAGGCGCCCATCCGGGGTCGTGCCGGAGAACACCAGGCCAGCCTCCTCGAGCTGCTTCTTGAGGTGGTTGTTGACCTCGTAACGGTGGCGGTGGCGTTCGTAGACGACACCCTCCCCGTAGGCCTCGTGCGCCTGCGTGCCGGGGACAAGCTTGACCGGGTCGGCGCCGAGTCGCATCGTCCCGCCCATGTCTCCGATCTCGCGCTGCTCAGGTAGCAGGTCGATCACCGGGAACGGCGTTTCGGGATCCATCTCGGTTGAGTTGGCGCCGGGCATGCCGGCCTTATGCCGGGCGAACTCGCTCACCGCCACATGCATTCCGAGGCACACCCCGAGGTACGGGATGCCGCACTCGCGTGCGAGCTTGGCCGCGGCGATCTTGCCCTCGAAACCACGGCCGCCGAAACCACCGGGGATCAGGATGCCGTCCACCTTGCGCAGCAGCGCGTCGACCTCGGGATCGCTGACCGTTTCGGAGTCGACCCATTCGATCTTGACCCGGCAGCCGTGGTGGATGCCGCTGTGGCGCAGAGCTTCGGCCACGGACAGGTAGGCGTCCTCGAGCTGTACGTACTTACCGACGAGCGCAATACGCACCTCGTCGGTCAGTGACGCGGCACGATCGACAAATGCCTTCCATGCAGCGAGGTCGGGAGCGGGCGCATCGATATCGAAGTGATCCTTGAGGATGAAGTCGTCGACGCCCTGCTCATGGAATGTCAGCGGGCAGCTGTAAACGTCGGGGACGTCGTATGCGGACACGACCGCGTTGACGGGCAGGCTCGCGAACAGCGCGATCTTCTTGCGGATCTCGGTCGAGAGCACCGACTCTGAACGGCACAGCACCATGTCGGGGTTGATGCCGATGCGGCGCAGCTCGTTGACGGAGTGCTGGGTCGGCTTGGTCTTGAGCTCGCCGGCATGGCCGATGTAGGGCACCAGCGTCAGGTGGATGAACATGCAGCGGCGGCGGCCGACCTCCACGGGGAACTGACGGATCGCCTCGAGGAACGGCAACGACTCGATATCGCCGACGGTGCCGCCGATCTCGGTGATCACGAAGTCGACATCCGAGGAATCGGCGACGACGCGGATGCGCTGCTTGATCTCGTCGGTGATATGGGGCACCACCTGCACGGTGGCGCCGAGATAGTCACCGCGGCGCTCGTGCCGGATCACGGTGTTGTAGATGCCCCCGGCGGTCACGTTGGACGCGCGGCTCGCGTTCGCGTCGGTGAAGCGCTCGTAGTGCCCAAGATCGAGGTCGGTCTCGGCGCCGTCCTCGGTGACGAACACCTCGCCGTGCTGGTACGGCGACATCGTCCCGGGATCGACGTTGATGTAGGGGTCGAACTTCTGGATCTGGACAGAAAGGCCCCGCGAGCGCAGCAAGCGCCCGATTGAGGCCGCTGCAATCCCCTTGCCCAGCGAGGAGACCACACCCCCCGTTATGAAGATGAATCGCGTCTCGGCCTGGCTCATGCTTGATCCTTGCTCCCGTACTTACCGATCTCGAAGGTACCGTCCGGGGCGGACGCTCACGCTGTGCCGTGTGCTGCTGCGGCGCCCTTGATCAGGGTAGCGGCCGAGAAGCCGGATTCGGTCCCGTCAGCAGGACGGGACCCAGGGCTCGGGGGGACGATCTAGCCCAAATAGCGGGATGCACGGCTCGAGCCCACTGATGCGCACCGAGATCCGCTCCTGGTCGATCCAGCGGTCGCGCGTCAGCCGCATCCGGCGGTCACGCCGACGCTCGCCGCGGACCTCGATCCATGATTCGCCATCGTCGACGTAGCCGAGCTTCTGGGAGACGCGAAGCGAGGCATCGACGCCGTCGAGCACCGAGGACAGCGCCGCTTCGGCGCCCAGCCCGTGGAAGGCGAACTCCAGCACCGCGGCCCTCATCTCCGTGCCGAAACCGCGGCCGTGGAAGTGCTGTGCCAGCCAGGAGCCGGTCTTCACCTCCCTGTGGGCCGGGAAGTCGTGCCCCACCACACCCTGCACGCCGATCAGCTCATCCCCCGCCCACACGCCGAGCTCGAACTGCCAGTCGTCCGGCCGCCAGGCTTGCCGAAGCCGCTCGTGGTAGGCCGCGAACTGCACGAGGAAGTCGGGCGCGCCGATCTGATCGGTCCACGGCACAACGAACGGCATCTCGCCGGGATCGTGCACGCCCGTCTGCGCCAGAAGTCCAAGCGCGGCGATCTCATCCTCGTCGGGCCAGCGCAGCTCCAAGCGGTCGGTGCGAAGCCGGAGCCTGTACAGCGGCGTGAGGTCCATGCATGAACGATGGCAAACCGGGCCCCGAAGCCATGGGCGTTTGGTGTCATTCTGGCCCCCAAACATCCCGAGCTTCTCGCCGCCGGAGCGACTAGGCCGGTCGCGTTACACAGCCTTCAGCAGTTCGCAAGCGTGCCCGCGAGCCGCGCGATCGTCCTCGTCGGCGCCGAGCATGCGCACGAGCTCTCCGACCACGGCGTCACCTTCGAGCGCCGCGACCGTGGTCACCGCGGGTGATCGCGATCCGTCCTTGACGATCGTGAAATGCCTGTTGCCCATTGCCGCCACCTGCGGCAGGTGCGTGATGCAGAGGATCTGACGCCCCTCCGCCAGCTCACGCAGATGGCCGCCGACAGCACGGGCGGTGTGGCCGCCGATCCCCGCGTCGATCTCGTCGAACACGAGCAGCGAGCCGTCGCCCTCGCCGCCGATGGCGCCACTGACCTTCGTGGCCCGACTCTTTCCGCTCTTCTTGCCCGTACCCGCGGCAGGCGCGCCGTGTGCGGCGCTGAGTAGCGCGAGCATCACCCGTGAGAGCTCGCCACCGGAGGCGACCTCCCGCAGCGGGCCGAACGGCAGGCCCTGATTCGGCGCGATCAAAAACTCGACCGCGTCACGGCCGCGGGAGCCGTAGCCACCATCGCGATCGCTCAGCGCCACCTCGAAGCGCGCATCGGCCATCGCCAGCTCACCGAGCCGGTCGAGTACCTCGTAGGCCAGGCGCGGTGCCGCCTCATGGCGCACACTGGAAAGCTCGTCACCGATCCGCTGCCGAGCCTCGCGCGCGGCCTCGAGTTCGGAGGACAGAGAGTCGAATGTCACGTCGGCATCCTGGAGTGCCTCGCGTCGAGCGCGGCAGGCATCGGCGTGCCCGATCACCCCCGCGATCCCGCCGCTGTGCTTGCGAGACAAACGCGCGAACGCGGCAAGCCGCTCCTCGACCACCTCGAGCCGCCCGGGCTCTCCGTCAAGCCGATCCAGATACGAGCGCAATTCGCCGGCGATGTCCTCGGCCTCGTACCGCAGCGCCGCGAGCCGCTCGGCCAGCGGCGCCAGTTGGCCATCAAACTCGGCGGCCGCCTCGAGCTCGGACGCCGCCCGCGTCAGCAGTGCGCCGGCGCCGTCACCGTCTTCGGGAAGCAGTGCGTCCGCGCCCGCCGATGCACCGAGGCGCAGCGCCTCCTGGTGGCGCAGACGGTCGCGCTCGGCGAGCAGCTCGGTCTCCTCCTCGACGCTCGGATCGATTTCCTCGATCTCGCGCAGCTCGAACCCGATCAGGTCAAGCTCGCGCTCGCGCGCGCCGACGAGCTCGTCGAGCTCCGCGATCTGTGACTCAAGCCCACGCACCTGCTCGTGCGCGGCCGCCATCGAGACCCGCCGCGCTGCCTGCGCGTCTCCGCAGAAGGAGTCGAGCGCGTCCAACTGCGCGGTCGTGAGCATCAGCTTGCGGTGCTCGTGCTGG
>Ga0302314_10022391_pt1 | contig 10362 bp, 10 predicted proteins | sample III_Palsa_N2_3_FD_200533 | JGI IMG/M metagenome (GOLD analysis project Ga0302314, IMG submission 200533) | Peat permafrost microbial communities from Stordalen Mire near Abisko, Sweden - III_Palsa_N2_3 | ecosystem: Environmental > Terrestrial > Soil > Palsa > Peat permafrost | place: Sweden... | reverse complement strand
GCGGCGGCACCGACGACCAGGTGCCGCACAGCGAGGACGATATCTACGTGGTGACCGCAGGCCGGGCCCGGCTGGAGTCCGACGGCACGAGCGTCACTGTCGGCCCCGGCTCGGTCATCTACGTGGCCGCGGGTGAGGTGCACCGCTTCACCGAGATCACCGAGCACCTCGCCGCGATTGTGCTGTTTGCTCCCGCCGAGGGAACGCTGGACAGCGCCAGCGGCTGACAGCCGGCTTGCCTGATGCGGGTCAGCCCGGGGGGCTGGCCCGCATAGAGTTGCCGTGTGGCAGATCCGGCGAGCTACCGGCCGGCCCCGGGCTCGATACCCGAGTCGCCCGGCGTCTACCGATTCCGCGACGAGCGCGGCCGGGTGATCTACGTCGGGAAGGCCAAGAGCCTGCGCTCACGCCTGAACTCCTACTTCGCGGACTTCGCCGGGCTGCACCCGCGCACCCAGACGATGCTGCGCTCCGCCGCCGGGGTCGACTGGACGGTCGTCACGACCGAGGTCGAGGCGCTCCAGCTGGAGTACTCCTGGATCAAGGAGTTCGACCCCCGGTTCAACGTCCGGTACCGGGATGACAAGAGCTACCCGTATCTGGCCGTAACGATGGACGAGCAGTACCCGCGGGTCATGGTGATGCGCGGTGCCAAAAGGCGCGGCGTCCGGTACTTCGGCCCGTACTCGCACGCCTGGGCGATCAGGGACACCGTCGACACGCTGCTGCGGGTGTTCCCGGTGCGGACGTGCTCGGCCGGGGTGTTCAAGCGAGCCGGGCAGATCGGCCGCCCGTGCCTGCTCGGATATATCGGCAAGTGCTCGGCGCCCTGCGTGGGCAGGGTCGATGCCGCCGAGCACCGCCGGCTCGCCGAGGAGTTCTGCGATTTCATGGCCGGCCAGACCGGCAAGTTCACCAGGCGGCTCGAGGCCGAGATGCGCCAGGCAGCGGCGGCTGAGGAATACGAGCGCGCCGCCCGGCTGCGCGACGACATCCAGGCACTGCAGCGCGCGCTGGAAAAGCAGGCAGTGGTGCTGCCGGACGGTACGGACTGCGATGTCATCGCGCTGGCCGAAGATCAGCTCGAGGCCGCCGTCCAGGTCTTCTACGTGCGCGGCGGCCGGGTGCGCGGCCAGCGCGGCTGGGTCGTCGACAAGGTCGACGACATCAGCAGCGCCGAGCTGGTCGAGCAGTTTCTCGGCCAGGTCTACGGCGATGACCGGGTTGCCGACGACACCCCACCGGGCGGCCAGCGCACCGGCCGGCAGCGGGCAGCTGCCCCGGCCGGCACTGGCGCGATCCCGCGGGAAGTGCTGGTCCCGGTTGCGCCGCCCGCCGCGGTCGCCGTGGAGGAGTGGCTGGCAGGCCGCCGCGGCAGCCGGGTGAGCCTGCGGGTACCGCAGCGAGGCGACAAGAAGGCCCTGCTGGAGACCGTGGCCAGGAATGCCGCGCAGTCGCTGGCCTTGCACAAGACCCGTCGTGCCAGCGACCTGACCACCCGCAGCCGGGCGCTGCAGGAGATCCAGGATGCACTGGGGCTGGATGACGCGCCGCTGCGGATCGAGAGCTACGACGTGTCCAACCTGCAGGGCACGCACGTCGTCGCGTCCATGGTGGTCTTCGAGGACGGGCTGGCTCGCAAGTCGGAGTACCGCAGGTTCGCCATCAAGGGCCTGGACGGGACCGACGATGTCGCCGCCATCCGCGAGGTGATCACCCGCAGGTTCCGGCGCTACCTGGAAGAGCGCGATGACCGCGGTCAGGCCGGCCTGCTGGCTGATCAGGCGGAAGCCGCGATCACCGGGGAGGCGCCGGCCCGGCGGAAGTTCGCCTATCCGCCTAACCTGGTGGTGATCGACGGCGGCCCGGCGCAGGTGGGCGCTGCGGTGCAGGCACTGGAAGAGCTGGGAGTGGTCGATATCTCGGTCTGCGGGCTGGCCAAACGGCTGGAGGAAGTCTGGCTGCCAGGGGAGGACAGCCCGGTTATCCTGCCGCGTACCAGTGAGGGCCTGTACCTGCTGCAGCGCGTGCGGGACGAGGCGCACAGGTTCGCGATTACCTACCACCGGACCAAGCGGGCCGCGGCGCTGACGGTCAGTGAGCTCGACGGGGTACCGGGTCTCGGCCGTGCCCGGCGGGCCACGCTGGTGCGGCAGTTCGGCTCGGTGCGCCGGCTCAGGGAGGCATCGGCGGCGCAGATCGCGGCGCTGCCGGGCATCGGCCCGCGGATCGCCGACGCCGTCGTCGCTGCACTGCACCAGGGCGAGAGTGTCGGCGAGCCGCCTGCGGCGGGGGATGGGACATGACAAGGAACGCTCATCGAGCGGGTACGCCACGGGGGGTGGCCTGAAATGAGAGCCGACGACGGCGCACCGGACATCGTCATTATCACCGGGCTGTCTGGTGCCGGGCGGAGCACGGCTGCCAAGTCGCTGGAGGACCTGGACTGGTTCGTGGCCGACAATCTGCCGCCTGGCCTGCTGCCCATGATGGCCGACCTGGCCCGGCGGGCAAAGGACGCGGTACCCAGGCTCGCAGCGGTGGTGGACGTCCGCAGCCGCGCGTTCTCGACCGACCTGAAGTCGGCCATCGCCGAGCTGGAGACGCGCGGCGTCCGGCCCTTCGTGGTATTCCTGGAGGCCAGCGACGACAAGCTGATCCGCAGGTTCGACAGTGTCCGCCGCCCGCACCCGCTGCAGGAGAGCGGCAGGGTGATCGACGGGATCACCGCCGAGCGCGAGCAACTCCAGGGGCTGCGCGCGGACGCGGACCTGGTGATCGACACCTCCGAGCTCAACATCCACGAGCTACGGGCCCGGATGCGGGACCAGTTCGGCACCGACGCCGATACCGGGATGCGGGTCAGCGTGGTGTCGTTCGGCTTCAAGTACGGGCTGCCGGTCGACGCTGACATGGTCGCTGACTGCCGGTTCCTGCCGAACCCGCGCTGGATTCCCGAGCTCGCGCAGCTGACCGGGCAGGCCGAGCCGGTCAGGGACTACGTACTTGCCCAGCCCGGTGCGGCCGAGTTCCTGCAGGCCTACCTTGAGGTGGTCAAGGTCACCCTGGCCGGATACGAGCGGGAAGGCAAGCATTCCGCCCTGCTCGCCATCGGCTGTACCGGCGGCAAGCACCGTAGCGTCGCGATCGCCGAGGAGATCGCCATCCGGCTGGCGGGCCAGCAGGCCGGCATTCAGCTGACGCACAGGGACCTGGGTCGCGAGTGACTGCGACGACGCCAGGCGGCAGTGCTGCCGGGAACACGGGCAGCGGGAACACGGGCGCCGCGGACACCGGCATCCCAGCCCAGCTGGCGAGCGGGACCGGAGCGGCGCGGCCGCTGAGTCGCAAGGTAGTCGCGCTCGGCGGCGGGCACGGCCTGTACGCGTCGCTGTCCGCGCTGCGGCGCGTCACCCGGGAGCTTACGGCGATCGTGACCGTCGCCGACGACGGCGGCTCGAGCGGGCGGCTGCGCCGCGAATTCGGCGTGCTCCCGCCCGGCGACCTGCGGATGGCGCTCGCCGCGCTGTGTGGTGACGACGCCTGGGGCACCACCTGGAGCAGGGTGGTGCAGCACCGCTTCAGCGGGGAGCAGGAACTCGGCGGGCACGCGGTCGGCAATGTCCTGATCGTCGCGCTCTGGGAGCTGCTCGGTGACACCGTCCAGGGACTGGACTGGGTGGGCCGCCTGCTCGGCGCGCACGGCCGGGTGCTGCCCATGGCGTCGGTGCCGCTGGACCTGGTTGCGGAAGTCGAGGGGGCAGATCCGGCCAGGCCGGACGACCTGACCGCTGTTCGCGGCCAGGTCGCCTGCGCGATGACAACGGGCCGGGTACGGTCGATGTCACTGGTGCCCGCCGACCCGCCCGCATGCCCGGAGGCCGTGGCAGCGGTCGGAGCGGCGGACTGGGTGGTACTCGGGCCCGGTTCCTGGTTTACCAGCGTGCTCCCGCACCTGCTCATCCCGGAACTCGCAGCGGCGCTGGTCAGCACCCCGGCCCGCAGGCTGGTCGCGCTGAATCTGGCGCCGCAGCCGGGGGAGACGGCGGGGTTCTCCCCGCACGCTCACCTGGAGGTGCTCGCTGACCACGCGCCGGGGCTGAATATCGACGTCGTGCTCGCTGACACCAAGGCCGTCGAGGGAACGACGGCCGAACTGGAGAAAGCCGCAAGCCTTCTCGGCGCCAGGCTCGTGCTGGCTGACCTGGCCATGGGGGACGGGTCACCCCGCCACGATCCGCGGCAGCTGGCGGGCGCGTTCGCGCAGATATTTGAGGGGGACTGACGCCGATGGCACTGACTGGCCTGGTGAAAGACGAGCTCAGCCGCATTAGCGTGGTCAGGCCGTGCTGCCGTAAGGCGGAGGTTTCCACCTTGCTCAGGTTCGCCGGCGGCCTGCATCTGGCCGCCGGCCGCATCGTGGTGGAGGCTGAGCTCGATACCGGCGCAGTCGCGCGCCGGCTGCGCAAGGACATCGCCGAGGTCTTCGGCCATGCCTCGGAGCTGATCGTGCTCGCGCCGAGCGGCCTGCGCAAGGGCAATCGCTACGTCGTGCGGGTGTACAAGGACGGGGACAGCCTGGCGCGCCAGACGGGACTGGTCGACAGCCACGGGCGCCCGGTCCGCGGCCTGCCGCGGCAGGTCGTCTCGGGTACCACCTGCGACTGCGAGGCTGCGTGGCGCGGCGCGTTCCTGGCGCACGGCTGCCTGACCGAACCAGGCCGGTCGATGTCGCTGGAGGTGACCTGCCCGGGTCCCGAGGCTGCGCTGGCCATGGTCGGCGCCGCGCGGCGGCTCAAGATCCACGCCAAAGCGCGGGACGTGCGCGGCGTCGACCGGGTCGTGGTCAGGGACGGGGAGGCGATCAGCGCGCTGCTGACCCGGCTGGGCGCGCACGACAGCGTGCTGGCGTGGGAGGAGCGCCGGATGCGCCGCGAGGTCCGGGCGACGGCGAACAGGCTGGCCAATTTCGACGACGCCAACCTGCGCCGCAGTGCCCGCGCGGCAGTAGCCGCGGGCGCACGGGTGGAGCGGGCGCTGGAGATCCTGGGACCGGACGCGCCCGAGCACCTGATCAGCGCCGGCCAGCTGCGGATCAAGCACCGCCAGGCGAGCCTGGAGGAACTCGGCCAGCTCGCCGAGCCCGCACTGACCAAGGACGCCATCGCCGGCCGGATCCGGCGGCTGCTGGCGCTCGCCGACCGGCGCGCGACCGAGCTCGGGGTGCCCAATACCGAGGCGCACCTGACCGCCGACATGCTCATCTCCTGATCTGGCAGCATAGATACAGCGACGCGGGATAGAACCGGCAGCGCGGGCGAACCCCGTGCCCGCGGGCCTTCCGGTAAGGTTCGCCTCGGGCAAGGGCGCGCATGCGCGGCCGGGCGCGGCGAGCAAGGCAGACGATTAAGACAGACAGCGATCACGGCAGACGGCGATCAAGGCAGACGGCGTTCAAAGCAGACGAGGAGAACTCGAACAGTGACTGTCCGGGTGGGGATCAACGGGTTCGGCCGGATCGGCCGGAACTTCTGGCGGGCCGTGCATTCGGGTGCCGGTGCCGCAGCTGGCATCGAGATTGTCGCCGCCAATGACCTGACCGACGCCGCGACGCTCGCGCACCTGCTGAAATACGACACCGTCCTGGGCACGCTCAGCGCCGACGTCAGCGTCGATTTCCAGGCGGACGGCGAGGTAATCCAGGTGGGCGATCAGGTTATCCGGGTGCTGGCCGAGCGGGATCCGCTGGCGCTGCCCTGGGGGGATCTCGGGGTCGACGTGGTGATCGAGTCCACCGGGCGCTTCACCAAGGCCGCCGATGCCAGCAAGCACATCACGGCGGGGGCCCGGAAAGTGATCATCTCAGCCCCGGCGTCCGGCGAGGACATCACGGTGGTCATGGGCGTCAATGACGACCGCTACGACCCCGTGCAGCACGCCATCATCTCCAACGCGTCCTGCACGACCAATTGCGTCGCGCCGCTGGCCAAGGTGCTGCAGGACAGCTTCGGGATCGTCAAGGGCATGATGACGACCATCCACGCCTATACCAATGACCAGGTGATCCTCGATTTCCCGCACAAGGACCTGCGCCGGGCCCGGGCCGCCGCGCAGAACATCATCCCGACCACCACCGGAGCGGCCCGCGCGACCGCGCTGGTGCTGCCGGAGCTGGCAGGCAAGCTCGACGGGATGAGCATGCGGGTGCCGGTGATGGACGGGTCGGTCACCGATCTGGTGGTGCAGCTCTCGCGCGAGGTCACGATCGCGGAGGTCAACGCCGCCTACCAGACCGCCGCGGACGGCACGCTCAAGGGTTATCTGCGCTATACCAGCGACCCGATCGTGTCGTCCGACATTGTCGGGACGCCGTACTCGTGCACCTTCGACTCCCTGCTCACGATGGCAGCCGGGGACCAGGTCAAGGTGATCGGCTGGTACGACAACGAGTGGGGCTACTCCAGCCGGCTAGCTGACCTGACCGCCCTGGTGGGATCGCAGCTGCCCGGCCGGTCATGAGGGCCGCCAACTCATGAGGACCATCGACGAGCTGACGGTCGGCGGCCGCGCCGTTCTGCTCAGGTCCGACCTGAACGTGCCGCTGGACGGCGACCGCATTACCGACGACGGCCGGATCAGGGCCAGCCTGCCGACGATCACCAAGTTGACCGGCCGGGGCGCACGGGTCATCATCTGCGCGCACCTGGGCCGGCCAGCCGGCGGCAGCTACGCAGAGCGGGCCGCAGGCGGCCCGTCCCTGGCGCCGGTGGCCGCGCGGCTGGCCGAGCTGCTCGGCCAGCCGGTCAGCCTGGCCGACGACGTAGCAGGATCCTCGGCAGCAGCGCTCGCGGCAGGCCTGGATGACGGCGCGGTGGCGCTGCTGGAGAACGTGCGTTTCGAGCCCGCCGAGACCAGCAAGGACGACGCTCAGCGCGCTGAGCTGGCCGGCAGGCTCGCCGCCCTGGCCGAGCTGTATGTGGGCGACGGCTTCGGCGCGCTGCACCGCAAGCACGCCAGTGTCTACGACCTGCCGGGCCTGCTCCCGCACGCCGCGGGAGAGCTGGTACTGGCCGAGATCGCCGTACTCCGGCGGCTGACCCACGATCCGGACCGGCCCTACGTCGTGGTGCTCGGCGGCTCCAAGCCGTCGGACAAGCTCGGCGTCATCGCGAACCTGCTCGACAAGGCAGACCGGCTGATCATCGGCGGCGGGATGTCCTACACCTTCCTCGCGGCCCAGGGGTACGAGGTCGGCAAGTCGCTGCTGGAGGCCGATCAGATCGAGCGGGTCGGCGGCGTGCTGGCCGAGGCGGCCCGGCGCGGCGTGCAGGTAGTGCTGCCCGTCGACCTGGTCGGCGCGACCCGCTACGCCGCTGACGCCGAGCACGACATCTTCCCGGTGACCGAGTTTCCCGCCGACCGGGAGAGCCTCGACATGGGCCCGGCCACCCGCGCGCTGTTCGCGGCCAGTCTCGCCGACGCCAGGACAGTGTTCTGGAACGGGCCGGTCGGGGTCTTCGAGTTCCCCGCGTTCGCGGCGGGCACCCGCGCCGTGGCCGAGGCGATCAGCCGGGTGCCCGGACTGACGGTGGTCGGCGGGGGGGACTCCGCGGCTGCCGTTCGGCAGCTTGGTCTGCCAGAAGCAGCGTTCAGCCACATTTCCACTGGCGGTGGCGCCAGCCTGGAATACCTGGAGGGCGCGACGCTGCCCGGCCTTGCCGCGCTGGAGGATGCCGCGTGAGCCGTGCCGCCGTGAGCCGGGCCGCCGCGGGCCGCAAGCCCCTGGTGGCCGGGAACTGGAAGATGCACAACACGCACTTCGAGGCGCTGGCCCTGACCCAGAAGCTGGCGTTCACGCTGACCGGCAAGGACCTCGACGCTGTCGAGGTCGCGGTGCTGCCGCCGTTCACGGCGCTGCGCAGCGTGCAGACCCTGATCGAGGGGGACAAGCTGCAGATATCCTACGGGGCGCAGGACATCTCGGCGCATGACGACGGCGCCTACACCGGTGAGGTTTCCGGCCGGATGCTGGCCAGGCTGGGCTGCCGTTACGTGCTGGCCGGTCACTCCGAGCGGCGGCAGTACCACGGCGAGGACGACGAACTGGTGAACGCCAAGGTCCGGGCGGCGCTGCGGTATGGCATCGGGCCGGTCCTGTGCGTGGGGGAGCCGCTGGCCGTCCGGCAGGCTGGCCGCCAGCTCGTGCACACGCTCGGCCAGCTGGACGGCGGCACGGCCGATCTGAGCGCCGCTCAGGTAGCCGGCCTGGTGGTCGCCTACGAGCCCGTATGGGCGATCGGCACCGGCGAGGTGGCGACGCCGGACGACGCGCAGGAGGTTTGCGGAGCGATCCGCGAGCGCATCTCGGCTGTTCACGGGGGCGAAGTGGCTGCCAGTGTGCGTATTCTGTATGGCGGGTCAGTGAAGCCCGAGAACATGCCGGCCATCATGGAGCAGCCGGACATTGACGGCGGACTGGTAGGCGGCGCCAGCCTCGATGTCGGCGATTTCGTCAGGATCTGCCGGTATCGTGAACTAACCGTGACATCCTGAGCAGAGCCCGCGGAAAGACGAGAACAAGTGATCATCGCATTTTCCATCGTCCTGATCATCACGAGCCTGCTCATGGTTCTGCTCGTCCTGCTGCACAAGGGCAAGGGCGGCGGGCTCTCTGACCTGTTCGGCGGCGGTGTGACGTCGAGCCTGGGCTCGTCGTCGGTAGTCGAGCGTAATCTGGACCGAATCACCATCTTCACCGGCATCCTGTGGTTTGTGTGCATTGTGGCACTCGGCCTGCTGATGAACCGGTAGGGCAGCGCACGCAGTCAGGCGCAGTCGCTGATACAGGCAAGTGCAGTCGCTGATATAGGCAAGAGGGGTGAGCAGTGAGTAGTGGCAACGCCATTCGCGGCAGCCGTGTCGGAGCGGGACCGATGGGCGAGGCAGAGCGCGGCGAGGCAGCGCCGCGGGTGCGGATCGCCTTCTGGTGCAGCAACGGGCACGAGACCAGGCCGAGCTTCGCCAGCGACGCCGCGATCCCCGACACGTGGGACTGCCCGCGCTGCGGCCTCCCGGCCGGCCAGGAGCAGACCAACCCGCCGGCCCCGCCGCACGCCGAGCCGTACAAGACCCATCTGGCTTACGTCAAGGAGCGCCGTAACGACAACGACGGCGCCGCCATTCTCGCCGAGGCACTCGAGCGGCTGCGCAAGGGTGCCTGAACAAGAGGGTGCCTGAACAAGAGGCTGCCTGAACAAGAGGCTGCCTGAACGCCGGCCGGTGCAGCCGGGCATCAGTGCGCGAAGCTGCTGCGCTGCCCCGGCAGCAGCGGCCCTGGCGGGCTCGGCAGCGCGGCCAGCGCGCTCACCTGCTGCCGCAGGTCGTCGAGCAGGAGCTCGGCCATATCCTTGCTGAACCCGTTGCGCACCACGAGCCGCAGGACCGCGGTGTCCTGCATGTTCGCCGGGAAGGTGTAGGCAGGCACGAGCCAGCCCCGCTGCCGCAGCCGCTCGGACAGGTCGAAGACCGTGTACCCGGCGGCTGCCGGGTCGCGCAGCCGGAACGCGAACACCGGCAGGTCGGTGCCGTCGGAGAGCAGCTCGAACGGGCCCATTTCGGCGATGCTCCCCGATAGGTAGGTGGCGACGTCCTGGCAGGCCTGCTGAACCCGGCGGTAGCCGTCGAACCCCAGCCGCAGGAAGTTGTAGTACTGAGCGGCGATATGGCCGCCGGGCCGGGAGAAGTTCAGCGCGAAGGTGGGCATCTCGCCGCCGAGGTAGTTGACCCGGAAGATCAGGTCGTCGGGCAGGGCCGCGGCGTCCCGCCACACGATCCAGCCCACTCCCGGGTAGACCAGGCCGTACTTGTGCCCTGAGGCGTTGATGGACGCCACCCTGGGGACCCGGAAGTCCCAGGCGAGGTTCGGAGTCAGGAACGGCGCGACGAAGCCCCCAGACGCGCCGTCGACGTGCACGGGAATATCAGCCCCGGTATCCGCCTGGAGCTGGTCGAGGTGCGCGCTGATCTCGCCGACAGGTTCGTAGCTGCCGTCCATCGTGGAGCCCATCACTGCCACGACGCCGATCGTGTTCTGATCACAGCGGGCCGCCGCCTCCGGTCCGGTCAGGTGCAGTCTGCCCGGCTGCATCGGGACCAGCCGCGGCTCGACCTCCCAGTACCGGCAGAACTTCTCCCAGCAGACCTGGACATTCGCGCCCATCACCAGGTTCGGGGTCGCGGTCGAGGCGCCAGCCGCGCGCTGGCGGGCCCGCCACCGCCACAGCAGCGACATCCCGCCGAGCATGCAGGCCTCACTCGATCCGGTTGTCGAGCAGCCCGTCGCCCCGGCCGGCGCCCGGCCAG
>Ga0302314_10022389_pt1 | contig 10362 bp, 7 predicted proteins | sample III_Palsa_N2_3_FD_200533 | JGI IMG/M metagenome (GOLD analysis project Ga0302314, IMG submission 200533) | Peat permafrost microbial communities from Stordalen Mire near Abisko, Sweden - III_Palsa_N2_3 | ecosystem: Environmental > Terrestrial > Soil > Palsa > Peat permafrost | place: Sweden... | reverse complement strand
ATCGCCGACGCGCTGGAGCTCTACGTCGTGGCCGAAGGCGTGGAGACGCAGGAGCAGTGGGACCTGCTGGGCGCCACGGACTGCGCGTACGGCCAGGGCTACCTGTTCAGCCGGCCGATGCCCGCCGGGTACATCACCTCCCTGCTGCGCGAGCACCCCGACCCCCGGCTGCCGCTCGACGCCGAGGAGGCCCTGTGACCTCCCCCGCACCCTCCCCCGCACCCTCCTCTTCTGATGCGGTCCGCCAGAGCCTGCAACGGATGCACGCGTTCCTGGCAGCCGACCACACGGCACTGTTCGCCTACGACCCGGTCGGCGGCGTGCTGTACCTGATCAACGAGGCAGAGCCCTGGGCGCCGCTGAGCGACCTGTGGTCCCGCATCTTCATCGACGAGCGGCTGCCGACCACCGAGGTGGTCCGCACCGGCGTCCCGAGCCTGGGCGAGTTCGACGACGCGCCACTCGCCTACGCCGGGCTCAACATCCCGCCGACCGGCCTGGGCCGGCTCGCCAGCCTCCCCTTGACGGTCGACGGCCACGTGGTGGGCATGGTCAGCGCGGCCGGCTGCCGTACCGACGCCGGCCTGGACGAGATACTCCAGGAGCTCGGCCCGGAGCTGGACTTCCTGGCCCGCGAACTCGGCGCCACCCTGACCACCGAGCTCGCCCGGATCGCGCAGCGCATCTTCCGTCCCCCGCCGCCCGAAGCCGGACCGGACGAACCGCCGACCCCGTTCCAGAACTCGGACCAGATCCGGGCGATGGTCTCCTGCGGCACCTTCTGCTGGCGGCTGGAGGAGGACCTGATCCATCTCGACGCCGTCTCGATGTCCGTCTTCGACACGAGAACGCCGTACACCGGCAGCCCGCTGCCGCTGCTCGCCCGAATCCACCGGGACGACTACCCGATGCTCCGCCGCACCCTGGCCAACGCGGTCGGCTCGGACGGCGCCTTCGCCCTGGCCTACCGCGTCCTGCGGCCCGACGAGACCCAGCGCTGGGTGGAGGCCCGCGGCCGGGTCACCCGGGACCGTGACGGCCAGGCCGTGATGGTCGGCATCCTCACCGACACCACCGGCCGTCCGACCTGGCTGCAACTGGCCTCCGGCCCGGCCGACTCGATGGCGGACGGCCTGGTCGTGATCGACCAGGACTGGCGGGTGGTCTACGCCAACGAGAGCGCGGCCCAGATGGCCGAACTGGGCCGGGCCGAACTGGTCGGCCGCAACATCAGCGAACTGCTGATCCAGGTGGACCCGAAGATCTGGGAACCGCAGCTGCGCCGCGTGGTCGACGGCCGCCAACAAGTCACCTTCGAGATGTACTTCCCGTCCATGGCCCGCTGGTACGAGATCCGGGCGGGCCTGCATTCCAGCGGAGTCGCCATCTACCTGCGCGACATCCACAGCCTGCGCGCGACGGCAGACCGTGACCGCCACCGCGCCCAACGCCGCGAGCTGTCCTCCTCCTTCGCCGCAGCACTCGGCGGAACCCTTGGCGTGGAAGACGTCATCTTCGTCTTCGAACAGCAACTGGCAGCGCTGTTCGAGGCAGACGGCATGGCCATGCACGTGTCCGCAGACGGCCGACTAAGGCTGATCGCCGCCGTGGGATACACGGCATCCGGCCTGTCCCAGCTCCGCACACTGAGCCTGGATGGAAGCAGCCCAATGGCGGACGCGGCGCGCACCCAGGAAATCCAGGTCTACCCAGACGTCGAAGGCCTCGTCGCCAAATTCCCCCACCTGGCCGAGACGTCCGCGAGCACCAACACCGGGGCCCTGGTGATCGTGCCGCTCGGATACGAGGATGTCTGCCTGGGCGTCGTCTGCATCCGCTTCGACGAGCCACGCACCTTCAGCAAGGGCAACCTGGACTTCATCGAACGGACCTGCGCCCAACTGACCCAGGCGCTCTACCGCGCACACCGATACGACGACGAACTCTCCCTCGCCGCCCGACTCCGCGACGACGTACTGGCCCGGCCGCTCTACCTGACCCCCGGCCTGGAACTGGCCACGGAATACCGGGCCGCAGGCGTGGGACTGGCAGTGGGCGGAGACTGGTTCGATGTCATACCCCTGACCAGAGGCCGGGTCGGCCTACTGGTCGGCGACGTGGAAGGCCACGACGCCCACGCGGTCGGCGGAATGAGCACGGTACGCACCGCAGTACGCGCCTATGCCTACGAAGGATACGGCCCCGCCGCGATCCTGGGCCGAGTAAACCGCCTGGTCACCGAACTGGACCCGGACCTCCTGGCAACCTGCTGCTACGCCGAACTGAACCAGGCCACCGGCTACGCCCGAATCGCCCGCGCCGGCCACCCCGCCCCGGTACTGCGCACCGCCGACGGAGTCTCAGCCCTCGTAGACCTACCCGCCGGCCTGCCACTGGGAGTCGACCCCGGCGAGGCGTACCGCGCCGTGCTCACCCCCGTCCCCCCTGGTTCGCTACTCGCCCTCTACAGCGACGGCCTAGTCGAAAGCCGCACCATGTCCATCGACCAGGGCACCGACCGACTGATCGCGACCATGGACCAGTTCCCCCACCTCGCCGTCGCCGACCTGGCCCGCGAGATCATCGCCCAACGCCTCAACCACGCCGCCCTGGGCGACGATGTCACGCTCCTCCTTGCCCAGTGCACTTAGGAGCCCGCGCGGACTGTCCGCACGGGCCCCGCTCTAGTCAGCCTACTTATTCGCCTCAAGCACCCGCCGCCGCCGGCTGGCCGATGCCTTCACCGAGCCCACCGCCAATCACAGTCCCACTTTCAATCTCCTCCACGCCCCCGCCACCATGACCCGAGCCCACAGACTTGCGCTGCTCCGACCTGGTCGCCAGATAGACCGTAGCGAGCAACGCGACCCCCGCGACGAAGTAGCACAGCGTGCGGTAGTAGAACACACTGATCAGCGCAGCCCCGCCGAGGATGCCGATCGACTGGGCGACAGTAATGATGAAGTTATCCGCCCCGCTGACCCGTCCCATCAATTCGCTGGGCGTGTTGATCTGCATGATCGTCATGGCACTCGCAATGATCCAGGGCAAACTCAGACCGAACACCGCAGCCGACGCCAGCACAACAACATCGCTAGGCACCGACAGCCCCACTGAGCTGACCACCGTCAGCCCCAGCCCCACCGAGCACAGAACCCCTGCGCCCCACTTGTTCATCAACGGTCCAACGAGCACCCCGCCAACCAGCCCCGTGAACCCCATCGACGTCACAAGCACCCCGACCCACGACGGTGCGTGATGCAGCCCGACAGTCGTCACAGCCATACCAAGCGTCTCGAAGAAACCCATCCCGAAGATGGCCACAGCAAGCGCGATCGTCAGCTGCCGCAGCACCGGCGTACGGAACAGAAAGGCGAACCCGGCACTGGTGTCCTTGCGCCACGAGGCGCCAGAGAGCTCCGGCGTGGCCTCGTCCAGCTTGATGAACGACCAGCAGATCACTGCGACACCGAACGTAGCCGCATCCATCAGCGCCAGCCCCTTGCCCCCGAACAACGTCAGCAGCCCGATACCCACAGTCGGCGTGAGTAGCCGCAACCCCTGGATCAGCGCCTGGCTGTACCCATTCGCCTCACCGAGCAGTTCCGCCGGCGCCAACTGAGGCAGCAGCGCCGTATCCGCAGCACTGTTCAGGCTGCTCCCGATCCCATAGAGGAACATGACCGTGTAGATCAGCCAGACCTGATGCGAGCTGTGCACGAACATGAGCAGCAGCACCAGCAGCCCCACAGTCGCATTGCCGACAAGCAGCACCGGCTTGCGCCGAAACCGGTCAACGACGATACCCGTGACCGGAGAAAACAATGACCCCGCGATAAAGCAGAAGAAGCACAACCCAGACAAGCTCGTAGAACCAGTCAACTCCTTCACCCAGACCCCGGCCGCCAGCCAGAGCGCATAGTCTCCCAACGAGCTAATCAGAGTACTTAAATAGTAGAGGCGAAGCCGGGGTATGGCGAGCAACTTGAGCATGACTAGATCACCCTTCAGGGTTAGCGGGAACGACAACGTCAAACGGGTGCGTGGCGACGATGATCTCGTAGGGCTTCGCACCTTCCGGCCGGCTGGCGGGATCGCTTATCCGCTCCGCGAACCGCATCATGATCTGCAATAACTCGGTCTGAACCTGGTAGACCTCGGCCTCGGTCCCGTACAGGATGAACTGGCTGGCCCCACTGACACTGCGAACCTCATCGGGATACTCGGCCTGGTGAACGCTGTACTGCTGCACCCTGTTGAGCCAGCGCTCTGTGAAGACCTCCAGAAGCGCAGCCGCCGCGAGCGACACGGCCGGATCGGTGTAGTTGCTGTCGATACTCAGCCCCACGCTGCCGATCTTCCACGGCCGCTCCCGCCCCGCACCCCCCACCGCCTCCTCGATATATCCGTGCTTTGCGAGCGTGCGCAGGTGATAGGCGGCATTCGCGGGACTCCCCCCGATCACCTTGGCCGCCTCGGTAGCCGTGATCGGACCGTTCACCCCGACCAGTTCGAGCAAGGCGATCCGCACCGGATGCGCCAAAGCCCGCAAATCCCGAGCATCGCCCAACTTGCGCAAACCGAAGTCGGAGGCGTCCCCAGCGGTTTCTTCACTGTCCATGCGCTCAAGCTAGCATCGAAAGAGTTATTCCGAAAGAGTCTTTTCGAAAGACTTCTTTCGATGCCACCGAACCCTGACCGTGAGCGCTACCCGGGTGAATCGATTCGCCAAACACACTGCCGCGACCGATACCCAAATTGACCGCATGCTTCAGCGCCCGCCCACCACGACCATCCGGAAAGGATCGTGACCGGCCATGATCTTCGCCGTTTCCGCCGCCCTACTCTTCTGCGCCGCCCTGGCCGCCACCATCAAATGGGCCGCCCACAAGCCCGCCCACGCCCTCGTGGCATTCCTCGCCGGATTCTTCGTCGCCGGCACCACCGCCGCCCCCATCATCCGAGGCATCGTCACCGGCGTCATTCGCGCCTTCGAGTTCCTCTGAGCCCTGTCTGTGGCCGCTCGGGCTCACCGCCACTGGCCGCGCAACGAACCACCCGGCCAAGCATCCGTTGACACCTCAACCAGCAGGGTTATCAAATACGCGAAAGGCCAGGTCAGAGACTCTCTGACCTGGCCTTCACGCGTGAGCCTCCTTGGGGAATCGAACCCCAGACCTACGCATTACGAATGCGCCGCTCTGGCCGACTGAGCTAAGGAGGCCTAGTTTGGCGGGTGATCGCCGAACTGCGACCCTAGTGTAGCCGGTTTAGGATCCCTGCTGGCAAACTAATCCGGCGGCGGGGACCGTGCCTTGGAGGTAGTAGGCGTCGATTGCGCTGTCGATGCAGGTAGAGCCGCGGAGGTAGGCGGTGTGGCCGTCGCCGTTCATGGTGAGGAGATGGCCGTTGGACAGCTCTGCGGCCAGGCTTTGGGCCCAGGCGTAGGGGGTGGCGGGGTCGCGGGTGGTGCCGACGACGACGATCGGGCCGGATCCTTGGGCGGAGATCTTGTGCGGGGTGCCGGTGGCGGGGGTGCCCCAGTAGGCGCAGGGGAGGCCGGACCAGTCGACCATTTCGCCGAAGAAGGGGGCTGCGGCTTCGTAGGTTGGCAGGTCTTTCTCGATCTGGGCTACGGAGGTGGCCTCGTCCGGGTGGTCCAGGCAGTTGACGGCGTAGTTCGCTTCGGTGGAGTTGTCTTGGAAGTGGCCGTTGGCTCGGTCGTTGTACGCGTCGGCCATCGCCAGGAGGGCTGAGCCGTCGCCGGTGTAGGCGCTGGTCAGGGCTGAGGTCAGGTCCGGCCAGAAGGTTTGGCTGTACATCGCGAAGGCGATGCCGGTGATGGCGTAGGCCTCGTCCAGTTTGCGGGTTGCGTCGCCGCTGATCGGGTGGGCGTCCAGGCCGTCCACCCAGGTTTTCAGGTTGGCCAGGCCGGTGGTCGCGTTGGTGCCGAGGGGGCAGTTGGCTTGGGTGACGCAGTTTTGAGCGTACTGCTTCAGTTCGGCGTCGAAGGCGGCGGCTTGGGTCAGGTTGAGTTGCTCGGAGGTCAGGTTGGGGTCCAGGGCGCCGTCTAGGACGAAGCGGCCGACTCGTTGGGGGAATTCCTCCGCGTAGACCGCGCCCAGGTAGGTGCCGTAGGACTTGCCCAGGTAGTTCAGCTTGCTTTCGCCGAGGATGGCGCGCAGGACGTCCATGTCCCTGGCTGCGTTCGCGGTGCCCACGTAGGGCAGGAGGGCGGCGTTCTTCGCTTCGCATTGCTGGGCCAGGAACTGGGACTGGCTGATCACGGTCTGGATCTCGGCGGGGCTGCTCGGGTCGGGCGGGGCCGAGAGGAAGGTGTCCATCTGGCTGTCGGTCAGGCATTCGATCGGGTCGGACTGGCCGACGCCGCGCGGGTCGAAGCTCACCAGGTTGTAGTGGGCGGAGACCGCGGCGCTGGCCACGTCGCCGCCGCGCAGGTACTGGATGCCGGAGCCGCCGGGGCCGCCGGGGTTGACCACGAGGGAGCCGTCGAGTTGGGACTGGTCGGTGGCCAGCTGGCGGATCACGGCCAGGCCCAGGGTCGCCCCCTGCGGGTCGGCGTAGTTCACCGGGACCTTGATGGTGGCGCACTGGAAGCCGCCGCAGTTCGTCCAGGAGACCTGCTGGGTGTAGAACGGCAGCAGTCCCGCGGCGACGCCGTTGGTCAGCGCGCCCGAGGCGGTGGTCTCGTTCGCGGCGGCGGTGCCTGCGCTCGTCGTGCAGGCCGCTAGGGACAGCACCGCGATCCCGGCCGTGAGCAGCCGTCCGGCTCGGTGGGCAATTCCCTGTCGGTGCCGCATTGCCGCCCCCTTCGTCTCAGGTCCAGATTGGTCACAGTGGGTCGGCCTCGATGCGTAAAGGCTTGATCATCTTCTGCCCGGCCGACCGGATTCCTAGACTACGCCGAATGGTTGTTCGCCAATCAGCAGGTCGCCGGTGGTGCGTCGGGCGTTGTCGATTGTGCTTTGCCAGGCACGTAAAACAGGTCAGGAGCCGCGCCAGGTGGCGCGGTCAGGAGCCGCCGCCGCGCAGGGTGAGGGTCATCGCCTCCAGGGCGAGCAGGGGGGCCACGTTGGCGGCGATGGCGCGGCGGGCGGCGAACACCGACTCGATCCGGCGCATGGTGTCCTCGGGGGTCGACGACTGGGCCAGCGATCTCGTCTGGGCGGCGTGGTCGGCGTGGATGAGGTCGGTGTCGGGGGCTTGGCCGTCGGTGAATTGGACTGCGAGCACGTCACGGTAGAAGCCGACCAGGTCCACCAGGGCTCGGTCCAGGGCGTCGCGCTGTAGGCGGGTAGTGCGGCGCTTCTGCTTGGTTTCCAGCTCCTTGATCTGGCCGGCCGAGCCGCTGACTCCTCGGGCGCTGCCTGCGCCCTTGCCTTGGCCGTAGCCGAGGGCGACTTTCAGCTCCTCGGTTTCCTTCGCGTCGAGGACTTCGGACTTGCTCTTGGCCTCGGCTGTGGCCGCGTCGACCAGGGCGCCGGCGGCCTTGAACGCGCGGCCGATGTCGGCGACGGCGCGCGGGATGCCGAGGGTCTCGGCTCGGCGCGCGGCGGCTGCCGGGTCCAGGGCCAGTGCTCTGGCCCGGTCGAGGTCGCCTTGGGCGGCGCGGGCGAGCTGTTCGGCTCGGTCCAGGTCGACGCCGTCGGTGCGGTTCAGTGCTTCGGCGATCGCGGCGGGGCTGGGGGTGCGCAGTGCGACCAGCCGGCAGCGGGAGAGGATCGTCGGTAGCAGGTCTCTGGTGGAGGGTGCGCAGAGCATCCACACGGTGCGGGGGGCGGGCTCCTCGATCGCCTTGAGCAGCACGTTGGCCGCGCCCTCGGTCAGTCGTTCCGCGTCTTCGACCACGATCACCTGGTAGTGCCCTCGGGTCGGGGACATCGCGCTGCCCATGACCAGTCCGCGTGCTTGGTCCACGCCGATGGTCAGCTGCTCGGTGGCGACCAGTTGGACGTCGGGGTGGGTGCCGGCCAGCGTGGTGTGGCAGTCCTGGCAGTGCCCGCAGCCGGGCTCGCCGGGGTCGGAGCACTGGAGGGCGGCGGCGAAGGCGCGGGCGGCGAGGGCTCGGCCGGAGCCGGGTGGGCCGATGAAGAGCCAGGCGTGGGTCATGGCGCCGTTGGGGATGCCGGGCGGGACGGCGCCGGGACGCGCGGCGATGGCGGCCAGGCGGAGCGTCGTGACGGCGGCCGGCTGGCCGATCACCTCGGACCAGCAGGCGCCCGGTTCGCCGAAGGCGGTCAAGACGGCTGGTGCAGCAGGTGCAGCAGACGTAGCGGGTGCATCGAGTGCAGAGGGTGCGTCGGTCACGAGCTGTCCTTCGAGCGCCAACGGCGGGGCTTCTGGTCCGGCTCGAACCGGCTGTCGCCGAGGAGGTCGTCCGCGAGGGAACGGTCGGAACGGTCGTCGGTCAGGTGGGCGTCAGGTGTCTGGCCGAGGGCTGAGGAATCGGTGGCGTCGCCCGAACCGCCCGTGGAAGATGTGGAGGATGCGGGGGACGTGGCGCGGGCCACCAGCTGCCGGGTTCTGGCCTCGGATTCGGCTTTGGCGGCCAGGTCTGCGGCGGCCTGTTCCCGGGCCTGAGCCTTGGCCTTGGCCTCGGCTCGGCGGACCACCTGTTCGGCCTCGGCCCGCCTGGCGGCGTCCAGGGCCAGTTGGCGGCTGCGCTCGCTCGCGCTCAGCTCCGCCGCGGCGCGATCGGCCTCGACCTGGCGCTGGGCCTCGATCCGGGCGGCCTCGGCCTTGGCCCGCTCCGCGGCGGCCTGTTCGGCCACGCGGGCGATCTCGGCCTGCTTGGCGGACTGAGCGGCCTGTTCCGCTGCCAGTTGCTCGGCCTTGGCCTTCTGTTCGGCGGCCTCGGCGGCGGCTCGTTTGGCCGCTTCTCGGGCGGCCTGCTCTTGGCGTTCGGCCTCTTCGGCGGCGGCGATCACCCGTAGCCGCTCGGCCTCCTCGGCGGCTTCGCGCGGGGACTTCGGCAGCAGTTGGACCAGGCGGTCTTGGCTGATCGCGGTGATCACGCCGGCTGGTTCGGAGGCGTCGAGGACCAGGTAGCGGTCCGGGTCGGCGGCGGCCCTGGAGCGGAACACCTCGCGTACGCGGGCGTGGAAGTCGGGCGGTTCGGCTTCGAGCCGGTCCGGTCCGCCGGTCGGGCGGGCCGACTGCTGGTTCGACTGCTGCGCCTGGAGTGTCTGCTGTGCCGATTGTCCGGCGGCGCGCTGGGCGGCGCGGTCGCTGGCCAGGGCCGGGTCGAGATCGAGGAGCAGGGTGAAGTCCGGGCGCACTCCATCGGTGGCGAAGGCGGACAGGGCAGCGATGGTGTCGGCGGGCAGTCCGCGGCCGCCGCTCTGGTAGGCGATCGAGGAGTCCACGTGCCGGTCGGTGAGCACGACGGCGCCGCGGTCCAGCGCGGGCTTGACCACCTTCTCGATGTGGTCGGCCCGGTCGGCGGCGAAGAGCAGGGCCTCGGTGCGGTCGCCGATCCCGCCGAGGTCGCCTCGGTGCAGCAGGATGTCGCGCAGTTGGCGGCCGAGTTCGGTGCCGCCCGGCTCGCGGGTGGCCACCACCTCGAAGCCGCGGTCGCTCAGCCAGGCGGCCAGCGCGGTGATCTGGGTGGACTTGCCGGCCCCGTCGCCGCCCTCGATCGCGATCAGCCAGCCGGGCCGGGTGCGCCGGGTTGGTTCGAGCGCGGCAGCCGGGACCGGAGCGACGACCCGCTGCCTGAACCGATTGATCCTGCCCCGCACCATGTGCCGCACCTTCCTACCATTCGCGCCATGCCGACCCGAGCCAAGCGTACTGCTTGGCCCGGACAGCGCGAACAGCTCGGACACGGTCTAGGAGGCCGCCTTCTTGGCCGCGGCTGCCTTGGTCGCGGGCGCCTTCTTGGCCGTGGTCTTCTTCGCCGCGGTGGCCGTCTTCTTGGCCGGGGTGGTCTTCTTCGCGGCGCTCTTCTTGCGCGGGATCGGGCCCTTGGCCCGCTTCTCCGCGAGCAGCTCGAAGGCCTGGGACTCGGTCAGCTCCTCCAGCTGGACGCCGCGCGGGACCGTGATGTTGGTCTGGCCGTCGGTGATGTAGGGGCCGAACCGGCCCTCCTTGACCACGACCGGCTTTCCGGACTCGGGGTCCTCGCCGAACTGGCGCAGCGGCGGCTTGGCCGGGCCGCGCGCGCCGCGGGCCTTGGGCTGAGCGTAGATGGCCAGGGCCTGGTCCAGGGTGGTGCTGAAGATCTCCTCCTCCTCGGCCAGCGAGCGCGAGTCGGTGCCCTTCTTCAGGTACGGGCCGAACTTGCCGTTCTGCGCCGTGATCTCCTCCTTCGACTCCGGGTCGAGGCCGACCACGCGCGGC
>Ga0302314_10022386_pt1 | contig 10363 bp, 8 predicted proteins | sample III_Palsa_N2_3_FD_200533 | JGI IMG/M metagenome (GOLD analysis project Ga0302314, IMG submission 200533) | Peat permafrost microbial communities from Stordalen Mire near Abisko, Sweden - III_Palsa_N2_3 | ecosystem: Environmental > Terrestrial > Soil > Palsa > Peat permafrost | place: Sweden... | reverse complement strand
TGATCGTGGCCAATGATGCCACCGTCAAGGGCGGCACTTATTACCCCATCACCGTCAAGAAACACCTGCGCGCGCAGGAGATTGCCGGCGAGAATCATCTGCCCTGCATCTACCTGGTCGATTCGGGGGGCGCCTACCTGCCGCTGCAGGATGACGTGTTCCCCGACAAGGAGCACTTCGGCCGCATCTTCTTCAATCAGGCGCGGCTGTCCGAGCGCGGCATTCCGCAGCTCGCCTGCGTGATGGGCTCGTGTACCGCCGGCGGCGCCTACGTGCCGGCGATGTCGGACGAGAGCATCATCGTCAAGGACACCGGCACGATATTTCTTGGCGGCCCGCCGCTGGTCAAGGCCGCGACCGGCGAGGTGGTCAGCGCCGAGGAGCTCGGCGGCGCCGACGTGCACACCCGCATCTCAGGCGTCGCCGACCACTTTGCGCACAGCGACGCGGATGCGCTGGCGACCCTGCGTCGCATGGTGGGCAATCTGAACCGGCGCCCAGCGGGCGCGCTGGCGCTGCAGAGCGCGGAGGAGCCACGCTACGATCCGCAAGAGCTGTACGGAATCATCCCCGCCGACACACGCAAACCCTACGACGTGCGCGAGGTGATCGCGCGCATTGTTGACGGCTCGCGCCTGGACGAATTCCGGCAGCGCTACGGCGCCACCCTGGTCACCGGTTTTGCCCACATCTACGGCTGTCCGGTAGCGGTGCTGGCCAATAACGGCATTTTGTTCTCCGAGTCAGCCCTCAAGGGCGCGCATTTCATCGAGCTGGCTTCACAGCGCGGCGTGCCGCTGCTGTTTTTGCAGAATATCTCCGGCTTCATCGTCGGCAAGAAATACGAGAACGCGGGTATCGCCAAGGACGGGGCTAAGCTCGTGACGGCGGTGGCGAGCAGCGCCGTGCCGAAGCTCACGGTGCTGATCGGCGGCTCGTTCGGTGCCGGCAACTACGGCATGTGCGGCCGCGCCTTCGGCCCGCGCTTCCTGTGGAGCTGGCCGAATTCGCGCATCAGCGTCATGGGCGGGGAGCAGGCGGCCAGCGTGCTGGCCACGGTGCGGCGCGATGCGCTGGAGGCTGCGGGCAAGAGCTGGAGCGCGCAGGAGGAGCAGCAATTCAGGCAGCCGACGCGCGAGCAGTTCGAGCAGCAGGGCAATCCCTACTACGCCACCGCGCGCCTGTGGGACGATGGCATCGCGGACCCGGCGCAAACGCGCCGGCTGCTGGGTCTGGGCCTTTCGGCGGCGCTCAATGCGCCGATCGGCGCGACGCGCTTCGGCGTGTTTCGGATGTAGAGCGCGATGAGCGACTACCAGTTCCTGCAGCTCGAGTATCGCGCCGGCTGCGCCACCGTATGGCTCAATCGCCCCGAACGCCACAACGCGTTTCACGACGGGCTGGTGAGCGAGCTGACCCGCTGCCTGGCGCAGTTGTCGCAGGAGGCGGCGGTACGCGCCATCGTACTGGCCGGCCGCGGCCGCAACTTCTGTGCCGGCGCCGACCTTGCGTGGATGCAAGAGCAAGCCGTCGCCGGCTACGACGCCAACCTCGAAGACGCGCGTCGCCTGGCGTGGATGCTGCGCACACTGGCGCAATCGCCCAAGCCCACCATCGCGCGCGTGCACGGGGTGGCGGTCGGCGGCGGCATGGGGCTGGTGGCCGCCTGCGATATCGCGATCGCCGCCGCCGATGCGAGCTTCGGCACTACCGAGGTGCGCCTGGGCCTAACGCCGTCGACCATCGCCCCGTACGTGATCGGCGCCATCGGCGAGCGGGCGGCGCGCCGGTATTTCCTGAGCGGCGAGCGTTTCGATGCGGATGAAGCGCTGCGCATCGGGTTGATTCACGAGGCGGTGGATGGCGGGGAAATCGATGGGCGCCTGGAGGGGCTGCTGGATGACCTGCGCAGCGCCGGCCCGCAAGCCCAGGCGCATTGCAAGCGATTGCTGGCCGCGCTGCGCGGCCACGATGCCTTCGATCCGCAGGTGGCCGAGCAGACCGCGCGCAGCATCGCCGAGGTGCGGGCCGGGGCGGAGGCGCGCGAGGGCATGGCGGCGTTCTTTGCCAAGCGCAAGCCGGGCTGGATCTAAAGCATGTTCGACAAGGTGCTCATTGCCAATCGCGGCGAGATCGCCTGCCGCGTCATGGCCACCTGTCGCCGACTGGGCATCGCCACGGTCGCGGTCTATTCCGAGGCTGATGCGGGGGCGCTGCACGTGCGGCTGGCCGATCAGGCGGTGTGTGTCGGGCCGGCCGCGGCGCGTGACAGTTACCTGCGCATCGACGCCATCATCGAGGCGGCGCTGCGCTGCGGGGCGCAGGCGATCCATCCGGGCTACGGTTTTCTGTCCGAAAACCCGGAGTTCGCCGAACGCTGTGCTGCCGCGGGACTGACATTCGTCGGTCCTTCGGTGGCGGCGATGCGCGCCATGAGTTCCAAGGCGAGCGCGAAACAGATCATGCAGCGCTGCGGCGTGCCGCTGTTGCCGGGATATCACGGCGAGGCGCAGGACGCGGCGCGCCTGAAGAGCGAAGCCGAGCGCATCGGTTACCCGGTGCTGATCAAGGCCACTGCCGGCGGCGGCGGCAAGGGCATGCGCGTGGTCGAGCGCGCAGCCGAGTTCGATGAGCGCCTGGCCGCCTGCCAGCGCGAGGCCGCGGCGAGCTTCAACGATGCGCGCGTGCTGCTGGAGAAGTACCTGCTCAATCCGCGCCACATCGAAGTGCAGATCTTTGGCGACAACCACGGGCAGGTGCTGCATCTGTTCGAGCGCGATTGCTCGGCGCAACGGCGCCATCAGAAAGTGCTGGAGGAAGCCCCGGCGCCGCATCTGGGCGAGCTGCAGCGCGAGCGTATGACGCGAGCCGCCTGCGATGCCGCGCGCGCGGTCGGTTACAGCGGCGCCGGCACGGTGGAATTCCTGCTCGAGCCGGCGGGCGGCTTCTACTTTATGGAGATGAATACCCGCATCCAGGTCGAGCATCCGGTCACCGAGATGATCACCGGCATCGATCTGGTGGAATGGCAGCTGCGGGTCGCCGCCGGTGAAGCGCTGCCGCGCCGCCAGGGCGAGATCGCGCTCACCGGGCATGCGATCGAGGTACGCATCTACGCCGAGATCCCCGAGGCCGGATTCCTGCCCTCGAGCGGGCTGCTGCGCCGATTCGAGCTGCCGATCGCATCAAGCGCGCTGCGGCTCGAGACCGGCAGCAAGGCAGGCGACAGGGTCGGGATTGATTACGACCCGATGCTCGCGAAGCTGATCGTGCATGCGGACACGCGAGCGGAAGCGGTGGCGGGGCTGCGCTCCGCGCTGTCGCAGGTGCGTATCGCCGGGGTCGGCAACAACGTCATGTTTCTGCGCCGCCTGGCCGGCAGCGAGACTTTTGCCAATGGGCTGCTGGACATCGGTTTCATCGAACGCGAGCGCGAGCTGGTGGTAGGCAGCCTGCGGCCGCCCGACGCGCCGGTGCTGGCAGCCGCCGCGTTGTGGATCGTTGGGCAGGAGCGCCCCGCGGTGGCCTCGGTCTGGAACAGCGGCGATGGCTGGCGGCTCAACGGCCAGCTACGAAGGACACTGCAATTCGAACCCGGTGCCGCTGGTGCCGCGGCCGGTGCCGGTGGCGGTGCCGGTGCCGCGGCCGATGCTTCGTCCGTGGTGGTGGAGTATCGGCCCGAAGGACTGCGGCTTGGGATCGCAGAACTCAGTGTGAGCGCGTCGCTCGTGGCCGAGGGCGACGACATATTTCATCTGCAGTTCGGTGCCCACGGCGTCCGGGTGCAGATCGAGGAGGATGCGGGCCAGCTGCGCATCGTCATCGGCAGCGATGAATTCCGGCTGCGCCGGCGCGATGCGCTGCGTTCGGCGACGGATGACTACGTTGCGGAGGCGAGCCTGACGGCGCCGATGCCCGGACGCGTCATCGCGCAACTGGTCGAGGCGGGCACTACGGTGGTCAAGGGTGCGCCGCTGCTGATCCTGGAAGCGATGAAGATGGAGCATACGATCTGTGCGCCGGCGAATGGCACCTTGCGCGGCTTTCGGGCCGCGGTCGGAGAGCAGGTCAGGGAAGGCGTCGAGCTGATCGATTTCGAGGTCACGCCGCTGGAGTCGCCGCGCCCGGAGTCGCCGCGCCCGTGATGCCCACGCGCGTCAGGCTGGTGGAGGTCGGGCCGCGCGACGGGCTGCAGAATGAGAGCGCGATCGTGGCCACCGAAGTGAAGCTGGAACTGATCCGGCGGCTGGCCGATTCGGGTCTGCGCCATATCGAAGCCACCGCCTTCGTGTCACCCAGGCGGGTACCGCAGATGGCCGATCACGATGCGGTGATGCGCGGCGTGCCGCGGCGAGCCGGAGTGACTTATTCGGCATTGACACCCAACCTCCAGGGCTTCGAGGCGGCGCTGGCGGCCGGCGCCGATGAGGTGGCGGTGTTCGGAGCGGCGTCTGAAACCTTCTCGCAAAAGAACATTCACTGTTCCATTGCCGAGAGCCTGCAGCGATTCGAGCAGGTGATGCGCGCCGCGCACGAGCGCGCGATCCCGGTGCGCGGCTACGTGTCGTGCGTGCTCGGCTGTCCGTACGAGGGCGCCGTCGCAGCGTCGGCGGTGGCCGGTGTCGCCGGCGCGCTGCATGAGATGGGCTGCCATGAGATCTCACTCGGGGATACCATTGGCGTGGGCACACCAGGGCACACCGCGGTGATGATCGATGCGGTGGCGCGGCGGGTTCCGATCGAGCGCCTCGCCGGTCATTTCCATGATACTTATGGCCAGGCGCTGGCCAATGTGTACGCGGCAATGCAGCTGGGTGTGGCGGTATTCGATGCTTCAGTCGCCGGGCTCGGCGGCTGCCCCTACGCGCCGGGGGCGTCGGGTAACGTGGCCACTGAGGACCTGCTGTACATGCTCGATGGACTTGGCATCGATACCGGGGTGCGACTCGATGTGCTGCTCGCGGCCGATCGCTATATCTGCGAGGTACTGCAACGGCCAACCCGTTCGCGGGTGGCGCAGGCGCGATGAATCCTCCCGCCTCGTCCTGGGTTCGGCCACTGCTGCTGGCGGTGCTGCTGGTGGGCCTGGCGCTGCTGTGCCTGCTGATACTGGCGCCCTTCATCTCGCCGATCGTGTGGGCCGCGATCCTGGCGTACGCGAGCTGGCCGCTGTACCGGCGGCTGCGCCGCCTGCTGCACGGTTACCGCACGATCGCGGCGCTGCTGATGACGCTGGTCCTGGGCTGCGCCGTGGTGCTGCCGGTGCTGTGGATCCTGGTGCTGGTGCAGGGCGAATTGATCTCGGCCTACCAGACCATCACCAAGTATCTGGCACAGGGGCCGCAGGCGGTGCCGGATTTCCTCGGCCGCATCCCCTGGGTCGGCCAGAAGATCCAGGACACGATGAACGGCTACGCGACCGACCCGTCGGAGCTGACACGGCAACTGAGCGCATGGCTTTTGAGCTGGGCGAGCGATCTGGGGCACATCCTGGGCAGCGTCGGCCGCACTATCGTGAAACTGTCGCTCACGCTGCTGACGCTGTTCTTCTTCTTTCGCGACGGCGAAACCATCGCGACCCAGGCGGATCACGTGATCGAGGGATTTTTCGCCGACCGGCTCAATGCCTACGTGGTCACGGCAGGCAAGATGACGCGCGCGGTGGTGTATGGGCTGTTGATCACGGCGATCACGCAGGGCGTGCTCGCGGGCATCGGCTACTGGGTGGTGGGTCTTGGAGCGCCGGTGCTGCTGGGCGCACTCACCGGCATACTCTCGATCGTGCCGCTGGTGGGCACGGCCATCGTGTGGGTGCCGGTCGGTGTCTATCTGCTGTCGACGGGTGCGGTATGGAAGGGCATCGTGATGCTCACCTGGGGTGCGGTGCTGGTGTATCCGGCCGACCAGGTACTGCGGCCGATGTTGATCGGCCACGCCACGCATGTGCCGTTCGTGATCGTGCTGTTCGGAGCCCTGGGCGGGCTGTCAGCGTTCGGGCTGGTCGGACTGTTCACCGGTCCGGTGGTGCTGGCGGTCGCGCTGGCGATCTGGCGCGAGTGGACGCTGCGCGTCAGGGAGTGACTGCGTGCACACAGAACCGGCTGATGGCCGCGACCAGGCGCGCGCGCGCGCGCGGCGTGACCGCCTTGCTGCCCGGCGCGATCGGCCCCACCAGTGCCTCGGTGAAGGCGCCGAAGATGCAGGCGGCCGCAACTTCCGCATCCTGCGGCGCGAATTCGCCGCTGCGCATGCCGCTGGTAAGCAGGCGCTGGAACACCTGGCAGAATTCGCGCCGCGCGCGCATGCGCGCCACATCCACCTGCGCACCGATCGGCTCGGCGATGAACGCGTAGGCCAGATTGCGGCCTTCGAGCGCCCGGCGGGCAAAGCTTTCCACCGCGTTCTTCAGCCGCATCAGCGCCGCCCCGTGGGCGCCGGTGATGCGCTCGAGCAGCTCGATCTCGTGGCTCACGGCCGCCGTCAGCACCTCGATGAACAGCTGCGCCTGGGACGGGAAATAACGGTAGATCGAGCCGGTGGAGATGCCGGCCGCCGCAGCCACCGCGGTGATGCGCGCCGAGCGAAAGCCGCCGCGGGCGATCAGCTGACGCGTGGCGCGCATGATGCGCACGCGATTGTCAGCCAGTCGACCCTGCATCAGCGCCGAGCGTCGGTAGGGCACCGGATATCTCCCGCTGACCGTCGAGGTTTCATCAAGCGTGCCAGTCGATACCTGACAGGCCATATTGTCTAGTGTAGGGTTCGACCGATGGAAACCGCATCTGCCAACGCATTATCTGCCGGCGCGCGATTTCGCGCCGCGCTGGCCGACGAGCGGCCGCTGCAGGTGGTCGGCACAGTCAATGCCTACGTGGCGCGCATGGCTGCCGCCACCGGCTTTCGTGCCATCTATCTTTCCGGCGGCGGGCTGGCAGCCAATTCGCTCGGCGTACCGGATCTGGCCATCAGCACCATGGATGACGTGCTGGTGGACATCCGCCGCATCACCGACGCCTGCGCACTGCCGTTGCTGGTGGATGCCGATACCGGCTGGGGCGGGGCGTTCAACATCGCACGCACGGTGCGCAGTTTTGCCAAGGCCGGGGCCGCGGGACTGCACATCGAGGACCAGGTGCAGACCAAGCGCTGCGGCCATCGTCCCGGCAAGGAGATCGTGCCGCTGGCGGAGATGGTCGATCGGGTCAAGGCGGCGGTCGACGCGCGTACCGATCGCGATTTCGTGATCATGGCCCGTACCGATGCACTCGCGAGCGAGGGGCTGGAGCGCGCCATCGAGCGCGCGCTGGCGTGCGTCGAGGCCGGGGCGGACATGATTTTCCCCGAGGCGATCACGGAACTTGCGCAGTATCGGCGTTTCCGGCAGGCGGTGGCAGTGCCGATACTCGCCAACATCACCGAGTTCGGCCAGACGCCACTGTTCGGCCGCGATGAGCTCGCCGCGGCCGGCGTCGACATCGTGCTGTATTGCTGCGCGGCCTACCGCGCCATGAATGCCGCGGCGCTCGCCACCCTGGAGACCATCCGCCGCGACGGCACGCAGCGCAATATGATCGAACACATGCAAACGCGCGCCGATCTGTACAAGTACCTGGATTACGATGCCTTCGAACAGCATCTGGATCGGCTGTTTGCCGCCGGCAGGGGGCGCTGAAGTGGCGAAGAAATCGGTAGCGCTGTCGGGCGTCGTCGCCGGCAATACCGCGCTGTCCACCGTCGGGCTGGCCGGCAACGATCTGCATTACCGCGGCTTTGACATCCTCGACATCGCGCAGCGATCCGAGTACGAGGAGATCGCCTACCTGCTGATTCACGAGAAATTTCCCAATGCGCGCGAGCTGGCGGCCTATAAGGCCAAGCTTGCGGCATGGCGCGATCTGCCGCCGGCGCTGCGCAGCGCGCTCGAGCTGCTACCGCGGGCGAGTCACCCGATGGATGTGCTGCGCAGCGGCGTGTCGGTGCTCGGCTGTCTTGAGCCGGAGAACCCGGAACACGCGCCCGCGGCGGCGCGCGAGCTGTCGGATCGGTTGCTGGCGTGCCTGCCTTCGATGCTGTGCTACTGGTACCACTACACTCATAGCGGCCGGCGCATCGAAGTGAACACCGACGACGATTCGATCGCCGCGCATTTCCTGCACCTGTTGCATGGCAAGCCAGCGAGCGAACTGTGGATCAGGGCGATGCATACCTCGCTGATCCTGTACGCCGAGCATGAGTTCAATGCCTCCACGTTTACCGCGCGCGTGATCGCCGGGACCGGATCGGACCTGTATTCCTGCATCACCGGCGCGATCGGTGCGCTTCGCGGCCCCAAGCACGGCGGTGCGAATGAGGTCGCATTCGAGATCCAGCAGCGTTACGACTCGCCCGATGCAGCCGAGGCCGACATCCGCGCGCGCGTGGCCGAGCGGCAGGTGATCATCGGCTTCGGCCACCCGGTCTACACCACCTCCGATCCGCGCAATGAGATCATCAAGCGCGTGGCGCACAGCCTGGCCGCGGCCGCCGGTGAACTGCCGCTGTTCAATATTGCAGAGCGGATCGAATCGGTGATGCGGGCGGTGAAGAACATGTTCCCGAATCTTGACTGGTATTCGGCCGTCTCCTATCACCTGATGGGCGTGCCAACCGAGATGTTCACGCCGCTGTTCGTGGTGGCACGTACCGCGGGATGGGCGGCGCATGTGATCGAGCAGCGCATCGACGGCAAGATCATCCGGCCGAGCGCGAATTACACCGGCCCGGAAAATCTGCCGTTCGTCGCGCTGCCCGACCGACCCTAAAAGGCGCGGCTGAAGGCAGCAGCAGACATGAGCCAGGACTACAAGTCGGCCGAGCGCGCCGCCCCGGATGCGGTGCTGAGCGCCATCGCCGACTACGCGCTGGGCTACAAGACGCCGAGCGAGCTGGCGCGCGAGACCGCCTACTACTGCCTGATTGACACTCTGGGGTGCGGCTTTCAGGCGCTGAGTTTCCCGGCCTGCACCAAGCTGCTTGGCCCGGTGGTGCCCGGGGCCGGCATGCGCGGCGGAGCCCGGGTACCGGGCACGGCGCACGAGCTCGATCCGGTGTCGGCGGCATTCAACATCGGCACCATGATCCGCTGGCTGGACTTCAACGATACCTGGTTGGCGGCCGAGTGGGGCCATCCGTCCGACAATCTCGGCGGGCTGCTGGCGGCGGCGGACTACCAGTCGCGCGCGGCAGCGCAAGCCGGCCGCGAGCCGCTCAAGGTGCGCGCGTTGCTGCAGGCGATGATCCAGGCACATGAGATCCAGGGGGTGCTGGCGCTGGAAAACAGTTTCAATCGCGTCGGCCTGGATCACGTGCTGCTGGTGCGAGTCGCATCCACCGCGGTGGTCGCGGCCATGCTCGGCGCCACGCGCGAGCAGGTCATCAATGCGCTCTCCAACGCCTGGATCGATGGCGGCGCGCTGCGTACCTACCGCCATGCGCCCAACACCGGCTCGCGCAAGAGCTGGGCCGCCGGCGACGCCACCAGCCGTGCGGTATGGCATGCGCTGCTCGCGCTGCGCGGGGAGATGGGCTATCCGTCGGCGCTGTCGGCCAAGACCTGGGGATTTTGCGACGTGCTGTACAAGGGCAGGAGCCTGGCGCTACCGCAGCCGTTCGGCTGCTACGTGATGGAAAACGTGCTGTTCAAGATTTCGTTTCCGGCCGAGTTTCACGCCCAGACCGCGGTCGAGGCGGCGATGACGCTGCATGCCGAGGCGGTATCGCGCCTGGACCAGATCGAGCGCATCGTGATCGAAACCCAGGAGCCCGGAGTACGCATCATCGACAAGACCGGGGTGCTGAACAACCCGGCCGACCGCGATCACTGCATCCAGTACATGGTGGCGGTGCCGCTGATCTTCGGGCGCCTGAACGCGTCGGACTATGATGACGCGGTGGCGCGCGATGCGCGCATCGACGCGCTGCGTGCCAGGATGCAGGTGGTGGAGAACCACGATTTCACCCGCGATTACTACGATCCGGCCAAGCGCTTTATCGGAAACGCCATCCAGTTGTTCTATCGCGACGGTAGCTGCTCGCGCCGGGTAGCCGTGGATTATCCGATCGGGCATCGTCTGCGGCGCAGCGAAGGGTTGCCGCTGCTGCGGCGTAAATTCGAAACCAGCGTGCGCGATCATTTCCCGGCGATGCAGGCCGGGCACATCCTGCATCGCTTTTCTGATCGCGCGGCGCTTGAGGCGACGTCGGTTAACGATATGATGTCGACGCTGATTCTCAACGGGGGTGCGTAACGCATGAGTCCGATTCTCGTAGGCATAAAGCGCGTCATCGATTACAGCGTGCGCGTGCGGGTAAAGCCGGACGGTTC
>Ga0302314_10022383_pt1 | contig 10364 bp, 3 predicted proteins | sample III_Palsa_N2_3_FD_200533 | JGI IMG/M metagenome (GOLD analysis project Ga0302314, IMG submission 200533) | Peat permafrost microbial communities from Stordalen Mire near Abisko, Sweden - III_Palsa_N2_3 | ecosystem: Environmental > Terrestrial > Soil > Palsa > Peat permafrost | place: Sweden... | reverse complement strand
GAGGGGCGCAGGCCGGTGACGCCGCAGCGTGTGCTGGGGGACGAGATGGAGCCGAGGGTTTCGGTGCCGATTGCGAAGCCGACGCAGCCCGCAGAGACCGCTGAAGCACTGCCGGCGGAGCTGCCGCTGCTTCCCTGCTTAGGGTTCCACGGGTTGCGGGTACGTGCGCCGCGCTTGCCCGTGCTGGCGGCGTACCCCCACAGATCGCCCTGCGCGAGCGCTCCCATGGTGAGCTTGGCGATGAGGACTGCTCCGGCTGCATCGAGGCGCTTGACGACCTCGGCATCGTAGTCGAAGTGCTGATCTTCAAAGCCGGCCGCGCCCCACGTCGTGGGATAGCCGGCGACGGCGAGGAGGTCTTTTCCTCCCCAGGGAATGCCGTGGAGTGGGCCGCGATGCTTGCCCGCGGAGATCTCGGCGTCGGCTGCAGTTGCTTGTTTGAGCGCGCGATCTTCGGTGAGCGTGATGACGAAGTGTAGCGTGGGATCGTAACGCTTGAGGCGCGCGAGATAGAGCTTGGTCAACTCCACCGAGCTAACTTTACGCGTGCGGAGAAGCTCGCTGAGCTGACGGACGGAGGCGAAGGCGACCTGGTCTTCATTGGAGACGGAGATGCTGGCGACGCTGGGTGCGGGACCGAGTTTGGCGGGCTTGCGTGCGGTGTCGAGCACGGTGCCGCCGGGGACGGGATCGAAGACCAGCGAGGGCGCGACGGAGTTCGGAAGGTTGAGCTTGCGGATCGTGGCGATGTCTTCGCGCACGCCGGTGAGGCCTTCGATCATCAGCTTGCGTTGCTCGGCGGTGAAGGTGAGGCCGGCGATGGCAGCGGCCTGCTCAATCATTTCGGGAGTAATGGGGGGTTCGCTGTGGGCGTCGGCTTGCGAGGGAGATTGCGCGGCGGCGGAGTTGCTGGCGAGCGCTAGCAGTGCTCCGGGAAAGAGGGTGCTGCCGAGGCCGGCGGCGGTAGAGACGGTGAGGAAGCGGCGGCGAGTGGCGTCAAGGAGTTCGGCGGGCGGAAGAGAGGGCTGCGCGTCAGGGCTCATTTTGGGATGGTACATGGAAGCGGCACTGCGCCGAAGACGACGTGCTATCGGGTCAAACGGATTCAGCCGTGGCGTGCATCGGATCGTTGCGCGTGAGGAGGTAGTACACGATGGGCGTAACGACCAGGCTGAGCAGCATGGAGAGCAGCAGGCCGCCGATGACTGCGATGGCAAGCGGCTGCAGCATCTGCGAGCCGGCACCAAAGGCGAAGGCCAGCGGCAACATGCCGAAGATCGCGGCGACAGCGGTCATGAGGATGGGGCGGAGGCGGCGCTGCGCGGCGAGCAGCATGGCCTCGCGCGGTGCGATGCCCTCGTTGCGATAGCGGTCGTCGGCGTCGAGCAATAGGATGCCGTTCTTCGCAACGATGCCGATGACCATGATGAGGCCCATGAAGGAGGCGACGTTGAAGGTAGTTCCGGTGAGCAGCAGGGCGAAGACGACGCCGCCGATCGAGAGCACGGAGGACGCGAGAATCGCGATGGGCGCGGAGAGGTTGCGGAACTCCGCGAGCAGGACGCCGAAGACGAGCACCAAGGCGAGCAGAAGCACGCGAAGGAGATCGGAGAAGGACTTTTGCTGCTCCTGGTAGGTTCCACCGTACTCGACGCGCACGCTGGGCGGAAGGTGCATGGAGGCGACGACCTTTTGGACTTGAGCAACGGCTGTGCCGAGGTCGGTGCCTTCGAGGCGGCCGGTGACGACGACGAGCTGTTGCAGGTTCTCGCGATGGATCTCGTTCTGTGGAGGCAGCTGCGTGATATGCGTCATGGAGCCGAGCGTGGCGAGATGGCCGGTGGTGCTGTTGAAGACGGTGTTCTCGATGGCGTCGAGCGAGGAACGCGTGTTGTCGGCGAGGCGGATGCGGATGGTGTAGGGACGGCCGTTGGCGATGAGCGGAGCGTTGGCGGTGACGCCGTCGAGGATGGAGGTTGCGTCCTCGGCGACCTCGGTGGAGGTGAAGCCCATGCGCGCGGCGAGTGCGGGGTCGACCTGGAAGTTGGTGGCGGGGCCGCTGATGGTGTTGTCGACGCCGTTCTCTACGTCGACGACGCCGTTGACCTTGCTGATTGCGTCGGCGACGCGGGGAGCGAGGTTGTAGAGCAGCTGCGGATCGTTGGCGGAGAGCTTGATCTGGATCGGCTCGGGAGCGTTGGAGAGATCGCCGATCATGTCCTGTAAGACCTGCGTGAATTCAACGTCGAGCTCGGGCTCGGTGGACTTGATGTGGTTGCGGACGTCGTTCATTACTTCGTCGATACTGCGGCTGCGATGCGATTTGAGCTTGACGGTGAAGTCTCCGGTGTTGGCCTCGGTAACCGCGGCGAGGCCGAGCTGCAGGCCGGTGCGGCGTGAGGTGTTCTCGACTTCGGGGGTGTTGCGCAGGATTTGCTCCACGTGCTGGAGGACGCGATTGGTTTCGGCGAGCGAACTGCCGGCGGGCATGATGTAGTCGAGCACGAAGCCGCCTTCGTCCATCTCGGGTAGGAGGTCGGAGCCGAGGGACTGGTAGGCGAAGAACGATCCGGCCACGAGGACGAGGCAGGCGACGCCGAGCAGCACGGGCTTGCGCAGCGACCACTCCAGCGCTGCTCGATGCCAGCTCATGATGCGCTGGAGGATGGGTCCGGCTTCGTGGTGGTGGTTGGGCTCTTCGCGTTGGGGAGCGGGGTGATGCGAGCGCAGGAGGACCAGGCCAAGGCTCGGCGTCCAGGTGAGTGCGAGCACGAGCGAGGTGAGTAGCGAGGCCGTCATGGTGAGGGCGAGCGCGCGGAAGAAGCTGCCGGTGACTCCCGTGACCGCGATGAGCGGAAGGAAGACGACGACGGGGGTGATGGTGGAACCGATGAGTGGCGTGGTGATCTCGTGCAGCGCCTTGCGCACGGCTTCGATGCGTCCTTCGCCGGCTTCACGATGCAGGACGATGTTTTCGACGACGACGATGGCGTCGTCGATGACCAGGCCGATAGCCGCGGCGAGGCCACCGAGCGTCATGAGGTTGAAGCTCTCGCCGAGCATCCACATGAAGAGGACAGTGACCGCGACCGTGACGGGAATGACGAGGCCCGCGATGATGGACGAGCGCCAGTCGCGCAGGAAGAGGAAGAGGATGACGCAGGCGAGAACGAGGCCGATGAGGATGGCGTCGCGCACGCTGGCGATGCTCTCGCGCACCAGCTGCGACTGGTCGTAGAAGGGTTGGAGGTTGACGCCCGGAGGAAGTTTCTTGCGCAGCTGATCGAGCTCTGCGGCGACGCCATTGGCAACAGCGACGGTGTTGCCCGAGGGCTGACGCGTAATGTTGAGCAGCACCGCGGGCCTTCCATTGGCGGTGACCATGGTGTAGACGGGCATGGTCGCGCTCTCGACTTGTGCGACGTCGCCGACGCGCACGGGAGCGCCGCCGGCGGTGGTCTTGACGACGAGGTTGCGAAGGCCGTCGACGTCATGCACCTGGCCGCCAACCAGGGCGAGAATCAGTTGATGATTCTGTTGATAGAGGCCGGGTGAATCGATGATGTTGGAGGCGTCGATGGCGTTGGAGAGGTCGAGGATGGTGACGCCGGCGGTCTGCAGCTTGGCGAGGTTGGGGATGATGTGGAACTCGGGAACAGCTCCGCCCTGCACTGTAACGGTGCTCACGCCGTCGACGCGATTCAGTGGTGGCTTCAGATCATAGGTGGCGATCTCCCAGAGCTGCGTCTGCGAGATCGTGTTCGATGTGAGGCTGTAGCCGAGGATGGGGAAGGTCGCGAAGGTGAGGCGGTTGGTGGTGAGCTTTACGGTCGGCGGAAGTTCCTGCTGGACCTTGCTCAGAGCCGCGTCGACCTGCTGCAGCGTCTGAAACATGTTGACCGACCAGTTGAAGAAGAGGCTGATCTCGGCCGAGCCGCGGCTGGTGTTGGAGCGCACGGTGACCAGGCCCGGAACGCTGTTGACGGCGCTCTCGATGGGCTTGGTGATGGTGACTTCCATCTGGCCGACGGGCATCACGCCATTGTCGACGCCAATGACGACGCGCGGAAAGTTGGTCTCAGGAAAGACGGAGGTGGGCACGTGGAAGGCGGCGTACGCACCGGCAAGCGTGAGCGCGAGCACAAAGAAGAAGATGGTGCGCATGGAGTGCGCGAGCCAGAAAGGCTTGTGCGTGCGCGGGCTTGCGGGGTCGGGGGCAGCCATTAGTCCTTGCCCTCGGTTGCGCCTTTGTCGTCGCCAGCTGCGCCGATCCTGACCTTGGTGCCGTCTTGCAGACCGTAGGCTCCGATGTCGATGACTACGTCGCCGGGGCCGACGCCGCTGAGGATCTGCACTGTATCCGGGAGGCGAATTCCGATCGTTACCGGCTTCAGATGCGCGGTGCTGTCGCTGCCGACGATCATCACGCCGAGGCTTCCATCGTCGCTGGTGATGAGCGCGGAAGACGGCACCTGCAAGGCGTTCGGTGCGGTGCGGCCGGCGATGGCAACGTGCACGGGAGTGCCGGCTTTGAGTTGGCCGTCGGGATTTTTCAGCTTGACCCAGACTTCCACCGTCGTCGATCCGGGATCGAGCGCGGGGCTGATCAGCGAGACCGCTCCTTCGATCGGGTCATTCATGCCGGGGACGGTGACATCGGCCTTGTCGCCGACCTTCATCCGCTGCGTTACGGCTTGCGAGAGATGCAGCTTGGCGATGAGGGAGGTGGTGTCCATGACCGTGATGAGCGGCGTTCCAGCGGGCGCCATCTCGCCGGCGAAGAGTGGGCGATCGGTCACGACACCATCGATTGGACTATGCAGCGAGGCGTAGCTGGCGAGGGCTTCGGCGTTGAGATACTTTCCCTTTGCTGAAGTGAGATCGCCCTGCGCTACCTGGCCGCTGGCGGCGCTGCCGATGCTCTTGAGTGCGTGCAGATGCTGCGCAGCGGTGTCATACGCCGCTTGCGCCTGCACTAGCGCGGCCTTCGCGGTGTCGAGGTCGCGGCCGGGGATCGCGCCCTCCTGGAAGAGCTGGGTGCGGCCTTTTACGATGCTTTGGTTGAGTTCGAGATTGGCCTTAGCCTGTGCGAGATCGAGCTGCGCCGCCTGGGTTGCCGCTGGCAGCTGCACGCCCGTCGCCTGCTGGTAGGTTGCCTGCGCAGCGGTATAGGCTCCCTGGTTGTCGAGTGCCGCTGCCTGCAGGTCACGGTCTTCGAGCGTGACGAGCAACTGGCCTGCGTGCACATGGGCACCGCGTTGCACGTAGAACTTCTTCACCGGCGCGCTGATCTTCGGGGAGAGCGCTGCCTCAGCGAGCGGAGAAAGAATCGCGTCGCCCTGGATCTGCTCCGAGATGGGCGCGACCGCGGGCTTGGCGGCCTGCACGGTGACGAGCACCTGCGGCGTGGTGTCCGGCTGCTTGCAGCCTGCGAGCGCAAGCGTATAGAGAGACGCTGCGGCTGCGCATTTCCAGCGATTGCGTGACGTCATCGTCATCAAAACCTTCCCGTCAGTGTCTGAAGATTGGCGAGCGCAAGCTGATAGCGAACGACTCCGTCGGCCTGCGCTGTCTCTGCGGCGACCAGGGTATTTTGTGCATCAACTACTTCGAGCACCGAACCTTCCCCGCCGGTATAACGTAACTCCGTGAGATGAAGACTCTCGTTCGCTGCGGTGACGCTGGCGTCGAGCGAAGCCAGTTGATCGCGGGCCGTCGCCGCCTCATCGTAAAACTCGGAAAGATTGGCGATCAGTCGCCGCTGCGCCGTCGAGAGGGCTACCTTGGCAAGGTCGCGGTGGATCTCGCTCTGCTTCACCTTGTGCTCGGTCGATAGCCAGTCCCACACGGGAATGTCGAGCGTCGCGCTGGCGGAGTAGCCAAGGTTGCGCGAGGCGTCGGGGCCGTTGACGGCAAACTGCGGAGCGTCGACGCCGTAGGTAAAGTTCAGACCGAGGTCCGGCAGATACGCGGCGCGCGCGGAGAGAACATCTGCTTCGCTGGCATGCAGCGCGGCCAAGGCACTCTTCAGCTCGGCGTTGTTCTTACTCGCGTCAGCCTCCACTTCCGCGCGGTCGGGTAAGGCGGCTGGCGCAGTGGACTCCGTATGAAACGAGGTGCGCGGATCGGCGAATAGGAGGACTCCGAGTTCGAGGTGCGCCTTGGACGCGGCGAGTTTTGCGTCCTCCACGTCACGGGTGCGCTGCTGCTGGGTCAGCTCGGCTTTGATGACGTCGGCGTGCGCCGCCTCGCGAGCCTGTTCACGCTGCTGGGTGAGATGGAAGAAGTGGTCGGCTTCGTCGGCAGCGCGCTGCAGGACGGCGAGCTTGGTGTCGGCCGCGGCAACGCCATAGTAGAGGTTAACGACTGCGGCGAATAGGCCGCGGCGCGCTATTTCCGCCTCCGCCGCAGCCTGCGCCTCTTGCGCCGTGGCGCGCGACACTGCGCTGAACTGTTGCAGGCCAAGGGTCTCGTTCACGACGCCTTGACTGGCGTACTCGTGGATGGCGTTGTTCGCGATGAAGCGAGGAGCTGCGGAGTTGGTGGTTTGTCCAATGCGGTCGTTGGAGCCGTTGCCCTGGGTGAAGAGATATTGATTGTGGTAGGTCACCGAGGGGAGCAGGCCGGCGACCGCGACGGAGTGGTCCAGCCTGGCAATCTGCGCCTGGGCCTGCGCCGCGGCAAAATTTGGCTCATTCTTTTCCGCGAGATGGACGGCCTCATCGAGTGTAATTTGCTGAGACTCTGCTGGCGTGGCTACAGCCAACGACGCCGCAGATTGCGCGGACGCGGCGGCTCCGCTGACAACCAGGGACGCGCACAGGGCCTTCGCCATCGATCGCGCAAAGATGGAATCAGAGAAGCTCATTCGGTCATTACACTACACAACCAACCTTAATCGTTGCCGAAGCGTTCCTGGAGGATTCTGTCAGATTTGTAATCCACTGGAGTAGAAGAAGGAGCGTTTGCGCTGCGGCCATCGAGGTCACACTGCTGCAATTTTGTGGGACACGTTCCATGCACGGGCATGACCGACGTGAAGAGACGACACGACTTCGTCCGATGGCGTTGATGCGGTTGCTGGTGCATGAGGCGCGACTGCCAGTGGCGGCTCGCATGCGATTGCAATCGAATGCTGCTCGTCTGGCAACGATTGCGTGAGGAGCGACTGGGCCTGCGCTGCGACGCGCGATGCAGACGCATCCTGCCAGCCCCAGGCGACTTGGATCGCATCGGCGCGAGGAGGTTTTTGAGGTTTGGTGGCGCGGCAGGAGGAATTTCTCGCGCGGCAACGCCTGATATGTGATATATCTCTTTTTACGCACCTGTCATCCAGCTAGAACCTAAAGATCACGGCCCTCGTGTATAGGCCCTGTTCACCTATTTAAGCTTCGGAGGCTCCATGACTACCCTCAAATATTTTGGCAATCGCAGTTTGCTTGTGGCTTTGGCGCTTTTCGTTCTCTTTGCGATGGGGGCACGGGCGCAGTCGACGGCGACGCTGTCGGGCGTGGTGACGGACCCGACGGGAGCGGGACTGCCGCATGCGCAGGTGGTGGTGCACTCGCTGGCGACTGGGCTTGATCGCACGGTGGTGACCGATAGTGCGGGCGCGTACGCGGTGCCATCGCTGCAGCCGGGTGATTACAAACTTCAGGTGACGGCGGCTGGATTCAGCGCGGACACGATTGAGAAGGTGACGATGGAGGTCGCCCAGAGCCTCACCGTCAATCCAAAGCTGGCGGTTGCCTCGGCCGGTGAGACGGTGCAGGTCGAGAGCAACGCTGCGTCGCAGATTGAATCGAGCACCATCACCGTCGGCGAGGTCATCGGCCGGAATACCGTGCAGGAGCTGCCGTTGAATGGGCGTCACTTTCTGGATCTGACGGTGCTGACGCCGGGGGGCGTGGTGGCCGACACGGCGGGCAGCTTGACGGCGCCGAGTCGCGGGTTGGGAGCGAACTCGTTTATTACGGCGGGCAATCGCGAAGACTCGGTTAACTTTCAGATCAACGGTATCAATCTGAACGACATCAGCCAGAACCAGATCACCTTTCAGCCGTCGATCGACACCACTTCTGAATTCAAGATTAACAACCAGACCTTCAGCGCGGAGTATGGCCGCAGCGATGGCTCGATCGTGACGGTGGCGACGCGCTCCGGTACCGATCACTTCCATGGCGAGCTGTTCGACTACTTCCGTAATGAGGCGCTGGACGCGCGCAACTACTTCAATCGCAGCTTCAATCCGAGCACGGGACTTCCGTTGGTTGCGAACACCGGCGATAAGGCTCCGCTGAAGCGCAACAACTTCGGTGGGTCTGTCGGAGGGCCTGTGTGGAAGGGCCACACATTCTTCTTCTTCATCTATGAAGGTCTGCGCCAGCACCAGGGCATTCTGCAAAACAGCCCGGTCTTCAGTGCGACGCAGCAAAGCGCGTTCGCCGCGAATGCAACCGCCGACCCCATTGCTGCGGCCTTTGCGGCGCTCATTCCTCTACCCAATAGTGGAACCACCTACGTGTCGTTTACTCCGGGGCCGGTGCAGATCGATCAATACACTGGAGACGTATTGCAGCAGCTGGGGCAGAATGACTCGCTGCACGGCTTCTACGCTTTCCAGAAAGATGTGCGCACTGAGCCGGCGCTGCAGGGCGATACGCTTCCGGGCTGGGGCGACCACCGTGCTGCGCATCGCCAGATCGGCACGCTGCAGTATGTGCATATCTTCAACTCGAACATCACGAACGAAGCGCGCCTCGGCTTCAACCGCATCGCGATTGCGTTCAATCCGGCGAACCTGATCGACCCGACCAGCCTGGGACTCGTCGATGGCCTCACCGGCGACGTTGGTATTCCGCAGACCACCATCACCGATCTTGGCTTCACGGTCGGCGGACCTTCGGGATTTCCCCAGGGGCGCGATACATCGACCGGCGTGCTATCGGACACGGTCACGATGTTGAAGGGCAACCACCAGATCAAGTGGGGCGGAGAGTTTCGGCGGTATCTCGAGTACAGCTTCGCGGGCAACATCGGCAGCATGTCGCTCTCGAGCGCCAATCTCGCGGCAGATGTGACTCCGGTCTTCAGCATTCAGCCAAACATCTTCGACTACCGCCTGTATGCTGACGCGGCGGCCGCGTTCATACAAGACAACTACAGGATCAAGCCGGGCCTGACATTGGAAGGCGGCCTTCGCTTTGAATGGAACGGAACGCCGGTTGAAGGCGAAAACCGTCTTGCGATCTTCAATCCCAGCAATGTCACGCTCACGCAGGCTGGGACCAACGGTGTTCCGGCGGATGGAGCCTACAAGCAGAACTACAACGTCGAGCCGCGCGTCGGCTTCGCGTACGATCTTTTCAATAACTCGAAGACGGTGGTTCGCGGCGCGTATGGATTGCTGGTCGATCAGCCGGTCGCCGGTGTCGCCGGTGCGTTGACTGGGAATCCTCCGTTCACTACAGCAGTTTCGTACAGCAACAGCGCGGCGCCGATCCCGCTGAACAATCTCTATGGCTCCGCGAAGGCGGCGTCTGGATACGCGCTGGGGTGGGTGAACCCTAACTTCCGCAATGCGTATGTGGAGGATTTCAATCTGAATGTGCAGCAGGCGCTGCCGTGGAGCCTGGTGGCGTCGATCGGCTACTACGGCTCGACCGGTCATCATCTGCTGATCGTCACCGATCCGAACCAGGCCAACGGGCCGACCAATGCTCCCAGCCCGCGGCCTTTCCTGAAGCTGGCGGCTGACAGCCCGATTGATCCTGGTGTGTCGATTGCTTCGAACATTGCGGAACGCAACAGCATCGGCTACTCGAACTACAACGCGACGTGGGTGACGCTGTCGAAGGTGATGTCGAATGGCCTGCAGTTCGATATGAACTATGAGTGGACCAAGTCGATGGACATCAACTCGCTTGGCTCGCAGGGCGGTGCTGTGCTGCCGGACAGCAATAATCCATCTGAGAATTATGGCCTGTCGGACTTCGACGTGCGGAACCACTTCGCGGCGAATGGGATCTATGCACTGCCGTTCAAGCGCAATCGCCTGGTCTCGGGCTACCGGCTGGAGAGCATCTTCCAATATCAGACGGGCAACCCGGTGAACCTTGTCGCCAGCAGTGACGGCTACAACGGCAACAGTGGTTTGATCCGCCCTAACCTGCTGAAGCCGATCACGCGGCACAAGCAGCAGCTGGCCGGGTCGGCCAATGTCGGTTACTTCGCGAATCCGGGAGGAGAGAATTACGGTGGGGCAGTCTGCGATCTCACCAACACGACCTCGGCGTGCGTCTATCAGATCGTCGCTACGCAGGCGCTGATCACTACTCCTACGACGGCCTGCCCCAACCCAGGCC
>Ga0302314_10022378_pt1 | contig 10366 bp, 8 predicted proteins | sample III_Palsa_N2_3_FD_200533 | JGI IMG/M metagenome (GOLD analysis project Ga0302314, IMG submission 200533) | Peat permafrost microbial communities from Stordalen Mire near Abisko, Sweden - III_Palsa_N2_3 | ecosystem: Environmental > Terrestrial > Soil > Palsa > Peat permafrost | place: Sweden... | reverse complement strand
GTGTCCCCCCTATTTCACGGCCAACCAGGTATCGCCTCGGCAGGATTGTTGCTCGTGGCCAGCCGCCACGGCGCCCGTGCAGAATCCGTGAGCTCGAGGGTCCACGTCAGGGCCATGCGCCGTGCGTCCGTCCGATTGCCAGCCACATGACTGCCGTTGCCTGTCACCACATAACGGACCGCCTCTACGTCCAGCGTCACCTCGATTGCTGCCGGGTGCCGCGCCAGGTCGAGTCTCGTTGCCTCCCACGACTTCAGTACGGCATCGCGCATGACCAGACGTGTGCCAGGGCGTGGTCGGAGCAACGCTTCTCTGGCGTGGACGCTGGCCAGCTCGTCAAGTGGCGCCTCTGAACCGATCACGGCCCCTTCCCACGCCTCGAGGAGGTGAGCGAGCTCGGCGGCAATCAGCGCAGGTCCGAAGCGGCTGTCGACAACCGAGAGGTCGAGTAAAGCGAAAGCCGGAGGCTCGTCGGCGCTGACGAGGTCACTCAAGGCGACGTCATCGCCCACCTTCTGTGCGTCAGCCAACTCAGCGAGGCTCTCCTCGCGGAGCCGCGCGGTGTCAGATGAGGGAGTGGGGATCAAAGGCGCCGTGAGGAGCGGCCCTGCGAGCGGATCGCCGCCTATCGAGAGCAGGCGCCAACGACTGCCGCTGCGCCCAAAAGTCCAGCGCTCGTCAACGTGCGCGTGATGCGCGCCGAGGGTTCCGACCCCTGGGTGTTTGCAGTGGATACGCAAGCGCACCCGGGCGACGACGTGATCCTCTTCCTTGTCATCGCGGTTGACCACGCTGAGGAGATCGATCGAAGGCTGCCCGACGGCCTCGAGTCCGTTGCCGAGCCTGGATTGCCATGATCGTGCCCAGGCTCGGACAAGACCAGCGTCAGGGCGATCGTCCAGAGCCTCGAATGTCCCGGCGCGCCATAAGCCCTCTGCGAGCGTCACGACTTCAGTGACGGACTGCTCGATCGCCTCGGGCGAGAAGATCGGATCATCTTCCGCCGCCTCGACAGCAGCGAAGTGCGCGCGGGTTGCTTGGTCGTGTTCCTTCAACACGGCGCGCTCGTGGCGAGCGGCACCACGTATCCCGGCCATCCAGTAGGCACCGAGGCCGCCGAAAAGGATGACCCCGACCGCCACCTCCGGCACAACTAGCGCTGACACCCGGGAATCACCTTTTCATTGGAAACGTCACGATTGCTGGTCAGCACCGACACAGCTTGTCATGGCCGTATCGCCGGTTACCGAGCGGTCCTCGTTGACTCTTGAAGCCGGTTGCGATTGTCGGCGTCGAGCAGCCAGCCGACGCGGCAGTTCCGAAAAGATGTTTCTGAGCGCCTCGGTCGGTTGCCTCGGTCACCCCGAACGGAACGATCGCTCATGGCCCGCCCGTGAGCCGACCGGCCGGGTATGCGGCCGCTACCAGACGAGCTCGAGGTTCTCCACACTTCGCAGGCCCCGGGCGTAATGGAGTTCGCTGCCCGGCTTGAGCGAATAGTTCGGGATGCGCTTGTGCCACTCACGCAACATCACCCGGAGCTCCCGGCGGGCTAGGTGCGAGCCGAGACACCGGTGGACGCCGCCCCCGAATCCGATGTGGGGGTTGGTGGCGCGGTCGAAGCGCACCGTCATCGGGTCGCCGAACTGCGCCGGGTCGACGTTGGCGGCACCGATGGACGCCATCATCAACGTGCCGGCCTTCACCGGGCATCCGGCCACCTCGGTGTCGGCGACGGCCATGCGGGGCACGCCCGGGACCGGGCTCTCCCACCGGAGCAGCTCCTCCACGGCGGCGGGGATGACCGAGGGATCCTGCGCGATCTGACTGCGGTGCTCGGGGTTTTGGGCCAGGAAAGCGAAAAAACAGGTGAGCGAGTCGGTCACCGTGTCGAGCCCGGCGATCAAGAAGAGGAAGCAGATGTCGAGAATGTCCTCGCGGGTAAGACGACTGCCGTCCATCTCGGTGTTGAGGAAGCCCGACAGGATGTCGTCGCGTGGCTTCCGCTCGCGCTCGTCGAGGATGGCGTTGAAGTAGTCATAGATCTCCTGCGCCGTCTCGTTCTGGATGCGCGCCCTTTCCTCCGGGTCGACGTTTTCGGCCTCCATCATTGTGGCCCCGCCGGGCCGGATGATCCCGTCCTTCATGCGGAGGAACGTGTCGAGATCCTCCCACGGCAGACCCATGAGGCCGAGGAAGACGGCAGAGGGGAAGGGCACGGCGAGCTCGTCAGTGAAGTGGCAACTTCCGCGGTCGACAAACGTGTCGATGAAGCGGTTCGCGCGCGCCGCGATGTCGTCTTCGATGGCGTCCATGCGCTTGGGGGCGAACAGCGGGTCGAGCAACTTGCGGTAGCCGAGGTGGTCAGGTGGGTCGATGCTCAAGGGGATGAGCGGCCTGATGTTGCCGAGCTGCACGATGCCCTTCGACGTGAAGAGCTCCGGGTGTCGGAGCACCTCGTCCACTGCGCTGCGCCCGGTGGCCATGGCGAACCCGTCGACCGGGCAGACGAGCCCGCCGTCCTCGATCCAGCGCTCGTAGCGGGGCTGCGGGTTGGCCATGTCGAGCAGGGCCTCAAGCGCCCGATCATCCTCGGTCCCGAACCCGCCCTCGTGCGGGGCCGCCTCCAGGTCCTCTCCTGCTGCCTGCTGGGTCATGGCGTCCTCCACTGCGTCTCGTGCGGTCTTTGGTGAAAACGATTGTTCCCGACCCTAACCAATGGAGCGACTCCCTACCCCTTTAGCGGGCGCCTCAAGGGAGCCAGAGTATGGGTCACCCGCACGCTGGCAGAACCTCAGGTTGCTGCTCCTCCGTTCCGGATCCCCCCCGCTGAAGTCCGAAGAGCCGGCTTGCTTCCGAGCGGAGGGAGTGGGATTCGAACCCACGGAGGCTTGCGCCTCACAGCTTTTCAAGAGCTGCGCATTTGTCCGCTCTGCCATCCCTCCAGGGACGCCCGAATGCTACGGGATCACGACCCCTAGCGGGCGTTCGAGGTGCTCTGGTCGCGCAGGCGCCCGCGCAGACGGCCGCGCTCGGCTTGGGGCAGGATGACCTTGCGGAGACGGACGACCTTGGGGGTGACCTCGACACATTCGTCCTCGGAGATGAACTCCAACGCGTGCTCGAGGGAGAAGTTCATCACCGGTGTCAGGCGCTCGAATTCCTCCGCCGTCGAGGAGCGGATGTTGTTCAGCTTCTTCTCCTTGGTCGGATTGACGTCCATCTCCTCTTGGCGGGCGTTTTCGCCGATGACCATTCCCTCATAGACGTCCTCGCCGGGACCCACAATGAGCGTGCCCCTCTCCTGGAGGTTCATCAGGGCGAACGTCGTGGTGAGGCCCCGCCGGTCGGCCACCATGGATCCATTGCGGCGCGTCTTGAGCTCGCCGTGCCACGGTTCCCAGCCGTCGAAGATGTGGTGCAGCACGCCCGTGCCCCGGGTCTCCGTCAGGAATTCGGTACGGAAGCCGATCAGGCCCCGAGCGGGTACCCGGTAGTCGAGACGAACCCAACCCGTTCCGTGGTTGACCATCTCCGTCATGGTCCCCTTGCGGAGCGCGAGCAGTTGCGTCACGACGCCGAGGTAGTCGTCCGGCACGTCGATTGAGACAAGCTCGACCGGCTCGAGGACCTTGCCGTCTTCTTCACGCGTTACGACCTGTGGCTTTCCCACGGTCAATTCGAATCCCTCGCGCCGCATCGTCTCGACCAGCACCGCCAGTTGGAGCTCGCCCCGTCCGAGTACCTCCCACAGGTCCGGTCGCTCGGTGGGGGCGACCTTGATGGCCACATTGCCCACCAATTCGGAATCGAGACGGTTCTTCAGCAGGCGCGCCGTCAACTTCGTCCCGTCCGTGCCGGAGAGTGGCGACGTGTTGATCCCGATGGTCATGGCCAGGCTTGGTTCGTCGACCGTGATCGCCGGGAGGGCGATCGGGTTGTCGACGTCCGCCAGTGTTTCGCCGATGGTGACCTCGGACAGCCCGGCTATGGAGACGATCTCGCCCGGCCCGGCCGACTCGGCCGGGACCTGCTCCAGTGACTCGGTGACGTACATCTCGGTGATCTTGGCCTTCTCGATCGTCCCGTCCACCTTGCACCAGGCGATGGCACCGCCCTTCGTGAGCTCGCCGTTGTAGACGCGGCAGATGGCCAACCGGCCGACGTAGGGCGAGGCGCTGAGGTTGCACACGAGTGCCTGGGTGGGCGCGTTCTCGTCGAACTGCGGCGCTGGGACGTGATCGATGATGGCCTGGAACAGGGGAGCGACGTCGGTGCCCTCGACGCCGCGCTCGGTGCTGACCCAACCGGCACGTGCGTTGGAGTAGAGGATCGGGAACGAGATCTGGTGCTCGTCGGCATCGAGGTCCAAGAAGAGCTCCTCGACTTGGTTCACCACCTCTTCGATCCGCGCATCGGCGCGGTCGACCTTATTGATGACCAGGACGACCGGCAACCGCGCCTCGAGGGCCTTGCGGAGGACGAAACGCGTCTGCGGCAGCGGTCCTTCGGAGGCGTCGACCAGCAGGAGCACCCCGTCGACCATGGTCAGGCCGCGCTCCACTTCGCCGCCGAAATCGGCGTGGCCCGGCGTGTCGACGATGTTCATCTTGACCCCGCCCCAGCGCACGGCGGTGTTCTTGGCCAGGATCGTAATGCCCTTTTCACGCTCGAGGTCGCCCGAGTCCATGACTCGATCGGTCACCTCTTGGTGGGCACCGAACGCGCCGGTCTGACGCAGCATGGCGTCGACCAACGTCGTCTTGCCGTGGTCGACGTGGGCAACGATGGCCACATTCCTGATGTCTTCGCGGTTCTGCATGGGGGCTACAACGATAGGCGAGGTCAGGGGTGACTCATACCGCAACCCTCGCTGCTTGCTTCAGAGGAGGGGCCGAGGCTTCCACCCGCGCCAGGGTGCGAGCTACCGCCTCCACCCCCGCAGCGACTGCGGCCCGATCGACCTCGACCTTCACCACGTGACCCGAATCGGGCCACCATCCGATGATCCGGCCAGGTGGGAGGGAGTGGGTGCCCTTCTGCGCCTCCACCATTGCCAGCACGCTGAGCTCGGATCTGACACTGGCACGCCGTGGTCCCCCCAGCACGACCAGGTGGACCGAAAAGGGGCTTCCTTCGGCGTCGAATCCGACCGAACGGACCTCGGCCCGGCTTCGTATGGCGAGCAGCGAGGAGTGGGGGCTGTCCCACCAGTGGTCCCGGCCGATTGTGGGCACGTCGTGCAGGTCGCCCCAGTCCAGAGCACACCACAACCGGGTGGCCCAGGTCACCGCTTCGGCCTCGACGACGGCAAGACCGGCGGGCGGCAAGCCGGCCAGCCATCGATCCATTGACGACGCCGGTCGTTCCCCTTGCCGAGCCGAGCGAACGGCGTCGGCGATTGCGACGCGGACCCCTGCCACGGGCGATCGTGTCTCTGCCGCCACCAAGGAGCGCACAGCAATCAATCCGAGGGCGCGCCGGGTTGTGCGGGCGGACCAGCTGAAGGGAAGGACCGCCGCACCGGCATGATCCGGCGGGGCCAGAGCAGTCCGCACGTCGTGATCGGTGAGACGGATGGAACCACGACGCGGCCGCGGCACGGCCAAATCGGCCAGGACCCGTGGAACCCATTCCACCGACTCGAGCACAGCCGGCCGGTCTTCGAGAGTGAGCGGGGAGAGCGGACCCACGAGCTCCTCGGTGAGGACGTGGGGACTCGAGGCATCAGACATGGACCAGCTCGCGATCGTGCAGCACTCCATCGATGGGTTCGAGCGTGGACAGCCGCACGGCGACGTGGGACACGATCGATCGGAGATGCTCCTCGAGGACATCTTCGACACCGAATCGTCCGGCCGCTGAATGGAGGAGGGCGATTCGGAACGGGGGCGTTCCACTCCGCAATGTCTCGAGCAGGGCGAGATAGTGCAGTGCCGTCCGCGCCTGAGCCCAGCGTCCGCCGGTCGTGAGCCCGAGTGCACACAGCGTCGCCGTGTGCGGGACCGGGGCCCCCACCAGCAGATCGAACACGCCGCTCAGCACGATCCGCCCTCCTGCCAAGGGAATAGCGACACGGTCGTTCGTCCGGGGCAGCCATCCCGACTCGAACCTGGGGGTCAGGTTCATCAGGTTCGTGACGTGCGTGGTGAGCGACGAAGCGAGAGCGGCACGCGTCTCGGTCGTCATTTCTTCGACCTGCCGGACGAGGTCGACGCGTCCCGGATCGACGCGCAGGGCGTCGAGAGCGTCGTTCAATGGATCGCCTGCCTCGCCCGTGGTCACGATCTGTCGGAAAAGCGTATGCACCAGGCATGACCGCACCAGCTCGATCGAGTAGGGGGTCGACTCCAACGCAACGGCGGGTCCGGCAGTCGGAGCGGGCTCTCCCCACATCAGCCGGGGCCCGAGGAAGAGCGGCGGTGCGTCGTCACCGCGGGCCGCCACCAGGTCGCTCGCCCCGTCTTCCAACCAGGCCCGCAATCCACCGGCCAGACCGGGGTCGAAACGAGGTCGGCGCCCAGACCCGTTGCGCAGAAGGGACAACACCTCGTCGCGCGCCGGCGCCGGGTCCCCGGCACCGCCTTCGACCTGGCCGAGGCCCTTTTCCACCGGGGTCGCCGGCCGGAGCCCGGGCCTTCGTGATCGGGACTTCGGTGCCCCCGCTCGCGGTGGCCCGGAGCCTGCCGCCGCAGACCGCGGTGCAGCTGCGCTCTGTCGGGGCGTCACGAGAACCATGCGAGGAGTGTGCCCGAAGGGTGTGACGCGACCTCCAGCGGAGTCCGAGCGGACCTGTGCCCATCGGCCGTTGTCGTCCTCTACCCTGGCTGGTGCCATGACGTACGCCCATCCCCGCCACCCGGTCCATCTGCTGCCGGTCCTGGCGTCGAACACGGCGTTCGCCGTCATCTTCGGCATCTTCATCGTGGCCCTGGTCGTCCTGATCGTGATCGTCGTGACCTGGGCCATCCGGCGCGACCGCGCCGGACGGGCGGCGTGGTCGCGCCGACAGCAGAACAAGGTCGTGTCGGGGGAGGGTGACGTACCGCCGAAAGCACCATCATGACCTTCGATCACTCTGATGACGACCGCTCGTCCGAGGACGGCGGGATCGCCCACGATGACGCGCCGGCCCGCGATGACCCGCCGGCCCAGGCCCGAGCGTCCGCCCCCGAGGACGGCCAACTCGGTAACGGCTCGATCCGCCCGGAGCCGTCAACCCGCCACGATGCGTCCAACGCTGACGAACCGGTCGACCGCGCACTGCGATGGTCGAGGCCCTTCCAGGCCCGCTGGGCCTCCATGCGCTCGTGGCGCAGTCGCCGGGACGCGCCACCGGACCCCAAGACCGCCTTCGTTCTGGCCGGAGGGGGCAGTCGGGGTGCGGTTCAGGTCGGCATGCTGGCTGAGCTGGTGGAACGCGGAATCAGAGCCGATCGCGTCTTCGGCGCTTCGGTCGGGGCGATCAACGGTGGGGCCTATGCCGGGAACCCCACGACGGAGGGGATCGAACGCATGGCCGGCATCTGGAGAGCGTTGAAGGGAACGGACGTCTTCCCACGCTCCGCCCTCCATGGCCCGTGGGCCTTTCTCCAGAAGCGAGCTTCGGTGCATTCGAATTCGGGGCTGCGCGCCATCATCGAAGCGGGCATCGACTTCGAGAGCCTGCAGGACACCACGATCCCCTTCGAGGTGGTGACGACATCGCTCACCGACGGTCGCGAGCGGTGGATCACCCACGGCAACGCCGTCGAAGCGATTCTGGCCTCGTCGGCCATCCCCTCCATCTTTCCTCCGGTGGTTATCGACGGCGACGTCCTCGTTGATGGCGGAGTGGTCAACAATGTGCCGATCAGCCGGGCCATGGGGGCGGGATGCACCCGCATCTACGTCCTCCTCTGTGGACCGCTGCACTATCACCCGCCCCTGCCGAAGCGCCCGGCCGAAGCCGCCCTGACGGCATTTTTCGTGGCCGTGCACGCCCGCTTCGTGCGCGAGCTGGCCATGCTCCCACCGGGCATCGAGGTGGTGGTCTTCAGCGGCGGGGGTGAGCCTTCGGCGCAGTACCGGGACTTCTCCGCCACCGCCGAGCTGATCGAGGAGGGCCGGGCCGAGGTGGCCGAGGTTCTCGATCGCTACGTCGGAACATCCCAGGACCTCTCCCCGCACCGGCCGTCGCCCCCGTCGCTGGCCCGGCGCCCGCCGCGGACCCCGACCCCGGCGCCGTGACCGTGGGCGAGCCGCCGGGAGCGCAAACGCACCCGCCGGGAGCGCAAACGCACCCGCCCGGAAAGGGTTACCTCCTCCCGAATGCGTCGAACGCCGCCGCCGAGAGATTCGACGCCTTCATCGAGCTCTTCGATCCGTCGACCTTCTCCCACATGGAGCGTCTTGGCGTCGCCCCCGGCTGGCGCTGTTGGGAGGTGGGGGCGGGTGGCGCCTCGGTCGTCCAGTGGCTGGCGGACCGGGTGGGGGAGGACGGACACGTGCTGGCCACGGATATCGATGTGTCCCGGGTGCAAAGCACAGCGGACCGGGCAAGCCCGCAGGTTGTCGTGCGCGTCCACGATGCAGCCCACGACCCCCCTCCCGAAGGCCAGTTCGACCTGGTTCACGCCAGATTGGTCCTGGTGCACATACCGGATCGGGACGAGGCACTGGCTTCCCTGGTGAGCGTTCTGCGCCCGGGAGGGTGGCTGTTCGTCGAGGATGCCGATCCCGCCCTGCAGCCGTTGAGCGCCCTCGAGGTGCGGGGACCGGAGCAGGAGCTGGCGAACAAGCTGCGCAGCGGCTTCCGGGCGCTCATGGCGGATCGCGGGGTGGAGTTGGCCTACGGCCGCACCCTGCCCCGTCTGCTCCGAGGGGCCGGGCTGATCGACGTGCGGGCCGACGCCTCGTTCCCGGTGGCCAACCCCGCCTGCGACCGGCTGGAGACCGCAACCGTCCAGCTCATCGCGGACCAGCTGGTCGACAACGGCATCGCCACCGTCGACGAAATTGAGCTTCACCTGGCCAACGTGGCTGCCGGGCGGCTCGATCTGACCCAGCCACCGATGATCGCCGCCTGGGGGCGCCGCCCTTCCTGAGCCACCTCGGCGGCGGCCGCGTGCCGTTGTCGCACCGTCCTGGTGAAATAGAGGAGTGACCGCTCCCGCTCCCCCCATGGTCGACATGTTCCACCCGGCGGTGGCCTCGTGGTTCGCCCACCGATTTCCCGAGGGTCCCACCGCTCCCCAGATGGCGGCCTGGCCGCGCATCGCCGAGGGGAGCGATGTCCTCGTGGCTTCGCCCACCGGGACCGGAAAGACACTCACCGGTTTCCTCGTGGCGATAGACGCCGCGTACCGCGCCGCCGACGCCGGGGCGCAGCGGAGCGGCTTGCCCGAGGTGCTGTACGTCTCCCCGCTCCGGGCCCTCGCCGTCGATGTGCACGAGAACCTCCACGTCCCGCTGGCCGAAATCCGGGACGAAGCGTCGCGGCTCGGCTATGCCGATCCCGGGTTGCGCATCGCCGTCCGCACCGGCGACACGCCGGCGGCCGAGCGTGCGGCCATGCGCAAGAACGCGCCGGACATTCTGGTCACGACGCCCGAGTCGCTGTACCTGCTCCTCACTGCGCCCGCCTCGCGCGCCATGCTGCGCGGCGTCCGCACTGTCATCGTCGATGAAGTGCACACGCTGGCCCGCGACAAGCGGGGCAGTCACCTGTCCCTCAGTCTGGAGCGGTTGGACGGCCTGGTCACCGAGAGCGGCGGGCATCTGCAGCGCATCGGCCTCTCGGCCACGCAGCGCCCGCTCGACGTGGTGGCCCGGCTGCTCTCGGGTGTGCACGACGGTCGTCCGCCCACGGTGATCGTCGACTGCGGTCACGCCCGCGATCTGAATGTGGCCATAGAGCTACCCGACAGCGAGCTCGAGGCGGTCGCCAGCGGCGGGCAATTCTCCGACATCCTCGACCGCATCGCCGCCCACACGCGGGAGCACCGGACGACGCTGATCTTCGTCAACACCCGGAAGATGGCGGAGCGGGTGGCGCACCAGCTGGCAGAGCGCTTGGGCAGCGCGGAGCAGGGTATCGGCGCCGACGGCGCGCCGGACGTGGATGCGTCGCTCCTCGTCGCCGCGCACCACGGGAGCCTCTCCGCGGCACGTCGCCGCATCGTCGAGACGCGCCTGCGCGCCGGTGACCTCCGCGCCCTGGTGGCCACCGCTTCGCTCGAGCTGGGTATCGACGTCGGACCGGTGGAGCTCGTGTGCCAGATCGGATCGCCGCGCGCCATCGGGACCTTTCTCCAGCGCGTCGGGCGGGCCAACCACCAACGGGACGGGATACCGGCCGGCCGGCTCTACCCGATGACCCGTGATG
>Ga0302314_10022376_pt1 | contig 10367 bp, 8 predicted proteins | sample III_Palsa_N2_3_FD_200533 | JGI IMG/M metagenome (GOLD analysis project Ga0302314, IMG submission 200533) | Peat permafrost microbial communities from Stordalen Mire near Abisko, Sweden - III_Palsa_N2_3 | ecosystem: Environmental > Terrestrial > Soil > Palsa > Peat permafrost | place: Sweden... | reverse complement strand
GTGCGCACCCGTCCGCCGATGCGCACCGCGATGCGGGGCTCGGCGGCCGCCGCCGGCGCGTCGACGAGCAGCGGCTCGAGGGAGCCCTGCGCGTGGGGGGTGAACTTCGCCTCGTAGGGGCCCCCCTTCTGTGCCCTCTTCACCACGGCGTAGAGCGCCCCGTCGGGTCCGACGCGCGTGGCCTCCGGCTCCCACGCCTCCTCCGTTCCGTCGCTCAAGAGCAGAGCGACGCTCGCTGGCTCTACCCGCAAGCCTTGGACGAAGTACGGCGCGTCGTCGACCGTGAAGTACGTCCAGTCGTACCCGTTGGTGAGAATGTAGCGCCCGTCGTCCGGGTGACGACTGATCCACGACCTTAGCGCCGCTCCCATCCCGGCGTGCTCGACGAGCTCCGCGTCGTGCCAGAAACGCCCGAGGGCATCGAGGCGGATGGTGCTCTCTCGCGAGCGCCCCTCGGGAGCCGGGAATCGGTAGAACTCCGGATGGTCTCCGGGCTTTCCGGGCGTCATGGACGCGTCATAGCAGCCCCGCGAAAACACGGCGAAACGCGGCCGGGCCAAGGGCGGCCCTCCGCTTGACGGAGGTGAAAGCGGCGCCTACAAGATCGACGCTCCTTTCAAATTATTTTGAAGGTTCGGAGGCCCGAACGGAATGGCGTGGGACGGCATGAGCGCGTTCGTTCGGGCTCTCGAGCAGCGCTCGGAGCTCGTGCGTGTCACACGCCGCGTCGACCCATATCTCGAGGTCTCTGCGATCGCCGATCGGGTGACCAAAGAGGGCGGTCCGGCGCTGCTCTTCGAGGACGTCGGTGGTTCGCCGTTCCCGCTGCTCATCAACGCCTTCGGGACGCGCGGGCGCATGTCCCTTGCCCTCGGCGTCGACGACATCGAGGACCACGCCCGCGCCATCGCCGAGCTCGTCACCACGCGAGCGCCGTCGAGTCCGAGGGAGCTCGCGCAGCTCGCGTTGAAGCTGCCGGAGCTGGCTCATGTGCCGCCCCGGTCGGTCGCCACTGGCGCTTGTCAGGAGATCGTGACGACGGGCAACGACGTCAACCTCGACACCCTGCCGATTCTGACGTGCTGGCCGAACGACGGCGGGCCGTTCATCACGCTGCCGCAGGTCATCACGCGGGACCCCGAGTCGGGCGTGCGCAACGTGGGCTGCTACCGGATGCAGAAGCTCGACCGCGCAAGCACCGCCATGCACTGGCAGATCCACAAGACGGGCGCGCGCCACTTCCGCAAAGCACGCGAGCTCGGATCGCGGCGCCTCGACGTCGCCGTCGCGCTCGGTGGCGATCCGGCGATGACCTACGCGGCCACCGCGCCGCTTCCCGACGGCATCGACGAGTGGATGTTCGCCGGGTTCCTGCGCAAGCGCGCCGTCGCCACCGTTCGTTGCAAGACGGTCGATCTCGAGGTCCCCGCGGACGCGGACATCGTCCTCGAGGGGTACGTCGATCCGCAAGAAGCGCTCGTCGCCGAGGGGCCGTTCGGAGACCACACGGGCTACTACACGCCGGTCGACAGCTTCCCGCGCTTCCACGTCACGGCGATGACGCACCGGCGCGACGCGGTCTACCCGTCGACGATCGTGGGTCCGCCCCCGATGGAGGACGAGTGGCTGGGCAAGGCTACCGAGCGCCTGTTCTTGCCGATGTTGCGCCTGCTCTTCCCCGAAGTGGTCGACATGAACCTGCCCGTCGAGGGCGCATTCCACAACCTGGTCCTGCTCTCGATCAAGAAGCAGTACCCCTTCCACGCGGCGCGCCTGGCGCACGGCCTCTGGGGAGCGGGCCAGATGACGTTCTCCAAGGTGATCTGCGTCGTCGACGAGGACGTGGACGTGCAGGACGTCGGACAGGTGGCCTGGCGCCTGCTCGCGAACCTCGATCCCAAGCGCGACTTCGCGTTCGTCGACGGTCCCATCGACCAGCTCGATCACGGAGCAAACCAGGCCCTCTGGGGGAGCAAGGTCTGCATCGACGGCACGCGCAAGTGGCGCGAGGAGGGGTACACGCGCGCGTGGCCCGAGCCTTGTCGCATGACGCCTGACGTCGTCGCGCGGGTCGATGCGATGTGGAGCAGCCTCGGGCTCGACCGGCGCAGCTCGCTGGTGCCGGGCGCGGAGCGAGCCGCACTGTCCCCGATGGCACGCGTGGTCGAGGTCGCGCGCGATCTTCTCGCGAGGGCCAGGCCGTGACCGCCGCACCGATCCCGGACGTCATCGCCCGGCGCGGGGTCGAGGCCGTCCACGACCGGGCGGCCCGCGGGATGTTCGAGCGGATTGCGCCCACGTACGACCTCCTCAACGGAGTCCTGTCCGCGGGCCTCGATCGTCGCTGGCGAGCGCGCGCGGTCCGGGCGGGGATGCAAGCGGCCCCCCCGGGCCCCATGCTCGATCTCTGCGCCGGTACGATGGACCTCACGGCGTTGCTCGCGCGCGCGCGGCCGGGTGAGCGCGTCGTCGCGGTCGACTTCTCTCCCGCGATGCTCGAGGCGGGCAAGCACAAGGTGCCGGGCGCCGAAATCGTCGTCGCGGACGCGACCCGTCTTCCCTTCGACGACGGCACGTTCTCGCTCGTCATGTGCGGCTTCGGCATGCGAAACCTCGGCGACACCGCCGTCGGCGCACGGGAAATCCTGCGCGTGCTCCGTCCGGGCGGTTGCTTCGTGACCCTCGAGCTCTTCCGGCCCGAGCGCGTCACGACCAAGGCGTTCCACTTTGCCTACGCTCGCGCCGTCCTTCCGGTCGTCGGCGGCCTCGTCTCCGGCGACCGCGGCGCGTATCGCTACCTCGCGCGCAGCATGGCCGGGTTTCTGTCGTGCGCGGAGTACGAGACGCTGCTGGGCGAGGTCGGGTTCGCCGGCGTCTTCGGGGCGGACCTGACGCTCGGCGTCGCGTCGATCGTGGTCGCCCGCGCGCCCGGCAAGGGGGCGTCATGACGGGCGGACGGAAGAAGATCGTCGTCGGCGTGACGGGCGCCAGCGGAGCGCCGTACGCCCGTCGCCTCCTCGGCGTGCTCCGCGAGCGCCCGGACGTCGAGCTCGGCGTTTGCGTGTCGCGGACTGCGGCGGAGGTCTGGGCGCTCGAGTGCGGCGGAGACTTGGCCGAGGCCGCCGGCGTCCGGATCTGGGGCTTGAACGACTACAAAGCGCCCTTTGCGAGCGGCAGCGCCGGCTGGCAGGCGATGGCGGTCGTGCCGTGCTCGATGGGGACGGCCGCGCGCATCGCGCACGGCATCTCGGACACGCTGCTGACCCGCGCCGCCGACGTGATGCTGAAAGAGCGGCGAACCCTCGTCGTCGTCCCGCGGGAGACACCCCTGGGCCTCGTGCACCTGGAGAACCTCACCGCCCTGGTGCGCGCGGGCGCCGTCGTATTGCCCGCGATGCCCTCGTTTTACGGCAAGCCTGCGACGCTCGACGACGCGATCGACACGGTGGTCGGGCGCATCCTCGATCACCTGGGGGTCGAGCACCGCCTGCTTCGTCGGTGGGGGTCGGCGTGAGCATCCTCGTCAAGCAAGCGATCGCCGCCGCCGGGCTGGCGGACGTCGTGGCCTCGCGCCGGGCAGGGGGCGTCTCGGTCGCCCAAGTCGAGCGACTCCGGCAGGCCGACTTGCTCGCCCTCGGTGCCCTCGCCGACGCCGTACGGGCCGAGGAGGTCGGCGCGGACGTGAAGATCTTCGCCGACGGCGCGAGCGTTGCGGCAGGCGATCGCGTCGTCGTCCTGCCGCCCGAAGCCTCGGACGCGGTCACGGGGCTCGAGCTGCTGCGCGAGGTAGCGATCGCGCGCGTCGCCGGCCCCCCTGGCGTGCACGTGCGGATTGATTGGGGTCGTTGCGGCCTCGAGCTCGCGCAGGTCGCGCTTGGCTTTGGCGCGAACGAGCTCGCCGGGCCCATCGCGAACAAACGCGGACTGCCCCTCGCCCAAGGCGAGATGCTCGGCGTCGGCAAGAAGAGCGGCTGGGAGCCGGCCGAGTTGGTCAAGCGTCGCGAGCTGGCTGCCTGCGTCGAACGCGGCGGCCGCGTCGCAGTCTTCGTGGGGCGCGACGGTGCGCTCGAGTCGATCGAAGCAGCGGTACTCACGCAGGAGGCCATCGGATGCACACCGTGACGACGCCGCGGGTCGGGACCATCGAGGCCATCGAGAGCAAAGTGCGGGCGGGCGAACGACTCTCGTTCGAGGACGGCGTCGCGCTCTTCCGGCACCCCGACGTCATTGCCGTCGGGCAGCTCGCGAACGCCGTGCGCGAGCGGGTGCACGGGGACCGCACGTACTTCAACCGGAACATGCGCATCGAGGTCACCAACGTCTGCGTCGCATCGTGCCTGTTTTGCTCCTTCGCCAAGCTCGAAGAGGGGGCCCCCGGGGCCCACACGATGAGCCACGAAGAAGCGTGGCAGGAGCTCCGCGCGCGCCTCGACGATCCGCCTTCCGAGATCCACATCGTGAACGGCCTGCATCCCGGGTTGCCGTTCGCGTATTACGAGGAGCTTCTCGCCGGCTTCAAGCGCATCAAACCCGACGTTCACATGAAGTGCTTCACGGCGGTCGAGATCCATTTCTTCGCGCGCCACTACGGCATGACGTACGGAGAGGTGCTCGAGCGCCTCCGGCGGGCGGGGCTCGACAGCATGCCGGGCGGGGGCGCCGAGATCTTTCACCCCGAAGTGCGCGCGCGTATCTCGCACGACAAGGCCACCGCCGACGAGTACCTCGATGTCCACCGCGTCGCGCACGGCATGGGCATGCGCACCAACTGCACCATGCTCTACGGGCACATCGAGACGTTCGAGCACCGCGTCGACCACTTGCTCCGGCTGCGCGCGCTCCAGGACGAGACCGGCGTCGACGGCGGCGGCTTCCAGGCCTTCATCCCCCTCGCGTTCCACCCGGATGGAAACGGGATGCGCAACCTCCCGGCGCCGACGGCGATCGACGCGCTCCGGACGGTGGCGGTCTCGCGGCTCTTGCTCGACAACATCCCGCACATCAAGGCGTACTGGGTAAGCATGACGCCCGAGGTGGCCCAGATCGCCCTGCGCTTCGGCGCCGACGACCTCGACGGGACGATCGTGCACGAGACGATCTACCGCGCCGCGGGATCGCGCTCGCCCAGCGGCCTCACCGTCGACGGCCTGGTGCGTCTCATCCAGGAAGCCGGCCGCGTCCCGGTCGAGCGCGACACCCTGTACAACGTCGTTCGCGAGCACGCGCGCGCCGCGCTGCCCGAGTCCGCGCTCAAAGTGCGCGACCGGAACGCCAAGAAGCACCTCGAGGTGATGTCGTGAGCGCCGCGACGCGAGAACACGCCAGTAACCGGGTCGCGGGCGGGCTCCTTCGTGTCGCCGCGGTCGGGTACCTGAACGCGCGCCCCCTCGTCGAGGGCCTCGAGCGAGAGGCCGCCTCCGGCAAGCTCGTGCTCGATTGCGCGTCGCCGGCGGAGGTGGCGAGGTGCGTGGCGGAGGACGAGGCGGACGTGGCGCTGATGCCCGTCGCGGCCGCCGCCTCCATCGGCGATCTGCGCCTCGTTCGTGGGTGCGCCATCGGCGCGCGCGGGCCAGTTCGCAGCGTCGTCATCGCGGCCGAACGGCCCATCGAGTCGCTCGAGGAGCTCGCCGTCGACCTGTCGTCGCGTACGAGCGTGGTGCTCGCCAGGTTGCTCCTGCGCGCCTTGATGGGTCGCGAGCCCCGCCTCGTCGGCTGCTCTCCCCAAGACGCCGTCGCGGGGATCGCGGGCGGCCGCGGCGCGCTCGTCATCGGGGATCCGGCGCTCGAGATCGAGGGCCGTTTCCCGCACGTGCTCGACCTCGGTCGCGCGTGGCTCGAGCACACGGGGTTGCCGTTCGTCTTCGCCGCGTGGTGCGGGCGGGTGGGCGCCGTGTCGGCCGACGAGGAGCGCATCCTCACGGCCGCGAAGGCGGAGGGGCTCGCCCGGCGCGACGCCATCGCCGACGCTTACTCCGCGCGGTCCGGCCTCCCGGCGGCCTCGCTCCGCTCGTATTTGCACGACGCGATCCGGTACGAGTTCGGCGACGAGGAACGGCGCGGGCTCGAGCGCTTCTACGACGAGGCGGCTCGCGCGGGGCTCCTCCCGCCCGCCCGCGTGCGCTTCATGGACGACGACCGGGGCAAGGTATCCGAGGCGCCGCCCGCCCTGGATACCCTGCTCGCCCGGGCGGCCGAGGGAGCGCGCCTCAGCGCGGCAGAGGGCGAGAGGCTGCTCGAGGAGGCCTCGCTCTTCGACCTGGGCCTCGCCGCCGACGCCGTCCGGCGGCGAAAGCACCCCAGCAACGTCGTCACGTACATCGTCGACCGAAACGTCAATTATACCAACGTCTGCACGACGAGTTGCCGCTTCTGCGCGTTCTACCGGCCGCTCGGGCACCCGGAGGGCTACGTCCTGTCGCGCGAAGTGCTCGCCAAGAAGCTGCAGGAGGTGGTCGACGCCGGCGGCGTGCAGATCCTGCTGCAGGGCGGCTTGCACCCCGAGCTGCGAATCGAGTGGTACGAGGACCTCTTTCGGTGGATGAAAAAGGAGTTTCGCCTCGGGCTGCACGCACTGTCGCCGGAGGAGATCCTGCACATCGGTAGGCTCGAAGGGCTCAGCGTGCGCGGGGTACTCGAGCGCCTGCACGCCGCCGGTCTCGACAGCGTGCCCGGGGGCGGCGCCGAGATCCTGGTCGACCGAGTCCGCCGCAAGATCGCGAAGGCCAAATGCACGAGCGACGACTGGCTCGGCGTCATGCGCGTCGCCCATCAGATGGGCCTGCGGTCGAGCGCGACCATGATGTACGGCACCGTCGACACGCCGCGCGACCGGATCGGCCACCTGATCAAGATCCGCGACCTGCAAGACGAGACGGCGGGCTTCACCGCGTTCTTCTGCTGGGACTTCCAGCACGAACGGGGCACGCACATCGAAGCGGGCGACCACGGCACCCTGCTTTACCTGCGGCAGCAGGCCGTCGCGCGCATCCTGCTCGACAACGTCGATCACGTCGGCGCGTCGTGGGTGACGCAAGGGCCCGAGGTCGGCCAGGTTGCGCTGCGGTTCGGCGCCGACGACTTCGGCAGCGTCATGTTCGAGGAGAGCGTCGTGTCGAGCGCGGGGACCACGTTCTGCATGAACGCCGACGCGATGGAGCGGCGCATCCGTGCGGCCGGCTTCAAGGCCGCCCGGCGCAATGTCCGCTACGACTGGCTCACGACGCCCTCCTGAGGCGGAGGTCGGAGGGACGAAAATGCGTGCCGTTCACGCCGATGCCGTCGTCACCGGAGAGGGGGACGTCCTTCGCGACGCCGCCGTCGTCCTTGGCGCCAAGGGCGTCGTCCTCGACGTAGGCCCCGCGGAGGAGATCCTGCCGCGCCACGCGGGGGTGGACGTCGAGCGGGTCCGAGGGGTGCTTCTGCCTGGCCTCGTCAACGCGCACACGCACCTCGAGCTCAGCGCCCTTCGCGGCACGGTGCCCGGCGGCGCCGGATTCGTCCCGTGGGTCGAGCACCTCATCGGCGCCCGCGCCGAGATCCAGCCGGAGCAAGATGCGGCGGCCATCGAGAAGGCCGTCGCCGAGCTCGAGGCGTCCGGGACCGCCGCGATCGGCGAGGTCACGAACTCGCTCGCGGCGGTGCCGGAGCTCGTGCGGCGTGGGTTCGTGGGCACCGTGTTCCACGAGGTCTTCGGCGTGCAGCTCGCCTCGCTCGAGGCGCGCGTCGCCGAGTTGCCGCTCGTCGTCGCGGAGCGCATGGGGACGACGTGGCCAGAGGCGGCGTTCGCGTACGTCCCCAGCCCTCACACGCTGTACACCACCCATCCCACCGTCGTACGCCGCCTCGTCGCGCAGGCCCGCGAGAAGGGACAGCGGGCCACGCTGCACCTGTCGGAGCACGCGGCGGAGCGACGCTTCCTCGAGCACGGCGACGGCCCGATCCCAGGCTGGTACGAAAGCCGCCTCAAGCTGCCGCGCGAGCGGCTCGAATGGCCGGGCAAGGCGCCCGTCGCGTTCGCCGACGATCTCGGAGCGCTTGGACCCCATGTGACTTGTGTGCACCTCACCGATGCGCGGCCGGACGAGCTGGCCCTCGTCGCGCGCCAGGGCGCCCCGGTCGTGCTCTGCCCGCGCTCGAACCTCTTCATCGAGACGCGCCTGCCTCCGTTGCTGGCGGCGCTCGCCGCCGGGATTTTCCCCGCGCTCGGCACCGACTCCCTGGCGTCCAACGCGTCGCTCGACGTCCTGGCCGAAGCGCGCGCTCTGGCCGATCGGTTCCCGACCGTCGCGGCGCGGGACCTGCTGCGGATGGCGACATGGGAGGGAGCGCGGACGCTGGGACGCGAGGACCTCGGCCGCATCGCGCGCGGCGCCAGGCCCGGGATCTTCGCGATCGAAGGAGACGTGACGGGCGACGCGTGCGCGTTCGTGCTGGCGAACGTACGGCGTCCGCGCCGCTGGATCGTGCGCCGCGAAAGGGAGCCGTCGTGACCGACGCGTCGAACGGAGCCCCGCGCGTCGACCTGACGACGCGCGTGCGGACGTACGGCTCCCTGGTCGCCTTCTCGCATACCGTGTTCGCGCTTCCGTTCGCCGCCAGCGCCGTGGTGCTATCGCTCGCCGTTCCTCACCGCCCCCTCGACGTCGCTCGTGGGGCCGCGTTGCTCGGCTGCATGGTGTGCGCGCGCACGAGCGCGATGGCGTTCAATCGCTGGGCCGACCGCGACGTCGACGCGCGCAACCCGCGCACCCGCGGCCGCCACGTGCCGGCCGGAATCGTCGCGGCCGGGGAGGCGCTGGCGCTCGCGGTCGGAGCGGGCATCCTCGCCCCGGGCGTGCTGGTGATCCTGCTCGGATACTCGTACGCAAAGCGCTTCACGTGGGGCGCGCACGCCTGGCTGGGTCTGGCCTTGTCGCTCGCGCCGGGCGGGGCGTGGATCGCCATGGGCGCCCGCCCCGGCTTGGGCATCGTCCTGCTCATGGTCGCCGTCCTGACGTGGCTCCTCGGGTTCGATGTCCTCTACTCCCTGCAAGACGAGGAGTTCGATCGGGGCGAGGGCCTAAAGTCCATCCCCGCGCGCTTCGGAGGCAAGCGCGCCCTGACGATAAGCGCCACGGCGCATGCAGTAACGGTCGCCGCGCTCGCGGGCTGCGGCCTCGCCCTGGGCCGAGGCGTCGCCTTCGCAGTCGGCGTGGTCACGGCCGCATCGCTCCTCGTCTACGAACACTCCCTCGTCCGCCGACGCGGCCTTGCCGCCATCGACAAGGCCTTCTTCGACGTCAACGCCTGGGTCAGCGTCGCATTCTTCGGCCTGGTCGCGCTGGATGCTTGGTTGGGTTGACTAGTGCGCTGAGCACTTCATCAGGCACATGAGGTCGCCGTTGCAGCCGCAGTCGGTGCTGCCGCCCTTCTTCGCCGCGGGGGGCGGAGCGGCCGTCGCGGCGGGGGCGGCGCCGGTCGTGGCCGGCTTGGCGGGCGCCGTTTGGGCTGCGGCGTGGTACACGGGCGTCACGGGCTTGGGCTTGGGGGCTGCTGACGCCGTCGCGCTCGTGTCGGCCGTGGTCGAAGCTGCAGGTGCCGTGGCGGAGGCCGTCGCCGAGGGCTCGGCCGTCGCGGCCAGCGGCGCCGCCGACGCGGCGCTCGCTGCGGCCGCGGTGCCCGAGCCGGCCAGCTTCATTCCGACGAATACGCAGAGGACACCCAGGACGGCAGCCGCCGCCCCCCCGCCAATGAGAAGCGGGAGCATGCTCTTCGGCCGCTCTTCGGGCGCGCCCACGCCGAAGGCGCCGAGGGGAGATCCCAGGGGAGAGGCTGCGAGCCCGAGCGGCGGCGCGAACACCGCCGCATCTGCACTCCCCGGGGCGGACGGCCGCACCGACTCGGCCTTTGCCGCGAGGGCCTTGAGATCGATGAGCCCCGAGTCCTCGCTGACGTTCTTGGCGGGCGCCGCCGGAGCATCGGCCGAGTCTTTCGTCAGGACGGCCAGCGAGAAAAGGACGGAGTTCTCGTTTCGCTCCCCCGTGAGCTTGCCCGCGTCCACGCTCGAGCCCGCACCGACGCTCGACATCAATTGCGGCGCGACGGGGGCGCTCGTCTGCACGTCTTCGGTCGCGACACGGCTCGCGAACAGATCGCGGGCGCGAGGCTCGCGCTTCACCGCCGCACGCTTCGGTTCGACCGGCGCCTCGACCTGCGCTTGCATGGCGAACGACGCGATGGCCGTCGGCGCCTCGTAGCCGGGCGCTATCGACTCGGCGACTGCCGAAGACTGAAACGCGGGCTCCGGCTTCACCGACGCGGGCCTCTCCACTTGCGGGACGTTCGGGCCGATGGACGCGAGGTCGCGCGCGCTGGGCGGTGGCGCGTCA
>Ga0302314_10022375_pt1 | contig 10367 bp, 11 predicted proteins | sample III_Palsa_N2_3_FD_200533 | JGI IMG/M metagenome (GOLD analysis project Ga0302314, IMG submission 200533) | Peat permafrost microbial communities from Stordalen Mire near Abisko, Sweden - III_Palsa_N2_3 | ecosystem: Environmental > Terrestrial > Soil > Palsa > Peat permafrost | place: Sweden... | reverse complement strand
AGGTCTTCTCGAACCGCCGCCCCATCATCGCCTTGCCAAGAAAGGCCGCCGCCGGCTTGGTCTTGGCGGTCAGGATGACGCCGGAGGTGTCGCGGTCCAGCCGATGGATGAGGCGCGGCCGGTTGCCGTTCGACTTGGCGAAGGCGAACAACAGCTCGTCCAACGTATGCACCTGCCCCCGCCCGCCCTGGCTCGACAGGCCGGACGGCTTGGCCAGCGCCAGGATGTGCTCGTCCTCATGGATGACCAGGGAGCGCACGAAAGCGATCTCATCGGCGGAGAGGTTTGGGGCCGGAGCCCCCTTTTTACCCGCCATGGCCCGACGGGTTGGCGAGGCCATCACCGGCTCTTCTGCGCGCGCAAGGCGGCCCAGCGGTCCAACCGCTCCTTCACCCGGGCTTCGGCGCCCTCGCCTTTCGGGGCGTAAAAGGTCTGCCGCTCCATGCCTTCGGGGAAATAGTTCTGACCGGAGAAACCGTCCTCCTCCTGGTGGTCGTAGGCATAGCCCTTGCCGTAGCCCAACTCCTTCATCAGCCGGGTCGGGGCGTTGCGGATATGGGCCGGCGGCATCAGCGAGCCGGTCTCCTTGGCCGCTCGCATGGCCGCCCCGAAGGCGGCGTAGACGGCGTTGGACTTGGGCGCGGCGGCCAGGTGCACCACCAGTTGGGCCAGGGCCAGTTCGCCCTCGGGCGAGCCCAGGAAATCGTAGGCGTCCTTGGCGGCGTTCGCCAGGATCAGCGAGGTGGGGTCGGCCTCGCCGATATCCTCCGAGGCCGCGCGCACCAATCGCCGGGCGATGAACAACGGGTCCTCGCCGCCTGTGAGCATGCGCGCCAGCCAATAGAGCGAGGCATCCGGGTCTGAGCCTCGGATCGATTTATGCAAGGCCGATATTAGGTTATAGTGTTCTTCTCGGTCCTTGTCGTAAGCCGGGCTGCGTTTCTGAAGCGTGCGGCCGAGGTCGGAAATGGACAGCGGCTCGGCCGCGCCGATGTTGAACAGGGTCTCGGCCAGGCTGAGCAGATAGCGGCCGTCGCCATCGGCCAGGGCCAGCAGCGCGTGGCGGGCGTCTGGCTGCAGCGGCAGCTTGCGACCTTCATAGGCCTCGGCCTTGTCCAGCAGGCTCTCCAGCGCCGCGTCATCCAGCCGCTTCAGCACAAAGACCTGACAGCGCGACAGGAGCGCCCCGTTGAGCTCGAACGAGGGGTTTTCCGTGGTGGCGCCCACCAGGGTGACGATGCCCTGCTCCACGAACGGTAGGAAACCGTCCTGCTGGGCGCGATTGAAGCGGTGGATCTCGTCGACGAACAACAGGGTCGCCTGGCCGGCGGCGCGGCGGCCGCGGGCGGTCTCGAAGGCCTTCTTCAGGTCGGCCACGCCGGAAAATACCGCCGAAAGCTGTTGGAACTGGTAGCCGGCCTCGTTGGCCAGCAGACGCGCGATGGTGGTCTTGCCGGTGCCGGGCGGGCCCCAGAGGATCATCGAGGCCAGCCGGTGCGCCTCGGCCATGCGCCGGATCGGGCCATCGGGGCCGAGCAGATGGTCCTGGCCCACCACCTCGTCGAGCGTGGTCGGCCGCAACCGGTCGGCCAGCGGCGATGGCGTCTCAGGCGTCAGGCCCGCGGCTTCGAAGAGGTCCGTCATGGGGGGAAGGTATCAGAGATGGGGTTACAGGCCGAACGACCAAACAAAACCGTCCTCCCCCGCTGGAGCGAAGCGGAATGCGGGGGACCCATGAACACCTGATCTGAGACGTTGATCATGGGTGGCCCGAACAAGTCGGGCCACGACGCTCAAAAATGGGTAAGATCGCTTAAATTTCAATATGCTCTATCGCGCTTCTCAGTTCTCTCAGCGACTCCAGCCGCGCGTCCGCCTGCGCCGCTTCGGGCCATCCGGCATGGACGACGCCCCAGGGGCCGCGGCGGATGAAGATGGCGGTCATGCCGGCGGCCTTGGCCGGCAGGACATCGTTGTCGAGCCGATCGCCGACATAGGCGATCTCGGCGGCGGGACATCCGGCGACCTCGACGACGCGGTCGAAGAAGGCGGGCGACGGCTTTTCCACGCCCCAGCTGGTCGACGAGGCGATGAAGTCGGCCGGGATGCCGACTTCGCGTAGAGATGCCTCCGCGGCTTCCGGCTGATTGCCCGAGATTCCAACGCGATAGCCGCAGCTCCTCAGGTCGGCGAGGCACGGAAAGGCGTCGGAATAGAAGTCGCCGCGCTCCAGGCTATAGGCCCAGCCCGCCGCCTGCCGCTTGCGCGATTCCGCTTCGTGGTCGTAGCCGGGCCGGACCAGGTCGAACACCCGCCGATGCGGCAGGCGGCGCTCGACGATCACGCCCATGGCCGCGAAGAAGGTGAAGGTCGGCACGCCCATCCAGTCGGCCCAGTCGCTCCAGTGGCGCGTCTCGTCGACCAGGGTCTCGCCGACATCGAAGACGACGGTGGTGATGGGCATGACGGCCTCAGCGGTGGACGTAGCCGGCCCGGGCGATCTCGACCTCGGCGCCATTCGCGATCACGCGCACGCCCGAACCCTCACTCGCCCTGCCGATGGGGGCGAGCGCAATACCCGCGGCGGCGGCCGCCGCCAAGAGGGCGGCCGCGTTTTCCGGCGCCGCGGCGCAGACGATCTCATAGTCGTCACCGCCGGTGGCCAGCTCGATCCCCGCCGCGACCGGGTCGGCGGCCTCCGCCAGCCAGGCCGCCGCCGGGGCCGACAGCGGCAGCCGGTCGAGGTCGATTTCGAAGCCGACACCGCTCGCGTTAGCGACCTTGCCAGCGTCGGCGATCAGGCCGTCGGAGATGTCGGCGGCCGCGTTGGCGTGGTTGCGCAGCGCCTCGGCCAGCCCGGACCTCGGCTGTGGCAGCCGGTAGCGGTCAGCCAACCAGTCGGCGTCTTTGTAAGATTTTATTACCCTTAATCCCTTAGCCGACAACAAACCGAGAAATCCGTCGCCGATCGTGCCGGAGACCAGGATGACATCGCCGGGCCTGGCGCCAGCCCGTCGCACCATGCGTCCGGCGGGCGTCCAGCCGAGGATGGTCAGGCTGGCGGTCAGGGGCCCCGGCGTCGCCACCGTGTCGCCGCCGAACAGTTTCAGGCCGAAGCGCGCCTGGTCTTCGGCGAGGCCCCGCGCGAAGGCCTGGCGCTCCGGCCAGCCATAGGAAGGCGGCCAGGCGACAGCGAGGAAGTAGCCGTAAGGTGTGGCGCCCTTGGCCGCGAGGTCGGAGAGATTGACCCTGAGCAGCTTGTGCGCCACCAGGTCGGGCGGGTCGTCGGCCAAGAAGTGAACGCCCTCGACGATGGCGTCCTTGGAGACGATCAGGTCGTAGCCCGGCCGCGACGGGATGGCCGCGGCGTCGTCCAGCAAGCCGAAGGCTTCGGGCGCCCCCTCGGCCAGCGGCGCGAGCCCCCTCGCGATCCACTCGAACTCGTCAGGCGGGCCGCTCATCGCGCGCGATTCCATCCAGGGCGCCGTTGACGAACCCGGCCTCGGGCCCGTCGAAGAAGGATTTGGCGATCTCGACATATTCGTCGATCACCACCTCGGCCGGCGCATCGCCGCCGATCAGCTCGAAGGCCCCGACCCTGAGGATAGCGCGCAGGGTGGCGTCGATCCGCTCCAGCCGCCAGCCCTCGGCCAATCGGGTGCGGATGGCCTTATCGACGCGGGCCTGGTGCTCGACGGCGCCGCGCACCAGCTTGCCGAAATAGGCCTCGTCGGCGGGCGCCATCGCCTCGCCCTCGATATCCTGGTCGAACCGGAAGTCGGCGAATTCGCGGATCACCGCCTCTGAGCCCGCCTCGGCCGTCTCCATCTGATAGAGGGCCTGGACGGCGGCCAGCCGGGCCACCGATCGCGCCCGGTGCGCGGGCGACTTCATCGCGTCTGCCCCAGCAGGCGACGGCGGAGCGCGACCATCTCCAGGCAGGCGCGCGCGGCGAATCCGCCCTTGTCACCCTCGGCGACGCTGGCGCGCGCCCAGGCCTGGGCCTCGTTCTCGACGGTCAATATGCCGTTGCCGATGGCCAGCCGCCGCCCGATGGAGAGGTCCATCAACCCACGCGCCGATTCATTGGCCACCGCCTCGAAATGATAGGTCTCGCCGCGAATGACGCAGCCCAGGGCGACATAGCCGTCATAGCGCACGCCGGCGGCGCGATGGCCACCCTCCTCCGCCAGCGCGATGGCGGCGGGAATCTCCAGGGCGCCCGGCACGGTGACCGTGTCGTGCTCGGCCCCGGCCGCGACGATGGCCGCTGTCGCGCCCTGTAAAAGGGCGTCGGAGAGCTCGCCATAGAAGCGCGCCTCGACGATGAGCAGGCGGAGCTTGTCTTCCAGCATGGGCTAGTCCTCGGCCGATAACGGCACGGTGTCGATGATCTTCAGACCATAGCCCTCCAGGGCCGCTGGCCGCACGGACGTTCTGGTCAAAAGCTTCATCTCGCGCACACCCAGGTCGGTCAGGATCTGCGCGCCGACGCCATAGTCGCGCAGGGCGTTGTCGCGGCCCTGGCTGGCCTCCAGGCCGCCGCCGTAGCGTTCCGACAGCCAGGCCGGGTTGGGATCGCGCAGGAAGACCGCGACGCCGGCGCCGTCGTGCGCGCCGATGGCGCGCAGCGCGGCCGGCACATAGTCGCGCCGCTGCTCCACATGCCCCAGCATGTCGGCGGCCATATCGACGCGATGCATGCGCACCAGGGTCGGCTTGTCGGGGTCGATCCGGCCCTTGACCAGCACGACGTGCTCGGTCCGGTCGATGATGTTGCGATAGATCAGCATGCGGAAGCGGCCGCCGTAGATGCTCTCGAACTCGGTGTCGACCACCCGCTCCACCTGGCGCTCGGTGCGGCGGCGATAGGCGATCAGGTCGGCGATGGTCCCGATCTTCAGCCCGTGCAACTGGGCGAAGGCGACCAGGTCGGGCAGGCGCGCCATCGAGCCGTCGTCGTTCATCACCTCGCAGATGACGCCGGCCGGGTTCAGGCCGGCCAGGCGGGAGATGTCGACCGCCGCCTCGGTATGGCCGGCGCGGACCAGGACGCCGCCCTCGCGCGCCACCAGCGGAAAGACGTGACCGGGCGAGACGACGTCATCGCTGTTCTTGGTCGGGTCGATGGCCACGGCCACGGTGTGGGCGCGGTCGTGGGCCGAAATGCCGGTGGTGACCCCTTCCCTCGCCTCAATGGAGACGGTGAAGGCGGTGCCGTGCTCGGCGTTGTTCTCGTGACTCATTGGCGGCAGGCGCAGCTGCTTCGACCGCTCGACGGTGATGGCCAGGCAGACCAGGCCGCGGGCGTGCTTGGCCATGAAGTTGATCTGGTCGGGCGTGGCGAACTGGCCCGGGATGATGACGTCGCCCTCGTTCTCGCGGTCCTCCGCATCGACCAGGACATAGGCGCGCCCCTGACGGGCGTCCTCGATGATGTCCTCGATCGACGCGATGGGGCTGTCTTCGCTCAAGAGGCCGTCTCCTGCCAGCGCGCCAGATAGCGGGCCAGCATGTCGATCTCCAGATTAACCCGATCGCCGACCTTCAGCCCGCCGAGCGTGGTCACTTCCCAGGTATGCGGGATGATGTTCACGCCGAAAATGTCGTCCTTCACCTCGTTGACCGTCAACGAGACGCCCTCGACGCTGATCGAGCCCTTGGACGCGATATAGCGATGCAGCGGCCGCGGGACCCGGATCTGCAGCTGATGCGAGCCGCCCTCTGGCGAGATCCGCACCACCTCGCCGACCCCGTCCACATGGCCGGAGACGATGTGGCCGCCCATTTCGTCGCCGGCGCGAACCGAGCGCTCCAGATTGATCCGCCGCCCCTCGCGCCAGTCGCCGATCGTGCTCGCGGCCAGGGTCTCGGCAGAAACCTCGATGGCGAACCAGCCCGCGCCCTTGTCCACAACGGTCAGGCAGCAGCCGGCGTGGCTGATCGAGGCGCCCAGGTCGATGCCCGCCACGTCGTAGGCGGTCTCGATCTCGAAACGTCGGTCGCGATCGGTGTCGCGCACGCCGCGCACGCGGCCGATATCGGTGACAATGCCGGTGAACATCAGACTCTCTCGTAACGCTCCCAAAGGTCTTCGCCGAGGCTCTGGACCTCGGTTCGATGAAACCGCGGCGCGGCGGCCAAGTCCTTCAGCACGAAGGCGGCCACGGCCGGGCGGCCCTCGTCGCCAAGCACCATCGGCGCCCGGAACCATTCGATGGCGTCCACCAGTCCGCGGCTGATGAAGCTCGCCGCCACCTGGCCGCCGCCCTCAATCATCACCGACGCCACGTCCAACGCCTCCAAGGCCCGGACCGCGGCGGCGACATCGACGCGGCCATCGGTTTCGGACACCTGGATCAGCCTTACGCCAGCGTCAGTCAAACGCTTGTTTGAATCTCGCGTCGAAATCACAGTGACGGGCGCCCGTCCGGCGGTCGCCACCAGCCGCGAGTCCGGCGAAATGCGCAGGCGGCTGTCCAGCACCACCCGCATCGGCTGGCCACCGACATAGCCGGCCAGGCGCACGGTCAGTTCAGGATCGTCGGCGATCACCGTCTCGACGCCGACCAGCACGGCGGCGTGGATGGCGCGCAGGCGATGGGCCTCCTGGCGCGCCGCTTCCCCAGTGATCCATTTGCTCTCGCCCGAGGCGGTGGCGATTTTGCCGTCCAGCGAGGTGGCGAGCTTGAGGGTGACCCTCATTTCTTCGACTGGTCGTCCGCCCCCTCTTCGCCCAAACCCTCCTTGTTGAGGAACTTGGCGAAGTCCTCGGTCTGGCGAAAGTCCTGATAGACCGAGGCGTAGCGGACATAGGCCACGTCATCGAGGTCCTTCAGCGCCTTCATCACCATCTCGCCGACCACCGACGAGGGCAGCTCGGTCTCGCCCATGCTTTCCAGCCGGCGCGCGATACCGGAGACCGTCCGCTCCAGCTGTTCGGGATCGACTGGCCTTTTGCGGATGGCCAGCGAAATGGAGCGGACCAGCTTCTCGCGGTCGAAGGGCGCGCGGCGCCCGGAGCGCTTCAGGATGGTCAGTTCGCGCAGCTGCACGCGCTCGAAGGTGGTGAAGCGCGCGTCACAGTTCGGGCAGGAACGCCTGCGCCGGATGACGGCATCGTCCTCGGTGGGACGCGAGTCCTTCACCTGGCTGTCGGCGTGTCCGCAGAATGGGCAACGCATGATGTGGCCCTCCCGCGGCTGGCGCTACGCTATCAGTTGTAGATCGGGAAGCGCGCCGTCAAGGCCAGGACCTCTTCGCGCACCTTGGCCTCGGTGGCGGAATTGTCCTTCCGGTCGCGCTTGAGGCCATCGGCGACCTCGCCGATCCACTGGCCGACGCGACGGAACTCCGCCTCGCGGAAGCCGCGGGTGGTGCCGGCCGGCGTGCCAACCCGCACACCCGACGAGATGGCGGGCGGGCGGGGATCGAACGGAATGGTCGAGCGGCTGCAGGTGATGTTGGCGTGCTCAAGGCTGATCTCGGCGGCGCGGCCGCTCACCTTCTTCGGCGTGAAGTCCACCACCATCAGATGGCTGTCGGTGCCGCCGGAGACGACGTTCAGGCCCGACGACATCACCGAATCCGCCAGGGCGCGGGCATTGGCGATGATCTGGCGGGCATAGACCTTGAACTCGGGCTGCAACGCCTCCTTGAACGCCACCGCCTTGGCGGCGATCACGTGCATCAGCGGACCGCCCTGCATGCCGGGGAAGACGGCCGCGTCGATCTTCTTGGCGATCTCCTCGTCATTGGTCAGCACCATGCCGCCGCGCGGGCCGCGCAGGGTCTTGTGCGTCGTGGTGGTGACCACATGGGCGTGGCCGAGCGGGCTGGGGAATTCGCCCGCCGCCACCAGGCCGGCGAAATGGGCCATGTCGACCATCAGATAGGCCCCGACGCTGTCGGCCACCTCGCGGAACTTGGCGAAGTCGATGGTGCGGCTATAGGCCGAGCCGCCGGCGATGATCAGTTTCGGCCGGTGTTCCAGCGCGATCTCGGCCAGGCTGTCATAGTCGATGATCTGGTCCTGGGTGCGCACGGTATAGGCCACCGGCTTGAACCACATGCCGGACTGGTTGACCTCCTTGCCGTGGGTCAGGTGCCCGCCGGCGTTCAGGTCCATGCCCATGAAGGTGTCGCCGGGCTGCATCAGGGCCATAAACACCGCCTGGTTGGCCTGAGAGCCCGAGTGCGGCTGCACATTGGCGAACTGACAGCCGAAGAGCTGTTTGGCGCGGTCGATCGCCAGCTTCTCGACGATATCCACCCACTCGCAGCCGCCATAATAGCGCCGGCCGATATAGCCCTCGGCGTACTTGTTGGTCAGAATCGAGCCCTGCGCCTCCAGAACCGCCTTCGAGACGATGTTCTCTGACGCGATCAGCTCAATCTGATGCTGCTGGCGGCCAAGCTCGCCCCGGATCGCATCGGCGATTTCGGGATCGGCTTCGCCAAGCGAGGCCGTGAAGAAGGAAGACTCAAGAACGGTCACGGCTGTGGCGGGCCTTTCATCGGGCGGGTGAGCGGATTTCGTGTCTGTTTACTCGCCCGGCCCGGATGCGCAAAGCCACGCCAGGAACTTCCAAACCTTTTCGTGCGTTGGCCTGCGGCAGCGCCGCCTCGTTTTCGCCTAAGGTCGGGCGGACCTTGGCCTTCATGTGCGGTCAAGACGGAGAAGAAGTTCGCATGGCGTCCGATTCCCAGGTCATCGAAACCCCCACCGACGACGTTCTGCGCTGGAGCGCAGAAATCGTCGCGGCCTATGTTGCGCAGAACAACATGCCAGCGGCCGGCGTCGCCGACCTGATCCGGTCCGTACACGAAGCGCTTTCCAATATCGGCCAGGCGCCTGAGCCGCCGCCGGAGCGGCGCAAGCCCGCGGTGCCGATCTCGCGCTCGGTGCAGCACGAATTCATCGTCTGCCTCGAGGACGGCAAGAAGCTGAAGATGCTGAAGCGCTATCTGCGCTCCCACTACGACCTCAGCCCCGAGGACTATCGCCGCAAATGGGGCCTGCCGGCTGACTATCCGATGGTCGCGCCAGTCTATGCCGCCCGCCGTTCGGACTTCGCCAAGAAGATCGGCCTCGGCCGCGGCGTCCGGCGCGGCAAGCGCTAGGCGGCAAGCTTGACCGTATTGGCGCCAACTCTGTAAGCGCCAAGGGATCATGGCGATCCCCACCACACTGCATCAGCTGTGGAAGACCGAAGACGTCCCCGCCCGCTTCACCGCGCTGCGCGAAAGCTGGCGGACGCGAAATCCGGCCTGGGAGATCCGGCTGTGGACCGACCGCGACCTCGATGCGTTGGTGGCGAGCCGCTATCCCGAACTCTTACCGATGTATCGCGGCTACGAGATGCCGATCTGCCGCGCCGATCTTGGCCGCTACCTGGTGCTGGAGACCTTCGGCGGTGTCTATGCCGACCTGGACTGCGAGTGCCTGAGGCCGCTGGACGCCCTGCTGGCCGATGTGACCTTCGCCATCGGCCTCGAGCCGGACACGCACAAAGACGACCACCTGGTCGTGGCCAGCGGCCTCGAGCGCATCCTCTGCCCCTCCTTCATCGCCTCCGAGCCCGGCCATCCCTTTTGGCGCCGGGTGCGCGCCGACGCCGTGGCGGCCTTCGGCCAGGGTGGCGTCCTCGACCAGACCGGCCCCTTCCTGCTGACCCGGGCCCATGCGGTCTATGACGATCCCGATCCAGTGACGGTCCTGCCTTCGCCAGTGCTCTATCCCTTCGACAAGTTCCAGTGCTGGGACGGCGGCGTCTACGACCTGGAGACCTGGGAGCGGGAGTCGCGCCAGGCCTTTGTTGCGCACTATTGGGATGGCGGCTGGTTTCGCGCCCCCACCCCGCTCGACGGCCTGCCCTCGGGCCTCTCGGCCAGGCTGAGCGCGGCGAACGCCGAACAGGCGACCTATCCCAGCGAGGCGGCGGCGACCCGCATCACCTGCCTGACGACGGCCGAGGGCTGGAGCCCCGGACTGGGCTGGGCGATCGAGAGCTATCTCTGCCAGATCCACCCGAACAAGGAGCTGCTGATTGTCGCGGCCGGCGGCGATGCCAATCTCATCGCCCAGGTGCGGGCCTATAACCGCAGCGATATCCATCTGGTTCTCGCGGAGGGATCGCCGACCCCCGATGCGCTTCGGGCCGCCGGTGTCGAGGCGGCCAGTGGATCGCTGATCTGCCGCTGGGACGCGGGCGAACTGCAGGACCCGCGCCGCCTGGAAATCCAGCTTCGTGTGCTCATCCAGGCCAAGGCCCATGCAGGACTTCTGGCGCGCCGGCTGGAGTGGCGGCCGGCCGAGCGGCGCCTGGCGATCACGGCCGACAGCCCGGGTCCCGGTTCGCTGATCT
>Ga0302314_10022374_pt1 | contig 10367 bp, 8 predicted proteins | sample III_Palsa_N2_3_FD_200533 | JGI IMG/M metagenome (GOLD analysis project Ga0302314, IMG submission 200533) | Peat permafrost microbial communities from Stordalen Mire near Abisko, Sweden - III_Palsa_N2_3 | ecosystem: Environmental > Terrestrial > Soil > Palsa > Peat permafrost | place: Sweden... | reverse complement strand
AAACCGGGGCTGGTCAACGCCAGCTGCCCGGCGCTGCCCCCGCCGTCGCCCGGCTGACGGGCAGGCCGCGAAAGCCCATCCCGCCGTCGGGCCGTCGGGCCGCCGGCCGTCACGGCCGTGCGGTTACGCTGGAAGGGTGCTGCGCACAAGGACGCGGAAGTCGTCGTCGCTGCGCCTGCTCGGCGACAGCGATCGCGACGAGGCGCTCCTGATCTGCGACCGTGACGCGGTGACGAACGTCTTCGTCAGCGCGCGCCTGCGGGCGGCCGGGCTCGATCCCGGCAGGCTCGGCGCTCAGCTGTGGGGCTACTCCGACGGTGGGCGACTGACGTCGCTCTGCTACTCGGGCGCCAACCTCGTGCCGGTCGCAGCGACGTCGAGCGCGGTGACGGCGTTCGCCGGGCGTGCCCGCCTGCAGGGCCGCCGTTGCTCGTCGATCGTCGGTCCCGCGCCTGCCGTGCAGGAGCTGTGGGGGCTGCTCTCGCCGTACTGGGGCCGCCCGCGCGACGTCAGGGCCGTGCAGCCGGTCCTGGCCATCTCCGGCGAGCCGCTGGTACCGCCCGATCCGCTGGTGCGTGCCGTCCGTCCGGACGAGCTGGACATCCTGCTCCCGGCCGCTGTGGACATGTTCACCGAGGAAGTAGGCGTGTCGCCGGTCGGCGCTGACGGCGGTGCCGCGTACCGGGCGCGGGTGATGGAGCTGATCAGGGCCGGCCGGTCCTTTGCCAGGATCGAGGGCGGCCGGGTGGTCTTCAAGGCCGAGGTGGGCTCGGTGACCCCGCAGGTGTGCCAGGTCCAGGGCGTCTGGGTACCCCCGGACCTGCGCGGGCGCGGGATCGCCGCACACGGCATGGCGGCGGTCGTGGCCATCGCGCTGGCGTCCATCGCGCCGATCGTGACTCTCTACGTCAACGACTACAACGCCCCTGCGCGTGCCGCGTACCGGCGGGCCGGCTTCGTCGAAACCGGGACCTTCATGTCGGTGCTGTTCTGACCCTGCTCACTCCCTGCTGGCCGCTGCTGGCGCGGGCCGTCGCCGGGGGCCGCCGGCGCTGGCCGGAGACCGGCCGCCGACCGCTCAGCCGGCGCTCGCATAGACCGCGCTGACCAGCCGCGCCGCCCGGGTGCCGGCCGCGGCCCCGCTGCCCATCCGGTTGGTGACGTACCCGATCGCAAGGCCGCGCGCCGTGTCGCCGAGGCTGGTCGCGCCGCTCAGCCCGCTGTGCCCAAAAGCGCCTGGCCGGCCGGCCGCCGGAACCCAGAAGGCTTCCGAGGGGAGCATAAAACCTAGGCCATACGCAGCATTCACCCCCAGTGTCCGGTCCGACCCGGTCGCCCTCGGGACCAGTGCGCTGCGCAGCGTCGCCGGGCCGATTATCTGGCCGGCAAGCAGCTGCCGGTAGAACCCGGCCAGCCCGGCGGCTGTCGCCAGCAGGCCGCTGGCAGGCCAGCCGGCCGACAGCACCGCAGGGCTGTTGCTGCCGCCGGGAACCGAGGTCGGGTCGGGGTTGCCGAACGCGCGGCGGGCGAGATCGCGGACCTCCGGCGGACTGGCGCCGCCCGGCCGGTCGTGGCCGCCCGGCCGGTCGTGGCCGCCTGCCGGGCCGCGGCTGATCCTCGCTGCCCGCCCGATCACCCCGGCCGTCGCGCCGAGCCACAGGTCAAGGCCGTGCGGCCCGGCGATGTGCTCGGCCAGGTACTCGCCGACGGTCTGGCCGGACAGCCGCCGCACCAGTTCACCGGCTAGCCAGCCGTAGGTCAGGGCGTGGTAGCCGTGCGCGGTTCCCGGCTCCCACTCGGGGGGCTGCGCCGCGAGCCTTGCCGCCATCGCGGCGGGATCGGCGGCGTCGGCAACCGTCACCTGATCGCGGAACGCGGGCAGCCCGGCCCGATGGCTGAGCAGGTGCACGCCGGTCGCGTGCTCCTTGCCCGCCGCCGCGAACTCGGGCCACCACGCCGCGACCGGGCCGTCCAGGTCGCAGGCACCCGCCTCGGCGAGGCGCAGCGCCGACACCGCGGTGACCGCCTTGGCACACGAGAACGCCAGGCACGGCGTGTCTCGCTGCCACGGCCGGCCGGCTCGCGGGTCGGCGTGACCGGCCCACAGATCCACCACGACGTCGTCGCCCTGGTAGACGCAGAGCGCCGCGCCGGCCTCCTGGCCGCGCTCGAAATGCCTGGCGAAGACGGCGGCGACGCGGCTGAACCGCTGATCGCATCGGCCGTGAATCTCGGCGTCCATGCCAGCACCTCTCGGCGGGATCACCGGGCCAGCATTTCCGGCCGGGACTCCCCTAGCGAAATTACGCGTCCAGCTCCGCCGCCGGTCCGCCGCCCGCCCCTCAGGGTGCCCGGCGGAACCCCGCCCTCCCGGGGCCCCGCGGAATCCCGCCCTCCCGGGGCCCCGCGGAATCCCGCCCTCCCGGGCACCCCGCGGAATCCCGCCCTCCCGGGGCCCCGCGGAATATTGAGATGACCGGAGCCGTCGGCATTGCTAGGCTCTTGGCCCTTGTGCCATCCCCCATGCCATCGAGGTGATGCATCATGCCCTCGGCCAGCGGCACGCAGAATGGGGCGCCGGCCAGTTCCCGCCCCGCTGCCAGGCCTAGCGCGCCCGTCGATGCCGAGACCGATACCGATACCGACCAGGTGCTTGCCGCCGAGCGCGCCCACCTGCGGGCCTCGCGTGAATTCCTGCGGCTGATGCGCGAGAACGTCCTGTCGCTGCGCGCTCTCGGCGGCGACCCGGTCTCCGAGGAGTACCTGAAGGCCGATCTGCACCGGCGTGCCGAGGCATTGCACGACCTCCCGGACACGCCGCTCTTCTTCGGCAGGCTCGACTACTCCGACCAGCTCACCGGGCCGGGCGGTAACGCCGAAGCCGGCCAGGCCCGTGACGGCCAGGCCCGTGACGGCCAGGCCCGTGACGGCCAGACCCGCGGCGAGGCCGCACGCCAGGAGTTCGGCAGTGCCTTCCCCGGCGAGCGGTTCCACATCGGCAGGCGGCATGTCCACGATCCGGACGGCCATCCTGTCGTGATCGACTGGCGGGCGCCGGTGTCCAGGCCGTTCTACCGGGCCAGCCCCGCCGAGCCGATGGGACTGGCGCACCGCCGCCGGTTCGGATTCTCCGGCGGAGAGCTAACCGCTTACGAGGACGAGGACTTCACCCGGGCCGGATTGCAGGTCCAGGGCAAGCTACCGGAGGAGCAGGGCAACCAGGTCAGCCGCATCCTGATCGACGAGATCGAGCGGCCAAGATCCGGCCCGATGCGCGACATCGTTTCGACCATCCAGCCGGACCAGGACGACATCGTCCGCGCGGACGCGGACAGCACGGTCTGCGTGCAGGGCGCGCCCGGCACCGGCAAGACCGCCGTCGGCCTGCACCGGGTCGCCTACCTGCTCTATGCGCACCGCGAGCGGATGAGCCGCGGCGGCGTCCTCGTCGTCGGGCCGAACCGTGCCTTCCTGTCCTACATCCGCAACGTCCTGCCCGCGCTCGGTGAGCTGGACGTCACCCAAGTGTCGGTGACCGACCTGCTGGCCACGGTGCCGGTCCGGGCCGCCGATCCGGAGCTCGCGGCGAGGATCAAGGGCGACGCCAGGATGGCGAAGGTGCTGCGTAACGCCTTGTGGGAGCAGCTGGGGCAGCCGGCCGAGGCGCTCGTGCTGGCCCGCGGCTCCCGGCGCTGGCGGGTACCTGCGGACGAGATCGCCGGGCTGGCCGACGAGCTGCGGCTTCGCGGTGTCCGCTACGGAACCGGCCGCGAGATGCTCTCGCAGCGCCTGGCGCACGTGATCCTGACCAAGATGGAGGCCGCGGGGGAGACCTGTGACGACCGCACCCAGGACGCCGTCCGCCGGACTCCGCAGGTACGGGCCGTGGTGGACGGGATCTGGCCGAAGGCCGACCCGCTGCGGCTGGTGCTGCGCCTGCTGTCCGACCCGGTCCTGCTCGCCCGCGCCGCAAGCGGGCTGCTCGATCCCGGCGAGCAGGCGTCGATCTCCTGGCCAGACCCGCCAAGGGGGCCTGCCTCCGCGCGGTGGTCGCGAGCCGACGCGGTCCTGATCGACGAGGCGCGCGATCTCATCGGCCGCACACCCAGCCTGGCGCACGTGGTCGTGGACGAGGCGCAAGACCTGTCGCCGATGGAATGCCGCGCGATCGGCCGTCGCTGCGCCACCGGCTCGGCCACCGTGCTTGGCGACATCGCCCAGGGCACCACGCCGTGGGCGACGGCCAGCTGGCGGCAGCTGCTGACCCACCTGGGCAAGCAGGACGCCCGCCTGCGCGTGCTCGATACGGGCTACCGGGTGCCTCGCCAGATCCTCGATTTCGCCAGCCAGCTGCTCGGTCACATCGCTCCCGGCCTGGCCCCGGCTCGCTCCGTCCGGCAGGACGCGGGATCACTCGTGATCGTCGGAGTACCAGCAGGCTCGATGGCGGGCTCGGTGACGGCAGCATGTGCCGACGCACTGGGCAGGCCGGGCTCGGCGGCGGTGATCGCCGCAGACGACCAGGTGGCAGACATCGCCGCGGTGCTCGCGGCGTCCGGCCTGCCCCATTCGGTGCTCGACGCCGATGCCACCGCCGGGCAGCTCACCCTGGTGCCGGTCACCATCGCCAAGGGCCTGGAGTTCGACCAGGTCATCGTGGTCGAGCCCGCCAGGATCGCCGCGGCGGAGTCACGTGGCCTGCAGCGGCTCTACGTCGCGCTGACCCGGGCGGTGTCCCGGCTGACGGTGCTGCACGCCGAGCCGCTGCCCGCGCCGCTGCGCTGACTGGCCCCGGCCGCGAGCGCTACAGCTCCTTGAGCACGGACGTGACGAGTGCCGCCGAATCCTCGAACGAGAGCGCCGTTGCCCGCAGGTGGTTGAAGAAGACGTTGTAGCGGTCCACCTCGTCGACGTCCTCGAGGTACAACGTGCTCGTCAGGTCCTCCAGGTACACCACGTCGGGGTCGATCCGCTCGGGGAAGACCAGGATGACGAACGGCCTGCCCATGGCCGGATGGGCACCGGCGGCGAACGGTATCACCTGCATCGCGACGTTCTTCAGGCTGGACAGTTCCAGCACGTGCTCAAGCTGCGCGCGCATCAGCTCTGCGCCGCCAACCCGGCGGCGCAGCGCGGCCTCGTCCACGACGGTCCACAGCATCGGCGGATCATCCCTGGTCAGGGCGGGCTGGCGGGCCATCCGGAGGGCGACCGTGCGCTCGATGTCGTCATGACTGCCGTTCATCGTCGCGGACCTGATCATCGTCCGGGCGTAGTCTTCGGTCTGCAGCAGGCCGGGAATGATGTTGACCTCGTAGACCCGGATCTCCGAGGCTGCGGTCTCCAGCCCGACGTACGTCGCGAACTGCGGGTTGATCGTGTCGCTGTAGGCGTGCCACCAGCCCTTCTGGCGCGAGTCCCGGGACAGCTGGACCAGGCTGTCCCGTTGCTGCTCGGGCACCCCGTAGAGCTCGAGCATGTCGCGGACGTCGCGCGGCGAGACCGACACCCGTCCGGTCTCCACCCGGCTGATCTTGGAAGCCGAGCACTCCAGATGCTCGGCCACCTCCTCGCAGGTGAGCCGCGCGGCCTCGCGAAGCCTCCTGAGCTCGAGCGCAAGCCTGCGCCGCCGGACGGTGGGGCTTTGCTCGCTTGCCATGTGTCATTCCCCCGGCGCGCGATCGGATGCGTCACGCGCCGAGCGCGCGGATCCGGTAGAGGTTCAAATATTGGCATTCATGCGGGGACGTAACGACTCGGCCATGTGCCCCGCGTGGTCGGGCGTGAGCCTGGGTTCAGTGTGGCAAGGTCAGCATGACGGCGTCCAGTGCAGTCAGAGCGCGAATTACCTAATGCATGTTGCAGCTCGCACGCGAGGCGTGCATTGTGAGACAAGGTATCACTCTACGATGTGCAACAGCTACCAAAGGTGATCTGATTACCATGGAAGCCCAGCAAGCCCCAGGATCAGCCGAAGTCGGGCACGCGCACCTGGACAGGCTGGAAATGCTCGCCGAGGTGCTGGCCAGCCACGGGCTGCGCGTGCGGCTGACGACGCCAGCAGGCCGGATACCGAGCCTGCATGTCGTGAACCCTGCGGCCGCGGCCCTGGCCGAGGACATTTACGCCGGGCCTGGCCAGGACGGCGTCTGGTGGTTCTGGTGGTCGTGGGCCGAGCGGATCGCCGTCAGCGAGGACCTGGCAACTGCGGCAACCCTGATCAGCCGAGTTCTCGCCGCTGGCGGTTAGCGTCTGGCCGGGGAGAGTGCGCCGGCCACAAACCCGGGAAAGGCCACGGTCTTCCCGCGCCAGGACGCGGCCCTGACCGCGGCGGCGACGACGCCGCGGGCGCCCAACTCCCTGATCGCCGTGGCGGGCAGCGCCACCAGGCCAAGGTAAGCCGTGGCGACCCTGTCCTCCAGGGTGACTGCGAGCGACATCGCCCCGGCGGAGTTGCGCACGGGATGCGGGATGCGGTAGGCGACGGCGGCGGCAACGGGCTGCGTGCCGGACGAGCGCAGCATCGCCTCGAGCGAGTCCCTGGCGACCTGATGCGCGACCCAGTCGCTGGTGGCGGCGGCCAGCGCTGCCCCGGTCAGGTGAGCGCCGACCACGCCGTAGCCGTAGACGGCGGCATGCTCGGCGGCCAGCGCCGCCTGCAGCGCGCTGACCTCGGCACCGGCGGCCGGCGCGGTGGTGCCGGTCATAGCCGTCCGGCGCCTCTGGCGGCGGACAGGGCGGCGACGTGGGTCGTCTCGGAGGCCGCGACGCTGGCCATCAGCTGGGCGAGCGACGGGGACGCCACGGCGAGCTTGCGCAGCAGGTCCGCCGCGGCGGCGCGCTCGGCGGCCTGCAGGAACGAGATCGCCGCGGCCCCGGCCGGCACGGCGCCCGGGCCAGCCTCCCCGTGCCCGGCCGACCCGTGCCCGGCCGACCCTTGCCCGGCTGCCTCGTGTTCGTGCAGCGTCCGGCCGGACACCGAAGGGGACGCGGATGCGGCGTTCGCGCGGCCCAGCGGCACGATCAGGCGTGACCGCAGCTGGGCGAGATGCAGCAGGTGCTCGTCGCGCAGCGGGCGCAGGCCCCTGGCCAGCCTGGCGGATCGCCTGATGACGGCGTCGTACCGGGCGATCATGACTTCCTCCGCGGCGATCGCCGACCGCAGCACGGCTACGTCGGGGGCCGGCTTGGGCGGCGTCGCAAGCGCGCCGACGCCCTTGCAGCCGGACACCGCAAGCAGCGGCAGGCCCACGGCGGTTGCGGCGAGCACGGCTCGCCGCGTTCGGTCTGCCAGCACGGAACCTCCCGCCAGTCCGCGCTCGATCTCCTCGGCGGAATCCAAGCATGTCATGAAGCGCCCGCAGTCCTGGTGCGGTCGGCGGGCACGATCGGGCACCCGATCCCCGTTAGGGTAGATGACCAGACAACAGCACAGGTCGCCGACGAGGAGGTCGTGATGCACGGTAGCTCCCGTCAGGGCCCGCCGCGGCTGGCGTCAAAGGGCGGCTCACCCTCGGCCGCAGGCCCGGCGGACACGCAGCAACTCACCATGCTGCTGCTGCCCGTGGTCAGCGCAGCCGGCCTGGACCTGGAGAACGTCCGGATCACCGCGACCGGCCGGCGCCGCCTGCTGCGCGTGACGGTGGACGCCGACGACGGCGTAAGCCTGGACGACATTACGCTGATCAGCCGCGCCCTGTCAGCCGAGCTTGATGCCAACGGGGCGATGGGCGAGACCCCCTACACGCTGGAGGTCTCCTCGCCGGGGGTGGACCGGCCGCTCACCGAGCCGCGGCACTGGCGCCGCGCGGCGGGCCGGCTGGTGCGCGTGCCGCTGGTGACGCGATCACAGTCTGCGACGCAGGATCCCGCGCACTCCCGCACCGTCGAAGGCAGGGTGCTCGCGGCCAGCGACCAGGCGGTGTTGCTAGAAGTGGCAGGTGAGCAGCGCGAATTTGGCTACGCCGAGCTCGGCCAGGGAAAGATACTCCTGGAGTTCGGCCACTTTGCGGGGCGCGCGGATAGGGGAGAGCTAGATGGACATTGACCTGAATGTCCTGCGCAGCCTGGAGGCCGAGAAGGACATCTCGATGAACCTGGCCATCAAGGCGATCGAGGACGCCCTGCTTGTCGCGTACCACCGCACCGACGGCACGCCGCCAACGGCCCGGGTCGAGGTGAACAGGGGCAGCGGGCACGTGACCGTCTGGGCAGCGGAGACGGGCGATGACGGTGAAGTAGTGCGGGAGTACGACGACACGCCGGACGGATTCGGCCGGATCGCCGCCACCACCGCACGGCAGGTGATCCTGCAGCGGCTCCGCGATGCTGAGGACGAGCTGACTTTCGGCGAGTACGCAGGCCGCGAGGGTGATGTCGTCGCCGGGGTGATCCAGCAGGGCCGGGATCCGCGGGCCGTTCTTGTGGATCTTGGCAAGCTGGAGGCAATCCTGCCGCCGACCGAGCAGGTACCCGGCGAGCGGTACGTGCACGGCGAGCGGCTGCGCTGCTACGTCCTGCATGTCAGGAAGGGCTACCGCGGTCCGTCGGTGACCTTGTCACGTACCCATCCCAACCTGGTCAAGAAGCTGTTCGCGCTAGAGGTTCCGGAAATCGCCAGCGGCGCGGTGGAGATCGCCGCCATCGCGCGCGAGGCCGGGCACCGCAGCAAGATCGCGGTGATCTCCCGCCAGTCGGGCGTGAACGCCAAGGGCGCCTGCATCGGCCCGCTGGGCAGCCGGGTCCGCAACGTGATGGCCGAGCTTCATGGCGAGAAGATCGACATCGTCGATTTCTCCACGGATCCGGCCGAGTTCGTCGCGCACGCGCTGTCGCCCGCCAGGGTTTCGCGGGTCGACATCATCGACGCGCAGGCCAGGGTGGCGCAGGTGATCGTGCCCGACTACCAGCTCTCGCTGGCCATCGGCAAGGAGGGCCAGAACGCACGGCTCGCGGCCCGGCTGACCGGCTGGCGGATCGACATCCGGCCCGACCGGGACCCGGCGCCCGGCCCGGTCGGTGTCGACTCCCCGGCTGCCGGTCCGGCCGCGGACACGGCGGGACAGGTTCCCGCCGGTCCCGTCTCGCCCGGTGCCGTCTCGCCCGCGCGCGTCTCGCCCGGTGCCGTCTCGCCCGGTGCTGGCAAGGGATCGGTGCCTCCCGCGGGGGACGCGCCGGCCAGCCCGCTGGACGGTGCCAGGTTAGCGAGCACGGTGCCCGGTGCCGCGGACTCGCCGGCCCTGTAAGCTGGAGGCAGAAATGGCCAGGCGGTCACCGCGGCTTCTCCGGCCCGCGCCAGCGATCCGGACGTGTGTGGGGTGCGGCGCCCGCGCGGTCAAGTCTGACTTGCTTCGCCTAGTAGTGGCCGGGGATGAGGTTGTCCCCGACTCGCGGGCGCGACTGCCCGGCCGGGGCGCATACCTGCATCCCAGCGAGGGATGCTTCGAGCGAGCACGACGGCGCCGGGCGTTGCCGCGGGCGCTGCGCTTGCCGGCACCGCTCGGGACTGGCAGGATCGCCGAGTATCTTAGATCGCCGAGTATCTTAGACCGTCGCGGCCTGCCGGGACGGCTGCCAGGCGGGATGACAGGGCTAGGCGGATGAAGAACGGTGCGAATGAAGAACAGGGACGGGAACAGTGCCAGGAAAGCAGGCTGAGATGGCAATGAGCGCCCGATGAGCATGCGGCGATGAACAGCACAGGCTGACGCCGGACGGAGCACGCGCTGCCCCGGCCCGGCTGACTGGTCCGGTCACTCCGGACCGAGTAGAGGGAGCGCAGTGGCGAAGGTCCGGGTATACGAACTCGCGAAGGAGTTCGGCGTAGAGAGCAAGGCCGTGATGGCCAGGCTCCAGGAGATGGGCGAGTTCGTTCGCTCGGCGTCGTCGACGATCGAGGCGCCAGTCGTCCGCAGGCTGAAGGAAGAGCTCGCGGCCCAGCAGCCGAAGCAGGCACCGGCCGGCAAGGCAGCCAAGCAGAAATCCGCGGGGGCCCCGGCTACCGTGGATGCGACCCTTTCCTCCGGCGGCTCGAACGGCCGCGGTGGAGTCGATGCGGCCGCCGAATCCGCGACGGCGGAGGCACGGGAGCCGGCCGCAGGGCCGGTCGCCGGGGGCGGCAGGCCAGCGACTCCGGCCGCGCCGCCGGCCTTTGACCCTGGCCAGCGGTTGCCGGAGCCCACGCTTCCGCAACCGGTAGCCCCGCACGCGGCGGTGCCGCACGCGGTGGTCCAGCCATCGGTGCCGGATGCCGTTTCCCCTGCACCGGGCGGCGCACCCGTGGCCCCTGAGGCTGGCGGCGCGCCCACCGCGAGGCCGGCGGGCCCGCGACCTGGTCCGGCCGCCCCGGCGGGCGGCGCGCCGCGGTC
>Ga0302314_10022373_pt1 | contig 10367 bp, 8 predicted proteins | sample III_Palsa_N2_3_FD_200533 | JGI IMG/M metagenome (GOLD analysis project Ga0302314, IMG submission 200533) | Peat permafrost microbial communities from Stordalen Mire near Abisko, Sweden - III_Palsa_N2_3 | ecosystem: Environmental > Terrestrial > Soil > Palsa > Peat permafrost | place: Sweden... | reverse complement strand
AACCCAGTCATGCCAGCCGTTGGCGCGCAGTTCGCAGGCCGGACAGGCGCCACAGCCGAAGCCCCAGGCGTGCTCCGTCTCGCGCTGGCCGAGGTAGCAGGTGTGGCTGTCGTGGCGGATCAGCTCCACCAGGTCCTCGCCGCCGAGCTGTTTGGCCATCGCCCAGGTATCCGCCTTGCTGATCTTCATCAGCGGCGTCTTGATCGGGAAGGCGCGTTCGATGCCGAGCTCCAGCACGTTTTCCATCGCATCGATGGTGCGCCGCCGGCAGTCCGGATAGCCGGAGTAGTCCGTCTCGCACATGCCGCCGACCAAGGCCTTCAGCGCCAGCCGGTCGGCCAGCGCGGCGGCATAGGCGAGGAAGACCAGGTTGCGGCCCGGCACGAAGGTGGACGGCAGGCCGCGGCCGGTGATCTCGATCGCCTGTTCGCTGGTGAGCGCGGTGTCGCCGATCGCACCGAAGCCGCGGATGTCGAGCATGTGGTCGCCGCCTAGTCGCACGGCCCAACTCGGGAACCGCCGCGCCATCGCCGCGCGCACCACCTGGCGCGCCTCCAGCTCGACGGCGTGGCGTTGGCCGTAGTCGAAGCCCACCGTCTCGACGCGCGAATAACGCGCTAGCGCCCATGCCAGGCAGACGCTGGAGTCCTGCCCGCCGGAGAAGAGCACGAGGGCGCCTTGGATGGGATCGGCCATATGGCCTCAATACACGACGCGCGGCGGGCAGGTCGCCCCCGAAGCCGGGCTAGTAAAGCGTCGCCATCGCCGCGGGGGCGAAGTCGAGCAGCTCGCCGGTGCGGCCCTCATGCACCTTGTGGGCCCAGAGCGGGTCCTGCAGCAGGGCGCGGCCGACGGCGACGAGGTCGAAGTCGCCGCGTTCCAGACGCCGCAGCAGCTCGTCCAGCGACGCCGGCTTGGAGGCCTCGCCGCCGTAGGAGGCGATGAACTCGCCCGAGAGACCCACCGAGCCCACAGTGATCGCCACCTTGCCGGTGAGCTTCTTGGCCCAGCCGGCGAAGTTGAGGTCCGAGCCGTCGAATTCGGGCTCCCAGAAGCGGCGCTGCGAGCAGTGGAAGGCGTCGGCGCCGGCTTCGGCGAGCGGCTCCAGCCAGGCTTCCATGTCGGCCGGAGTCGGCGCGATCTTGGCGCTGAAGTCCTGCTGCTTCCATTGCGAGAGGCGGATGATCACCGGGTAGTCGGGGCCGACGGCGGCGCGAACGGCCTTCAGGATCTCGGCGGCGAAGTTGGCCCGGGCGGAAATGGTCGGGCCGCCGAAGAGGTCGCCGCGCTCATTGGTGCCTTCCCAGAAAAACTGGTCGATCAGGTAGCCGTGGGCGCCGTGCAGCTCGACCGCGTCGAAGCCGAGGTCCTTGGCGGCGGCCGCGGCGCTGGCGAAGGCGGAGATGGCGTCGGCGACGTCGGCGTCGCTCATGCCCTCGCCGTACCTGTGGCCGGGGCTGGAGAGGCCGGAGGGGCTGTCGTAGGGGCCGGACGGCGCCCAGTCCTCGCGGCGGCTGCGCACCGCGCCGACGTGCCATAGCTGCGGCGCCATCAGGCCGCCCTCGGCGTGGACCGCGTCGATGACGCGTTTCCAGGCGGCGAGCTCGGCCTCGCCGTGGAAGCGCGGGATGTTGGGGTCGTTGAGCGAGGCGGGGCGGGCGACGCCCGTGCCCTCGGAGACGATCAGCCCGACCTCGGCGGTGGCGCGGCGCGCGTAGTAGGCGGCCACGTCCTCGGTGGCGACGCCGCCCGGCGACTTCGAGCGGGTCATCGGCGCCATGACGACGCGGTTAGGCAGCTTGAGGCCCTTGAACTCGAAGGGCTGGAAGAGGGCGGCGGCGGACAAAGGCGGCTCCGGCTTAAGCGTGAGCCGCCGATGTAGCGACAGACCCGGCCCGCGCCAGCGAGAAAATCTCGGGCGCGGACCGGAATCTCTCGGGTCGTTAGCTGTTCGGCGTGCCCGGTGTGGCCGGACCCTGAGGCGTGCCGTCCTGCGGCGCGGCGGGCTGGGTCGGGGGGTTGGCCGGCGTCGGCGTGGCGTCGGCGGGCGCGGCGGCGGTCGAGCCGGCGCCGGTGTCGGGCGCCGCGGCCGGCGGGGCCGCAGGGGTGGCCGGCGCGCTCATGTCGTTCTGCGCCGGGGGCTGAGCGCTCATGCCGCTCTGGGCCGAGGCGTTGGCGGGGGTGCCGGTCTGGGCTGCGGCGGCCGTCTGGTCATTGGTCCAGTCGCGGGACGCGCGCTGGCGCGGCGTCGCCTTCAGATAGGCGTCGAGCTTGGAATAGGCGATCGGCTGCTGGGGCGCGGCGAACGTGCTCGTGGCCGCGGATGCGGCGCCGGCGGAAAGCGCGATCACGGCCGCGCCGGCCATAAGAAGGGGGAACTTCATGCTCTGGTCTCCGGTCAGGGTCGCGGCGGCGAACGGCCACGTCCGGTGGTCTAACCATTGACGGCGCAGATCGTTGCTAAGGCAGAGCTAGCGGGTTGAGCCGCATAAGCTCTGGCCAAGGCGGCGCGCGGAGCGGTATGTCGGCCGGCGAGGCCGCCATGACCGAAAAGCCAGCCATCCTCGTCCTGCAGCCGCACCTGGCGCCGATCGCCGCCATGCTGGAGGCCGACTTCACCGTCTGGCGCCTCTGGCTGGGGCCGCCGCTGGAGGCGAGCCACACCATCGGCGCGATCGTGGTCGCGGGCGAGTTTCCGGTCGACCGGGCGCTGGCCGAGAGCCTGCCGAACCTCGGCCTGATCGCCTGCTTCACCGCCGGCTACGACGGCGTCGACCTCGCCTGGGCGGCCGAGCGCGGCCTGAAGGTCAGCCATTCGCCGGGGGTCAATCACGAGGACGTCGCCGACCAGGCGATGGGCCTGATGCTGGCGGCATGGCGCGGCTTGGTGGAGGGGCACGCCATCGTGCTCGAAGGCCGCTGGCGGCCGACCGAGAAGCGGATCACCGCGTCGCTGGGTGGCCGGCGGCTGGGCGTCGTCGGCCTGGGCGCGATCGGCGAGGCCGTGGCGCGGCGGGCCGAGACCTTCGGGCTGCAGGTGGCGTGGTGGGGGCCGAACGAGAAGCGGGACGCGGCCTGGCCGCGCGTCGCCAGTCTCGTGGCGCTGGCCGAGCAGAGCGACATCCTGATCGTCGCCGCCCGCGCCGGCGCCGATAATCGAGGCCTGGTGGACCGCCAGGTGATCGAGGCGCTGGGGCCGCAGGGCCTGCTGGTCAACGTCGCCCGCGGCCAGCTGGTCGACGAGGACGCGCTGATCGCGGCGCTGACCTCCGGCGCGCTCGGCATGGCGGCGCTCGACGTGTTCGAGACCGAGCCGACCCCCGCCGAGCGCTGGAAGGAGGTGCCCAACGTGGTGCTCTCGCCGCACACCGCCGGCGCCACCTCCGCCGCCCTGCCGAAGATGGTGGCCCTGACGCGGGAGAACCTGCGCCGCTTCTTCGCCGGCGAGCCGCTCGCCAATGCGGTGATCGAGTAGGGGCGCCGCCGCATTCCCCTTGACGGGGCGGGACATAAAGATATCCTTATATCCCATGTCGATCACATCGGATCAGACGGTTGAGGTGTTGCGCGCGGCCGGCGAGGCGACGCGACTGCGCATCCTTGCGCTGCTGGCGCGGGAAGAGCTGGCGGTGCTGGAACTGACCAGCATCCTGGGCCAGAGCCAGCCGCGCGTCTCGCGCCATCTGAAGGTGCTGGCCGAGGCGGGGCTGGTCGAGCGGTTTCCGGACGGCGCCTGGGTGTTCTATCGGCTCGCCGGCGCCGGGCCGACGCGGGACCTGCTGGACACCGCGCTCTCGCTGATCTCGGCCAATGACGCGACGCTGCTGCGCGACGCCGAGCGCCTGGAAGGCGTGGCCGCCGAACGGGCGAGCCAGGCCGCGACCTATTTCGCCGAAAACGCCGGCCGCTGGGACGAGATTCGCTCGCTTTACGTCTCCGAAGCGGCGGTCGAGGCCGCGATCCTGGCGGCGGCGGGCGAGGGCCCGTTCCGGCGGCTGGTGGACCTAGGAACCGGCACGGGCCGGATGCTCACCCTGCTGGGCGACCGGGCGAAGAGCGCCGTCGGCCTCGATCTGTCGCGCCAGATGCTCAATGTGGCGCGCTCCAACGTCGCCGGCGCGGGCCTGACGGCCTGCGAGCTGCGCCACGGCGACATCCTGAATGTCGGCCTGGCCGACGGCGAGGCCGACCTGGTGATCGCCCACCAGGTGCTGCACTACCTCGGCGAACCCGCCGCCGCCGTGGCCGAGGCCGCGCGGCTGGTGGCCCCAGGGGGGCGGCTGCTGATCATCGACTTCGCCTCGCACGACCTGGAATTCCTGCGCGCCGAGCAGCGCCATCGCCGCCTCGGCTTCTTCGACAACGAGATCGAGCGCTGGGCGGCGGCGGGTGGCCTCGGCAAGGTCGACGCCGTCACCCTGCCGCCCGCCGGACCCGGCGGCCTGACCGTCAAGGTCTGGGTCGCGGAACACGAAAACGAACGCATTCGGAGGGTCGCATGAACGCTCCCGCCACGACCGCTCTCGGCCCCGTCGCTCGCGCTGGCGGCCGCGAGCGAAGCAAGCTCAACATCTCCTTTGAGTTCTCGCCCCCGGCGACCCCCGAGGCCGAGGAGGCGCTGTGGAAGGCGATCCGCCGGCTCGAGCCGCTGAAGCCCGAGTTCGTGTCGGTGACCTATGGCGCCGGCGGCTCGACCCGCGACCGCACCCACCGCACCGTGGTGCGGGTGCTGGGCGAGACCGCGTTGACGCCGGCCGCGCACCTGACCTGCGTCAACGCCTCCAGAGCCGAGGTGGACGAGGTGATCCGCGGCTATTGGGACGCGGGCGTGCGCCACATCGTGGCGCTGCGCGGCGATCCGCCGGGCCAGATCGGCGGCGTCTACGAGCCCCGGCCCGACGGCTACGCCAACGCCACCGAGCTCACTCACGGCATCCGCGCCATCGCGCCGTTCGAGATCTCGGTGGGCGCCTATCCGCAGATTCATCCGGAAAAGGCGTCGCTGGACCACGACATCGACGTGCTCAAGGCCAAAGTCGACGCCGGCGCGACGCGGGCGATCACCCAGTTCTTCTTCGACGTCGACGACTTCCTGCGCTTCGCCGAGCGCGTGCGGGCGGCCGGCATCGCCATCCCGCTGGTGCCGGGCATCATGCCGGTGCGCAATTTCGCCGGGCTGAAGCGGATGGCCGCGCCGTGCCACATCGCCCTGCCGGGCTGGCTCGGCAATCTGTTCGAGGGACTGGACGACGATCCGCCCACCCGCCGCCTGGTCGCCGCCTCGGTCGCCGCCGAGATGTGCGCCAAGCTGGAGGAGGAGGGCTTCACCGAGTTCCACTTCTATACGTCCAACTCCGCCGAGCTGACCGTGGCGATCTGCCGGGTGCTGGGCCTCAACACCGCGCAGGCCGCGTCATGACCGCCCGTTCCGACCGCATCGCCGCGCTGAAGGCCGCCGCGGCGACACGCATCCTGATCCTCGACGGCTCCTGGGGCGTGATGATCCAGCGCCGAGGCCTGGCCGAAGCGGACTATCGCGGCGACCGGTTCGCCGACGCGCCCGGCCAACTCAAGGGCGACAACGACCTGCTGTGCATCACCCGTCCGGACATCATCGCCGACCTGCACGACCAGTATTACGCCGCCGGCGCCGACATCAGCGAGACCAATACCTTCAGCGCCACCTCGATCGCCCAGGCGGACTATGAGCTGCAGAGCGCGGTGCGCGACATCAACCTGGCCGGCGCGCGGATCGCCCGCGAGGTCGCCGATCGCTGGACCGCCAAGGAGCCGGGCAAGCCGCGCTTCGTCGCCGGCTCGATCGGGCCGCTGAACCGCATGCTCTCGATGTCGTCGGACGTGAACGATCCGGGCGCGCGCACCGTCACCTTCGACCAGGTCTACGCGGCCTATCGCGAGCAGGTGCAGGCCCTGCACGAGGGCGGGGTCGACCTGTTCCTGATCGAGACCATCACCGACACCCTGAACTGCAAGGCGGCGATCAAGGCGATCTTCGACCTGCAGGACGAGGGCTACGAGCCGCTGCCGATCTGGATCTCGGGCACCATCACCGATCGCTCCGGCCGCACCCTCTCGGGTCAGACGGTGGAAGCATTCTGGAACTCGGTGCGGCACGCCAAGCCGTTCGCGATCGGGCTGAACTGCGCCCTCGGCGCGGATCTGATGCGTCCGCACATCGCCGAACTGGCGCGGATCTCCGACACCTTGGTCGCCGCCTATCCCAACGCCGGCCTGCCCAACGCCATGGGCGAATACGACGAGGGCCCGCACGAGACCGCCTGCCACCTCGAGGAATGGGCCAAGAGCGGCCTGGTCAACATCCTCGGTGGCTGCTGCGGCACGACGCCGGACCACATCGCCCACGTCGCCGAGTCCGTGAAGGGTTTCGCCACGCGCCCGATCCCCGAGCGCGCGCCGGCGATGCGTCTGGCAGGGCTGGAAGCGTTCGAGTTGGCTTGATGGTAGAGAGTTGCAGAGCGTCCTTCTCCCCTTGCGGGAGAAGGTGGCCGCGTAGCGGTCGGATGAGGGGTCGATGGGCGCCGGGCGGAGGGGCCGCAAAACTCCTCATCCGTCGCCTCCGGCGACACCTTCTCCCGCAAGGGGAGAAGGGAGTGCGCTTATGAGACCGCTTTTCGTCAACATCGGCGAGCGCACCAACGTCACCGGCTCGGCGCGCTTCCGCAAGCTGGTCGCCAATGGCGACTATCCCGCTGCCCTGGCGGTCGCGCGCCAGCAGGTGGAGGCGGGCGCGCAGGTGCTGGACGTCAACATGGACGAGGGCCTGCTCGACAGTCCCAAGGCCATGACCACCTTCCTCAACCTGATCGCCGCCGAGCCCGACATCGCCCGGGTGCCGATCATGATCGATTCCTCGAAGTGGGAGGTGATCGAGGCGGGCCTGAAGTGCGTGCAGGGCAAGTCGATCGTCAATTCGATCTCGATGAAGGAAGGCGAGCCCAAGTTCCTCGAACAGGCGACCAAGTGCCTGCGCTACGGCGCCGCCGTGGTGGTGATGGCCTTCGACGAGGTCGGCCAGGCCGACACCCGCGATCGCAAGGTGGATATCTGCGGGCGCGCCTACCGGCTGCTCACCGAGACGCTCGGCTTTCCGCCCGAGGACATCATCTTCGACCCCAACATCTTCGCCGTGGCGACGGGGCTGGAGGAGCACAACAACTACGCGGTCGATTTCATCGAGGCGACGCGGGCGATCAAGCAGAACCTGCCCTACGCGCGGATCTCCGGCGGCGTCTCCAACATCTCGTTCGGCTTCCGCGGCAACGAGCCGGTGCGCCAGGCGATGCACTCGGTGTTCCTCTACCACGCCATCGCCGCCGGCATGGACATGGGCATCGTCAACGCCGGCGAGCTGCCGGTCTATGACGCGATCGACCCCGAGCTGCGCGAGGCGGTCGAGGATGTGATCCAGAACCGCCGGTCCGACGCCACCGAGCGGCTGGTGGACATGGCGCCGCGCTACAAGGTCGGCGCGGTGGCGGAGAAGGCGCCCGACGCCGCCTGGCGCCTAGAGCCGGTGAACGATCGGCTCACCCACGCCCTGGTGAAGGGCATCGGCGAATTCATCGAGGTCGACGTCGAGGAGGCGCGCCTGGCCGCCACCCGGCCGCTGGAGGTGATCGAAGGGCCGCTGATGGCCGGCATGAACGTGGTCGGCGACCTGTTCGGCGCGGGCAAGATGTTCCTGCCGCAGGTGGTGAAGTCGGCCCGGGTGATGAAGCAGGCGGTGGCCTATCTGATGCCGTTCATGGAGGCCGAGGGCGACGGCTCGCCGCGCAAGGCGGCCGGCAAGGTGCTGATGGCGACCGTCAAGGGCGACGTCCACGACATCGGCAAGAACATCGTCGGCGTGGTCCTGCAGTGCAACGACTACGAGGTGATCGACCTCGGCGTGATGGTGTCGGCCGACCGAATCCTGGAGGAGGCGATCAAGAACAAGGTCGACATCGTCGGCCTCTCCGGCCTGATCACCCCATCGCTGGACGAGATGGTGTTCGTCGCCGGCGAGATGGAGCGGCGCGGCTTCTCGATCCCGCTGCTGATCGGCGGCGCCACCACCAGCCGCACCCATACGGCGGTGAAGATCGAGCCGGCCTACGTCCGCGGTTCGACCACCTATGTCACCGACGCCAGCCGCGCGGTGGGGGTGGTGTCGGGGCTGATGTCGCCGGTCGAGCGACCCAAGGCCGAGGCCGAGACCCGCGCCGAATATATCCGCATCCGCGAGCAGTTCGTCCGCAGCCAGGAGGCCAAGGTGCGCCTGCCGCTGGCGACCGCGCGCGCCAACAAATTCGCCATCGACTGGCAGGTTTCCGCGCCGCCGAAGCCCAGCTTCCTCGGCACGCGCGCCTTCGGGCCCTACGACCTGGGCGATCTCGCCCGCTACATCGACTGGACGCCATTCTTCGCCACCTGGGAACTGTCGGGACCCTATCCGCAGATCCTGGACGACGAGGTGGTGGGCGAGGCGGCGCGGCCGCTGTTCGCGGACGCCCAGGCGATGTTGAAGCAGATCATCGACGAGCGCTGGTACGAGGCGCGCGGCGTCGTCGGCTTCTGGCCGGCCAACGCCGACGGCGACGACATCGTGCTGTGGACCGACGAGACGCGGACCACCGAGCGCGCGCGCTTCTTCACCCTGCGCCAGCAGATGTCGAAGTCGCGCGGCGGCGCCAATCTCGCCCTCGCCGACTTCATGGCGCCGATCAGCGGGCCGGCCGACTATATCGGCGGCTTCGCGGTGACCGCGGGCCTGGGCGAGGCGGCGATCGCCGAGAGGTTCAAGGCGGCCGGCGACGACTACAACGCCATCCTGGCTGCCTCGCTGGCCGATCGCCTGGCCGAGGCCTTCGCCGAGGCCCTGCATCACCGGGTGCGGACCGAACTCTGGGGCTATGCGCCGGACGAGGGCTTCGACCTGGACGCCCTGATCGCCGAGAAATACCGCGGCATCCGCCCGGCGCCCGGCTATCCCTCGCAGCCCGACCACACCGAGAAGGCGACGCTGTTCCAACTGCTGGACGCGCCGGCCGCGACCGGGATCGAACTCACCGAGAGCTTCGCCATGACCCCGCCGTCGTCAGTCTCGGGCCTCTACTTCGCCCATCCGGAGGCGCACTATTTCGGCGTCGGCAAGATCGAACGCGACCAGGCCGACGACTACGCCCGCCGCAAGGGCTGGACCCTCGCCAAGGCCGAACGCTGGCTGGCCCCGATCCTCAACTACGAGCCGACGCGGGCGGCGGCGGCCGTCGCCGCCTAGGGGGGCAGCGTCACCTTCTCGACCGTGCAGTCGGCGATCGGAAAGCTGCGGCCGTCAGAAATGACGAAGATCGTCTTGTCCCGGATTTCGGCGGTTACAAACCCGAGCCTCGCCGCGCCCAGTTCGATCTGACGCGGCCATTGAGCGTCGCCTTGATAGGTGAGCGGGTAGAACGCCGTCCCGTCCGGCGTCGTCAGGATGAAGTTCTCGAGGAAGACTTTCCCTCGCTTGATCAGCGGCGGGTATATCCTCCGAACCACGACTTTATAGACTTCGGCCGGTTCGCTCGATGTGTCGAAGCTTACGTATCGCGTCTTGCCCACATTCCACGGCTCCGTTCCTGGCAGGCCGGGTTCTCTGGCGGTTCGTTCCGCGACGCCCGTTATCAGGATGGGCGCGAAGCCGTTCGCCAGCAGGAACTGGCTACGCTCCTCGGACCAACCGTTCTGCTCCAACCACGCTTCGAGTTCCGCCATCGAACCGAAGATGGGGCTCACCGGAGACCCTTCGCTCGTGTTCTCGTACAGCTGGAAGGCCGTTTTCGCCGCGTCATCAAGGTTGTAGAGCGGCTCATGATGTCCGCCGACGACAAGTGCGCCATCTTCATCGACCGGATGCTGCCAGTCGGGGGGAACCCGAACGATCTTAACGCCCAAGATCGCCTCCCTTCTCTAGCTAAGAAGCGTGGGCGCTGAATGTTCATGTTGCGTTCTTTCCGTCAAGGAAAGAATAGCTAATTCGGACGCTTCCGGTCCTTCTCCCCTTGCGCCCGATAACCTCGCGCTTGCTCTTAGTTGCGCCGCCGCCCTTTGGGCGGCAACGTCACCTCTTCGACCGCGCAGTTGGCGATTGGGAAGGTGCGGCCGTCCGATATGACGAAATTCGTTCCGTCCGCGATCTTGGCGGTAACGAGCCCGAGATTTGCTGCGCCAAGTTCGATCTGCTGCGGCCACGCAGGATCACCGTGGTAAGTGAGGGGGTAGAAGGCAGTCCCATCTGGCGTCGTCAGGATGAAATTTTCCAATATGGCCGCCCCTTGCTTGATCAGCGGCGGGGATATCCTCTG
>Ga0302314_10022372_pt1 | contig 10368 bp, 8 predicted proteins | sample III_Palsa_N2_3_FD_200533 | JGI IMG/M metagenome (GOLD analysis project Ga0302314, IMG submission 200533) | Peat permafrost microbial communities from Stordalen Mire near Abisko, Sweden - III_Palsa_N2_3 | ecosystem: Environmental > Terrestrial > Soil > Palsa > Peat permafrost | place: Sweden... | reverse complement strand
CAAGGAGCCGCTGGCGCCCGTCGTTCGTCAGGGGGACAACCAGTTCTTCGATATCGTGCGCTGGAGCGTCTTTGCTCTGCTGCAGGGGGAAGAGAAAGGGATCACGTCGAAGAACGTCGATGCCATGCTGAAGAGCGAAGATCCTGATATCAAAAGAATTCTCGGCGTTTCCCCGGGCAACGGCCAAGCCATCGGTCTCGACGAGAAATGGGCCTACAACATCGTCAAGACCGTCGGCAATTACGGCGAGATCTTCGATCGCAATTTGGGCGCCGGCAGCCCGCTCAAGCTCGAGCGCGGGCTCAACGATCTCTGGACCCGCGGCGGTCTGCTATATTCGCCGCCGATGCGCTGAACCGATCTCCTGACGGCGCCGCGTTCAAGATCACAGCCCCGAAGTGCCGGACAGAATACCCTCGTCAGGTGTGAGACCTGCAACTAACCTGAAACAGGTTCGAGGGGTTCTGATGATCACATCCAGATTGCCTTTGAGAGGCATTGCCGTGTTCGAAGCGGTTGACCGAAGCCGCCGATCGTATGCTCGCCGGCCTCGACGACGGATCGGTCGAGCCTGCCGCCATTGCACTGGCGGATGCGCTCGATGAATGCATTTCCGTTCTCCCCGATTCCGGTTTGCTGCGGTTCTTGAACTGATCAGTCAATCCGCCGTGCCTCTGGACCAACTGGCCCGGTTTCTCCTGTCGGCTTGCGAGCAAGCAGCAGGGGAGGGCATCGATCCCAAAGCTGATCCGGCTGTCCGGGTGCTGTATCAGCACCTCGTCAGAGCCTTCAGCAGCACAACCGAAGAGGACGACTACGTCGCTGCTCTTCAGCACTGTGCCGACCAATGTAGGGCGTTGTCGTGATGGCCCGAAGAAGTGACCACATCGACTGACGCCTGAGCGCGGCGACGTCGGGCGGGTTGCCACCCCAAAGCGCGAGCAAGCTCGACAGGCGACGCGTGACGCCGTCTGACTGATGGGTCAATCGAGCCGAACATCGCGCTCGGCGAACGCATTTTCGAAGAGCGGCACGTCCGCCCCGTCACCCCAATTCGGGGACCAGGGAGCGGCTTCCAGCAGGAGATGTCCGCTACCCACCTGGTGTGCCCGGATTCCAAATTGTGCCCATTGGTCCCGGCCTGGCCAACCACGATCGGAGGGAACCCGCAAGCGAGCGGGCGCCCCCGATTGGAGTGACTCGCGGCGCAGCACATGGCGCAAGAGGGCCATCAGGTCACTGTCGGCGGGTAAGCGGCATTGGTTTCGCTCCGACCGGAAGCTCGGAATTGTGCCTCCGCTCGGTTGTTTGTCAATTGTTGTATATACGTTGACGGCCTGTGATCGACGCGACAGGCGGGCGGATGAGAGTTAAGTGGAGTGTCACCGTAATTCTAAGTGGAGTGTCACCGTAATTCGTATCATTTGTGGAATTTAGGAACCTTCCGCCAACCGCTTTAGCAGATCCGCGAGCTCCAAAGCTTCTTCATCCGCAAGTTCGACAGGATCGTTGTACTTGTTCCTTGTCTTAATACAAATGCAGCCATCGATCCAAACTAAGACTTCCCCGCCTGCAAATTCGTACCTATTTTTCTGATCTTCCATGATGAATTCTCATTCATTTAAGGGAAAGTGTTTATCCCCTGTCTCTGGATGGACGATTGGATCCTTCGGTCCCCTCTCGCCATAGCCGTGCACATGAGGAACCGCAGCGTTCGAGTTACGGTGCGAGTTACGGTGACAGTCCACTAAACGAGAGTTACGGTGACACACTCCAGTAAACGGCCGTCCGCAAAAGCTTTATCAGTCCCCCCCCATCACCCCACCTTCTTCCCCGGCCGATAATCGATAATCGAATCATCCGTGGCGACCGCCTTCAAATGTCGCCAGAGCCCGGCATCGTCGTACCAGAGGTCCATCGTGGCATAGCCGGTCAGGCCGAAATGCTCGGCCGTGATGCCGCCGGCCAAGGTTTCGCGGCCGGCGTCGCGGGTGCTGAACCACATAAGCTCGCCGTTCTCGGGATTGATCATCGGGGCGGCGAGTTCGGCCTTGTTCCAATGGGTGGCGGCGATGGAGCCCGGCGGGGCGATGTAATGGCCGCTGAGGGAGCCGTCGACCACCATGCTGTCGCCGTCGCGGTGGGCCTCGCAGCTGCCCTTGGTGCCGTTGTTGTCGGTCTTGGCGGAGAGGGTTTGCAGCACGCCGTTCCGCCAGGTCTCGGTCGCGCGGTAGGTGTAGCGAAACACCACGATGAAGCCCAAGCCGATCTTGAAATCCGCCTCGGTCTGCACCGTCAGCCGGTCGCCGTCGCGGGTGAAGCGCACCCGATGGGTGCCGATCTCGCTGTCGTTGCGGAACACCAGGAAATCGAGGGCGCCGTCGGCCGGAATGCCCGTGGGCTCGGCGGCGAAGGCGGGTCTCGTGGCGAAGAAGGCCGCCATGGCCGGGACCAGGGCCAAGGCATGCCGCCGGGTCAGGCGCGGCGGCTGAACGGAGGGCACAGATGCGGACGCGGCAGCTTCGATCATGGTCGCGGACACCCGGGTTAGTTTCGATCGGATCCGGGTATTCTACGCAAGTTTCAGTGGTTTGGATCGGGGTTCATCGAACCTTCATGCGGGCTCCGCCGGGTCGCCAAAAGAAAACCGGAGCCGGGCATGCCGGCTCCGGTTCGGAGCATTGAAGAGGCGGGGGACCTCTTCTCTGGTCATGGTCGGGCGACGGAGATGCAGTATCCGTCGCCCGGGTACGCTTCCTTGTACCGGTAAGGAAGCGCGGTTCGCAATTCCATTACTGAAAAACCGTATGCCTATATTGGATAGATCTATGTCTCCGGCGTATAGTCACGCGTTGGTATAGCGCTTCAGCTCCATCCGGCCGATCTGGTTGCGATGAACCTCGTCCGGCCCGTCGGCGAGCCGGAGCGTGCGCGCGGCGGCATAGGCCTTGGCCAGGCCGAAATCGTCCGACACGCCGCCGCCGCCATGGGCCTGGATCGCCCAGTCGATGACCTGGCACGCCATGTTGGGCGCGGCGACCTTGATCATGGCGATCTCCTTGGCCGCGACCTTGTTGCCGACCGTGTCCATCATATGGGCGGCGTTCAGCACCAACAGGCGGGTCTGGTCGATCATGATGCGGGCTTCCGCGATGCGCTCCAGCGTCACGGTCTGCTCGGCCACCGGGCGGCCGAAGGCGACGCGGCTGGTGACGCGGCGGCACATCTTCTCCAGCGCGCGTTCGGCGAGGCCGATGAGCCGCATGCAATGATGGATGCGGCCGGGCCCGAGGCGGCCTTGCGCGATCTCGAAGCCGCGGCCTTCGCCCAACAGGATGTTGGACGCCGGCACGCGCACATTCTCGAACAAGACCTCGCCATGGCCGTGCGGGGCGTCGTCATAGCCGAACACCGGCAGATGGCGCAGCACGGTCACGCCCGGTGCCTCGCGCGGCACGATGATCATGCTCTGCTGCTGGTGGCGGTTCGGATTGTTGGGGTCGCTCTTGCCCATGAAGATGAACAGCTTGCAGCGCGGGTCGTTGGCGCCCGACGACCACCATTTGCGGCCGTTGATGACGTAATGATCGCCGTCGCGCGTGATCGAGCTTTCGATGTTGGTCGCGTCCGACGACGCCACCGCCGGCTCGGTCATGGCGAAGCAGCTGCGGATCTTGCCGGCCAACAGCGGCTCCAGATAGGTGCGCTTATGCTCCTCGGTGCCGTAACGAACGAGCACCTCCATGTTGCCGGTGTCGGGGGCGGAGCAGTTGAACACTTCCGGCGCCCAGCCGACCCGGCCCATCAGCTCGCACAAAGGCGCATATTCGAGATTGGTGAGGCCGGCGCCCAGCTTCGATTCGGGCAGGAACAGGTTCCACAGGCCCTCCGCCCGGGCCAGCTCCTTCAACTCCTCGATCAGCGCCACCGGCTGCCAGCGATCGCCCTCGGCGACCTCGGCCGAAAAGCGCGCCTCGTTCGGGAACACATGGGCCTGCATGAACGCATCGACGCGCGCGATCAGGTCCTTGGTCTTGGCATTGGGCTCGAAGCTCATGATGGATCCTTCAGCGATAGGTGATGAGGCCGGCATCGCCGGCGCGTTCGAAATGGCTGTAGTTGTTGAGGCTGCTGAGGCTGAGCCGGCTCGCCTGGTAGAACAGCTTGGTGACGCCGGCATTGACCAGCGACCAGTTAAGCTCGGCCACGCGCTGGGGCGGCAGATCCATGAGCGATTGCACGATCGCCGAGATGGTGCCGCCCGAGGTGAACACCATCAGCCGCTTGGAACTGCCGGCGCGCGCCACCAGCGCTTCGAGCGCGCCCGTGCAGCGCCCGTGGAACTGGGGCCAGGATTCGCGATAGTCGCCGTCATGCAGCCCGCTCATCCAGCGCGCCATGGCGGCCGCGAAGATCTGTTGGAACGCGCCGCGCGACGGCGCGCTTTCGGCGAGCCAGCGCTTCAGCCCGGCCTCGTCCTTGGCCTCGGGATGGGCGCGCATCAGCATCTCGCGATGGTCGTATTCGTCGAAGCCCGGATCGACGGTCCAGAGTTGCGGGTCGGGGGCATTGGCCAGTTCAGCGGCCCAGGCCTCGGCGGTCTGGCGATGGCGCTTCAGGCCGCCCAGGGCCACGCCGTCGATCGCCAGGCCCTGGCTCGCGTGCCAGCGGCCGAGGATGCGGCCCTGGTCCTCGCCCAACGGCGACAGCTGGTCGTAATCGGCGGCCCCGAACGAGGCCTGACCATGGCGCACCAGATAGATCTCGCCCATGGGCTCCGATCTCCTCCCCGTCTTGATTGCCGGCAGGATAGGGCAGGGGTTAGGATCGATCAAATGCATGTTTCTAATGAAGATCCATCGATATGGCGCATATACCGAAGATCGACCTGAACCTGTTCGTCGTGTTCGACGCGATCTATCGCGAGGGCGGCGTCACCCGCGCGGCGGAGAAGCTGCACCTGACCCAGCCGGCGATCAGCCACGCGCTGGGTCGCCTGCGCCAATTGTTCGACGACGCGCTGTTCGAGCGTCAGGGCCATGCCATGGTGCCGACGCCGGTCGCGCGCAGCATCGTCGATCCGGTGCGGCGCGCCCTGCGCGCGCTCGAGGCGACCGTGACCGAGACCAGCCGCTTCGACCCGGCCGAGGCGCATAAGCATATGGTGCTGGGCCTGCATGAAAGCCTGGAGGCGACGGTGCTGCCGGGTGTCATGCAGCGGCTGATCGAGCGCGCGCCCTTCATCGACGTGACCGCGACGCCGATCGAGCGGCGCCAGCTGGAGGCGCGCCTCGCCGACGGCACGCTCGATCTGGCGCTGGACGTGCTGCTGCCGCTGTCGGGCGAGGTGCTGCATCGCCGCGTGGGGCAGGACCGGCTGGTGGTCGTGGTCCGGCGTGACCATCCGGCGATCGGCTCAAGCCTCGATCTCGCGACATATCTGGGTCAGCAGCATATCTCGATCACCTCGCGCCGGCGCGCGGCCGGTGCCGTCGATGGCGAGCTGGCGCGGCTGGGCCTGACCCGCCGCATCCGGCTGCGCGGCCAATATTACTTCGCCGCCTGCCGGGTGGTGAGCGAGACCGACCTCATTCTGACCATGCCGGAATATGACGCCCAGCTGTGCAGCCGCCCGTTCGGCAACCGCATCCTGCCCCTGCCGATCGAGATGGCGCCGATCGACGTACATCTCTATTGGCACGCCTCGACCGACAAGGACCCGGCCAACCAATGGATGCGCGAGGAGCTGGTGCGGGCGTTCGAGACGTCGCCTTAGGCGATCGTCACCCCGCCATCGACGACCACGACCTGGCCGGTCATGTAGCTCGACGCCGGCGATGCCAGGAAGGCCGCGACGCCGCCGATCTCGTCGGGCAGACCGACACGGCGCAGCGGCGTGTGCCGGTTGCGGTCGGCCAGGATCTCCGGATTGGCCATCAGCGCCTGGGAGAAATCCGTGTCGATCAGGCCGGGCGCGATGCAGTTGATGCGCACCTTCTTCGGGCCCCATTCCAGCGCCAGATTGCGGGCGAGCGCGAAATCGGCGGCCTTGGAGATGCCGTAGGCGCCGATGACCTCGGTGCCGCGCATCCCGGCGATCGAGGACACGATCACGACCGCCCCGCCGCCGGCCGCGGCCATGCCGGGCATCACCAGGTTGCAAAGCCACAGGTTGCTCTTGACGTTGGCGCCCATGATCTTGTCGAACGCCTCGTCGGTAAGGCCGCTCATGGGCCCATAGACCGGGTTGATCGCGGCATTGCAGACCAGGATGTCGATCGGACCGAACGCAGTCTTGGTCTCCGCCACCAGCGCCTCGACCTCGGCCTTACGCGAGATGTTGCAGGGGATGACCTTGGCGGTGCCGCCCTTGGCGCGGATCGCGTCTGCGACCGCCTCGCAGGCGTCCGCCTTGCGGCTCGAGACCACGACCTTGGCGCCGAGGCTCGCCATGGTTTCGGCGATCGAACGGCCGATGCCGCGGCTCGACCCGGTGACGATCGCGACCTTGCCGGTGAGGTCGAATGGTGAAGACATTGGATTTCCCCCGATGGTGACTATTGGACGAGCTGCCAGGCCGTATCGGCCAGCGTGATGCCGCGGCCGCCGACTTTGCCGGCCTCGGAATTCGACGCATTGCCGGCCTGGGCGCGGGCGAGCACGCCTTCCAGGATCACGGCCAGGCGGAACAGCGAGAACGCCAGATGGAACGGCTGCAGCGGTTCGCTCACCCCGCCGCAGGTCGCATAGGCCGCGACATATTCGGCCTGGTCCGGAATACCGAGTGCCGCCAGATCCAGATCGGCCAGGCCGTTGTGCGCCGAGGCGGTGACATAGGGGATGCAATTATAGGCGAGGTCGGCCAAGGGATGGCCGAGCGTCGACAGTTCCCAATCCAGCAGACCGATCACCCGCGGCTCGGTCGGGTGGAACACCATATTGTCGAGCCGGAAATCGCCGTGGCACAGGCTGACCTGGTCGCCGGCCGGAATATGGGCCGGCAGCCATTCGGCGAGCTTGTCGATCGACGGGTTCTCCCGCGTCCGCGAGCCCTGCCATTGCCGGGTCCAGCGCGCGATCTGCCGCTCGAAATAATTGCCGGGCTTGCCATAGTCGCCGAGGCCCCGGGCCGCCCAATCGACCCTATGCAGCCGGGCCAAGGTCTCGGCCATGGCGAGATAGATCGGCCGCCGTTCCGCCGGCGCCAGTTCCGCCAGGGTCGGCGCCCGGAAGATCCGGCCCCGGAGCCGCTCCATCACATAGAAGGGTGTGCCGATGATGGTCGGGTCTTCGCCATAGAGCAGGGGGCGCGGCACCGGCACTTCGGTGCCGGCCAGCGCCTTCAGCACCCGATATTCCCGATCGACCGCATGGGCCGACGGCAGCAGCGTGCCCGGCGGCTGCTTGCGCAGCACATAGTCACCGCGGTCGGTCAGCAGCAGAAAGGTCGGGTTCGATTGCCCGCCGCGCATCTGGCGCACCTCCATCAGCCGCGCGCCGAGGTCGTCGACGAGCAGGGCTCCCAGCCGCTCGGTCGGGAAGCGGTGGGCCGGCCGAACCGGGATGGTCTCGCTCTCTGGCTCGGTCATGGGCCACGCAATTCCTTCTTCGACAGCTTGCCGACGGCGGTGCGCGGCAAGGCTTCGCGGATCTCCAGCGCCACCGGCAGGGCATAGCGGGCGATCTTGTCGACGAGAAACTCCCTCAGCTCCTCGATCGTGAGGTCGGCAGCTCCCTCGCGCAGCTTGACGAAGGCCTTGGCCGCCTCGCCGCGATATTGGTCGGGAATGCCGATCACCAGCGCTTCCTCGATGCCGGGATGCTCGTAGATCGCCTGCTCGATCATCTGCGGATAGACGTTGAAGCCGCCGGAGATGATCATGTCCTTCTTGCGATCGACGATGAAGACATAGCCGTCCGCGTCCATATAGCCGATGTCGCCGGTCAGGAGCCCGCCGTCGGTGAAACTGTCCGCCGTCGCCTGGGCCTGCTGCCAATAGCCCTGGGTCACGTTCGGGCCCTTGACGCGCAGCTCGCCGGTCTCCCCGATCGGCAGGATGCGGCTCGGATCGTCGAGCGCTACGACCTCCAGCGTAATCGCCGGCAGCGGCAGGCCGATCGTATCCGGCTTGCCCGGTCCGTCGAACAGCTGGCCGGTGCCGGCCGCCGCGGTCTCGGTCATGCCCCAGCCGCCGCGCAGCTTCAGGCCCGCCAGCCGCTCGAACCGCGCCGCGACCTCGACCGGCAGCGGCGCGCCGCCGGAGCCGCAATGGCGCAGCGACGAGAGATCGCGCGTCTCGATGTCCGGATGGTTGGCAAGTGCCACCCACATGGTCGGCACGCCCGGAAACAGGGTCGCCCGGTTGACTTCGATATCGCGCAGCACGGTGTCGACGTCGAAGCGTGGGCGCAACAGGATCAGCGCGCCGGCGTCCAGCTGCCGCAGCAGCACGGCGCTCAGCGCGTAGATATGGAACAGCGGCAGCACGCAGATCACGCGCTGTTGCGTCTCGGGCCCCCGCGATTTTTCCTGGGCCGTGGACCAGGCGCCATAGATCTGCACCGCGGCGCTGAGGTTGCCGTGGGTCAGGATGGCGCCCTTGGGCTTGCCGGTGGTGCCGCTGGTATATTGCAGCAGCACGATGTCGTCGGCCGAGAGGTCCGGCCAGACGGCGGGCAAGGCGACATCGGCGATGAAGTCGCCATAGCTGACGACGCCGGGCCGGACGGGGATCTCGATATGTGGTACGGCCGCCGGACCCCAGGCCTCGTCCTCGCCGACGATCAGCAAATCGATCCTGCCGGCCTCCAAGAGCCGCAACGCCGTCGGCAGCAGCGGCGGCAGATTGGTGGTGACGAGGATACGGGCGCCGCTGTCGTCCAGCTTATGGATCAGCTCGCGCTCGGCATCGAGCGGGCTCAGCTGTGCCAAGCGCGCGCCGGCCTTGGCGCTGCCGAGGAAGGTGATCGGGTGGTAGGGCGAATTGGGCAGATAGAGGGCGATCGGCATGCCCGGGCCGACGCCGGCGCGCGCCAGCAGGGCGGCGGCAAAGCGATCGACCGCGCGGCCGAGTTCGGGATAGCTGATCAGATGGCCGCGATAGTCGATCGCGTCCCGGTCCGGGTGACGTGCCACCGTCCGCGCCAGCATGGTCGGCAGCGAAATCGGCTCGATCGCGATGTCCCAGCTGAGACCATCCGGATAGGATTTCTCCCAAAGTTTAGTATTCGAAATATTCATTGAATTATTTCCATGAATTTGATGAAATATTCAGAATATTTGTTAAATAAATAGAGGAGGAAATACCATGGGGCGTCTGGAGGGAAAGCGGGCGATCGTCACCGGTGCCGGCAGCGGCATCGGCCGGGCCAGTGCGGTCGCGTTCGCGGCCGAGGGCGCCAAGGTGCTGGTGGTCGATCGCGATGGCGCGGCGGCAGCCGAGACCGCAGAGCGCATCGGGGCCGAGGCCTTCGCGCTCGCCGCCGATGTCGGCGACGAGGAGCAGGTGTGCGGCATGATCGCGGCCGCGGTCGAACGCTGGAGTGGCCTCGATATTCTCTATGCCAATGCCGGCGTCAGCGGCGGGATGGTGCCGTTCCTGGAACAGTCGGTGGCACTGTGGCAGGAGACGCTGCGCGTCAACCTGATCGGCCCGTTCCTGGCGATCAAGCATGCGGCCCCGCATATGGTCGCGGCCGGACGCGGTGCCATCGTCTGTACCGCGTCGGTGGCGGGCCTGCGCGCCAACGCGGCGGGCTCGCCCTATAGCGCCAGCAAGGCCGGCGTCATCAGCCTGGTGCAGACGGCGGCCAATGCGCTGCATGGCACCGGCGTCCGGATCAATGCGATCTGTCCGGGCCTGATCGAGACCGGCATGACCCGGCCGATGTTCGATGCGGCGCGGGCGCGGGGGTCGGAGGGCAAGATCGGCCAGGTCAACCCGATGCTGCGCGCGGGTGCGCCTGAGGAAATCGCTGCGATGGCGCTGTTCCTGGCCAGCGACGAGGCCAGCTATGTCACCGGCCAGGCGATCGCCGTCGATGGCGGTCTTTCCAGCACCCTGCCGTTCAAGCGGCAATATCCCTGAACAGGAGCCCTCGATGTCTCGGCTCCTCTCCGCCCTCGGGGGCAGAGAGGTTGGGTGAGGTGGGGGATAGCTCGGTGTCGATGGCAAGAGATCTTGCGGCCCCGCGCGGCTCGCCGATGCGCATCGGATAGGCTGCTCCTGGCTTGCCTGCCTTGATGCGAGTACTCCCCACCTCACCCAACCTCTCCGCCCCAATGGGGCGGAGAGGAGACGTTTAGACCAGGTAGCGACGGGTGAATCCGATAAGGCATTGCCGCCGGGCAGATCGACTTTACCGAAC
>Ga0302314_10022370_pt1 | contig 10368 bp, 4 predicted proteins | sample III_Palsa_N2_3_FD_200533 | JGI IMG/M metagenome (GOLD analysis project Ga0302314, IMG submission 200533) | Peat permafrost microbial communities from Stordalen Mire near Abisko, Sweden - III_Palsa_N2_3 | ecosystem: Environmental > Terrestrial > Soil > Palsa > Peat permafrost | place: Sweden... | reverse complement strand
CGATGTCGCCGCCGAGATCGCACACCGTGTCCATCAGCGTGCGGACGCAGTCGGCCTCCGGGATCTCGTCGGCGCAGCGCGCGCGCACAGGGCCGATGTTGTCCGTCGGCACGTCGGGGATCCCGTGGAACAGCTTCACCTCGCACCCCACGGGGCGCTTCGGAAAGCGCGCGTCGCCTCCGTTCGCGCACGCGACGAGCGCGAGAGCCGCAAGGCCAACGTGACGAACGCTCCGCGCGATCACGCGGTCACCTCCGGACGGGGCGCGTCCTTCGGGAGCAACGGAAACCCGAACGCCTCGCGCTGCGCCAGGTAGGCCTCCGCGACCCCCTTCGCCAACGCCCGCACGCGCCCGATGAACCGCGCGCGCTCCGTCACGCCGATGGCGCCGCGCGCGTCGAGCACGTTGAACGCGTGCGCCGCCTTCACCACGAAGTCGTACGCCGGCAGCACCAGCTTCTTCGTCACGTCGTCGCCGCCGAGCGCGAGGAGCCGCTTCGCTTCGCTCTCGCAGTGATCGAACGTCGCGAAGTGCGCCTTCACGTCGGCCTGCTCGAAGTTGTACGTGCTCCACTCCCACTCGGCGCGCTTGGCGATCTCGCCGTAGCGAATCCCCTTGGCCCACATCACGTCGTAGATGCTCTCGACGTCTTGCAGGTACGTCGCGATCCGCTCGAGCCCGTACGTGAGCTCGCCCGCCACGGGCCGGCAGTCGATGCCCCCCACTTGCTGGAAGTACGTGAACTGGCTGATCTCGAGCCCGTCCAGCCACACCTGCCAACCGAGCCCCCACGCGCCGAGCGTCGGCGACTCCCAGTCGTCCTCGATGAAGCGGACGTCGTGGTTCTCGGGCACGGTGCCGATCGCGCGGAGCGATTCGACGTAGAGATCCTGGATGTCGGGCGGCGACGGCTTCAGGATTACCTGGAACTGGTGGAACTGCTGCATGCGGTTCGGGTTGTCGCCGTAGCGCCCGTCGGCCGGGCGGCGCGACGGCTCGACGAACGCGACGTTCCACGGCTCGGGGCCCAGCGCGCGCAGGAACGTCGCCGGGTTGAACGTCCCCGCGCCGACTTCCGAGTTGTACGGCTGCACGAGCAGGCACCCGCGCTTCGTCCAGAACCCCTGAAGCGCGAGGATCAGATCCTGAAAGTACATGCCGCGGCGACGACTACCACGCCCCGCGGGCGGGCGGCTAGACGGCGCGCGCGGGGGGCGTCAGTGGGCGCAGGTGATCGACACCGCGCCCGCCGCGGTGCACCCGCTACCGCCGGCGGCGGCGCACGTGGAGCCGGTGCCCCCCAGCACCGAGATGTCCGCGCTCTGGCAGCTCGAGCCGGCGGGATCGACGAGCGCGACGGAGCCCGCGGCCGCTGCCGCGCAGAACGCGCCGCCGTCGCCGAGGGCCGTCGTGCCGATGTACGCGCTGCCCACGATGCCGGCGCTGAGCTGGCTGGAGCTCACGACGGGGGACCCACCTCCGGACAGACCCACGAGCTCGACGTCGAGCGTGGACGACAGCGACCCGCCGTCGTCGCGCGTCACGCTCCCGTTCACGCAGGTGCTGTCGAACGGCGCGAGCGCGATGGCGCCGATCGCCGTGCACCCGGTCTTCGTCGCGCACGTTCCCCCGCCGAGCGATGACACCTGGAACCCGGACGTCGGCAGCGAGAAGAACCCGCCGGTCGTCGAGGCGTACCCCGCCGCGACCCCGATCTGCGGCACCGCGCTGGCGTCCCCCGCGTCGGGGCTCGGCGCCGATTTCACGTCGACGCAGAACGCGCCGTTCCCATCGGTGACCGCGCTGCTCGCGCCGACGTAGTTGAGCCCCGTCGCGTGCACCCAGACGTTGGGCGCGGGCGCGCCGTTCACCGTGACCGAGCCGGTCACGCACGTCGTCTGCGGCGTCGGATCGGTGACGCTCCACCACGTGAGGTGCGGCACCTGGATGTCGACGAGGTCGATGTTCGGCGCCTCACTCACGCTGATCGTGTGCACCAGGGTGATCGTCGCGTTCGGCTCCGCGCCCCACGTCCCCGTGGAGAGGTTGTAGAAGTACGGCTTGAACGCCGTCGTGTTCCCGAGGGTCCACGTCGGCACGGTCAGGACGACGTTCGTATCGCCTGCCGCGACCCCGAGCTGCTCGCCGGTCGCTTCGTCGATGACGCGGAACTCGGTCGCGCCGATCGTCTCGACCGGGGTGGTCGCGCCGGGGAGGCCGAGCGCCCACGCGAAATCGGTCGTGGCCGACGGCGTCGCCGGGAAGGCGATGGGGATCATCTCGAAGCGCGCCGTGCCGGAGAAGGTCGCTCCGTTGGACGGCGTCACGAACGACGTCACTCCGTATTGAACCTTCGCGTAGGTGCCCGTGAGCTGCACCGTTCCGCTGCACGTCATCCCGTCGTCGTCGGTTGCCACGCTGCCCGCGGTCCCCCCGATCGACACCGTCTCGAAGCACCCCTGGTGGAGCACCGGGAACACGCTGACGCTCTGATTCTCCGTCAACGTGAGGACCACCTGCGTCGTGCTGTACGTGAGACCCGCGGTCTCGTCGGTCGCTTTGCTGACGCTGACCTGCACCTGGCCCGCGGGGATGCCCGTGAGCACGAACGCGCCGAAGGCGTTGCTCGTCGTGGTCACCGTCGTGGAGCCGCTGAGCGCGGTCACCGTCGCGTTCGGGATGACGCCGCGGCCGTTCCCTTGCGAGTAGTTGATGACGACACCGGTGACCGTCGCCGTCGCGTTCGGACCATCGGTCGCCGACCCGTCGTCGCCCCCGTCTTCCAGGTCCGAGACATCGCCGGCGGAGTCGAGCCCGTTGAGCGCGTTCGCATCGAAGCCCGGCGCGACGCTCGCGTCGAACGGCGGGAGGCCCGAGATGTCCGGGTCGGGAATGCAGCCGTAGATCGTGCTCGCGCCCGCGGCGAGCGATGCAACGACGACGAGCGCTTTGTTCCCTACGCCGAGGCGGATGCGCTTCATGCGAAGACCCCTCTATGTGGACGTGTGGACCGCGCCGACCACTGACGGCGAAGGCGCGGGAAGTCCATCTCCGACGGTATCCGAAGCGTGGGACCCTTCAAAGCGCACATTTCGCCGTACGCGCGGGGCGGCGCCCGTCAGTGCGCGGGGGGCGTCGCGTTCAGCGCGCGCATGCTGTCGCCCCCAAGCTTCCCGCCATCGCCGTGCTCGAGCACGTAGTCGGCGATCTGGTCGCGCGGGGCTTTGACCGGCGAGCCGCTGCGCAGATCGGCCACGTAGACCGGCGTGTTCGCGAGCGTCCCCTCGATCCCCGCGTCGTCGACGCTCGAGACCGAGACCCACATCCATTCGAGCGGGCCGGCGTCGGTGACCGAGCCGTCGAGAGACGTCACGTGGAACGGGAGCTTCACGAGGAGCGTCGCGCCGCTCGCGTGCTCGCGCGCGAACGCATCGGCGACGCCGGGGAACGCGGCGCGCGCGCGCGTGGCGATGGCGGCGAGCGCGGGCGAGTCGGGCGCGGCGACGACGCCGTCGACGTGGCCGAAGACGCGAGCGACGAGCGCGTCGTACGCGGCGGGATCGTGCGCGCCGAGCGGGACGAAGCGGAGGACGATGTTGTCGGGGTCCCCCTCGTGATGCGGCGCTTCGACGAGGTCGCCCTTGGGGGTGTCGCCGGCGTCGTCGTCGCCGTCGGTGAGCGCGATCGGCGCGAGCTTCGCGCCGCGCACGAGCCGCTCGGCGACGCGATCGACGAGCGTGCCCATCGCGTGCCCCGAGTTCATCGACGCCCCTTCGACGTCGAGATCGGGCGCGCCGAAGCGACGCATGCCGAGCGTGAGGAGGCGCGCGGTGCCGTCGTCCTGTTCGTACAGTTGAACGGTCACGCGATCGTCGCGCCACACACTGCCACCGAGCGGCGAGCTGATCGCGTGCCCGGCGAACGTCTTGGCCCCTTCGATGCGATGAAGCACCTCGTCGTAGACCAACCCATCCAGCGATCCGGCGAGCGTGCTCGCCACCGAGAACCCCGCGCGCGCCGCGATCGCGTCGCGCGTCACCGGCGACCGCGCCGTCACGATCACCACCGTGGTCAACGCCGGAAGGGCGGCCCGCTCGTCCGCCGTCAGCGCCGCCGTCATCGACTCCAGCGCCGCCCCCTTGGGCATCCCCCAGTCGGCCACGCTCCGCACCTCGAGCGTCATCGCGTGCGTGTTCGCCACAGTCGCGCGCACGGCCCGGCACGCCGCCTCATCGCCGCACGTCTCCTTCGTGATCGCGCGCGCGAGCGCGTCGCGCCCGACCGCGGCGGCGATTTGCGCGGGGCCCGCCTTCGTCAGCACCGCGAACGCGGCCAGCGCCTCTTGCGGCCGGGCGATTTCGTGCGTGGCCACGCCCGCGCTCGCTGCTGCGCCGGCGTCCGCCGCGACCTCCGCGGCATGGCGCGAGCACGCGCCGTACGCGACGCAGACTCCGCCGCCGGCCAGACCCACCGCCACCGCTCCGATGCCGCTTCGCCACATTGCGCGTGCAGCTAAGCAGTCTTCGCGCCACCCGTCGCGATCGCGCGCCAAGAACAAGGCCCCCGCGAACGTGCCATCGCCCGCGAAGTACGCCAAAAAAGCGCACGAAAGAGGGCATGGAGCCCTGAAATCAGGGCTGTGACCGCTGAAATCAGGCCTCGCCCCGGGGGCGCCTCACTGGTGCGTTGCGTCACCCCGTTGTAGACCTCTCTTCCTTCCTATGGCGCTCCCCCGCGCTCACGGCCTCTACGATCCCGCTGACGAGCACGACGCATGTGGTCTCGGCTTCGTGGCCGAGCTTCGTCGCGGCCCCTCGCACGACGTCGTCCGCAAGGCGCTCGAGGTGCTCCGTCGCCTGAGCCACCGCGGCGCGGCCGGCGCCGATCCGAGCACGGGCGACGGCGCGGGCATCCTCTTCCAGATCCCGCACGCCTTCTACGAGCGCGTCCTCTCGCACCGCGACGTCGAGCTCCCGCTCGCCGGCGACTACGGCGTCGTGCAGTGCTTCCTCTCGCGCGACGTCGGGCGAATGGATGCGCAGATGGGGATCGTCGAGGGGGTGGTCCGCTACCACAACCAGAAGGTGCTCGGCTGGCGCGACGTACCGGTCGACGACGGCGTGCTCGGCCCCGTCGCGCGCAACAGTCGCCCGGCGATGAAGCAGCTCTTCATCGCGCGCATGGCGCCGGCCGCGTCGTTCGAGCGCGTGCTCTTCATGATCCGAAAGCGCGCCGGGCGCCTCGTGTCGAAGACGCTCGGGTCGAGCGACGATGGCAGCGATTTCTACATCGCGAGCTGCTCGTCGAAGACCGTTGTCTACAAGGGGCTCATGCTCCCGGAGCGGATCGACGGCTTCTACCTCGACCTCCGCCAGGACGACGTGAAGAGCGCGCTCGCGATGGTGCACTCGCGCTTCAGCACCAACACGTTCCCCACGTGGGATCGCGCGCACCCGTACCGCCACATCGCGCACAACGGCGAAATCAACACGCTGCGCGGCAACCAGAACTGGATGGGCGCGCGCGAGCCGCTTCTCGCGAGCCGCGCGTTTGGCGAGCACATCGCCGACTTCAAGCCGATCATCCGCCCGCAAGGGAGCGACTCGGCGAGCCTCGACAACGTCGTCGACTTCCTCGTCGCTGGCGGCCGCTCCTTGCCGCACGTCATGATGATGCTCGTCCCCGAAGCGTGGGCCACGCAGGACGACATGCCCGCCGAGAAGCGCGCGTTCTACGAGTACCACGCGAGCCTCGTCGAGCCGTGGGACGGCCCCGCGGCGCTCGTCTTCACCGACGGCACGCTCATCGGCGCGACTCTCGATCGCAACGGCCTACGCCCCGCGAAGTACGTCGTCACCGAGAGCGGCATGGTCGTCCTCGCGAGCGAGCTCGGGGTGCTCGACTTCCCGGTGGAGGACGTCATCGCCAAGGGGCGGCTCCAGCCAGGCAAGATGTTCCTCGTCGACACGGCCAAGGGGCGCATCGTCTCCGACGACGAAGTGAAGAAGGAGATCGCGACGCGCCAGCCGTACGCGCAGTGGATCGCCGACAACAAGATCGAGCTCGCCCAGCTCCCGACGGTCGAATCACTGTTCACGCTCCCGCCCGACGAGCGCGAGCGATTGCAGCGCGCGTTCGGCTACTCGCGCGAAGACCTGCGCACGCTCCTCGCGGCGATGGCGACGAACGGCGAAGAGCCGACCGGCAGCATGGGCAACGACGCCGCGCTCGCCGTCCTCAGCGATCGCCCGGTGTCGCTCTTCCGCTACTTCAAGCAGCAGTTCGCGCAGGTGACGAACCCGCCGATCGATCCGATCCGCGAAGAGCTCGTGATGTCGCTCGTGTCGTGCGTCGGCGGCGAGGGGAACCTCCTCGAAGAGACGCCGCGGCAGTGTCGCCTCCTCGAGCTGCCGCACCCGATCTTGTCGAACGCGGGGCTGGCGAAGTTCCTGGCGAGCGACATCAAGGATTTCCGCGCGGCGAAGGTCCCGATCACGTTCGCGATCAAAGCGGGCGGTGACGCGGCGCAGGCGCTGGCCGACGGGATCGAAGCGGCGTGCGCGCGCGCGTCGCGGGCGGTCGACGAGGGAGCGTCGATCCTCGTCCTGAGCGATCGCGACGTCGACGCCTGGCACGCGCCGATCCCGAGCCTGCTCGCGACGGCCGCCGTGCACCATCGTTTGATCCGCGAGGGGAAGCGCGTCCGCTGCGGCATCATCGTGGAGTCGGGCGAGCCGCGCGAAGTGGCGGACATGGCGCTCCTCGTCGGCTACGGCGCGGGCGCGGTGAACCCGTACCTCGCGTTCGAGTCGATTCACGCGATGGTGAAGGACGGCCTCGTCACCGACGTGGACCCGGGAACGGCCGACAAGAACTACGTCAAGGCGTTGAAGAAGGGCCTGCTCAAGGTCCTCTCCAAGATGGGCATCTCGACCATCGCCAGCTACCACGGCGCGCAGATCTTCGAGGCCGTCGGCATCGGCAAGAGCGTCATCGATCCGTACTTCACGGGCACGTCGTCGCGCCTCGGCGGCGTGGGGCTCACGGAGATCGCGCGCGAAGCGGTCGCGCGTCACGCCGAGGGGTTCCATCGCGAGGCGCGCGAGCTCGACGTGGGCGGCGTGTACGCGTGGCGCGTCGACGGCGAGCGTCACCTGTGGACGCCCGAGTCGGTCGCGAGCCTTCAGAAGGCCGTGCGCCTCGGCGACGCGAAGAGCTACGACGACTACTCGCGCGCGATCAACGACCAGTCCGGGGGCCTCAGCACGCTTCGCGGCATGTGGGACTTCAAGGCGACGAGCGAGCGCGTGCCCGTCGCGATCGACGAGGTCGAGCCGGCCAAAGAGATCGTGAAGCGCTTCGCCACCGGCGCGATGTCGTTCGGCAGCATCAGCCGCGAGGCGCACGAGAACCTCGCGGTGGCGATGAACCGCATCGGCGGCAAATCGAACACCGGCGAGGGGGGCGAAGACGAAGGGCGCTACGTCCGCGACGCGAAGGGGGACCTGCGTCGCAGCGCGATCAAGCAGGTCGCGAGCGCGCGCTTCGGCGTGACGGCGCACTACCTCGTCAACGCCGACGAGCTCCAGATCAAGATGGCGCAAGGCGCGAAGCCCGGCGAAGGGGGCCAGCTCCCCGGGCACAAAGTGAGCGAAGAGATCGCGCGCGTGCGCCACTCGACGCCGGGCGTGACGCTCATCTCGCCGCCGCCGCACCACGACATCTATTCGATCGAGGATCTCGCGCAGCTCATCTTCGACCTGAAGAACGTGAGCGGCGGCCGCGCGCGCGTCAGCGTGAAGCTGGTGAGCGAGAGCGGCGTTGGGACGGTCGCGGCGGGCGTCGCGAAGGCGCACGCCGACGCGATCCTGATCGCGGGGCACGACGGCGGAACGGGCGCGTCGCCGCTGTCGTCGATTCAGCACGCGGGCACACCGTGGGAGCTCGGGCTCGCCGAGGCGCAGCAGGTGCTCGTGCTCAACGGGCTGCGATCGCGCGTCGTGCTTCAAGTGGACGGCCAGCTGAAGACGGGGCGCGACGTGGCCATCGCGGCGTTGCTCGGCGCCGAGGAGTTCGGGTTCGCGACCGCGCCGCTCGTGGCCAGCGGCTGCATCATGATGAGGAAGTGCCACCTCAACACGTGCCCCGTCGGCGTCGCCACGCAGGACCCCGTGCTCCGCGCGCGGTTCCAAGGTCAGCCCGAGCACGTCGTGAACTACTTCTTCTTCGTGGCCGAGGAGCTGCGCGCGATCATGGCGCAGCTCGGGTTCCGCACCGTCGCGGAGATGGTCGGCCAGGTGGAGTGCCTTTTCGCGGCGGTGCGTAACACCGTCACGCGTCACAGCGCTCCTGGCGAGACAGGCTGGGGCGCCGGCAAGGCGAGCACGCTCGACTTCAGCGCCGTGCTCGCCCCGGCCGCGTCGCGCGATTCGAACGACCTCCATTGCACGCGCAAGCAGCCCGACCTCCTGGCCAAGGCGATCGACAAGGGCGTCATCGCGCGCGTCGCCGCCACGCTCCAGCGGCGCGAGCCGAGCGAAGCTCGCGTCACGATCACGAACGCCGATCGCGCGTTCGGCGCTCTCCTCGCAGGCGAGATCGCGACGCAGTTCGGCGCCGCGGGATTGCCGGAGGACTCGATTCGCCTCCAGGTCACGGGAACCGCGGGCCAGAGCTTCGGCGCGTTCGCCGTGCGCGGCATGTCGATCGCGCTCGAAGGGGACGCGAACGACTACGTCGGCAAAGGGCTCTCCGGCGGCGTGGTCGCGATTCGCCCCCCCGCAGGCTCGCGCTTCATGGCCGACGCGAACGTGATCGTCGGCAACACGGTGCTCTACGGCGCGACCAGCGGACGCGCGTTCTTCGCCGGGCGCGCGGGCGAGCGGTTCGCCGTGCGAAACAGCGGGGCCTCCGCGGTCGTCGAAGGGGTCGGCGATCACGGGTGCGAGTACATGACGGGCGGCGTCGTCGTCATCCTCGGGACGACGGGGCGCAACTTCGCGGCCGGCATGAGCGGCGGCCTCGCGTACGTGCTCGACGAAGACGCGGCCTTCGCGAAGCGCTGCAACTTGGGGATGGTCGAGCTGTCGCCGCTCGACGACGAAGACGATGCGTCGGCTCGCGCGCTCGTCGAAGAGCACGTCGCGCGTACGCAAAGCGCGAAGGGGCGAGCGTTGATCGCGGCTTGGCGCGAGGCGCGCGCGCGCTTCGTGAAGGTGTTGCCGGCCGAGTACAAGCGCGTCCTCGCGTCGTTGCGCCCGCCGCAGCAGCCAGCGAAAGCGGCCGGGTGATGAGCGACCCGAAGGGCTTTCTCAGGGTCGCGCGCGCGAAGGCCAAGGAGCGATCGGTCGAGGAGCGCGTCGCCCACTGGGGCGAGTTCACCGAGCCGCGCGCGCCGGAGGATCTGCGCGCTCAGGCTTCGCGCTGCATGGACTGCGGGATCCCGTTCTGCCATCGCGGGTGCCCGCTCGGAAACTTGATCCCCGAGTGGAACGACCTCGTGCACCGCGGCAGGCTCGACGACGCGCGCGCGCGGCTCGAAGAGACGAACAACTTCCCCGAGGTGACCGGCCGCATCTGCCCCGCGCCGTGCGAAGCGTCGTGCGTGCTCAACATCGGCGAGAGCCCCGTGACCATCAAAGACATCGAGCGATCGATCGCCGACCACACGTTCGCGTCGCCGTTGATCCCGCGCGCGCCGACTCGCCGCACGAACAAGCGCGTCGCCGTCGTCGGCTCGGGGCCCGCGGGCCTGGCGATCGCCCAGCAGCTCGCGCGCGCGGGGCACGAGGTTCACGTGCTCGAGCGCGACGATCGCATCGGCGGCCTCCTGCGGTACGGGATCCCCGATTTCAAGATGGAGAAGTCGATCCTCGACGCGCGCATGGAACAAATGCGCGCCGAGGGGGTCACGTTCCACACGAGCGCCGACGTCGGTCGCAACCTGAGCGGCGACGAGCTTCGCGCGCGGTACGACGCCGTGGTGCTCGCCCTGGGGGCGCGTGCGCCGCGGGATCTCCCGATCGAGGGGCGTGATCACGCCGGCGTGCACTTCGCGATGGAGTTCCTCGAGCAGCAGAATCGCCGCGTCGCGGGAGACGTCGTGCCCGACGAAGTGGCCCTTCTCGCGACGGGCAAGCGCGTCGTCGTTCTCGGCGGTGGGGACACGGGATCGGACTGCGTGGGCACGTCGATTCGCCAGCGCGCCGCGAGCGTCTTGCAGCTCGAGCTGATGCCCAAGCCCTCGCTCGTGCGTGCGGCGGCGAACCCGTGGCCCGAGTGGCCGCTCGTGCTTCGCACCTCCTCGTCGCACGAAGAAGGTGAAACGGGACTTCTTCAGCGTGACTGGGCGGTGATGACGAAGCGCT
>Ga0302314_10022369_pt1 | contig 10368 bp, 7 predicted proteins | sample III_Palsa_N2_3_FD_200533 | JGI IMG/M metagenome (GOLD analysis project Ga0302314, IMG submission 200533) | Peat permafrost microbial communities from Stordalen Mire near Abisko, Sweden - III_Palsa_N2_3 | ecosystem: Environmental > Terrestrial > Soil > Palsa > Peat permafrost | place: Sweden... | reverse complement strand
AGCAGATTCCTGCGGAACGACAAACATGAAATGCAAGAGCTAGAGCAAAAGGTGGAGGGAGGATATTGATGGGCGGGATTAAGAGAGGGTTTTTGTTGGTGGGGTTGTTGGTTGCGTTTGCTGCCAGTGGGTTGGCGCAGTTGGCGACTACCAGTGTGCAGGATACGGTTTATCGGGCGGATGGGACGCCGGCGGGGGGAAGCGTTGTGGTGACGTGGGGATCGTTCACTACAGCGAGTGGGGCGGCGGTGGAGGCGGGGACTACAACGGCGACGCTTGGGGTGGGTGGGGCGTTGTCGATTGCGCTGGCGCCTAATGCGGGGTCTACGCCGATGGGGAGCTACTATACGGCGGTGTTCCATCTGAATGATGGGACGACGATGCGGGAGTACTGGGCGGTTCCGGTGACGATGGCTGGGAGTGCGCCGGTGAAGCTGGCGGCGATCAGTACGCAGGTGCTGCCGGCCAGTGTGGCGATGCAGACGGTGTCGAAGCAGTATGTGGACAATGCGATAGCGGCGGCGGAGTTGAATGTGCCGTATGACACGGCTCCTTATGTGCTGAAGGCCGGGGATACGATGACGGGGCCGCTGAATTTGCCGGGTGATCCGGTGAGCCCGACGCAGGCCGCGGATATGAACTATGTGGATGAGAATATCGCGGCGATTGCGAGCGGGTTGGGTGGGAAGGTGAGCCTGGCTCCGAGTGCGACTCAGGTGGTGCTGCAGCCGGCAGCGACGCAGTTGGAGACGAACAATCTTAATGGGTCGCTGTATGCGACGCCGTATGTTGCCGGTGGTGGGAACAACGGGATTGCGAATGCGCTGACGAGTCCGGCCTGCGTGACGGGTTGCGCTGTGAAGGTGGAACCGACCTATCCGGGTACGGATGCGGCGGTTGCGAGCGAGATGCCGCAGGGGTCGCGGGTGGAAGACCTGCGTGGGGGTGGGCAGGTAGAGACGTCGGTGGACCCGCTGTGGAATGGGGCGAGCGCGACGATGACGCTGAACAATACGGCGGTGCGTTCGGCGAGCGCGTTTGCGGCGATGTATGTGCATGGGGCGTTGTTCGACTATCCGCTGCAGGTGCAGAACTCGGCTTTGACGGGCGGGAATAATCTGTATCCGGCGGCGCAGGAGGGAGTTCCTTACTTCAAGTCGACGTATGGGGTTGCGGAGCTGACGGGGAGCTACAACACGCAGGGGCAGCATGTGCAGGTCGGCAATATGGTGAACTGCTATGGAGTGGGAGATTGCCTGGCCGGTGGGCAGTTTATTGTGTCGGAGGGTGGGTTCAGGGACGATGGGGACGAGGGGACGCATCCCTGGGATCTGAATGTGGCGGAGGACGCGGGGACGTTTGCGGGGACGTGTGCGAGCGGATGCACGACGGGTTCGACGGTGGTGAAAGTGAGCTCGACGGCGGATGCGGGGACGCAGGGTGATGGCCGCTTTCTGATGGATAAGAACCCGGCGGATGTGATCCATACCGGAACGCTGGTTGGCGGGGTGAATTCGTATGTTGGGCCGGCCAACTTCAGTGGGACTAGCTTTCCGGTGAGCGTGTTCCTGGCGACGGCGCAGGTGGCGCTATCGCAGGCGAATAATGTGGCTCCGGGGACGGTGACGCTGGCGATTGCGACAACTGGGGTGACGGCGGGATATGCGACGAGTACAACGGCGCTGCCGGCGACGAGAGGCGTGGCGTGTGTGGTGGATGGGATCGGCGGGCTGCCGAACTTTGAGACAGCGAACTACAGCGTGGTGGATGCGACGCATGTGCAGTTGACGCTGAACAAGGTGCATGAGGCGGGCGCAACGATTGCTGTGGGCGGCCTTTGCGGATATGGCCTGGAGCAGACGGTGGATACGGTGGGCGCGGTGCGGCAGGTGTTCCCGGTGGTGGGATCGCTGAGCGCGACGAGCGTGTACTATGCGGCGTCGGTGACGCCAGTGCTGGGTATTACGGGGCAGACGAGCGCGTACCTGAACGAGACGTTACCGGTGGCTTCGATTTCGCGGTCGGGGAACGTGGTGACGGTGACGACGACCTCGAACTTTTCGCCGGATGTGCAGGGGTTGTCGCTGACGGTGAGCGGGGTTGCGGATTCGAGCTATAACGGGACCTACGTGGTGACAACGATGGGACCGAATACGTTGACGTATGCGAATACGGGGGCGAACAGTACGAGCAGCGGTGGGACGCTGAGTGTGTTGACTGGCGGGTACAACCTGTATCCGATGGCCGAGGTGTTGAGCGTTTATAACCCGGTGACGAAGACGGTGGATGGGACGATGACGCTGGCTCCGAATACGGTGGCGTGGGCGACGGGCGATGCGGTGGAAGAGCCGCACTACTATCAGCAGCGAGTGGCAGCGGATACGGAGTACATCACGCAGTATGTGCCGCGGCCGACGAATAGGGAGTCGGCGGGTAAGTATTACGAAGGGGTTGTGGGGCCGGGGATGGTGGGCTGGGAGGTGTCGAACCTGGAGGCGGCGACGGACTATCTTGGCGACGGTGGGACGCACTCTGCGCCTTCGGATGCTTACTCGGCTGCGGGTGTGTGGGATGTGGACTTTGATGTGACCGCGGGCGTGGATGCGGTGATCCAGGCGCATTGCAATCTGCATGGCTGTGGGCGGTGGAACTCGGGGTATGCGCTGTTCGCGATGGACGCGGCTACGGGGCAGGATGCGCTGAACTTTTCGCCGCAGAGCGATACGGCGACGTGGTCGCTGGGTGGAACGGCTTATAGCTTTTCTCCGGCGGCGTTTACGGCAGGGACGATCAACGTAGGGACGCTGAATGCGACGGCGATTACGGGTGGCGTTGCAGGGAGTGCGATTACGAGCGGGACGGTGAGTGCGGCGAGGCTGCCGGTGTTTGGGCCGAGTGGAACGAGCCATGCCGCGGGTGTTGTGCCTGATCCGGGATCGACTGCTGGATCGACGCGGTATCTGCGTGAGGATGGGACGTGGGTTGCGCCGGCGGGAAGCAGCGGCGGTGGACTGAGCGGCGGTGCGTTGGGGTCGGCGCCTTACCAGAGTGCGGCGGGTGTGACTTCGTTTGTGGCGAGTCCGGTGACGAGTGGGCATGTGTTCGCGGAGGCGTGGAGTCCGGCGGGTGGGGCTGTTGCGCCGGCGGCTTACGATATGACGGCGAACATGCCGTTCCTGGGGTCGAGCAATGTGTTTACTGGCGGGGGGACGTTCAAGGGGGCGGCTTATAACTTTGGCAGTGGGACTCCGGTATTGACGGCTAATCAGTACGAGGCCTATTTGCAGTTGACCGCTACGGGGACGAATGGGGCGGGCGTGTTTATGAATAGGGCATCGTCTGCGGCGTATGCGAGTGTCGATCTTGTAACGGCGAGCACGGGGACGGGATGGTCGATGCAGATGCAGCCCGGGAGTGCGGACTGGATTCTCTATGACCGGGTGAATTCGGCAAACGCTATCGACTGTGTTGCGGGCGCGGTGGGGGCATGTACTTTCAATAAGCCGATTGTGACTCCGCAGGTTGTTGCGGGGGGTTCTGCTCCGACGATGGCTGCGGGTGCGGGGGCTGGGAGTTTGGCTAGCTGCACGACGATCACAGGGGCGAATATGGCGGGGGTGATTAGCTGTACGACGGGGACGGGTACGGTGGCGAGTTCGACGCTGGCTATGGTGACGTTCAGTGGGACGGTGGGTACAGCTCCGCAGGGATGTGAGGTGATGCCGAGGAATGCGGCCGCGGCGAGCGTGGTGGGGGCGGTTTATACGACGGCTCCGACGACGGCGGGGTGGTCGATTGCAGTGGGGGGAACGGCGGTGGCGGCTTCGACTGCTTATAGCTGGAGCTATAGCTGCCTGTAGGACGAGTGGGGGTGTGATGTGTCTGGCGTGGAGACATTGATTCAGTGGGGCCGGGAGATGGATTCCCGGCCCAATCTTTTTGTGCGGATGGCGGAGGAGTCGCTGTGGGTGAGAGGGAAGGATGGGGTGTTGCAGCCGCTGCAGGCTAATGCGGCGCAGAGGGAGTATGAACGGCGGCGGGGGCGGAACAACATTGTGCTGAAGGCTCGGCAGATGGGAATGACGACGTGGATTGCGGCGCGGTTTTTTATGCAGACGATTACGCATCAGGGGACGCTGACGGTGCAGGTGGCGCATACGCAGGCTGCTGCCGAGGCGATCTTTCAGATGGTTGAGCGGATGTGGCAGTGTATGCCGTGGGAGATGCGTGAAGGGCCGCTGCGACGGAGCCGGGCGAATGCGGGGCAGATGGTATTTCCGGAGATGGACAGCGAGTTTCGGGTGTGGAGCGCGGGGGATATGAATGCTGGGCGAGGGTTGAGTATTCAGAACCTGCACTGCAGCGAGGTGAGTCGATGGCCGGGGGATGCGAAGGCTACGCTGGCTGGGCTGCGGGCGGCACTGGCTCCGGGGGGAGAGATGGTGTTGGAGAGTACGCCGTATGGGGCTTATGGGGCGTTTTATGAGGAGTGGTGTGAAGGGCAGGGATTAGGGATTAGGGAACAGGGATTAGGGGATGGTGGGTTGGTTAGGCACTTCTTTCCGTGGTGGATGGAGGGGGCTTATGTGGGTTCACCGGTTGGCGCGGAGGAGATGCGGGAGGATGAGGTTGCGTTGATGGAGCGCGAGGGGTTGAGTGCGGAGCAGATTGGGTTTCGGCGAGGGTTGGAGCGGAGCTATGGGGGTCTCCGGCTGCAGGAGTTTGCGGAGGATGCGGAGACTTGCTTCAAGGCTACCGGGGCTTGCTGTTTTGAGATTGAGGCGATTGAGGAGCGGTTGGCGGAGGTGCAGGAGCCGCTGTATCGGCGGCGTGGAGGGGCGTTGTTGATTTGGTTGCCGCCGCAGGGGGACAAGGAGTATTGCGTGGCGGTGGATACGGCGGGTGGTGGTGAGGATGGAGACTTTGCGGCGGTGCAGGTGATCGATATGGAGAGTGGGTTGCAGTGCGCGGAGTTGCAGGAGAGGCTAAGGCCGGTGGAGCTGGCGAGGGTGGCGGCGGAGTTGGCGAGGGAGTATGGCGGGGCGCTGGTGGCGGTGGAGAGGAACAATCATGGGAGTGCGGTGCTGGCTTATCTGGAGTCGAGTGAGAGGTATGGGAGGGTTTATCGGCAACAGGGACAGCCGGGGTGGTTGACTACGAGTGCTTCAAAGCCGGAGATGGTGGCGCGGATTGGGGTGTTGTTGCGGGAGTCTCCGTTGATGTTTAAGAGCCGGAGGTTGCTAGGGGAGTGCCGGACGTTTGTGGCGGGCGAGAGAGGACGGGCGGGTGCGGCGAATGGGGCACATGATGATCTGGTGATGGCGATGGGGGTGGCGCAGGCTGTTAGGGCGGAGAGATTGGGTTAGGGAACAGGGATTAGGGATTAGAGCGCGACTTCCGCGACGGGCTGTGGTGGTGCGAGCATCCCGATCTCCAAGTGCGAGAGATCGGGGGCACCCGGATTGTGCAACTGCGACGGAATACAGTGGTCCTTCACTGCGTTCAGGATGACGAGAGTATAAAAGAGGCGAACTTCTGTAAGAACGAGCAACGGCAACGACAAATACGGGGTTTCTCCACTTCGCTGCGCTTCGGTCGAAATGACAGTATTTGAGGTATGGTGCTGATGTGAGGGTTTTGTAGAGGTGGCAATCACGGCGGTGCAGGGGATTCGGAGGATGCGGGGTGGGGCGCAGAGTCAGCTGATGCTGGGGGCTGATGGGAAGCTTTGGGTGGTGAAGTTCAAGAATAATCCGCAGCATCTGCGGGTCTTGGCGAATGAGTTGATCGCTACGAAGATGGCGGAGGCTGTGGGGTTGACGGTGCCGCAGAGCGATGTGGTGGAGGTGAGTGAGTGGCTGGTGGGTAACTCGCCGGAGATGGTGGTGGAGCTGGGGCGTGGGCGGCGGGAGCGGTGTGAGGCCGGGTTGCAGTTTGGGAGCCAGTTTGTGGGTGGATTGATGCCGGGGCAGGTGGTGGACTATCTTCCGGAGTCGCAGATGGATGAGGTGAGGAACCTGGCGGAGTTTGCGGGGATGCTGGTTGTCGATAAGTGGACGGGGAACTGTAATGGGCGGCAGGCGGTGTATGAGAGGAAGCCGCGGGAGAGGAAGTATCGGGCTGTGTTTATCGACCAGGGGTTTTGCTTCAATGCGGGGGAGTGGACGTTTCCCGATCTGCCGTTGCGGGGGGTGTTTCAGCGGAACCAGGTGTATGCGAAGGTGACGGGGTGGGAGAGCTTTGAGCCCTGGTTGACGCGGGTGGAGGAGTTTGCGGCGGAGAGGTTGTGGAAGATTGCGGAGCAGGTTCCTCCGGAGTGGTACGGTGGGGATTTGGCGACGATTGAGCAGTTGATGGAGACGATGTTGGCGAGGCGGTCGAGGGTGAGGGAGTTGATTGGGTCGTTTCGGGAATCGAATCGGGAACCGTTCCCGCATTGGGGTAAAGTGGGGCGGATTGTGGTGCCGAGGAGCTTTGAGATGTTGCCGGATGCGGGGAAGTTTGTGATGTAGGTTTGGTGGTTCAATTGCAGCATGGTGCAGGGTTGTTGGAGATCGGGAACGCAAAGGACGCAAAGTAAAACTGAGGTGCTTGTGGCGGAGAGGGTGCAGGGCTTGGGGATTGAGTATCTGCGGACGTATCTGGAGGGTGCGCTTGATCCTGCTAAGGCTGGCGGGAGAGAGTGGGATCTGGATGCTACGTTGCTGGCCGGGCTGCGGTTGAATGTGCTGGAGACGTCGCGGTTTGTGAATGAGAAGAGACCGGCGCTGGCGGAGTTTGAGGGTTGGATTCTGGAGCGGAATGGTGGGGCGATTGAGGTAGAGGCTCTGGATAGATTGAGAAGGGCGTTGGCGGGAGAGATGGTTGGGTCTGAAGTGGGAAGTTTGGACGATGTGGTGGGGTTGAGTGAGGCGGACCTTGCGCATTGGGATGAGCATGGGTATGTGGTGTTGCGCGGGGCGGTGAGTGAGGCGCAGGCGGAGGCTGCGGAGCTGGCAATCTATGAGTTTTTGGGCATGGATCGAGAGGATGCGGAGAGTTGGTATCGCGAGACGCTGGGACATAGCATCTGGGTTTCGATGCTGCGGCATCCGGCTTTCTGGGCGAATCGAAGGTCGCCGAGGATGGTGAAGGCGTTTGCGCAGTTGTGGGGGCGGGAGGATCTTTGGGTGACGGTGGACCAGGGTGGATTGAATCCGCCGGAGCGGCCGGGGTGGGAGTTTCCGGGGCCTCATCTGCATTGGGATACGACGCTGGCGGAGCCACATCATCTGGATGTGTTGGGGATTCTGTATCTGGCGGATACGGAGGAAGAACAGGGAGCGTTTAGTTGTGTGCCGGGATTTCATAAGACGTTGAAGGGGTGGTTGGATGGTTTGCCGGAGGGGGTTGAACCGAGGAGCGAGGCTCTGCGGACGTTGAGGATGAGGCCGATTGCGGGGCAGCGTGGAGATATGGTGTTGTGGCATACCTCGCTGCCGCATGGGAGTAGTCCGAATCGCGGGACCAGGCCGAGGGTGGCGCAGTATATTTCGATGCGCCCGACGCGGTGGTTGCACAATACGGAGTGGAGGTAAGGGTGGCGGAGAGGGTGCAGTGCGAGTTCTCGCTGATTCGGTATGTGCCGGATGTGGTGAAGGGCGAGTTCGCGAACATTGGCGTGGTGTTGCGGGAGGCCGGCGGCGAGGGAGCCGTGGTGCGGTTTACGCGGGACTGGGCGCGGGTTCGATGCATGGACGCCGATGCCGATGTGGGATTGCTGGAGGCGCTGGAGACGGAGATTGCGGAACGGGTTCGCGGGGTGGAGGCGAATGGGAAGACGCTGCTGGAGATGATGGGGGAGTCGCTTTCGAACAGCGTGCAGATGACGGAGATGCAGGGGACGCTGGCGGAGAGTCTGCCGGCGGAGATCGAGCAGTTGATGCGGATGTATGTGGAGCCGCTGCGCGTTGCCGCTGTGAAGAAGAAGCAGAGTGGGAGGGCGGCGATTGTGGGGTCGCTGCGGGATGAGTTTGAGCGGGCAGGGGTCTGGCGGTTGATGCGAAAGAGGATTGCGGCGTCGCAGTATACGCAGGCGGGTGATCCGCTGAAGATCGATTGCGGGTATCAGAATGGTCGGGTGAGGATGTTTCAGGCGGTGTCGCTGGAGGGGGATGTGGAGATGGCGAAGGGGATCGCTTACTCGGCTGCGGCGCTGCGGGAGGGTGTGTTGCGGGTTGCGGGGATTGAGCTGGAGTTGACGGCGGTGGTGGAGCCGTTTGCTGCTGTTAGTGATGAGGAGATGTATCGGTTTGGCGTAGGGGCGATGGAGCGGGAGGGGTTGAGGGTGTTGACCACGGCGGATTTGGGGAGGGTGGCGGAGACGGCGCGGAGGGAGTTGAGGGTGTGAGGTGGGCAGGGAGTAGGAAATAGGAAGTAGGAACGGCGTGGTTGTGGCGGAAGTAGTTCGGTGGAGGACGCATGGAAGACGTTGAGTATCTGCAAATCGCTGAACAACGTTTGTTGAAGCATCGTGCTGGTGAGAGCCGGTCGTTCACTCTCGATGAGGTTGAGAGCCGGCTTGGTTTGGATGTAGATATTGAGGGCGGGTCACCTGGTACAGGAGAAGCGTACCCCCGGGGCTAAAGCCCCTTTCTGTGGAGGCTTACTCAGGGGCCTGAAGGCCCCTGCTCCCTCCGTCGAAGGCAAGAGCAACAGCAACAGCAAAGGCGAATACGGGGATCTCTCCACTGCGCATGACATAAAGCCGTCATGCTTTGGTCGAGATGACAAGTGTGTGGGTGAGTTGAGGAGAGCGGTCGCTTCGCGATACCCCGCCCTTTGCAAAAGCGCAAAGGGTAGGGCACCCAGAGTTTGGGTGGGCACAGAGTTGAGTAACGACAAATTAGGTTTTGTGGGCGTGGCCAATGGCTGCGCCTTTTTTGTTTAAGGAGGCGGGATGGGTTTGGGCGAGGTGGTTAAGGGTTTGTGGTCGAAGGTGAGTGGTGTGGAGGCTGCGGCGACTGAGAGTGGTGAGAGGAAGACGGCGATTGCGGTTGGGGGTTGGGGGTCGATCTTTACGCCCGTGATGGGGTCGGGGATGAAGGCGTTGGCGCCTAAGCCTACGGCGGTGAATCTGCGACGGTTTGCGGAGACGCCAGTGGCGAGACGGGCGATCAACTGCATTAAGGACCGGATTGCCTGTATGGATTGGCAGATTTTGGAGCGGCAGAATGCGGGGCCCGATGATGCAGGAGATCGCGGGGCGAGGGCGAGGCAGTTGCGTAGGGCGCTGGAGATGCCGAATGAGAGTGACAGCTTTCGGACGCTGATGGAAGCGGTGATCGAAGATGTGCTGGTGGGTGGGTTTGGCGCGGTGGAGATGGAGACTACGGGTGAGGCGGCGAGGCCGGTGAGGTTGTATCCGGTGGATGGGGCTTCGATCCAGGTGAACCCGGAGTGGACGGGTGATGCGACGCAGCCGCGGTATGCGCAGCGGACATGGAAGCCGGGTGCGGAGGGGATGACTCCGCTGCTGGATGATGAGTTGATGTATGTGAAGCTGAATCCGCGGACGCATACTCCGTTTGGATTGGGGAAGGTGGAGGTTGCGTTCGAATCGATCTCGCAGTTTTTGCAGGCGCATCGTTATGCGGGACGGATGGCTTCGAATACGGTGATGCAGTATGCGCTGTGGCTGAATGAGCGGACGCCGGAGCAGCATGAGCGGTTGATTCGGTGGTGGCAGGATGAGGTGGAAGGGTCGGGCAGGGTGCCGATTCTTAGCTCGGAGCAAAAGCCGGAGGTGCTGAAGTTTGCGGCGGGGACGGATGCGGACCTGCACCTGGAGTGGCAGTCGTTTTTGCTGACGATGATTGCGAATGCGTTCGATCTGCCGCCGATGATGTTGGGCGTGACCAATGATGTGAACCGGTCGACGGCGAGCGAGCTGGCGGATGAGGCGTTTCAGAATGCGGTAGTGCCGCTGGCGAAGCTGATTGCGGAACACATTACGCGGGACGTGATTGCGAAGAGATTGGGATGGGAGGACCTGCGGTTTGTATGGAGCGATCTGGATAGCCGCGATGAGATGGTGGAGGCGCAGATACAGACGATGATGTTGAGCGCGGGGGTGTTGAGTGTGGCGGAGGTGAGGGCGATGCGGGGAATTGATGAGCAGGGAACAGCCAACAGGTAACAGGGAACAGTTTGGGAATCTGGAGGTGTGTGTGGATGGAGTGAGATGTCGGAGTGGGTTGATGGTGCGGGCTATGGCGGTGGAGTTTCCGGAGGTTGCGGGGCATCCGAACCGGTTGCCGTTTGAGGGGTGTTTGACGCTGGTGGATGTGGCCAGCGATAAGGCGCCTAGTGGGTCGAGGGGGCATCGGG
>Ga0302314_10022368_pt1 | contig 10368 bp, 9 predicted proteins | sample III_Palsa_N2_3_FD_200533 | JGI IMG/M metagenome (GOLD analysis project Ga0302314, IMG submission 200533) | Peat permafrost microbial communities from Stordalen Mire near Abisko, Sweden - III_Palsa_N2_3 | ecosystem: Environmental > Terrestrial > Soil > Palsa > Peat permafrost | place: Sweden... | reverse complement strand
GATCCGACTGAGGAGTGTGCGGTCTGATGGGTTCGCCGTCGGCCGGGACCTCCCGCATGCCGGACCCCGTAGAGGTGAAGCGTCTCCGTGCCGTGGTGGGAGCGCCGCACGTGGTGATCGACCCCGATGTCATGGCGTCATACGGCACGGATTGGACCGGTCGGTTCCGGGGCGTCCCGGCGGCAGTCGTCCGTCCCGGAACGGCGAGCGAGGTGGCAGAGGTCGTGGCGATCTGTCGGGACGCGGGCATCGCCATCGTGCCGCAGGGAGGGAATACGGGGCTGGTCGGCGGCGGGGTGCCGCTCCACGGTGAGGTGATCGTGAGCCTGCGACGCCTTTCGTGGATTGCCGACGTCGATGAGCAGGGTGGGCAACTCACGGCCGGCGCGGGAACGTCCATCGCCCAGATCCAGGCTGCCGCCCGTACCGCCGGATGGGTGTACGGCGTGGATCTGGGCAGCCGCGACAGTGCAACGGTCGGGGGCACCGTCGCCACCAACGCCGGGGGCCTCCAGGTGCTTCGCCACGGAGCCACGCGGGCGCAGTTGCTGGGCACCGAGGCGGTACTCGGCACCGGCGCCACCGTTTCGCACCTCGGCGGGCTGCTGAAGGACAACACCGGCTACGACCTCGGCGCCCTGCTCTGTGGCAGCGAGGGCACGCTCGGTGTGGTCACGGCGGCGCGCCTGCGCCTGGTGCCGCCCAGTCCCGAGAAGGTCGTGGCCCTCCTCGCCTTCTCCTCGGTCCAGGCTGCGCTTGACGCCGGGTTCCTCCTACGCCGGGCGCTGCCCGATGTGCAGTCACTCGAGTTCTTCCTCGAGTCGGGACTGGCCCTGGTCTGTCGCGTCACGCAGGCACGGCGCCCGTTTGCCGATAGCCACACGGCGTACCTTCTGGTCGAAGTGGCCGGGCAGCGGGACCCGCTGCCGCTCCTGGCCGAGGTGCTCGAAGCGGCGGTCGACAGCGCTGATGCCGTGGTGGCCACCGATCCCACCCGGATGGCGCAGCTCTGGCGCTACCGGGAAGGGCATTCGGAGGCCATCAACACACTCGGCGCGCCCCACAAGCTCGACGTCACGCTCCCGACGGCGGCACTGGCGCCGTTCATCGAGCAGGTGCCAGACGTCGTCCATGACGCCGATCCGGCCGCGACCGCCTGGCTGTTCGGTCATGTGGCCGACGGCAATGTCCACGTGAACGTGACGGGAGTCGATCCCGACGACGAGACGGTGGACGAGCGGGTACTCGTGTTCGCGGCCGATCATGGCGGGAGCATCAGCGCCGAGCACGGTATCGGTACCGCGAAACGACCCTGGCTCCACCTCAATCGAAGTGAGTCCGAGATCGGGGCTTTTCGCAGCATCAAGGCCGCGCTCGACCCCGCCGGCATCTTGAATCCCCACGTGCTCCTGCCCGAACGCTGAGGTGCGCGGTCAACGGCAACGGCAACGGCAACGGAATCGGGACGGAAACGGCAACGAAACTCCGTGCTGGGCCACAGCGGGTCACAATCTTCGGTCGTTACGCTTTCGCGATGGTGCTCCAGGCGACTGTCGGCCAGCGGCGGACCGGCACCGCATCGCCGGTGCCACGCACCTTCCTCGGCTCCACATCGGCGCCGGACGGCGAGGGGGTACGGCGACGCCTGGGAGAGATCGAGCAGGCATCGCGCAAGCGAAAAAGCATGGCCGCGTACGCTGCGATCGGGTTGGGCTTCGTGGCTCTCGTGTTCGTCAACGCCGCCTGAAGCCGTAACACTCTGCGTCGCTCCACGTCGGCCGCGCTGCCACCCCGCCGCGCCGGGCAAGCGGGACGGCTTGCATGCAGGACTTTCTATCCCCCGTCGCGGATCGCCTCGGCCACCTGCCCGCACCGAGAACACCACGCGGCCGGGGTGCGCTCACTGGAGGGGTGAATCAATCCACCGCAACGTGCGCACCGCCAAATAACGGGAGACTGCCTATCCGTCGCCGACACGAGCTAACCCTTTCATCCGAGTAAAGAACATACCGCTTCGGGCCGGGGCGCGAGTGGATGGGTCGAGTCCGACTGCGGCCGGGTCAGGGTAAGCTCTCCGTTGAGCTGAGTCGACTGAACCTCCTCCGAAAGCGGGGGCGCGCCTGTAGTTCTCAGGATCTGGAAAGAGCTACATGCAGGATGAAGAGGATGCCGTTCGCGAGGGCGTGCGCGCGCTCACGCAGTTCTTTGTAGACGAGGGCACCCTTGGGGACACACTGCACCGGGTGAGCGAGCTGGCGTGCGCCATCACGCCGGCAACGTATGCCGGGATCACCATGATCGTCGAGGGCAGGCCGAGCACCGGCGTGTTCACTCATGCGGATGCTCCGGAGATCGACGCCACCCAGTACCGGTCGGGCGAAGGGCCGTGCATGTACGCCTTCCGGGATCAGCGGATCTACCGGATCGACTCGACGACCGACGACACGCGGTGGCCCGATTTCGCCGCGGCTGCCGCCGCGCACGGCATCGCCTCGACCCTCTCGCTGCCTCTGGCCGCTCGCGGGCGCCCATTGGGCGCATTGAACCTCTATGCAAAGACGCCTGCATCGTTCACCGACACGCACGAGGAATCGGCGACCCTCTTCGCTGGTCAAGCTTCCATTGCGCTCGCCAATGCGCAGGTGTACTGGGATTCGCGTCAACTCGGGGAGAACCTCACGCAAGCGATCGAATCGAGGGAGACCATCGGGCGGGCCGTCGGCATTCTGATGGCGGTCGGTGGTCGCTCGCCCGATGCCGCGTTTGGAATGCTGGCCAGCGCTTCGCAGCGGGAGAACCGCAAGGTGAGGGACATCGCCGAGGAGATCGTGGAGCGAACGGTGGGACGAGGAAACGGCGGGCCGACGTAGGCCCTAGACGCTCATGGGCGGCTCGACGACCAGGTACGACATGAGGCCGTTGAGCTGGAAGAGACGGATGACCCGCCGATTCGGCGAGAGGATGACGAGGCCGCCCCCATCGTGCTTCGTCCGCCGGTGTTCCGCCACCAGCACGGAAAGACCGCTCGAGTCCATGAACTCCACGTGGGCAAGGTCGACGTCGACACGGCTGATGCCGAGCCGTGACAGTTCCGCGAACTCTTGGTACAGCTGGGGTGCCGTTGCGGTGTCGAGGTGGCCACGCAAGGTGACGACCGTTCTCTCCGCGGTCTGGGAGGACTCGATGTGCAGATCGCCCGCCGACATTGGCATCCGTAACGTCATGGTCATCACCTCAAGAACGCGAAGAGTATCCACACGTTCGGTGACTGCCCGACTGCAGATACCCCAACTGCAGCTAACAGTATGATTGGCTCCCGGCGAATTCAAGTATCCCGCACGACGGAGAAGTTACGAACATGTCGCGATATGCCTTCGCCTCGCGCGTGTGACGACGCGTCTTTTGCCGGTCCACTCCACTGCACGAGCAACAGCGTGGCATCGTCATCGAGCCGCTGCTTGTGATAGTCAACAATCGCCTTGCCGAGACGTCGCACGATCTCCTCCGCCGAGCGTTGCTCCGATGCTGTCTGCCCGACGAGATCGGTCAAGCGATCGAGCCCGAAGCCTCCCCCCGTGCTGGCTCTCCCCTCGATCGCCCCGTCGGTATAGAAGAGAAGACCGTCCCCCGGCTCGAGCGAGTCCTCCGCTATGTGCGGCATGCCTCCGTTGCGTCCGATCCCCCAGGGCAAAGTGGGAGGGCAGGAGAGATCACCGATGACACGGCCGCCCCGGATGAGGAGGGGTAAGGGGTGGCCGGCATTGGTCCAGCGCAATCTCCCGGTCTCCACGTTGAGCTGGGCCAGCTGACCGGTGACGAACCCGGATCCGCCGAGGTGCCTCTTGATCGTCGTGTCGAGCTCCTGGTGCATGGCCAAAAGCGTGCGCCCGTGACGCCGGTCGTGGCGGTAGCAGCCCACGGCCAACCCGGACAGGATGGCTGAGTTCAAACCATGCCCCATCGAATCCATCATGGCGATGTCGAGCGTGGGCCAGTTGATGGCGTAGTCGAAACAGTCGCCACCTACCTCGTAGGCGGGCTCGAGCATCCCCGCCACGGTCACCGCACCGGATCGAAAGACGATGGGAGGGAGGAGATCCCACTGCATGCTGGCCGCGAGCGTCATTGCCTTGCGCCGTCGATGCAGGTTGAAGACGTCGCTCACCCGTGCGTTGATGGCGATGAGGAATCCCGCCAGGAGGCCCAGGTCCTCGCATGCGCTGATCCGGTCGGGATTGCCGTCGGGCAGCGTGAGCGCGAGCACCCCGGTCCGATCGGATCCTTCACGGATCGGGACCCACACACGCACACCGTCGGCCCGTTCGGCCGTGACGGTCCCCTGCGTGAGAAAGGCGCGTCCCGCCATCGTGGAGGCGACGACTTCTCGTTGCGGCAGTTCGGCGTGCGCCGCATAGTTGCCCAGAGGCTCGAGGTAGAGCTGCCCGAAGTCGACCAGATAGACGACGACATCGGATGCCCCCACATCCACGGCCACGCTTTGGATGGCCGCCGGCACGGCGTCGGGCAGTTCGAGCAGGGCTGAACGAAGCAGCGGCGTCAGGTCGAGGGGGGCCATGCGGCCGAGCCTAGGGGACGGTCTTGACGGGGCCATTTGTCCCCGGGCGGCCGAAGCACCCCGAGCGGCGCGGAGACGGGGCGGCCGGCGGTGGTCTCCTGCCCTCAGACGGGAAGGAAGTCCAAGAGGAGGCGGTTGACGGCGTCTGGCGCCTCGAGCTGCATCCAGTGGTCCGGGCCGTCGAGCCGCTCATAGCGCCAGGATCCGGCGACGTGGTCCCGCGAACGGGTCATCTGCCCCTCTGTCAATGCCATGTCCCCGCTGCTCCACACGCCCATGGTGGGTGCCTGGATCGGAGGGAGGACGAGTGGCGGCGCAATGTAGGACTCCGGTGGAATATTGGCGCGGTACCAGTTGAGTCCGGGAGTAAGCGAACCGTTTGCCTGCAGGTCGGCGATGACGGCGTCCGCATCGGGGTGATGGGCCCACGTCCGGAAGTTGGCCCAGTCGTCATCGGAGAGCCAATGCTCGGCGATGTCGACAAACTGGAAGAGCAGCATGTACCACGACTTCTCGTGCTGCTCGTAGCCATCGGCGCGGAAGCTGGAGGGATGACCGACCGACAGCGCGGCGAGGTGGTCGACCCGTTCGGGCGCGACCGCGGCCAACGCCCACGCCACGGCCGCTCCCCAGTCGTGGCCGACCATGTGGGCCTGGTCCACGCCCGCGTCGTCGAGCACCGCGCCCACGTCGGCCACCAGGTACAGGATGTTGTACGCCTCTGTCTCGGCCGGCTTGTCCGAGGAGCCGTAGCCCCGCATGTCGGGGACGATGACCTTGAAGCCCGCATCGGCCAGGGCGGGTACCTGATGGCGCCACAAGCGGCCCGAATCGGGAAAGCCGTGCAGGAGCACGACCGGTCGACCGTCACCGGTCACCTCGTAGGCGATCCCCACCCCATCGTTGTCAGCACGCATCAGACGTCTCCGGTTCTCGTGTGCATGTTCAGGCGTTGGCCATGGCGACCAGTTCGGCGCGGGTCGGTCCGATCGCCGGCTCGTCGCGCCATCCGGCTCCGTGCTCGATCACCTTCTCGACCATCCCCGGACGGGAGAGAACGGCTTCGGGCAGCTCGAGCACGACGCCGATGTCCGCGTTTCCGCGCAGACAATCGGGGTCGCGCCCGCTTGCGAAGGCGAGCGCCCGGCTCATTTCGTAGGCCGGATCGTCCGGTTCGTAGGGGGCGCCCGCGGCGATTGCCGCCATTTCGGCCAGGCGATGACGGTCGAAGGAAAGCGTGGCCTGGTACCACGGCTCCACGCTGGCCGTGGTGGCCGCGGCGAAGGCCTCGGAGAGTTCGGCCGGGTGCTCGGGGCCCGTCTGCCGGAGGGTGTCGCGCAGGGCCTGGGCGTGGAGCATGCCGATGGAAGCCCCACGCCCGAGAGACGGGTTGGTGCAACTCCACGCGTCGGCGGCCACCAGAAGCCCGGTGGCCACCGGCTCCCCGTCCGGCCGGAGGTCGCGGTGGCGGTCCTCGATCTTGGAAATCGTCACGATCCTGTCCTCTATCGGATCGCCATCGAGCCAGTGGGCCACCGTTGGTAGCGACCGCACGGCGTTCTCCCACCGCGCCAGGTCCTTCAGTCCGAGTAGGGCCTTGTCCCCGGCGCGGGCGACCAGGGTCAGCGCCCAGACGTCGTTATCGGCCGGCAGGGTGACTGTGCTGATGGAGCCGTATGCCTGGATCGGAGGTCCGAGGGCGAACGGCAGCTGGCCGTCACGGGAGCGGAAGTGCCGCCCGAAGTAGATGAACCCGCTGTCGTCGACCTCGTCGTGCGGACGGCGGGCGCCGAGCGCCTCCAGCCAGTCCGGGAGCGCGGATCGCCGCCCGCTGCAGTCGACGACCAGGTCGGCCCGGATCTCCTCGTCGCCCGACGTGCGCACCCCGACCACGTGGGGTATCCCGGCGAGCACCTCGGCCCCACCGATGAGGCCTTCGACGGCCACTCCCCTGCGCACGCTGAGACCGTGCGTCTCGTCGGCTACCGACGCCACCGATCGTTCCACGACGGCGCGGCGGCCGGTCAACATCTCGAAACGCTCGTCCCCCGGGCGGGGCCCGCCCGTGAACGCATCGGGCGCGTCGCGGATCGGGTTGAAGCGCAGGGCGCCGTCGCGCTCGATGGCCTTGGCCACGTCGGGCAACTCACGTTCGAGGATCTCGCGGTAGCGGCTCAGGAAGACGTGGGGTAGGCGGAACTGGTTGACACCCTTTCGCTTCCAGCTGTCCCAGGCCTCTTCGGGCTCGGTGGGGCTTGCCTGTCCGTCGCGTTCGAGAATGGTGACGGCGTGCTCGTCCCGGGCGAGCAACATGCCGAGCCCCATCCCTACGATCCCACCGCCCACGATGACGATCTCAGCCACGTGCCGCCTCCTCGTTCGTCCGCGGCGAGCTTAGAGCGCTCCCCCACGGATGGGCCATGCCGTTACTCGACGGTAACGCTCTTGGCCAGGTTGCGGGGCTGGTCGATGTCGACGCCCCGCAGCAGGGCGGCGTGGTAAGCCAGCAGCTGGAGCGGCACGTTGAGGACGATCGGGTCGATCTCCGCCTCGAGCTTGGGCACCAGGATGGCTTCGTCCGCGTAGTCGTAGAGGGACTCGGAATGCCCGATGGCAACCACCGGGCCGCCGCGGGACTGGACCTCGCGGATGGTGGCGATGTTCTTGTCGAAGAGCTCGTCGTCAGGGATTATCACGAACGTCGGAAGCTCCGGGCAGATGAGCGCGAGCGGGCCGTGTTTCAACTCCGAAGCCGGATAGGCCTCCGCATGAATGTAGGAGACTTCTTTGAGCTTCTGGGCGGCCTCCGCGGCCACGGGGAACCCCCGGACGCGTCCCACGAAAAAGGCACTCGTCATGTCGCGATAGCGCGCCGCCACCTCCATGGCGCGCCCCTCGTTCTCCAGCGCGCCCGCCAGGGCGGCCGGGAGGGATTGGAGGGACGAGATGAGTCGTCCGCCGTCGCCCTGCCCCAGGTCGCGTATCCGGCCGAGGTGGAGGGCCAGAAGGGCAAAGGCCGTCACGGTGGAAGTGAAGGACTTGGAGGAGGTGACGGAGATCTCCGGACCGGCGTGGAGATAGATCCCACGACCGCACTCGCGGGCGATGCTCGAACCGACCACGTTGACCACGCCGAGGACCGTGCCACCCTTGCGCCGGATCTCCTGGACGGCGCGCAGGGTGTCGAGCGTCTCACCGGACTGGCTCACCGCGACATAGACCGTGTCGGCCTCAATGATGGGATTGCGGTAGCGGAACTCCGAGGCCGGCTCGGCGTCTGCGGGTATCCGTGCGATGCGCTCGATCAACTGCGCCCCTGCTATCCCGGCGTAGTACGCCGAGCCGCACCCGAGAATCTGGACACGGCGCGTCCGCAGTATCTCCTGCGCGGTGAGATCGATGCCGCCGAGGTGCGCCGTGGCGAATCGTGCCTCGAGACGACCCGACAGGGTGCGCTGCACGGACTCGGGCTGCTCGAAGATCTCCTTGCGCAGATAGTGCTCGTGCTCACCCTTCTCATAGGTGGCGGCGCTCCAATCGATCGTCTCGACGCCCTTGGTCCGCTCCGTCCCCTCGATGCTGATCGTGCGGAACTGGTCCCGTTCGAGGATGGCGATCTCGCCGTCGTCGAGGTAGGAAATCTGCTGGGTGTAGCGGATGAGGGCGCTCACGTCGGAGGCCACGAAGTGCTCGTCTTCGCCGATACCGATCACGACCGGGCTCCCGTTGCGGGCGGCCACAATCTGCGTCGGGTTCAAAAGATCGATCACCGCAATGCCGTACGTCCCCTCGATCGCCCCGAGAGCCTCCCGTACCGCCTCGGCCAGCGTCGGGGCATTGGAGAGGGCGATGAGGTGGGCCAGCACCTCGCTGTCGGTGTCGGAACTGAACAGATGCCCCTGCGCGAGGAGAGAGTCCTTTATCGCCTGCGCGTTGTCGATGATCCCGTTGTGCACGAGCGCGATGCGCCCGGTCGGGTCGGTGTGCGGATGGGCGTTCGGGACGTTGGGGACGCCGTGTGTCGCCCATCGGGTGTGGCCGATCCCGATCCCCCCGGAGAAGTCCGCCGGCGTGGTCGAGCGCAATTCGGCGATCTTCCCCTTCACCCGATGGATCTTGAGGATCCCCTCGTCGATGACGGCCATGCCGGCCGAGTCGTAGCCCCGGTATTCGAGGCGAGCCAGGCCGTCCAGCACCATGGGCACGGAGTCCCGGTAGCCGACACATCCGACAATCCCGCACATACCTAGTACCGCCCTGTCTTCCGTTTGGACACGTCGTAGACCGCTTGCAGTGATGCGACCAGATCCTCGGTGGATGCGTGCACGGCCGAACGGGACACCCGTCCGCCTCCCGTGCGGGCCGGCGGAGGGAGTGCCGGGCCGATCACCACCTGAATCGTAAGTGGTTTGGGGATGACGCTCCCCTTGGGCATCGACAGGTCCGAACCGCCGATGCCGATGGGAACGATCGGCGCGCCGGTGCGGGCGGAGAGGAAGGCCGCGCCCTCCATGAGGTTCTCGATCGCGGCGCCCTCGCGACGGGTACCCTCGGGGAAGAGCACGAGACACTGGCCGCGGTTGAGGACCGCCTCTGCCCGCTGCAGTGCTTCGCGATCCGCCGACTCACGATGCACGGGGAAAGCGCCCACGTACAGGAGCAGGCGTCCCAGCCACTTGTTCTTCCACAGGGAGTCCTTTGCCATGAAGAAGAGCTTGCGCTTGGTGCAGAACGCGGTGAATCCGAAATCGGCGAACGACCGGTGGACGGGCGCCAGGATCACGGGGCCGGTGGCGGGCACGTTCTCTTTGCCCACCACCCGGGGCCGGAACCATACGCCCAGCAACACCGTGAAGATGGCGCGCAAGACGCGATAGCCGACCTTGCGCGTGGGTTCGATGGCGAACTCCTGATGCCTCCCCGGCGCCGGCGCCGGCCCGGCGTGTGCATGTGCATCCGGCTTGGGTTCCGGCGTGGTCAGAGCCATGACAGCACCTCCTCGACTACATCCTGCACGCTGCGCCCCGTCGTATCGAGACGGTGGGCGTCGTCGGCCTCGGCCAGGGGTGACGCGGCCCTGGTCGAATCGATGCGGTCGCGGCGGGCCACGCCGGCGGGCGATTCATCGCGGCGGCGCCGAGCCCGTTCTTCGGGCGACGCCGTCAGGTAGACCTTGACCTGGGCGTGGGGGAACACGACACTGCCGATGTCCCGCCCTTCGACCACTCCTCCGCCGTGGGCCTTCGCCCAGGCTCGCTGGCGCAGCACCAATGCCGACCGCACGTCCGCATTCGCCGCCACGTCGGAGACCGCCCTCCCCACCTCTGGAGAGCGGATGACGCCGGTCACATCATGTCCGTCGATGACGACCCGAGCGCCCACTTCGATTTCGGCACCTGCCGCCAGCGCAGCCACGGCGTCGTGATCGTCCGGGGGAATGTCCAGGGCCAGCGCACGGGCGGCGACAGAGCGGTACATGGCGCCGGTGTCGAGCCGGTCCAGGCCGAGATGTGCCGCCACCGCCTTCGAAACGGTCGACTTGCCCGCCCCGGCCGGCCCGTCGATGGCGATGACGAGAGCCCGGGGCGCCAGCGGGTCGTCCCCGGTGAGGTGCGCCAGGTCATCGGCAAATCGGGGGTAGCTGGTCTCGACGGCACCGAAGCCGGTGATGAGGCTGCGCTCGCCGGGGACCGCGGCGAGCGCAGCCACGGCGGCAGCCATCGCCATGCGGTGATCACCCTGGCTGTCGAAGCGGGCGCCGTGGAGTGCGGCGGCGCCGGTGATCGACAGCG
>Ga0302314_10022367_pt1 | contig 10368 bp, 6 predicted proteins | sample III_Palsa_N2_3_FD_200533 | JGI IMG/M metagenome (GOLD analysis project Ga0302314, IMG submission 200533) | Peat permafrost microbial communities from Stordalen Mire near Abisko, Sweden - III_Palsa_N2_3 | ecosystem: Environmental > Terrestrial > Soil > Palsa > Peat permafrost | place: Sweden... | reverse complement strand
GGCCGGGGCGGCGGCGTCGGCGGGCTGCGCCCTGCGGTCGCCGGGGCGCTGCGCCTGTGCCCGCTCGCGTTCGCGCTGCCGGCGCGCCAGCTGCGAGATCCGCCGGACGACGAACTGCTCGTCGCCGGTGAGGGTGCCGAGCATGCCGGCGAGTTGGATGGCGTAGTTGTGCTGGATCGACGGGTCCTTGATCGCGGCGACGATCGGCGCGGCCTGCTCCAGCGCGGCCGAACGACCCTCGGCGGTCTCCAGGTTGTGCTGGGCGACGGCCGACCTGATCGCGAAGAGGAACAGCGGGACCGGCTGCTCGATCAGGTTGCGGACGGCCTCGTCGCCCTGGGCCAGCCGCAGCTCGCAGGGGTCCATGCCGCCGGGGCTGACCGCGATCGAGGTCTTGGCGGCGAACTTCTGGTCGTCGGCGAAGGCCCGCAGCGCGGCCTTCTGCCCGGCGGCGTCGCCGTCGAAGGTGAAGACCACCTCGCCCCGGTAGGTCGAGGTGTCCATCAGCAGCCGACGGAGGATCTTGATGTGGTCCTCGGCGAAGGCGGTGCCGCAGGTCGCCACGGCGGTGGTGATCCCCGCCAGGTGGCAGGCCATGACATCGGTGTAGCCCTCGACCACGACCGCCCGGCCGGTCTTGGCGATGTCCTTCTTGGCCAGGTCGATGCCGTAGAGGACGTGCGACTTCTTGTAGAGCGGGGTCTCCGGGGTGTTCAGGTACTTGGGGCCCTTGTCGTCCTCGCGCAGCTTCCGCGCGCCGAAGCCGACCACCTCGCCGGTGATCTCGCGGATCGGCCAGATCAGCCGGCCCCGGAACCGGTCCATCGGACCCCGGTTGCCCTCCGAGCAGATGCCGGAGACCAGCAGCTCGCGCTCGGTGAAGCCGCGTCCGCGCAGGAACCGGGTCAGGTTCTCGAATCCGCCGGGGGCGTAGCCCACGCCGAAGTGCGCGGCGGCCTCGGCCTCGAAGCCGCGCTCCTTGAGGAAGCGGCGGCCCACCTCGGCCTCGGGGCTGCCCAGCTGCTCGGTGAACCAGGTCGCGGCGATCCGGTTGAGCTCCAGCAGCCGGGTCCGCTCGCCCTGCTGACGCCCGGGCAGGTAGCTGCCGCCCTCGTAGCGGAGGGTGATCCCGACCTGCGCCGCCAGCCGCTCCACGGCCTCCACGAAGGACAGGTGCTCGATCTTCATCACGAAGCCGAGGGTGTCCCCGCCCTCCTGGCAGCCGAAGCAGCTGAAGACGCCCTTGCTGGGGCTGACGTAGAAGGACGCGGACTTCTCGTCGTGGAACGGGCACAGGCCCTTCAGCTGGCCGCCGCCGCCATTGGTGAGCTGGACGTACTCCCCCACGACAGCGTCGATCCGCGCTGCGGTCCTGACCGCCTCGATGTCCTCGTCCCTGATCCGCCCTGCCACGTCGTGCAGTGTATGCCGGTGACGGGGCGGGCGGGGCCGGAGGCGGTCAGAGCTCGGCGAGGGGGATGCCGGGGTCGGCGAGGCGGTCGGGGTCGACCGGGCGGGCGGAGCGGACGAGCTGCTGGATGCTGTTGGCGACGTCCCAGGTGTTGACGTTCATCCCGGCCAGCACCCGGTTGTCCGGCCCCTGCCAGAAGGCGATGAACTCGCGCTTCCCGGCGTCCCCGCGCACCACCACGTGGTCGTAGGAGCCGGGGGCCGCGTGGCCGGAGTACTCCATTCCCAGGTCGTACTGGTCGGAGAAGAAGTACGGCACCCGGTCGTAGACGACCTCCTGGCCGAGCATGGCGCGGGCGGCGGCCGGGCCGCCGTTGAGGGCGTTGGCCCAGTGCTCGGTGCGCAGTCGGCGCCCGAACAGCGGGTGCAGCGCGGAGGCGACGTCCCCGGCGGCGAGGACCAGCGGGTCGGAGCTGCGCAGCGAGGCGTCCACGGCGATGCCGCCGCCGTCCTCCGGATCGGCGATCTCCAGACCGGCCGCCGCCGCCAGCGCGGTCTGCGGGGCCGCGCCGACGGCGACCAGCACGGCGTGGGCGGGGTGCTCGTCGCCGTCGTCGGTGTGGGCCGCGAGCACCATGCCGTCCTCGCCCTCGATCGCGGTGACGCTCGCGCCGAAGTGGAACTGCACCCCCCGGTCCTCGTGCAGGTGCGCGAAGAAGCCGCCGAGCTCCGGGCCGAGCGCGTCGTGCAGCGGGGTGGACCGGCGTTCGACCACGGTCACCTCGGCGCCGTAGGTGCGGGCCGCCGCCGCGACTTCGAGGCCGATCCAGCCGGCGCCGACCACCAGCAGCCGGCCGTTCTCCCGGCCGAGGGTCTGCAGGGTCGCCCGGAGCCGTTCGGAGTCGGGGAGCCGGCGCAGGTAGTGCACGCCGCCGAGGTCGATGCCGGGCACCTCCAGCGGGCGCGGCGCGGAGCCGGTGGCCAGCAGCAGCCGGTCGTAGGGCAGCACGCTGCCGTCGGCCAGGGCGACCGTCCGCCCCGCCCGGTCCAGCGCGGTGGCCGGGGAGTCGAGCCGCAGCTCGATCTCGTGGGCGGCGTACCACGAGGAGTCGTGGACGAAGAGGTCCGCCCGCGGGGTGCTCCCGGCGAGGTAGTTCTTGGACAGACCGGGCCGCTCGTACGGGTGCTCCCGTTCCTCGCCGACCAGGATCACCCGGCCGGTGAACCCCTCGGTGCGGAGGGTCTCGGCGGCCTTCGCCCCGGCCAGCCCGGCCCCGACGATGACATGGGTCTCGTGTGCGTCCACCACGTGCGCTCTCCTGACCGCTCTACGGCTGTGCGTCCAGCGTCCTGCAAGGGAGGGTAGCCGTGAAGACCGCCGGTCCCGGGGACCTCGCCACGACCCGGCCAGCGCCCGGCGTCGGTCAGCTTGCGGTGCCGGTCAGCACGCGGTGCCGGGCGGCGGCCGAGGCGTCGGTCAGGGTCGCGATCTGGTCGACGACCGCGCGCAGCCGGCCCGCGTCGTCCGCGGCCTCCTCGTAGAGCGCCCGGAAGACCGGGTCGAGCCCCTCCGGCGCGCTGCGGACCAGCGCCTCGGCCAGTTCCGCGATGACGCTGCGCTGCCAGCCCCGGAGCCGCTCCTGGTCGTCGCGCTGCATCACATAGCGGTCGGCGACGGCCTTGAGCACGGCGCACTCCAGCCTGACGCCGCGCGGCACCACCAGACCGGCCCGGTAGCGGCTGAGCGGTCCGGGGCCGTGCTCGGCCCGGGTGGCCTGCTCGGCGGCGGTGCAGAAGCGGCCGATCAGCTGGCTGGTGGCGTCCTTGATCGCGGCCCGGGCCCGGGCCGTGCCGTCGTAGCCGCGCGGCCACCACTCCTCGGCCTGCAGCCGGTCCAGGGCCTCCGCGAACTCGTCGGGCTCGGCGGTGGGCGCGTAGCGGGCGGCGACCCGGAACAGCTCGGCCCGCTCCTCCGGCGAGTGCAGCGCGGCCGGGACGACATGGCCGGCCTGGAGCCCGTCCTCGACGTCGTGGACGGAGTAGGCGACGTCGTCGGACCAGTCCATGACCTGGGCCTCGAAGCAGCGGTGGTGGTCGGGCGAGCCCTGCCGGAGCCAGCGGAAGACCGCCAGGTCGTCCTCGTACACGCCGAACTTGTGCGGGAGTTCGGGGTGGCTGCCGCGGGTCCAGGGGTACTTGGTGGCGGCGTCGAGGGCGGCCCGGGTGAGGTTGAGCCCGACGCTCCGCCCCGACGCGCGGTCGGCGAAGCGCTTCGGTTCGAGCCTGGTGAGAATGCGCAGGCTCTGGGCGTTCCCCTCGAAGCCGCCGCAGGCCGCCGCGGCGAGGTCCAGGGCCTCCTCACCGGTGTGGCCGAAGGGCGGGTGGCCGATGTCGTGGGACAGGCAGGCGGTCTCGACCAGGTCCGGGTCGCAGCCGAGCGCGGCGCCGAGCTCCCGGCCGACCTGGGCGCACTCCAGCGAGTGGGTCAGCCTGGTCCTGGGGAAGTCGGCGGCCAGCGGGGCGACCACCTGGGTGGTCCCGGCGAGTCGGCGCAGCGCCGCCGAGTGGAGCACCCGGGCGCGGTCGCGCTGGAAGGCGGTCCGGCCCGGCCGCTTGTCCGGCTCCTCCACCCAGCGAGCCTGTGCCGCGGCGCTGTACTGCGTGCTGACCAGTGAAGTGTCGTCCATGCCGAGCAGCCTAGGCGGGGGGTGCGACGATCGGGGGGCGGGCCTACGGCGTGGCGGTGGCCTGCTGGTAGAGGCTCTGCACCGCCGGGCCCAGCACCGACGCGTAGGAGATCGCGGCGGTGTACCCGCCCTCCTGGTAACCCCCTATGACCCCGACCAGTCTGCCCCGGCCGGTGGCCGGGTCGACGCCGACCAGCAGCGGTCCGCCGCTGCTGCCGTTGGTGAAGCCGGCGCAGTCGAACTCCGACTGGGTGGGCTGGTAGACCGTCAGGGTGTTGAGGCAGGCGATCGGCTTGTCGTCGCTGGAGGGGTAGCCGATCCCGCTGACCACGGCGGGCAGCCTGGCCGCGAAGGAGATGTGCTCGGAGCCGACCACATCGGCCAGCCTGGCCGCCGGGTGCCCGACCTCGCGCAGGACCGCGAAGGCGATGTCGTAGTCGGGGTTGCTGTTGGTCGCCCAGTGCGGGTCGACCAGCACCTTCACCGGCGTCCAGGTGCCGAAGGGCTCCTGGCCGTCGTGGTAGCCGGGGACGAAGACGAAGGGGGCGATCGTGGTGCTGCCGTTGGCCGGGTCCTCCAGGCAGTGCGCGGCGGTGGCGATCAGGTTGCCGCCCGGGCTGTCGATGACGCTGCCGGTGCAGAAGTGCTGGCCGGGGACGCCGGCCTGACCGGCCGTGAACAACGCGCCCACCATCGGCATCCCGACGAAGGAGGTGCTGACCGGGGCCGGGGTGGCCGACTTTCCGCCGAGGATCGCCGGCACCTGGGCCGAGGCGGGTTCCGGCACCGAGAGCGGCGCGCCGGCCAGCCGCTGCTGGCCGCTGCTGCCGCTGCCGGCGGCCCGGTCGAGAACCAGGACGAAGCAGATCCCGAAGACCAGGATGCCGAGCGTCCGGGCGAGGACACGCACCTGCGACTGCGTCACGGCCATGCGTCCCACCCCGTTCCATCGTTCGGCGAGGGAGGCCCTCCACCACTGACACCGTCGGATGATATGCGCGAGTAGCTGGTACGTACACTGCTCCGCGCCGTTCCGGCGCCGAGTACCGAGCGATTCCTCGTCCCCCTGGAGGGATTCGGCAAGAGCGGCCATTTCCCGGATTATGCCGCAAAAGATCCGAGAAATCCGGGTATGGCCAACGAGTCCGGCAGTGCGCAGGTCACGCGTCCCACACCTTCACGCGGTCGGCTCACACCGAGCGCCCCCGTCGGACCCCCGGGTAAGGGGCGACCGGGGCCGGGCCGGAAAAATGACCACGCAGCTCAGCTAAGGTGCTTAGTGGACATATCCACGCGGTAGGGAGGGTCGCCCGGGCAGAGCGGCCGTCCTGGCGACCGCCGCGACTGCGGAGAGCAGGAGACCGAAACCTGTGAGCCTGACCGGGAGCGCGTTCTTCTACGTCCTCATCCTCGCCACCGTGCTGGCCGCGATCGGCACCCTGGCCCTGTGGGGGCGGGTCCGCGGGCCACGCCCGGTGCGCTGGCTCGGTCGGCTGGCGATGATCGTGATCTGCCAGCTCACCGCCATCGCCGTCGTCGCCACCTGGATCAACAACAGTTACGGACTGTACTCGTCCTGGAACGACCTGCTCGGCGACGACAACGGCACGGCGACCGCCGCCATGCCCGGTCCGCCGGCCAACCGCGCCATGTTCACCCGCTCCAGCAACGGGATCCTGGAGACCTACTTCCGCGGCAAGTACTCCAAGCTCTCCGGCGAGGTGCTGGTGTGGACACCGCCGCAGTACGACCAGGCCCAGTACAAGGACTACAAGTTCCCGGTGATGATGCTGCTGCACGGCGTCCCCGGCTCGCCCAGCTCCTGGATCGAGGGCGGCGGGATGCCGAACGCCCTCGCCGCGATGATGGCGGACGGCACCGTCAAGCCGGCCATCGTGGTGATCCCGGTGATCAACCCCGGCGGCATCGACACCGACTGCAGCGACACGCCGCTCCGGAAGAACGCCACCTGGCTGACCAGGGACGTACCCGAACTGATCGACAACCAGTTCCGGGCGCTGAGCGAGCCCAAGGCCTGGGGCCTGCTCGGACTGTCCACCGGCGGACTGTGTGCGATCAAGCTGCCGATGCAGTACCCGAAGGTCTTCGGCTCCGGCGCGGCGATGGACGCCGACCCGTTCACCGGCGACACCTCGGTGCTGACCGACCCCGAACTGCGGCTGGTCAACAGCCCGATCTGGCTGGCCAAGCAGCGGCCGGACGTCTCGCTGTTCGCCGCGACCAGCGCCCAGGACCGGTTCAGCCCGCCGTCGAACATCACCGCGCTGCAGAAGGTGATCCAGTGGCCGACCACCCTGGCCGAGCCGCTGATCCTGCCGGACGGCGGCCACAACTGGAACACCTGGCAGCGGATGTACCCGACCGTCTTCCCCTGGCTCAGCGAGCACCTGGACGACGCCCGGCTGGTCCCCAGGACCGTGCCCACACCGGCGAAGACCCCCAAGTCGGACCACTGACGGCGGGCCGGCCGAGCTACTCGCCCTGGCCGTCGCCCTGCTCGGCCAGGAACTCCTCGAAGGCCCGGCCCAGCTCGTCGGCCGAGGGCAGGTCGGTCGGCTCGGCCAGCAGGTTCTCCCGGTCGGCCGCGCCGGCCACCGCGTCGTACTGCTGCTCCAGACCGGCCACGGCGCTGCGCAGCTCCCCGTCGCCCTCGGCGATCTGCTGGTCGATGTCGGTGCGCACCTCGGCCTGCCGGCTCCGGAGCGAGACGCCCGGCAGCACCAGCCCGGTGGAGCCCTGGATCGCCTCCAGCACCGCCACCGCGGCCTGCGGGTAGGGGGTCCGGGCCAGGTAGTGCGGGACGTGGGTGGCGAAGCCGATGACGTCGTGGCCGGCCTCGGCCAGCCGGAACTCCAGCAGCGCCGCGATGCTCGCCGGGACCTGCACCTTCTCGAACCAGCGCGGGTAGAGCCCGAGCAGGTCCTCGCGGTTGCCGTGCGGGGTCAGTCCGACCGGCCGGGTGTGCGGCACGCCCATCGGGATCCCGTGGAAGTTCACCGTCAGCCGCACCCCCAGCCGCTCCACCACCTGGAGCACGGCCGCGCCGAAGCGCTCCCACTCGACGTCCGGCTCCGATCCGCTGAGCAGCAGGAACGGCGCCCCGGTGGAGTCGTGCAGCAGGTGCAGGTCGATCGCCGGGGCCTCGTAGGAGGTCCACTTGTCCCGGTCGAAGACCATGGCCGGGCGCCGGGCCCGGTAGTCCACCAGCCGGTCCGCGTCGAAGCGCGCCAGCAGCTGCCGGTCGTCGTCCTCCAACAGGTGCTCGACGACCTGCGCGCCGGCCTCCCCGGCGTCCATGAAGCCCTCGAAGAAGTGCAGCAGCACGGGACCGGAAGCCGCTCCGGCCGCCTCGCCGCCACGCGTGCCGAAGGCTGCCTCCACGGCGGCCAGGGCCTGCGGCTCGAATGCGTACAGCGCCTGCGGATCAAGCACGGTCAACCCAATCTTTCGAGGTCATCGGTAGAGGTCCGGACCCTGCGGCGGGCGGACGACACTCACTGGGACCAGCATCCCGGACCACGCGTTCATTCCCGAACCCGGGAGCCCCGCGACGCTCCTTCAAGTCTCCCGCGCGGCGCGGGATGACTTAACCCCGTGAGGCCGGTATGGTCCTCTCGCTGCCCGCATTGCTGCCGTCGGCAGACGTGGCAGAGTTCTACCTTCGCTCGACCCCCGCATCGCACCTTGCCTTCACCTGGCCGCCCGCTGTCCTTCGCGCTCTCGTTCCTTCCTCGGCCATCTTTCGGACACACACTGTCCCCTCGCTCCCTGCGCCGCCACGGCTGACGCGCTCCGTCGCCGTACCCGGATCCCGGCAGGTTGCACCCCCCTGTCCCGACCGCTGAAGGATCAGGCCCGTGCCCGAATCCGTCTTCCTCCTCGGCCGTACCGTGCGGCTGGAGCCCCTCGCGGAGCGCCACATCGAGGCGCTTGCCGCAGCGTCCGCCGAGGATCGCAGCAGTTATGCCTTCACCCCCGTCCCCCACGGGGTGGAGGCCACCGCGCGCTACGTCGCGGACGCCCTGGCCGCCCAGCAGGCCGGTCACGCCCTGCCGTTCGCCACGCTCAGAGCCTCGGACGGGCTGGTCGTCGGCTCGACCAGGTTCCTCAACCTCGACTACTGGCAGGGCCCGGTGATCTGGCCGCCGGCCCCGCGCGGGCCGGTCGGCGATCCGCTGTCGGCGATCCCGGACGCCGCCGAGATCGGCGCGACCTGGCTGTCCTCCCGGGCCCAGGGCACCGGGATCAACACCGAGGCCAAGCTGCTGATGCTCCGCCACGCCTTCGAGACCTGGGGCGTGCGCCGGGTCTCGATGCGCGCGGACGCCCGCAACGCCCGTTCCCGGGCCGCGATCGAACGGCTGGGCGCTGTCCTGGAGGGCGTCCACCGGGCCCACACCCGGGGCCTGGACGGCCTGGTCCGGGGCACCGCCTTCTACTCGATCCTGGACGAGGAGTGGCCCGGGGCCCGGGCCCAGCTGGAGCGCCGGGTCGAGGCCCCGCGGGTGGTCGCCGCCGAGACCCGCCCGCTGATCTCGGCCTGACCCGCTCCGGGGCACGCAAGGCTCCAGGAGCACGAAAAACCGGGGCGGTGGACGGACGCCATTGTCCGTACCACCGCCCCGGCCTGGTACACGGCGGCTACTCTGCGCCGAGCTCCGCCGCGTCGGTCGCGGGCAGCGCCCCCTCCTGGTTCCTCATCCTTGGTCGGGGACGGGGCATGCGGAGGGGGGTTTCCCGCGCTGACACCGGGTGAGGGCCGCCCTTGAGGGAAGGGCCCCGGTGAGGGTGTGTCAGCGCGAGTCGCTGCCCGCCGTCTCGATGGCGGCACGCCCTGCTTCCAGGCGCGCCACCGGGATCCGGAAGGGCGAGCAGGACACGTAGTCCAGCCCGGCCTCGTGGAAGAAGTGGACCGAGTCGGGGTCGCCGCCGTGCTCGCCGCAGATGCCGAGCTTGAGGTCGGGGCGGGTGGCCCGGCCCTCCCGCACCGCGTGCTTGATCAGGGCGCCGACGCCGTCGCGGTCGATGGTCTCGAAGGGGGAGACTCCGAAGATCCCCTTCTCCAGGTAGGCGGTGAAGAAGCTGGCCTCGACGTCGTCGCGGGAGAAGCCCCAGACGGTCTGGGTGAGGTCGTTCGTCCCGAAGGAGAAGAACTCGGCGGCCTCGGCGATCTGGCCGGCGGTGACGGCGGCTCGCGGCAGCTCGATCATCGTGCCCAGCTTGATCGGCAGCGTCACCCCGGTCGCCGCGGCGACCTCGGCGAGCACCTGCTCGCACTCGTCCCGCACTATCTCCAGCTCCTGGACCGTGCCCACCAGCGGGATCATCACCTCGGGACGCGGGTCGCCGCCGCCCAGACGGCGCTCGGCGGCCGCCTCGGCGATGGCCCTGACCTGCATCCCGAACAGGCCGGGGATGACCAGGCCGAGCCGCACCCCGCGCAGCCCCAGCATCGGGTTCTGCTCGTGCAGCTTGTGCACCGCCTGCAGCAGCCGGAGGTCGTTCTCGTTGGGGTCCTTGCGGGCCTCGGCGAGGGCGACGCGTACCGAGAGCTCGGTGATGTCGGGCAGGAACTCGTGCAGCGGCGGGTCGAGCAGCCGGACCGTGACCGGGAGTCCGTCCATGGCCTGGAAGAGCTCGACGAAGTCGTTCTTCTGCAGCGGCAGCAGGACGGAGAGCGCGGCCTCGCGGTCCTTGTCGTTGTCCGCCAGGATCAGGTGCTCGACCTCCTTGCGGCGCTCCTCGCCGAGGAACATGTGCTCGGTCCGGCACAGGCCGATGCCCTGGGCGCCGAAGCGGCGGGCGCGGTTGGCGTCGTCGGCGTTGTCGGCGTTGGCGCGGACCCGCAGCTTGCGGCGGACGTCGGCGTGGGCCATCAGCCGGTGGACGGCCTGGACCAGCCCGCCCTCCTCGTCGGCGCCGGCGTGCAGGGTGCCCTCGAAGTACTCGACCACCGGGGAGGGCACGACCGGGACCTCGCCCAGGTAGACCTTGCCGGTGGAGCCGTCGATGGAGATCAGGTCGCCCTCCTCGACGACCTGCCCGTCGGCGGTGGTGAAGCGCCGCTTCTTGGTGTCGACCTCCAGCTCCTCGGCGCCGCAGACACAGGTCTTGCCCATGCCGCGGGCGACCACGGCCGCGTGCGAGGTCTTGCCGCCGCGCGAGGTGAGGATGCCCTCGGCGGCGATCATGCCGTCCAGGTCGTCCGGGTTGGTCTCGCGGCGGACCAGGATGACCTGCTCGCCGGAGC
>Ga0302314_10022366_pt1 | contig 10368 bp, 11 predicted proteins | sample III_Palsa_N2_3_FD_200533 | JGI IMG/M metagenome (GOLD analysis project Ga0302314, IMG submission 200533) | Peat permafrost microbial communities from Stordalen Mire near Abisko, Sweden - III_Palsa_N2_3 | ecosystem: Environmental > Terrestrial > Soil > Palsa > Peat permafrost | place: Sweden... | reverse complement strand
TCCGACGATTTTCGCTTTGAACGACGAAAGGTCGAGCGTTTTCTTGAACTGCTCGGATGTGTCATCCCGGCTCGCCGCGACATCGGCCTGGGCCATGAGCGAACTCAGGAGATCGTGCTCGAGCTGCATGTAGCCGTTGTCGAATTCGACCTCGCCGTGGCCGGGCACGATGACGGATGCACGCATGGCCATGAGCGTCTCGAGACTCCTGATCCATGTCTCCGTGATGTCGTCGCCGCCATAGGGCACTGGACCAATCACCAGATCGCCGGTGATCAGGATGTTGCGCTGTGGAAGATAGACGACCGTGTCGCCCATCGTGTGACCTTCGAAGTGAATGAGCTTGATGACCGTCCCGCCCAGCGCAATGGTCAGGCTGTCCGAATAGGTCATGTCGGCGCCGACGAGACGGGTGCGCTCGGCGGCCGCCAAATGCGGCGTGCACTCGGCATAATCGAGTTTTGCGTGGATGGCGTCATAGCCTTCAAGCGGCTTGCCCGTAGCCAGATCGATCCCGGTCTCCGCCTGCTTGCGCAAGCTGGCTAGAACGGCCTTGCCGCCGGGGCCCTGGTAGTGCGCGAGCACATAGGGATTGCGGCGCGCAGCCTCCGCCTTGGTGTAATCCTGCGCAATGATGTGCAGGCCGGGAAAGGCGTCCTTGTAAACGTGGTTTCCGAAGACGTGATCGGCATGGAAGTGAGTGTTGATCAGATAGACGACCGGTTTGTTCGTGAGTTTGCGGATTTCGGCCAGGTGCTGCTCTGAGAGATAGGTCGAGGGCGCGTCGACGACGACGACCCCCTCGTCTGTTATGATGACGGTGGTATTTCCGTCTTCGCATGAACGCGTCGTGTTGTTCGAGACAAAGACATCGATGTTCGGGGCGATTTCCTCGAGGCGAAAATCGGGGGCGAGCTGCTGCGACATGAGCAGATGCTGCTCGGTCGCCGCGACTGAGCCGGCCGCCGAAAGCACAAGACCAATGGCAAGAGACACAACAGCGAATCTGTTCATGGATTCCTCCAGCCGCATGAAGCTTCCGATGAACCAATCGGGATTAACTCCGCTCAGGCTACGCGGGCCCTGGACTTCGGTCTTGAACGATCGTGCCAGGCTGCCTTGTCGCCAGCCAGCATGACGGCCGAGGCGACCAGGCTCCAAACCACCTGCGCACCGATGATCAGGGCGAGGTTGTCCGGCCGCAGGTTGATCGAGGCGGTCAGGAGCACCCAGGCCGGAGCGACGCCGCAGGCCAGGCCGGCGAGGCCGGCGAGGCGGTTCAACCAGCCGGGGCGCGGAAGCAGGGCCACGCCCCAGGCTGCGGCGGCCGTCGACATCAGGATCAACGCGACCTTGGTGAAGTCCTGGACCATCGCCCCGATCAACCGCAGGGCGCCAACGTCCGCCGCCCCGCAGCCGCCGGGAAGCTTCAGGCAGGCGGCCGCGAAGTCAGGCGTGACAAAGCCGTCCAGGGTCGTGGGCACGGCCATCAGCACCGCGCCCGCGGCGAACGCCATGAAACCCGCGGCCACAGCGGGCTTACGAAAACCGAGGCGGGCTGAGAATAGGTAGAAGCCCAAGGCCTGCAGGCCGATGATCGCCATCAGCATCCCGTGGACGAAGCGGTCCACGCCGGCCACGCGCTGGATGGCTGCCGACAGGGCCTGCACGCTCAGGCGCCCTTCGACCGTCGGGTGATGCAGGACCAGGCCGAGCATCAATACACCCGTCATCGCCAGCAGCACGCCACCGAAATACCGGGCGCCACGGCTGGCGCCGGCCTGGTCGTCGAGTGGGGTTAGGGCTGTCATTTGGCAGGGCTCCGTGCTTGCATTCGTTCCGGTACACGGGCGAGGCGCGAGGAGGGGCGGAATTGGTGGTGATGACGTCCGGAAGCGGACAAGTTCGCGCCGGTGTCTGATCCGGCGCCCCCGGAGACCGAGGGCCAGGCGGCGGGCCGGCGCGTACAGCGCACCCGTGAGGCGATCCGGGCTGCGTTCAATGGCCTGCTTCTGACCCGCGGCTATGACGGCTTCTCGACCGCCGACATCGCCGAGGCGGCCAACGTCGGGCGCTCGACGTTTTATGAACACTACCAGGGCAAGGCGGACGTGCTGGCGACCAGCCTGATCCCGGTGCTGACGCCCTTGGCGGAGGCCTGTTCCTCCCCGGCGCCTCATCCTCGTGTCGAGGTGGTGGTGAGCCATTTCTGGGACAACCGGCGGATGGCAAAGGCGATGATGACCGGCCGCGCCCAGGCGGTGATGGCCAAGCAGCTCGCGCGCCTGATTGAGGACCGGCTGACCGGTGGCGACGAGCCGGCCGCGATTCCGGCCTCTTTGCTCGCCGTCCAGATCGCCCAGGGTCAGCTGGCATTGATCGGCGAATGGCTGTCGGGGCGACATGGCTGTTCGGCGGCGCAGATCGCCGCGACGCTGCAGACGACCGCCTATGCGGTCGTTACGGCGAACCGCGTTAAGCGGGACGCAGCGAAGTGATCGCCAGCCTGTCGCCCTGGCCGATGTCGAAGTTCACGCCATCCTGCGCGCCCCAGGCCACCGCCACGGTCGCGGCGCCCCGCCGCAGGCATAGCCAACCTTCCCGCAAGCGGACGCCCTGAATGTCAGCGAAGGGGGGACAGCGGAAGTTGGACTGCGGTCGTTCGTCGCGTGGTCGAGGCGACAGACTTCTACCGTTTATGGCGCTTTGCCCGTCGCGGCGCGTAGCGCCTGATCCATTCGATGTGCTTGCTGGGGAGGCCAACCAACCGGCGTGCAGCATTTTGGGCGACCTGTTGAAGGATGACGGCCAGCCAAACCGCGCCGACACCACATGCGACGATAAGGGCCATTCCCGTGATCGCCGATACCCAGCCCCCGACATGGGGCGCGGATTGGGCGAGCATCCTGCCTGCAACCGCACCCAAGATTGCTGCCGACCCGACCGCCATGACCGATCCCAAAGCCACTAGCAGACCAAGGTGCAGGCTGATTTTTCGAGGCTTTAGTTCAGCCCACGCCGAATAAGCTCCAACGCCAGCGAGCCCGCTTGCCATGGCTGCGATCAGAAGGAAAATGGAGGCGGTTGAAGGAACCATTGGGTCAACCTACAGTCGGCGCACGCGGAACACCAACGGCGGCCATCTTCAATCTCTGCTATGGGTGGTTAGTTGAACTTGCCACGACCAAGCTCGGATCAGGCTATGGCACGTACACGAAGTGCACTTTGAACAGAAAGCCACCCTCTTGTTCGAAAACACGAATGTGCAGAACAAGATCACTCCGGCCCTCCTCGACCGTGAATAAATCCACTAGTACTTCCCAGTAGGTGAGTTGCCATTGGCAAACAGACGTGTCCCAACTTACGTCTGATAGCGAGGCTAGAGTGCATCCATATTCTTCGATATTTCTAGCGATCCCAGCCGCTGTAGCGTCATCCAGCGGATCGACGTCCGCGATGCCCTCTAGCCGATAGTTCTGGTCTTTTAAGCCGTCCGCAATCTCGCGAAGCTTGGGCCGCCACTGAGACGGAATGCGGTGTTCGCGTTCCTCATCTTTCAGGATGGGTACCGGTTCACTCACAGTCTCCGGCTCCCGATTTTGCGACCACCACGACCGATTCTCAACTACCGCTTTGGGTCGAATTGCGACCATGGGGATTACGGTGACACTGTATGAAATAGATCATCCTGACCACCGCCCGGTACAGCTCTTGGCTTCGGCCCGCGCTTGGCGGCGGCGAGATCGCGCGCCAGCTGCGTCTCCAGCGCTTTGATCCAATCCTGGGCCCCCACCGGCCGGCCTGTCGACCGCGACCGGCGGATGGCCATGACAGCGGCCTCGTCCGGCTCCTCGCCCAGGAAGATTGAGAAATCGCCCACTCTTTCGAGTAACGGGGCGACGACCGCAACGCCGTCGTCCTTGCCGGCCAGATGGGCCCGTGCGCTCGACCACCCCCATTCCTCGGCCCGGCCGACCAGGCCGGCGCGCACCGGGTTCATCGGCACATAGCGGGCGGCCGCCAGCAGATGCCGCTCGTCCATCGCGGTCGAGCTGAAGCGCCCCTGCCAGAGGTGTCCGGTCACCTTGAGCCGCGCGTGGATGCGAGCGGTGTAGCGTCGGTGCGCCTCGGCGAAGGTGGCCCGCAGCCCATCCTCATCCGAAGGGACCATGATGAAATGGACGTGATTGGGCATCAGGCAATAGGCCCAGATCACCGTGCCTGACCGCGCCGCCGCCTCGGCGATCAGGTCGAGGTAGGCGCGGTAATCGTCATCTCCGAAGAACACCGTCTCGCGCCGGTTTCCACGCTGAGTGATGTGGTGGGGTGCGTCCGGGATGACGACGCGAGCCAAGCGAGCCACGAGCGGTCTCCAGTTCAACCGATGAGGTCGCTATCTTAGCATGATTTCATACAGTGTCACCGTAATCAGACTGCCACGGCGGCAATGAGTTCGCCTGGGAAGATATCTATGTCGCCGGCGCGACGCTTAATGGTTCCAGCGGCCAACGAGTACCGATTGATGTCATCAAAGCGGCGATCCGCAAGGATGGGGGCCGTCTCTTCGGATTTTCATACCTCAGCGATCCGGATGTTCGGAGTCACCGCGAGTTCTGTCTCCAGGCCAGTGGCGGAACTATGTACGGCTTCGGGTTCCGCAGTAATTCCATAAAAATCTCTTCTGCCGGTGGGTTGGGCCGGCCCGTCAGCGGTAACTGAACGAAGCACTCCGGGGGCGAGATTGAACTCTGCCCAACCGCCATGTCCGCACAGGGTCGATTGTCCCCGTTGCCCTGCGGCCAGAAACCGGACCTTCGAGCCGTAGGATCGCCAACGGACCGCCCGGGACTCAAGCGCCGGGGTTTGCTCGGCCCATCCGCCTAGTTGCTCGGCTTGCTCACATAGAAGGTGGCGTTGTTGCCGACGGCGGTGGCGGTTCCGGTCACCGAGCGGTTGGAGGCGGCGATGTCGATGGTGGACGCAGCGCTGACGCCGCCGCTGTTGAGCTGGTTGTTGGTCGCCGAAATCACCCCGCCGCAGCTGGAGCAGGCGAAACCGGTCGCGGCGTTGCCCATGGCGGCGGCTGAGCTGACCGCGTCATAGCCGTTGTTGCCGGTGAAGCTGGCGATCACCTCGACCCCGCCGCCGGAGTTGGTCTGGGTGTTGTCCAGGCTCATGGAGGGGCCGACATTGGCCGCCAGCACCGAGTTTCCGACCCCATAGGCGCTGGCCTGGGCGGCGCCGAATTGATAGCTCGACAGCACGGCCTGGGCGCGGGTGTAGCTGGTGTTGGTCTGGCTATCGACCACGTTCAGGGCGCCGCCGCCGCCCGACAGGGTGATGTTGTTGTCGCTGGCCGTCGCCGAGGCCTGGGCGGTCTGGGCGTTGCCGAGATAGGCGAACTCGCCCGCCTGGGTGCGGGCCCCGGTCATGGTCTGGGTGGCGTTGATGGTCTGGTTGGCGCCGCCGGAGCCCGAGCCGGTCAGGTTGTTGGACACCGCCGCGGCGCTGAACGCCGCCGTGCCCGGCGTGTAGGTCAAGGTGCCGCCGTCCTCGGCGTCGGTGACCGCGGCGCTGGACTGGCTGGTGATCGCCGTCACCCGCGAGGCGTCGGTGGTCAGCCCGACCGAGTTGGCGATCGCCTGGGTGCTCGTCGACAGAGATCCGGTCTGGGCGCCCGAGGCGCTGATCGAATTGGTCGCCAGCACGTTCACCGCGCCCACGCTCTGGGTCAGCGTGCCCGTCACCGGTCCGCCGCCGGTCACCGTCTCGATATCGGCGGTATTGCCGGTCGAGGCGGTGTTCAGGATGGTCGAGGCGCCGGCGTTGGTGACGACGTTGAGCGTGGTGCTCGAGGTCACGTCGGCGCTCAGCGTCTGGCCGGAGGTCACCGCCAGCGAGCCGCTGGTGACCGCGCCCATCAGGCTGTTGCCGGTGGAGTCGGTCACCCCCGCGGTCGAGCCGGAAACATCGACCACGTCCAGCGTCTGGCTGGTGGTGACCGGCGCCGTCTGGCTTTGGGTGTTGTTGATGACGCTCTGGCTAGTAGCGACCCCGGTCAGCATCAGTGGCATAGCCAGGATGCTCCCAGCGAGAAGTCTCCGCGCGCGTATGTCCATTGTTGCGGTCCAGGTTGTTATAGGCCGGCGTGAATGCGCCCGTAATGCCAAGGGTTCCGCCGCCCAGCGGATCGCCATGATCCAGGCAGATGTCCGGACCGGGGGCGCCATAGAGGTTGGCCATCATCTCCAGCACGGCGCGTTCGATCACCGCGCGCACGCCCAGCTGGATCGGCTCCAGGCCGCCCTCGCCGGCGGAGACGTTGAAGACATTGCCGCCCAGGACGTCGAACAGGCCAACGCCGACCTGCCGGCCGACGATCTGCTTCTGATAGGATTCGACGTCGACCACCTGCAGCGTGCGGGTGTCGACCAGGCGAAGATCGAGGCCCACGTTCATCACATAGAGCTGGCCGGAGGCCTGGGCAGACTTGGTGCTGGAGGTGTTGCCGCCCGACGCGTCCAGGCCGGAGGAGCGGATGTTGAAGTTCAGCTCGGTGATGCCGCCCACCAGGAAGAAGTCGGAGCCCGCCACCTGGCCGGCCATGATCTTGCGATAGTCGGTGGGGGCGTTCGGTCCGGCCGGCGCGCCGTCGGTGATCAGCTTGTTGTTGGCGTACTTCAGCTCAAGTTCTGAGACGCTGGTGTCATAGCGCTCCACCAGGTTGGCGCCCGCCTTGGCCAGGGCCGAGATCGCCATCAGCGAGGCGCCCTGGGTCAGCTTTCGGCCCGATCCGTCGGCCTCTTCCTTGCCGGTGTAGTCCGAGATCCGGCCCACGGCGATGCGCGGCGAAATCCGGCGGTTGGCCCGGGCGTATTCCCCCATGCAGACCAGCGCCCGGGAATAGGGGGTGGGATTGGCGATCACCGGCGCATTGCCGATCGGGGTCGCATAGCGGCCGCCGGGTCCGGCGATCGGCGTCACGCACCCGCCCAGCGCCACGGCGCAGGCCGTCACCAGGGCGATGGCCTTGGCGCGGGGGTGTCTAAATCGACCGGCAAGCGCAGCGGTCATATTCTAGGGCTTTCCGTTAATGACTGTGGTCGCCGTGACCGTGCCGTTGTTGATCTGCGTCGAGTTAACAATCACGGTGTTGTAATTGCCCTGGACGACCACGCTCAGATTGTTGCCCAGGGCCGAGGACGAGCCGCCGCCCGCGCCGGAAAAGTTGGCTTCCACCCCGGCGCTGGCGAAGACGCTGCCCGAGGCGGTGTTGCGGATAACGCCGTTCTCAACCAGCATATTGCCATTGGCGTCCGTGAGTTGGACGTTGACCGGCTGGTTTTCCTGGCCCGCGGTGCGGCCGTAGCCGGCGTTGTAGGACGAAGCGCTGGCGGCCATGGTCTGGGCGCCAGCGGTGGACGCCACGGCCAGCAAGCCAGCCGCCAGGCCCATCGCCTGGACTGCCGCAAGATAGGATTTTGGCGTCATCGATGCCCGCCTCTGTTAATCAATCAGGCCCAGCTTGAGCCGAACCAGGTTCGGATTCGTTTAAGGTTTACGGCCCAAGCCTCGCGAATTGGTTAAGCGGCGAGGGCCTGAGCGACTTTTTTGAAAGGAATTGAGGGCCAGCTGCATGACGGGCGTTGGAGAGGCTTGGTGACAGAGCAGCGCGTGCGGGCGATCAACGCCCCGTGGCCGGTCCTGACCCTGATCGCGGTGCTGATCGGCGCGTTCGCGGCGCAGACCTTTGTCGGCGTGGACAAGGTCGCCGACAGCCTTGGCTTCGCGCCCCGCGACCTGCTGGACGGGCGGGTCGACACCCTGGTCATTTCGATCTTTCTGCACGGGGGATGGGCGCATGTGTTGACCAACGCCGCCTTCGCGCTGGCCTTCGCGACGCCGGTCTCCTGGCGGATGGGCGAAGACGCCAAGGGCGCCGCCGCCTTCTTCGTCTTCTTCCTGGCCTGCGGCATCCTCGCCAATCTGGGCTATGCGCTGGTCTGTTTCGGCGGCGAGGTTCCGGCCGTGGGCGCATCGGGGGCGGTGGCCGGCATGATGGGCGCGGCCTCGCGCCTGATGGGGCGTCCGGGGGACCTGGCGCCGTTCCGCAGCCGAGTCGTCATCGGCATGGCGGCGTCATGGCTTGCGGTCAATTTGGTGTTTGGCCTGCTGCTGGTGGGCTGGGCGCCCGGCGCCGGCGGGGCGCCGATCGCCTGGCAGGTCCATCTGTCCGGATACGCGGCGGGCCTGTTTCTGATTTCGCCGGCGCTGGCGCTGATTGGCCGGCTCAAACTTGATCACGGTATAGAGAATTGATTTTCCAACCGATCAGCGTGACCCTGCTTTAATAAATAAGGCGAGGAGGAACGCCGATGCTTGTATCCCAGATTCTGAAGGGTAAGGGCGATCTGGTTTTTACAGCTTCACCGCAGGAAACTGTCGCCGCCGCGGCGGCTTTGCTTTTGGCGCGCAAGGTCGGCGCCATGGTTATCGTCGATGCGAGCGACAAGGTTGTCGGAATACTGTCCGAACGAGACATTGTCCGGGTCGTGGCTGAACGCGGCGCCGCGTCGCTTACTGAACCGATCTCAGGCTGCATGAGCCGCGAGGTGGTGTCCGCCAGCCCGAACGATTCTGTTGGCTCGCTGCTGGAACTGATGACCGACCGGCGCATCCGCCACCTGCCGGTGATGAGCGACGGCCGGCTCGCCGGCATCGTCTCCATCGGCGACCTGGTAAAGAGCAAGATCGCCGAAACCGAAGCCGAAGCCGAGGGGCTGAAGGCGTATATTTCGGCGGGGTAGGGCGCGCGCTTGAGGGCGTGCCGGCAAATCGCGGCGGCGTAGGCCCCCTCAGTCCCTACGGGACCCTCGGCGTATACGCCTCGACCCCCAATGGGGGAGCAATTAAAAGCTCAGGCGTTGAGGCTGCAATTCCTCCCCCGTTGGGGGAGGGGGACCACCCGCAGGGTGGCGGAGGGGGCCTCGCCGCTACGCTGCCGTTGGGATCGGCCCTGCGGACCATCCGGCATGATACCCCCCTAAACCGCCGACAATATCTCCGCGCTGCCCACTTCGCGGGCGGCGTCGGCGAGGCTGTAGCTTTCCAGGATCTCGGCGGTGGCGTCGCGGGCCTTCAGCAGCGCCCCGCGCAGGGTGCAGTCTTTCAGGCTGGGGCAGTCGGGGCATTTGCGGAAGGCGGTGCGGCTGACGCAAGGCGCCAGCGCCAGCGGCCCGTCGATCACCCGGATCACCTCGGCGAAGCTGATCGCCGCCGCCGGCCGTCCCAATATATAGCCGCCGAACTTGCCCCGCCGGCTCACCACCAGCCCCCGGCGCGCCAGCTCCAGCAGAATCGCCTCCAGGAATTTGCGCGGCGCGTCGGCCCGCGCGGCGATTTCAGCCGAGGTGAGCTGCCCCTCCGGCTCTGCGCGCGCCAGTTCGACCAGGGCGCGCAGGGCGTAGCGGGCTTTTTGCGAGAGCATTCAGGACCATCCTTGCCTCCTGCATAGAGCCGCGCGGGCTCACCGGGCAAGGGTGGATGAGCTGTGCGGTGACGCAGCCAAACATCCTCATTATAGAATCTGCACGCGCACGGCGGCGGGCCAAGCCCATGGGAGGAGAGTTCAATGATCCTGATCGGCCAGTACGACTCTCCCTTTGTCCGCCGCGTGGCCATCGCGGCCCGCCTCTATGGCCTTGCCTATGAGCATCGCCCCTGGTCGGTGTGGGCGGACGCCGACGCGCTGGGGAAGATCAATCCGGCCAGGCGCGTGCCGACCCTGGTGCTCGACGACGGGGAGGTGCTGATGGACAGCGCCACGATCCTCGACGCCCTCGACGCCCTGATCGGGCGGGACAAGGCGCTGGCCCCGCCCTCGGGGCCGGAGCGCCGCCGCTGCCTTCGCCTCTGCGCCCTGGCCGCCAGCGTGGCGGAGAAGGGGGTGAGCCTGCTCTATGAAACGGTGCTGCACGAGGCGCCGTCCCAGGTCTGGATCGACCGCTGCCGCGCCCAGATCGGCGAGGTGCTGGACGCGCTGGAGGCGGAGCGGGCGAGGGGAGGGACGCCCTATTGGATGGGGCCGGCGCTTAGCCACGCGGACATCATCACCGCCTGCGCGATCCGCTTCGTGGGCGAGGCCCACGGCGATCTGTTCGATCCGGCCCGCTGGCCGAGCCTGGCGGCCCTGGCCGAACGGTGCGAGGCGCTGGAGCCCTTCCAGGCCATCGTCCAGCCGCTGACCCTGGCCATGAAGGACTGAAGCGCCGCTTTAGCGCATGTTTTTGCGGAAAAATCGCGTTTGCGGGGTTGCGTGGCCGGGGCCCCCCGGATACAAGCCGCGCTCGCTCGGAACAGGGCCGGTCG
>Ga0302314_10022365_pt1 | contig 10369 bp, 4 predicted proteins | sample III_Palsa_N2_3_FD_200533 | JGI IMG/M metagenome (GOLD analysis project Ga0302314, IMG submission 200533) | Peat permafrost microbial communities from Stordalen Mire near Abisko, Sweden - III_Palsa_N2_3 | ecosystem: Environmental > Terrestrial > Soil > Palsa > Peat permafrost | place: Sweden... | reverse complement strand
TATCGGCGTTGGCGCCGGTGCTGCCGATCGTGATGGAGTCGGCGGCGACCGCATTGATGTCGTTGCCGCCGCCGATCGCGTCGATCGACGTGCCGGTGCCGAGCGTCGCGACGTCGCCGCTGCCGTTGAGGTCGAGGAAGACGTCATTGCCCGCGACCAGGCTGTCGGTATTGCCGTTGATCGTCGCCGTGGCGCCGCTCAGCACATCGATGCCGGTCGGCTCCGGGCCCACGGCATTGCCGCCGGCCTGCTCGCCGCTGGCATCGATGATATCGGCGTTGGCGCCGGTGCTGCCGATCGTGATGGAGTCGGCGGCGACCGCATTGATGTCGTTGCCGCCGCCGATCGCGTCGATCGACGTGCCGGTGCCGAGCGTCGCGACGTCGCCGCTGCCGTTAAGGTCGAGGAAGACGTCATTGCCCGCGACCAGGCTGTCGGTATTGCCGTTGATCGTCGCCGTGGCGCCGCTCAACAGATCGATGCCGGTCGGCTCCGGGCCCACGGCGTTGCCGCCGGCCTGCTCGCCGCTGGCGTCGATGATATCGGCGTTGACGCCCGTGCTGCCGATCGTGATGGAGTCGGCGGCGACCGCATTGATGTCATTGCCGCCGCCGATCGCATCGATCGACGTGCCGGTGCCGAGCGTCGCGACGTCGCCGCTGCCGTTGAGGTCGAGGAAGACGTCGTTGCCGACCGACAGGCCATCGGTATTGCCGTTGACGGTCGCCGTGGCGCCGTTCGCGAGATAGATGCCGGTCGGCTCCGGGCCCACGGCATTGCCGCCGATCTGCTCGCCGCTGGCGTCGATGATATCGGCGTTGGTGCCGGTGCCGGCGATCGTGATGGAGTCGGCGCTGACGGCGGTGATGTCGTTGCCGCCGCCGACCGCATCGATCGACGTGCCCGTGCCGAGCGTGGCGACGTCGCCGCTGCCGTTGAGGTCGAGGAAGACGTCGTTGCCAGCGGTGAGGGTGTCGGTGCTGCCGTTCACCGTCGCCGAAGTGGCGTTACCTAAGGTTACCGACGCGCTGTTGGCATTCAGGGTGTCGGCATTGGCGCTCGTGCCTGAAAGGGTGACTTGGTCACCGCTGACCGCGTTGACAATGTTGGCACCGCCATCGGCAGCGACAGAGCTTCCTACCCCGACAGTAATATTCTCGGCGTTGCCGCTGGCATTCACGGTTGTATTTTGACCGCCCACGACCGTGTCGCCGTCATTGGTCAGCGTTGCGGCACCGCCGTTCCCGACAGCCACTGTATTGTCGGCACCGCTCAAGACTCCCGTCGAACCCGGCGCTAGCGTGATATTGGCGTCGCTCTCGGGATCGTAAATACCGGCTCCGGTGAAACTCGTCGTCGCTTGACCGCCGATGGGCGTTGTGGAAGTTCCGGAACTATAGACCTTGCCCGTATCGGGATCGGTGTAGGTAAATACGGCGGTAACCGGACCATTATCGGGCTGAGTCGTTGTGGTCTCTTCCTGGAAGGCTTGGCCCAAATTCTGATCTGTGCTGTAGAAATCCGTCGTACCATCGGAAGAATAGTTTTCCAGGATCGCCGACTGACCGTTCGGCAGGGGTATGGTAAAGACAGAATCCCCCGTGTTGGTATTCTGGCGCATCACCGTCCCGTCCGGGAACGTATATTGCGGACCGTTTGCCCAGGTTCCGACGCTGACGGCCGTCTCAAGCGTGTATCCGGCGAGATGACCTGAAGCATCGACCGTCGGAACCAGGAACGACGGCAACCCGCCATCGGTCGTGCTGTTGTCTCCGGGGTTTGGATCGGAAATAGCGCCCCAACCCGTGGTGCTCGTCGTTTGTGTCGTGCCGTCCGGCATCTCCACGGTCGAGGTCGTTTGGCCGGTGAGTTCGTCCACCTGGGTGACAGTGTCGGCACCATTGGCACCGATCGAGAATAGAGTGCCAGTCACCGGATCGATGATGGTAGCGGTCGATGGCGACGTCACATCCACACCCGATGTGGGCGTGACGCTCATTGTCACGCCTATCTGCGTTGCAGCACTCTTCAACGCTTGGATCGTTGCGTCCTCTTTACCGTAAATATAATCGACAGCGGCTTGGCCCCCAAGAACTCCTGCAGCACCTCCTGCAATTCCGCCCACAACAGTTCCGACAAATTGCCCAACCGGGGTTAAAGGAACAGTAACTGCGGCTCCAGCCCCGGCTCCGACCTCCGCACCCGCAGCGCCCAACGAAAGGCGGGCCTCAAGACCGGCTAGAATGTATTGCGCATTCGAGTCATCACCGGTCTGAATCGCAGTAGCGGCTTGGCCGAAGCTCGTCGTAATATCATAAAGCGCGAATGCGGTACCGACCGCACCAACGACCCTGGCTGCCGTGGGAGAGATGTCCGCCAGGGTGGGAATCGTCGAAGGCGTTGAGCTATTAGCGGAAGCATCGTTTGCGAAATTCTGAAGCTCCGTAGAAGGAGCGGACGCTGAGAGGACGTCCGATTCGGGAACGAGTTGGCCGCCGGTCCCGTCCGGCTTCAATTCTCCAGACTGGGCTGCCGTCGGATCAAATGCCAATGTGCCCGTCTCTGTGTCGAAGGCAAAATTCTGATCAACGAAACCAGGCGAACGTATGATGTTGTCTGGGGAAATCCCGGCTTCGTCCCAACCAGTGAAGTTTTTGTCATCGGTCCCGACTTGTACATTTATGCCTTGGCTTATTGGATCTTTCGCCGCTTGCGTGATCGAAATTTCTCCTTTATCTGGAAAATCAGAAGGAGTTGTTCCGTTGTCGATAGATTCACCGATCGGTGTTGGTGTTACTTCGATGCCACTCTGCTCAATCCATGCTTGTATCGCCGCATCCGGCGCATAGGCCTTGGGCTGAGTTGTTGCTTCGCCTTCTATTACATCTGTAATCCGAATATCGAATCCATTGGCACTGGCCCATTCTTTCAACTGATTTAGAGCATCGACGCCTTGCGCTATCTGCGCATTCTGTGCATCAGGATCTGCCGCAAGTTTGCCGTAGCATCCCGCTGCTTGTAGAAAATTTTTCAAAAAATCATTATCAATGAAGAAAATACCGTTTCCAGCCATAGTTATCTCCCATCATCTGTAATTAATCGCAGGCTACGGGCTCAGATTTCATCTGGGCTCCAAACTCCAGACTCGACCAAGACGAGATGTCTGAGCAGATTCAACATGCCTTGTATTTTTACGGAATTTGTTTCTGATAAGAATTTTTCCAGTATATCCGAAAGACTTTTTCTAATGGGAATATAAGATTTTCCAGTCCTTTCATAATTTTTCCACTGTTCCCACAGATCTGGGCGCGTCGTCTTGATTAATTCCGCCGCTTCAAAAATTTTCTCTTTTTCAAACTGAACTCCGGCCCCAAAACCTAGTTCTGATCGAATTAAACGTCGTAGAGACCTCAACAAAGCCGAGGTTTCTACCAAATTATTAGTGATATTATTGAACTTAATCAGCCTTCTTACTTCGTCCACCATCTCTCGGTAGCGATCTTCCGAATCGGACTCCTCCAACTCTTTCCATAGTTCCCATAAATCTGGACGCTCTCTCTTAATGAGATCGACCATTTCTGAAATTTTCTTAGGTGAGAAAATCGGTTGTGCTTTCGAGTTTTCCATCAAAATCTCCAGTTTACTCGTAAACGGTAATTTTCAGAGAGATTACGCTTCCAAAAGGCCCGTATAAAATCTATGAAGCTACAATTTATCTTTCCCTCAAACTCTCCTGCCGATATCTCGCAATCGGCGACAGCAGATAAGAGATCACCCGCCGCTGCCCGGTCTTGATCTCCGCCGTGACGCTCATCCCCGGTCCCAGCTCGACCGGCCCGCCCTCAGTCAGCATGCTCGTGCGCTCCAGCGCCACATGGGCGACATAACCGGCCGAGCCCGCCTGATCGTCCGCGCCCTCGCCGTCGGCCTTGTCCCGCTCGCCGTCGCGCGGCTTCGTTTGGTCCGACCGCTCCACCACCGCATCCCGGCTCACGTCCAGCACCCGGCCGCTGATCAAACCATAGCGCGTGAAGTTGAAGGTCTCGATCTTGATCTGTGCTTCCTGGCCGGCATGGATGAAGCCCACATCCTTGTTCGGCACCCGCGCCTCGACGATGATGCCGGCATCGTCCGGCACCACCACCAGCAGCGCCTGGGCCGGCGTCACCACGCCGCCGACCGTGTGGGCGGCCAGCTGCTGCACCGTGCCGGGGATCGGCGCCGTCAGCGTCAAGAGCGCCAGGCGCTGCGCCGCCTTGTCCTCTTCCTTGTCGAACTCGGCCGCTTTCTGGCGCGCGCCGGCCAAGTCGGTCAGCACGGTCTTCTCGAACTCGGCCTGGGTCTGCTCGCGCTGGCGCCTGAGCGCCTCGATCGCGGCCGCGGCCTGGTCGCGGTGCTGGATCAAGCCGGGCAGGTCATGCTGCTGCTCGACCAGCTTCTGCTGCTGCTCCATCCAGGCCAGCTTGTTGCCGAACTGCATTTCCTTCAGCTGCCGGCGCAGCTCCGCCAGATCGGCGGTCAGAGGGATCGACGCCTGCAGCTTGGCGATGCCGGCCTCTGTCTCGGCCTGCTCGGCGCGCTTGGCCTGGATCTGCTGGTCGAGCCCGGCCAGCTTGGCCTGCTGCTCGACCGATTGGGCGCGCACCGCGGCGCGCGCGGCCTCGACCTCGTCCTCGGGCGCGTCGGCCGGCGGATCGACCAGGCTGGCCGGCTGGCCGGCGATGAAACGGCGCAAGCCGCTGAGCCGGGCGATCTCCAGCCGGGTCTTCATCAGGTCGAGCGCGTCCTTGTCCCGGTCGGCCAGCGCCGTGGTCCGGTCCAGCTCGATCAGCACCTGGCCCGCCACGACATGATCGCCGTCGGCGACGCGGATCGCGCGGACCACGCCGGTCTCCAGCGGCTGGATCGTCTTGCTGTCGCCCACCGCCATGATCTTGCCCGGCGCGGTCGCGATGATATCGACTTGGCCCAGGCAGGCCCAGACGAGCGCGATCGCGGTCAGGGCGGCAAGGGTGCCGGCCAGCGCGCGGCCGGCCGGCGAGGCCGGGCGCTCGATGATCTCCAGCGCCGCCGGCAGGAACTCGGTCTCGTGGCCGGGCCGCCGCTCGGCCAGCCCGCGCAACCGGCCCAGGATCGCCTCAGACGACTTCATGCATGGTCTCCCCGGCCTGGACGCGGTGGAGCGCGGCATAGCGCCCGCCCTGGCGCAGCAGCTCCGTGTGCGTGCCGTCCTCGATCACCTCGCCGCGCTCGATCGTCACGATCCGGTCGGTCTGGCGCACGGTCGACAGGCGATGGGCGATGATCAACACGGTCCGGCCCTGGCAGATCTGGCGCATGTTGGCCTGGATGGCATGCTCGCTCTCATAGTCGAGCGCGCTGGTCGCCTCGTCGAAGATCAGGATGCGCGGGTTGCCGATCAGCGCGCGGGCGATGGCGATGCGCTGGCGCTGGCCGCCGGACAGGCTGGCGCCACGCTCTCCGACCATGGTGTCGTAGCCCTCGGGCAGTTCGACGATGAACTCATGGGCGCCCGCGAGTTTGGCCGCTTCCAGCACCCGTTCCATCGGCATGGCCGGATCGGCGATGGCGATATTCTCGCGGATGGTGCGGTTGAACAGCACGTTCTCCTGCAGCACGACGCCGATCTGGCGGCGCAGCCAGGCCGGATCGACCATCGCGAGATCGATGCCGTCGACCAGCACCCGGCCGCTCTCGGGCACATAGAGCCGCTGCACCAGCTTTGTCAGGGTCGATTTGCCGGAACCAGACGGCCCGACGATGCCGACGACCTGGCCGGGCGGAATGACCAGGTCGACCGCGCGCAGCACCGGATTGCCGTCGAGCCGGTAGCGATGCACGACCCGGTCGAACCGAATCTCGCCCTTGATCGGCGGCAGCGCCGCCTTGGACCCGCCCGACGAGGGCTCGGCCGGCGCGTTCATGATGTCGCCGACCCGCGCGATCGAGATCCGCGTCTGCTGAAAATCCTGCCACATCTGCGACAGGCGCAGCACCGGGCCGGTCACGCGCTGCGACAGCATGTTGAAGGCGACCAGCTCGCCGACCGTCAGCTCGCCGCGCATGACCGCATGGGCGCCGAACCACAAGATGGCACCGGACGACAGCTTGCTGATCCAGGTGACGATCTGGCTGGCCCAATTCCCGAGGTTGCCCGCCCCGAAGCTGGCATCGACATAACCCGCCAGCTGCTCTTCCCAGCGGCGCTGCATCTGCGGCTCGATCGCCATGGCCTTGACCGTCTCGACGCCACCGACTGCTTCGACCAGGAACGACTGGTTCTCGGCATTGCGGCGGAACTTGTCGTTGAGCCGGGTCCGGAACACCGGGATCACCAGCAGGGTCAGCGCGACGTAGCAGGGGAAGGCCGCCAGCACGATCCAGGTCAACGTGACGCTGTACCAGGCCATCACGCCCAGGAACACGAAGGTGAAGAACAGATCGACCACCAGGGTCAGCGCCGAGCCGGTCATGAATTGCCGGATATTGTCCAGCTCGCGCATGCGCGCCACGGTCTCGCCGGTGCGCCGCGCCTGGAAGTAGGGCAGCGGCAGCGAGAACAGCTTCTGGAACAGCCGCGCGCCCAGCTCGACGTCGATCCGGTTGGTCGTGTGCGAGAACAGATAGGTGCGCAAGCCGCCCAGGATCATCTCGAACAGCGACACGGTCAGCAGGCCGATGATCAGCACGTCGAGCGTCGAGGCGCCGCGATGGACCAGCACCTTATCGACCACGACCTGGAAGAACAAAGGCGAGACCAGGCCCAGCAGCTGGATGAAGAACGAGGCGATCAGCACCTCGGACAGGATCGAGCGGTATTTATGGACCGCGGTCATGAACCAGCTGAGCCCGAACGGCCGGCCCAGGTCCGACAGGCTGAGGCGGCGGGCGAGCAGCAGCAGGTCGCCGGTCCAGGTCGTGGCGAACTCTGCCAGCGCGACCATCGCCGGCCGGCCGGTCGCCGGGTCCTGCACCAGGATCTTGCCGTCCGCGAGCTTGCCCAGGATGGCGAACCGGCCGTCCTTCAGCCGCGCCAGCGCCGGCATCGGCGTCGTCGCCAGCCGATCGACGGCGGTGCGAACCATGCGGGCCTTGAGGCCGAGAGTCTTGGCGGCGCGCACCAGGGTCGGCAGATCGAACCGCTCGCCCGAGACGCCGAACCGATGCTGCAGCTGATCGGCGGTGGCGCCGATGCCGTGGAAACGCAGCAGCGTGACCAGGCCGGCGAGGCCGGTATCGATCGGACCGTCGAGATTGGCTGGGAGCGAAGGTGCCTGCACGGGGGTCTCAATGTTCCAGTTCGTTTCAGCGCGTTTCGATTCGCTGTCACTCACTGCAGTAACCTAACCCGCAGGTCTGTCCTATGACCTTTATCACAACCGACGGGTGATTTTCCCCTCGACCGGAAGTCGCGCCTATGCCGATACCGCGATCACCGGTTTGAGGCACGCTTGGACCGGCTTTCCATGGTCTTGGTCGAGACCGATCCGTCGAATTGCATACGAAGCCTTCGTTGGGCCTCGGCCGCTTCGGGCGTACGAGGTGCAATGGCTCATTTATAAAGGCGGTCCCCGATCTTGTTGGAACCATTTGTCTGCCGTGGCCCACGCATCGCATTCACGAACCATCAGGCGATCGTCGGCGCATGAAACGGCGAGGTTGGACCGATTTATTTCCTGGTCCGGTCCGAGCAGCGGCGTTGCAAGGCGGGAAACGCCCGCAAATCGGTGGAGAGCATGCTTGAGCTTTCTTCCGTACGACCATCTGAGAATGAGACGGTCCAGAGCTAAAAGAGCTAACAGTCAGATCGTCGGTTGGCCTATTGATTTTCCTCCGCAACAACGACCTCAGCGATCAGGCAAAACATGAACGGTCCGAGCAAATGGAACTCCATCGCGAGTCTTGTCCCGGAACCAGTGATGTCTCGTTTATTGCGAAAACTGCGCGTTCTTCTGGATGGAACGCCGCCTAAGGTCGGCGCTTTGCGGATAGACCCAGCACTTAAAGACTATCTCTCGGCGCTTGAGACGCGCGTGGCGGTCCTGGAGAAGCGGGGCACCAAGTCGGCCGACCAGCCGTGGAATCAGGCCCTGCATGTTCCGTCGCCGCTGATGCATCAGCGACCGGTGAGCGAGCCGTTCATGCCCTACTCGACTTGTTCAGCGGCAGATCTCTTCCATCCGCGGGCGACCGAGATCGGGGCACTGTTCAACAGTCCAGCCGTGTTCCATCGAAAGTTCTGGGAGTGGGTCTTCATCCTTAACGGCGCCCTGTCGAACGATATCGGTGCGGCGAAGAAAGCCCTCGGCTTCGGGGTCGGTACCGAGCCGTTGCCCGCGGTCCTAGCCAAGTTGGGCGCCCAGGTCGTCGCGACTGATGCCCCGCCGGAAATCGGCGAATGCAATGGCTGGACGCGGACCGACGCATTCGCCAACAGCGCCGAAAAACTCCCGTACGCCGGCATCGTCGACAAAGACATCTTCAAGCATCGGGTCCAGTATCGGACGGCGGACATGAACAACATAGCCGAGGATCTCGCGGGCTTCGATTTCTGCTGGTCGTCCTGCTGTCTCGAGCACCTGGGCTCGCTTCAACACGGCATCGACTTCATTGTCAATAGCGTGGAGAAGACGCTAAAAATCGGTGGTATCGCCTGTCATACTACCGAGCTGAATTTGAGTTCGAATGATCAGACGGTGGAATCGGGCCCGACCGTCATCTATCGCAAACGCGATCTCGAAGCTCTGGTGGCGCTGCTGCGTGACCGCGGCCATGAGGTTGACGATATCCGCATCGCGCCCGACGCTCATCATCTCGATGGCTATGTCGATTACCCGCCCTATGCCGGCACACCGCATCTGAAACTGCAGCTCGCCGGCTATGCCTGCACATCCGTGGGCATCATCGTGAAGCGTGGCAGATAGAGCCAAGGCCATCGGAATACTCACTTCCCCCCTGCGGAGCGATAGCTCCAGGCGTCTTCTGACCGGCCGGCATGGAACCGTGCGAGCGCCGGCCTGAACTGCTCCCGTCAAATGGCCGTTTGGCGGTCACGGCGAGATTTGGTCCGCCAACTCGGTTGGCGATGAGTTTTCGGACAAATTGATTGTCGGATGAGTTGACGGACAAACGGAGCTGCGGTGGAGAACTTCGGGTGCCGGGCACTGTCGCTGCTCGGGCGAGTTTGGTGCTATCGCCCAGCACGGTGCGTCGAGCAATGCCGAGCGGCTTAATGTCGGCCTCCGATCGTTATTATTGCTTCAAGTTCGTTCTCTCAAACGTTCGTTTGCGGGAACGTTTTGCCGTGGACTGAAAGGGTACTCTAGATCCCAGATTTCTGTTCCCATAATATGTTCCCATAATCTATGTTCTCATATGCTCCTTTGGAGCTGAGTTGCGGGAACAAATTTATGCTCGTTGGCTATGCCCGGGTCTCCACTGCGGACCAAAATCCGGAATTGCAGATCGACGCACTGACGGCGGCCGGCTGCGGCAAGGTCTTTGTCGAGAAGGCATCGGGCGCCAAGGTCAATCGTGCCGAGCTGACCGCCGCGCTCGAGTACATTCGACCCGGCGATACGCTCGCCGTCTGGAAGCTCGATCGTCTAGCCCGTTCGATGAAGCAGCTGATCACGACGGTCGAGGATTTGAAGGCGCGCGGGATCGGCTTCCGCTCCCTGACCGAGGCGATCGACACGACCAATGCTGCCGGGGAATTGTTCTTCCATATTTTCGGCGCGCTCGCACAGTTCGAACGGTCGATCATCCGCGAGCGGACCAACGCTGGTCTTGCCGCGGCACTCGCCCGAGGCCGCAAGGGCGGCCGCAAGCAACGCGTCACGTCCGACGATATCGGCGCTGCGATCGCGCTGCTCGGCGACCCGAAGATTTCCGTTCGGAAAGCGGCAAAGCGACTCGGCATTTCAGTATCCACGCTCTACCGTCATGCGCCCGGCCTGCGGAGCCGGGCCGCGGGGGCCTCATCCGGCACCAAAGAATAAGAGCATCGCTCGCTCGAAACGTGGGGAAGAAAGGCAATGGCGCGTCGTCGTTTGCTCAAGCCCGATCGTTGGTCGGTCCTGCTCAATCCGCCGTCTGACGAAGACAGCCTCATCCGTCACTACACCCTGAGCGGCGATGATCTCGACCAAGCGCTCAGAAAGCGCGGACATCATAATCAGCTCGGCTTCGCTGTTCAGCTCTGCCTGATGCGTCATCTCGGGCGCCTGCTCGGGCATAATGAGTCGGTCCCGGCGGAGGTCGCGGGCTTCATCGCCGGCCAGCTTGGTGTCAGTGCGGCCGCGCTGTCGGACTATGGCAGGCGGGACAATACCAGACGAGAACATGC
>Ga0302314_10022364_pt1 | contig 10369 bp, 5 predicted proteins | sample III_Palsa_N2_3_FD_200533 | JGI IMG/M metagenome (GOLD analysis project Ga0302314, IMG submission 200533) | Peat permafrost microbial communities from Stordalen Mire near Abisko, Sweden - III_Palsa_N2_3 | ecosystem: Environmental > Terrestrial > Soil > Palsa > Peat permafrost | place: Sweden... | reverse complement strand
CCGAGGTCACCGCACCCGGGCTGCGCGGAACGGTCGTCCTCGGCGAACTCGACGGAGCCCGCTCGCCCGGCACGACCTACTCCCCGCTCGTCGGCGCGGACCTCACTCTCGCCGCGGGCGCGTCCGCCCGCCTCCCGCTCGAACGGGACTTCGAGTACGCGGTCCTCGCCATGTCCGGCGCCGCCGAGGTCGACGGCGTCCGGGTCGAGGTCGGCTCGCTGCTCTACCTGGGCTGTGGCCGCAGTGAACTCCCGCTCCGCGCCGACGACTCCGCGCCCGGCGCGAGCCTGATGCTGCTCGGCGGCGAGCCCTTCGACGAGAAGATCGTCATGTGGTGGAACTTCGTCGGCCGTTCGGGCGAGGAGATCGCCCGGTCCCGCGAGGACTGGATGACCGGCACCCGCTTCGGTGAGGTCCACGGCTACGACGGCGCCCCACTGCCCGCCCCGGCCCTCCCGCCGGTCCCGCTGAAGCCGCGCGGACGCACGCGCTGACCAGGACTTTACGCACTCATGCACAGCCACTGCGAGAAGCGTCTGCGGATACTCGGAGGTGGGTGTCGTCGGCCTGCCGGGCTCGGGGAGCCGAGGTGATCTCCATTGGTCCCCAGGCTCCCCGGGGCCCCGTGTCGAACACCTGCTCTGCTCGTCATGGCTCCCCGCTTCTCACGCAGTCAAGTTCACAACTTGCTGCAGGGGCAACTTTCCGCGCTAAGTTAAGTTTCCTGTCCAGGATAACTTGCCCAGATGGCGAACTTTCCCAAAGCGAGAAAGTTCGCCATTCGGGCAAGTTATCCTAGGTTGGGCGACTTCTTCGTGTCACGATGAGGGGGTGGACCTCGATGAATTGACCCCTGAGACGCTCCTTGAACAGGGCCTGCAGGCGCTACGGGACCAGCTCGGTTCCACCTGGGAGGTCACCGTCCAGCCTGGCATGCGTGAGGTCAGGAGCGGAACGCAACGCCTGGACGTGCTGGTGCAGGTGAAGCCGGATGGTGACGGCGTATTCGCTCAGCTGCTGGTCGACTTGAGGCAGAGCGTCACCCCCCGAGTCGTCGAAGAGCAGTTGCTGCCCAAGCTTGACCTGGTCCGGCAAGTGAACAGCTATACGAGCCCGATGGTCATCGCTCCCTGGATCGCGCCGCGGGTCCAGCTGCTCCTGCGCGAGAACGGCATCGGGTACGTCGATCTGACCGGCAACATGTCCTTGCGCGTCCCGCGGCCCGCCATCGTCCTCTACACCCAGGGCGAGACTCGCTCACCGCAGTCCAGTTCCGGGCGAAGCAGCAAGGCGACGCTGGCAGGCCCCAAGGTTGGCCGTCTGGTACGCCTCCTGGTTGACGTAGCCCCGCCCTACCGGGCCGCGCAACTCGCCCAGGCTGCCAATCTCAGCTTGCCCTATGTATCCCGGCTTCTGGATACCCTCGAAGACCAACTGCTGATCCGACGCGAGGGCCGTGTCATCAAGGATGTGGACTGGCCCCAGCTACTGCGCGCCCGTGCAGAGCAACTCAACCTGCTGCGACACAACCCGTACGTCGGCATGGTCGCCCCGAACGGCATCGATGCGGCCCTGCTCGCACTGCGTAACCTCCCTGAGACAGATCGCGGATGCGTCGCCGTCACTGGGTCCTACGCTGCTCACTCGGTGGCGCCCCTGGCTGTCGGCGGCCAGCTCATGCTCTATGTCCCCGCCGGCCCCCACACGCCTGACGAAGTCGGCGAGGATCTCGGACTGCTGCGCGTGGACAAGGGGGCCGACGTCTTGCTGCTCAGAGCACACGACCCAGTCGTCTTCGAACGGACCGTCGACATGGGTGGTTTCTCTCGCGTCGCTCTGAGCCAGCTGGTGCTGGATTGCCTCTCCGGCCCCGGCCGAATGCCCGCAGAGGGCGAGGCTGTTCTGACATACATGGTGGAAAATCTGCAGCTGTGGCGTGCTGCCCAACTCCCGGGCTGATCAAGGACGTTCTCCGTCTAGGATCAAGCTCCTGACAGTGCGGTCCGGTGAAAGCGAGGCGCGGCATGTCCCAGATCCCCGATGGTGTCGAGCGGAGCCAACTGGCCATCGCCGCACGGCGGGTCTTGCTCGACGGCCTTACCGCCCTACAGCCTCACCTGGACGCGCTTACCGTCGTCGGAGCCCAAGCTGTCTACCTGCGCACACCGAACGCCGCGATGCGCAACGCCCCCTTCACCTCTGACGCGGACCTGAGTATTGACCCGGTCCTGCTGGGCGACCAACCGCACCTCGACGAAGCACTGCTGGCTGCCGGATTCGAGCTGATGCAGGATAACCAGCCCGGCTTGTGGGCGCGCACCGAGCAGATCGGGGGCCAGGCCGTCCCGATTGAACTGGACCTGCTCATCGCCAAGGAACTGGCCGAGAAAATTGGGAAGCGAAGTGCCAAGATCCCCCCGCACGACAACATGACCGCTCGCTGGACCCCCGGCCTGGAGGTCTGCGCCGTCGACCGCTCTCCCGTGCCAATCCAGAGCCTTGACCCGGACGACAAGCGCACCATCAGTGCCAACGTCGCCGGACCTGCGGCTCTCCTGGTCGCCAAGGCTTATAAGATCAGTGAGCGGGTCGCCGACGCCGAACGGCGCCCAGACCGCCTGACCAATAAGGATGCCGGCGACGTCTACCGCATCATGGCCACGGTCCCTGCACGACAGGTGGCCGCTTCCTTCGCTTCCCTCGTTCAGGACCCACGGGTCGGCGTTATCGCCGCAGAAGGTCTCAGGTTCCTCCGAGAGCTCTTCGGCGCCGCCGCCACCCCTGGTGTCAATCTGGCTGTAGAAGCCCACGCCGGTGACATCCCCGAGGAAACCATCCGCACCGTGGCCCCCGCGTACCTCAGCCGCTTGCCCTAGCCAGTGCGGGTCAGTGCCTGGTTCCAGGTCTCGATGTTCGACAGTGAACCGGTGAAGTAGGAGTTCACGGCACCCAGGTACATCTGCTCGCCGATGAGGAAGTCATTGCTGTAGGCGTTGACGGGGGTGTGGGTGGCGGTCGCTACTGGTTGGTCGTCCATGTACAGGGTCATCGCGGTGGACTGTTGTGCTCCGCAAAGTTGCCACTGGACGGGAATTTGACAGGTTCCGCACGAAGAGGGAACACTGCACGCTGCTGCGAGATGCCTGTCTCCGCGCAAGGTACTGACTGAGATCATTGTCACCACGCCGATTGGTCTCGTGAATCTGCCGAGTAGGCTGCTCAGGATCCCGCAACTGGAGCCCGTATCCGGGGTCCCGGGGTCTCGCCTTTGGCCCTTCCGTGTCTGGCCGGGTTGCCCTGGGGGGCCATGTTGACCACCGATCACATTTCCGAGACGGCGCAGCGACCTGCGGCTGCGAGCGCGGTGGCTGCTCCGGAGGCAGATCCGGCCGGGTCATCCCCGAAGGCGGCGCCCGTACGCCTGGCCGTGCTCGACGGCATGCGGCTGTTGGCTGCGGGCGCGGTGGCGAGCTACCACTACCTCGGCCCCACAACCCCGACTTACTGGGGTGAGTCACCCAAGGTGTTCGCCTACCCCCTGCACCATGCCGCAATGTACGGCTGGCTGGGCGTTGAGGCATTCTTCCTGATAAGCGGGTTCGTCATCTGCATGAGCGCTTGGGGACGGTCGCCGGGCCAATTCGCAGCCTCCCGGATCTCACGCCTCTTCCCTGCGTACTGGTTTGCCATCCTCCTGATAGTCGCGCAGAGCGTGCTGATCGCTGTACAGACGAAGAACGCGGCCCGGGTGATCGACCCCCGTACCATCCTGGCGAACCTGACGATGCTCCCCGGGCCCCTGAACGTCACCCTGCTTGACGGCGTGTCCTGGACGCTCGCCGTGGAAGCCGTCTTCTACGTCCTGATGGCCGTGGTGCTGGCGTTCGGCGCGACCTACGGCAGGATGCTGCGTTTCTGCAGCCTGTGGTTGGTGGTTGCATTCATCACCCAGCAGACGCAATCGAGCTTCCTGAACGCGATCGACCTCAGCGACTACACGGGCCTGTTCGTCACCGGCATCACGCTGTACCTCATGTACCGCTTCGGCCAGAACCTTCTCCTGTGGGTTCTGATGGGCCTCGCCTGGTGCTATCAGCTCACCGTGCTCCAACTGCGGATTGTCGGTCACCCTGCGGACAGCGGGACGACCAGGACGGTCTCGTACAGCCTGTGCGCCCTGCTTCTGACCGGATTCCTCGTGCTGCTGATACTGGCCACGATCGGCCCCTTGGCCCGTGTCCGATGGGGTTGGCTGGCCACAGCCGGCGCGCTCACGTACCCCTTCTACCTGGTGCACCAGAGCGTCGGTGTCCCCATGGGAGAGGCGCTCACCCGCCATGTGCCTGGGCTGGGCCATTGGGGCATCATGGGTCTGACCTTGGTGACAATGCTGGGGCTGTCCTGGCTGATCCACCGATGGGTGGAGAGGCCGCTCGGTAGGCTGATGCGCCGCCAGCTGACTCGCAGCCTGAATCCGGCGGAAGTCGTGCGGACCTGAAGCAACTCTCTGCGTGTATCGGATGCGCTGGGTAGGCGGTCAGGTTGCGGTCGCGGCGATTGCGAGACTACGGGCCGGTTCGGGCGTGCAGGTGCCCCATGTCCGCCGGTCGCGGCGTGCATGGGGCACCTGCAGCGTTTAGCTGCCCTGCTGGTACAGAGCGCTGATCTGGTTAGCGGTCAGCGCACTGTTCCATACGTTGACCTGGCTCAGGTTGGCGTTGGCGTACTGGCTGTAGCCGCCCGAGTTCACAGCGCGGCCGATCTGCAGGTCGCCGGCGGCGTCCCACACGGTGCCTGTGTACTGGCCGGAGCTGACCAGAGTCCCGTCCACGTACAGCTGCATCAGGTTGCTGCTGGCGTTGAAGACGCCGGTGAGTTGGGTCCAGGCGCCCAGCTGTGCGCTGTCGACGCCGCTGCTGGGTCCGTAGATGGGGGAGAAGGCGGCGGTGGCGCTGTCGGTGCTCATCCGGTCGAACGCCCAGGCGTTCGCGGTGGATGAGTAGTACAGCTCGAAGCCGTTGGCGTTGCCTGTGGCGTCGTTCTGGGACAGCAGGACCGAGTTGCCGGTGTTCCCGTTGAGTTTGACCCACACGGAGGCGGTCATGCTCTTGCTGGTGTCCAGGACGCTGGTGGCGGTGCTGGCGTAGCCGGTGGAGCCGTTGAGGGAAAGGGCTTCGCCAGGGTAGGTCGAGTCCCAGGTCCAGGTGGTTCCGCCACCGAGCGCGGCGGGGTGACCGCTGCCGGAGCTGTCGGCCGCGGTGCTACCGGTGCCGTCGTTGAGCTCCCATTGGCCGGTCGTGGCCGGGACGTATCCGGGGCTGCCGGCCTGGGTGGCCACCTGCCCCTGAGTCAGTGCCTGGCCCCACAGTTCGATGTTGGACAGAGACCCGGTGAACTGGGAGGCGTAGGCGCCCCTGTAGAGCTGTTCGCCGACCAAGAACTTGCCGGTGTAGGCGTTGACGGGGGTATGCGTGGTGGTGGCCACCGGCTGTCCGCCGATGTACAAGGTCATCACCTGGGTGGTGGAGTTGTAGGTGCCTGTCACGTGGGACCAGACGCCGAGGCTGTCGGCCCCTCCGACAGCACAGTTGTACGAGTATCCGCTGCTGTCACCGGTCTCCATGCAGAACTCCCAGCCGCTGGGGCCGGGGTAAAGGATGAATCCCGAGCCGTAGGTGCCGCCCTGGGCCAGTGCGATGCCGTTGTCTGCTGTTGGCTTGGCCCATACCGAGGCGGTGAAGCTGCTGTCGACATTCACGGCTTGGGTGGCAGTCAGGACGCCCGTGCTGGTGCCGTTGAGGGCGGCATCGGCGGGGAAGTTGGCGTCCGAGGTGTCCCAGGTGACGCCGCTCCCCGAGCCCGTAAGGGTCAGGGCGGTGCTGCCGGAAGTGTCGGCGGCGGTGGCGATAGCGCTGCCTGCGGCGGCGGTGCCGATGTCGTCCAGGGGCCAGGTGTGACTGTCGGCGGTCAGGGGCTCGGAGGCTCCGGCCGACAGGGTCGTCCCGTTCAGGGCAGCGGCCGATACCGTGCCCGTGGGGCTGACGCCCCAGATGCCGGGGGTGCTGCCGGAGCTGAAGTCGGCGGCCTCGATGACCGGATAGCTCGCGGCACTCCAGCCGCTGCTGGTGAGCAGCACGGGGGTGACGGTGATGGGGGTGCTGGGTTGGTTGATGGCGTTGCTGGCGAGGTCCTCCATGGCGGTGGGGCTGTAGTAGTACAGCGCGCCGGTGCTGTCGTTGCGGGCGAACATGGCCGGGAGATCGTTGACGAGGCTGGTGGTGATGGTCCATCCGGCCCAGGTTCCGGTGCCGGTGGGGTTGGTGTCGAGGAGGTCGATGGCGCTGGGGTTGCTGGCTGTGCCGAAGGTGCTGTAGACGCCTTGGCCGGCGTCCTCTGCGGGTTGCAGGTACAGGGAGCCGTCGATGGTCATCAGTAGGTCGGGGTAGGAGATCGAGATGGCACCGCTACCGGCGGAGACCAGATTTCCGCCGTTGGCCAGGTGAGTCGCATTGGCGTTGCTGGCGGTGTCGGTGAAGGCACCGCTGGGGATGCCGAATTCGTTGTCGATCTGGAGGGGAGAGCCGTCGCCGTTGCCATCCAGGACGGTGGCGATGCCTGTGCTCGGGTTGTAGTCCAGGACGTCGTTGAAGCCGGTTCCGGCACCGGCGAAGTGGCCGGTGAAAGCCTGCAGACCGTTCCATTCGGTCGGGCTGCTGCCGTTGATGGCGGTGTCGACGCCGGTGCCCTGGGCGCCGATGTCGGTGGCGGCAGTGTCGACCTGGCCGACCCCGGTGGATTGGCCGTCCGCGAACCACAGCCCGGAGGGCAGGTCGGCCTGGTTGCCGGTGGTGATCAGGTCGGGTAGTCCGTCGCCGGTCAGGTCGCCGTCGGAGGCTGTTGCGGCGGGCCCGGCTTCGATGGTGCAGGTCGCGGCGTTGCCGATGTTGCCGCCCGCGCCAATCTCGGTGACGGTCAGTACGTTTGTGTGGCGGGACGGCGTGACAGCGATGCTGGTGCTGGAGGTGGTGACGGGGGCGCCACCGTTGAGCTGGTAGAGGTAGCTGCTGGGAGCGGCCCCGCTTGCGTTCGGTGCGAGGGTGAAGCCGGCGCTGTCGCCGACGGTGTAGGCGAGCGTGGATGAGTTGCAGTCATTGCCGCTGGCGTCGCTGATACTCGGGGCGCCGGGCGAGGCGGGATTGAAGTAGAACTCGCAGGACCTGGAGTCACCGGAGGTCAGGGTGCCGTCGGTGACCAGGACGTCCCAGGAGACCTCCATGGGGGTGGTCTTGCCGGACAGGCCGATCAGCGTGGCTTCGGGAATGATCAGTGAGGCGTTGGTGCCGGAGACCGCGGAGACGTTGCGGGAGAGAACGGCGACAGAGGGGTCGGCAGACTCCCAGGACCTGAACTCTGCGGTCAATGTGCCACCGTCAGGGCTGGAGACGCCCGCGATGAGGGTGACGGAACCGTTGCCCAGCGTCGTGAGGTCTCCACTGCAGTTGGAGGCGGGGTTGGTCGACAGCGCGGTGGGAGCGTTCGGGGTGTGGTCGTAGGTAGTGGCCATTCGGAACGTGGAGGGGTCGAACTCCTCCCAGTTGTCCGGGTTGGTTTCACTTCCGGCTATCAGGCCCAGGGTGACGTTCGTCGACTTGCCGTTGGCCGCGGTCTGCATGACGGTGGCAAGGGCCTTGGAGGACCAGCCGATCGAGCCGGCGGGGCAGGAGGAGGACCAGCCGCTGGCGATGTTCTCCGAGGCTTCCTCAGCGATCGAGGAAGGCTGGTTGTTCCACGTGGTCCCGGACGAGATGGCTCCGGTCCACCACAACTGGACGGGTTCGGCGGTGCAGGAGGCTGACCAGGTCTCGGTGGCGTAGAACGTCGACGCGGAGACCGTGGCGCCGTACAGCTCCGGCAAGACCTGGAATTGCGCGAAGGTGCGGTCTCGCGAGTAGGGGCCCGACCAGGCCTCGTCACCGACGTGCATGGCGGTGGCGCCGGTGTTGCCCCAGTAGCTGGCGGAGGCATAGTAGGAGTCGACGAACGTCCATGCCTGGTTCTTGCCGCCGGCCGAGTAGTCGGCGGCGATGTACAGCGGCCCCGTAGTGCCGACGCCGGCCAGCATCGAGGCGTCGGGGACCAGGGTGATGGCGTGGGAGTCCGCGCGGGCGGTGACCCTGGCGACACGGGCGTCCTGGCCGGGCTCGGCAGCGCTGGAGGCGATCGGCTGCCCGGTCGCGGCGTCCACCCTGGCCCCGGTGGCGGGGTCGGTAACTTCCTTGGTGCCGGCTGCGGGTGTGCGGGAGTCCCACATCAGCGGCGCGGAGGCGGAGAACATGGTCCTGCCCTGCGCGGTGGTCGCGGTGATGTTTCCGGCGGCGTCGCTCGACAGGGTGGCACCGGTGACGGAGGCCGGGAAGACCAGGCTCTTCAAAGCCGGGTTCGCGGCCGCGGCGGCGTTGCGGACCACCAGGACCTCGGTGCAGCCGCCTTGGGTGTCTGCGGTCATCTTCAGGTCCACGCCCGGGACGATGTTCGCGTAGGTGGCGGTACCGCCGGATAGTTCGGGGGCGGGCAGGGTGCCCAGGTTGGCCGGCAGGGACAGGGTCAGGGTGCTGGCGCCCGAGCGCATCACCGCCAGCGGGCTCCTGCCGCCGTCCGACAGGGACAGCGAACTGGTGCTCACCGCAGGGGAGATGGTGTTCGTGGCGCGGTCGAGCCGCAGGGTGGAGTCCAAGGGCTTCCAGGTGCCGTCCACGAGCTTGCGGACCGGCTCGACGTACTGGTTCAGGGTGTAGCTGCCGTTGGCGTTCGCGGTCAGCTCGCTGGTTGAGGTCTCCGCGGAGACGACGGCCACAGCCTTGCCCGTCTCCCGTGCCCGGATGGATGCCTGAGCAGCAGTCATCTGAGTGCTGGCTGCGGGGGAGGCGGAGGCTTTCGCGGGCGTTGTGGTGGCGGCCTGGGCGGCGGTGGTGTTCACGCTGGCACCGAGCGCGAGTGCGGTCAAAGTGGTGGCCAGGGTTGCGGCGAGCCGCCTCCTGGCCTGTGTTGCGGGCAGCACGGATGTCCCCCCGGTTCCCCGCGCGCGGGGAGTAGATGGCATGACGGTGTGCAGCCGAGAATGCCACGGGCGTCAAGGACTTTTACCTTTGGTATTGAAGGGGTCTGATGCTGTTTCAGCTGATCTGCACGTCCGTTTCGTGGTGATCTCAAAGCGGTGTGAGATTCGTCGGTACAGAAAGCTCTTGTCAGGGCCACGATCGAAGACGGATGATCTGGTTTCGTCCCGGTCGTCCGCCTGGCGCCGGGGCTTGTGCTGCTCGCTGGCCGGGCACTGTGCGGTGGGGGTGTGGTCGGCGATGCGCCGAGTCGCGTGGTTCAGTCGTGGTGCCCTACACCGGGCGCCGACCGCGGAAAGAGCCGCGGGGGCCTGGGGGCGTTGGATCGGGGCACTCGGCGCCGGCGCGCTGGTGGCCTCGCTCGTGGCGGCTCCGGGGCAGGCGGTCGCGATGACCCCGGCCGGCCCGCCCCCGGTCCCCGGGGTCAAGTCGGTCACCGGCTTGACCCCGGTTCCGGTCAAGAAGGTCAAGCAGGACAACCAGGCCACGCGCCCCTTCCGGGCCACCGCGACGACCTGGCCAGGTGCCGCCTCCGGCGCGGTGGCGGTCGCAGCCCCAGGCAGGGGCCAGGCCGCCGGTGCCAAGACCCGTGTCACGGGCACACCCGTGTGGGTGCAGCGACTTGCCGCTGTTGCTGGCAACGGCGGCAAGACTTCAACGGACAAGACGCCCGCTATCGGCTCGGCAGCGGCGGCTGCCACCGGCGCGGTCCCGGTGGGAGTCAAGGTCCTTGCCCACAGCGCCGCGCAGAGACTGGGCATCGCGGGTGTGGTGTTCACCCTCGCCGGCCCCAGCGCGGGCAAGCTCGAGGTGGGCCTGAACTACGCTGCATACGCGCAGGCCTACGGCGGCAACTACGCCTCACGGCTCCACATGGTCGAGCTCCCCGCCTGTGCACTGACGACACCTCAACTGGCTGACTGCCGACGGCAGACCGCACTGCCCAGCAGCATCGACTACACCTCCACCAGCGTCTCCGCATCCGTCTCCCTCTCGGCGGTCGGTGCCTCGGGTTCCCGGGCGATGACTGCGTCCAGCAGGGGTGTCAGCGGGGCGGCCGTGCTGGCTGCGACGGACTCGACCGGCCAGGAGGGCAGCGCGGCAGGCTCGTATGCCTCGACCGCGTTGGATCCCTCCGGTTCCTGGACCAACTCCGGCGGCAGTGGGTCGTGGGACTACACCTACCCCGTTTCCCTGCCGGCGTCCTCGACCAAGCTCACCCCGTCAGCCGATCTGAGCTACGACTCCGGCAG
>Ga0302314_10022362_pt1 | contig 10369 bp, 9 predicted proteins | sample III_Palsa_N2_3_FD_200533 | JGI IMG/M metagenome (GOLD analysis project Ga0302314, IMG submission 200533) | Peat permafrost microbial communities from Stordalen Mire near Abisko, Sweden - III_Palsa_N2_3 | ecosystem: Environmental > Terrestrial > Soil > Palsa > Peat permafrost | place: Sweden... | reverse complement strand
TTAACACGAACGGAAGCGGCCTCTCGACGCAGGTTCAAGTTGGATTAAATGAGGGTCTGAAACATGAGAGTTGGATACTTTGTGACAGTCTAACCAGCGTTCGCAAGATTGCGTTGACACAGTATGTGGGAGCGCTTTCAGCGGAGCGGATTGCGGAGGTCGATCGCGCGCTCTCAATGGCGCTCGACCTGCGATTTTAGCCGCGCAATGATCTCCGCATCCCTCCATCCCGCTCCCATCCGCGCCGCCTGCCAACCCCGCAGCCGGTTCGCCTTTGCGCTCACTCCGCGCTGCATCACCCTGCTGCTCGTCGGCTTTCTCGGCCTCATTCCCGGCTTCTTTGACTGGCGCCTCGCCTACTCCATGCTGGCCTGGGATGTTCTTGTTCTCTTGTTCGCGGCTCTGGACGGCCTGCGCCTGCCCGCCCCGCGCCAGATCACGGCCATCCGCACCTGGTCCAACGCCCCGGCACTCGACTCCAACACCGAGATCGAACTTACCCTCGAAAACGCCGGCACCCTTATCCTCCAGTGCCGCCTCATCGACGATCTGCCCACCGCCCTCGTCGCCCACCCCGCCGAGCACCGCCTCACCGTCTTCCCGCGCGTCCCCGCCAGCCTCCGCTACACGGTCCAACCCCAGGAGCGCGGCGACTGGCAGACCGGCTGGCTCTTCGTTCGTTACCGTTCCGGACTCGGCCTGACCGAGCGCTGGGCCAAAGCCCCGCTCACCCAGCAGGTCCGCGTCTATCCCGCCCTGCGCACCGGCGAGGAGCAGCAACTCTTCCTGGCCCGCAGCCGCCAGATCGACCTGCAGCTCCGCCAGGCGCGGCTGCGCGGCCTTGGCCGTGACTTCGAGAGCCTGCGCGAGTACCGCGAGGGCGACGACCTGCGCGACATTTGCTGGACGGCCACCGCACGCCGCGGCGGCCTGATCACCCGCCAATACCAGACCGAGCGCAGCCAGGCCGTCTGGATCGTCCTCGACTGCGGCCGCCTCATGCGCTCGCGTGTCGCCGTTGCTCCTGTCCCAGCCTCTGGAAGTTTTGTAACAGGGCACGACCTGAAGGGTACGGGCTTCAGCCCGTACATCGAGCCCCAAAAAGGAAATGGGGCTTTAGCCCCTGCGGACCTCCGCACCCCCCACACCAAGCTCGACCACGCCTGCACCACCGCCGTCGCCCTCGCCCAGCTCGCCCTTTTCTCCGGCGACCGCGTCGGCCTGCTGGCCTACGGCCACGGCATCCAGCAGCGCCTGCTCCCCGGCCGCGGCGCCGCTCACCTCCGCCAGCTCATCGAAGCGCTCGCCCTGGTCCGCGCCGAATCGGGCGAAGCCGACCACCTGCGCGCCACCGCCACGCTCAACCGCCTGCAACCGCGCCGCGCCCTCATCCTCTGGATCACCGACCTGGCCGAAACCGCCATGCGCCCCGAAGTCATCGACGGCGCCGTGCAGCTGCTGCGCCGCCATGTGCTCCTATTCGTCGCCATGGCCCAGCCAGAGGTCGAGTCCATCGCGCAGGCGCGCCCCCGCTCGGTCATCCAGATGTTCCGCGCCGCCGCCGCGCAGGAGATGGCCGGCCGCCGCGAGCTGCTCCTGGCCCGCCTGCACGAACGCGGCGCCCTCACACTCGACCTCAACCCCGAGGCGCTGACTTCATCCGTGCTCAACCAATACCTGGCCGTCAAAGAGCGCGCCATGGTGTAACGCGCCCCCTTGTTTCTGCGCGCGTTCGCAGCCCGATGGAACAGCGTTCCGAAAAACTCAATTCCAATGGCACGAAGTGTCAGGGCACGGCGGTGTACCTTCTGGGGCCCGTGCCACGAGTGGCTCATTCCAAATCCGGGGCTTTAGAGCTTGCGAAAAAACTCCCCTACGCCACCACTTCAGAGGCTTTGTAACAAGGGCACGACTTCAGTCGGGCCAATAAAGCCAATCAAATCTATACTGGGCTTTAGCCCCTGCAGAGGCCCCTCCCGGTAATTCCTCCGTCGAAGGACTTTTTCCGCAAGCTGTTCAGTCCTGCCACGAGTGGCTCATTCCAAATCCGGGGCTTTAGAGCTTGCGGAAAAACTCCCTTACGCCACCACTTCAGAGGCTTTGTAACAAGGGCACGACTTCAGTCGGGCCAATAAAGCCAATCAAATCCATACTGGGCTTTAGCCCCTGCAGAGGCCCCTCCCGGTAATTCCTCCGTCGAAGGACTTTTTCCGCAAGCTGTTCAGCCCCCGCGGGATGTTTCTCCGTCTTCTTGGATTGGGAAAGGCAGTAACTTACCAACGAGCCCAAAGCTTGACCATAAGTGCTATTGGGTTCCGGTGATCGCCGCAACTAACATCGTTCCCAAAGAGGGAAATGCCCTGTGGAAACGATGAAAAGCAGTGACTCCGCGCTCAGAGGAACGGCAGCCACGCCCGAGCTTTGGGGCGCCGCTTACATCATGCTGGCGTTTGCTCTGCTCTCGCGCTCGCTGCACGCCTGGGAGCGGCTGGCCGGCAAAAACCTCGCCTGGCAGGACGCGCTGGAAGTCGCCATCGACATTCTCGTCTGCCCGGCAGCGCTCTGGATCGGCCTGTCTTTCCAGAAGATGCTCAAGACCGAGCTCAACCGCAACCATCTCAATCAGCGCACCTATAAAATCTGCAATTTCTGGATTGCCCGCGTGCTTATCCTCGCGTATATCGCCATCATTCTTTAAGCCCCGGCAGCGCCCCGAACCCATCTCGCCCTTACAACTTCCCCGCCCTTCGTGCTAGCCTCAAGGTCAGCGCACCCAGCCTTTTTCTCCGGCCTGAAGTCGATACGGACTCACGTCTCGATTCGATCGGTAAATGGTCTCCCAAAAGGAATGTGTGCCGGGCCCCCGTTAAACTTAGTGCGAGCATGACAGAAGACTTCAACGCGGGCTCCACGTCCGGCGGCGATCAAGCCGGTCCGGCGACCGCTCTGCCGGACGCATTGGAACGCCTGATCCAGGCGCGCATATCCTACGGACGGCAATCCCGCCCTGCAACTCATGCGATTCGCGCCTCTGGCGCCAGCTTTGCCATGTGCGCCGCGGAACCCGCACCCTGTCCCGAACCCGGCGCGTGGGCGCTCTTGCTGGGCGACGAAGCCGGTCTCGACGAAGCCGGTCTGGCCGAGCAGCCGACAGTGGATCGCCTGCTGGCCCACGCAGCCGCCTGCGGCCCGTGCGCCGAGCGCCTGCGCATCCTCTCCTCCGACCCGTCGCCGGCGGAGACTGCCGTGCTGGGTCGCCTCCGTGCCGCAGAATCTGCCGCGCAAGACCGGCTTGCCGGCGCACTGGCTCGCACCTCCCATTGGCCTGTGCATAAGCCCGCCATGCGCGTGTACCTGTGGATGGGCGCAGGCCTGGCCGCCTCGCTGGCCATCGCCGTCGGCCTCACCACCTGGTGGCGCCTGGAGAACAATCCCGAGCGCTTGCTGGCCCAGGCCTACACCCACTCCCGCAGCTTTGAACTGCGCATGCCGGGCGCCGGCTTTGCTCAGGTCGCGCCCCCGCTGCATCTGCGCGGCAGCTCAACCGCCCGCGAGTCTTCCAAGCTGCTGGAAGCCAAGGCCGGCATTGAGAAGCGGCTGGAAGCAGCGCCGGAAGACGCGCACTGGCTTGAACTCCAGGCCCGCTCCGACCTGCTCGAAGAACGCTTCGACCCCGCCATCGAAATTCTCGACCGCCTTGTCGCCGACGGTCCCGTGAACGCCAGCCTGCTGCTCGACGATGCGTCCGCCTACTTTGGGCGCGGCCAGGCCACCGGCAGCGAGAATGACCGCGCCACCGCCCTCGATTACTTCCGCCGTGCCGACGAGATGGCTCCCGGCGATCCAGTCGTCCTGTTCAACGAAGCCCTGGCCATGGAAGACCGCGGCCAGTTCATGAACGCCGTCGAGACCTGGAACCGCTACCTGCGCTTTGAGCGCGACCCGCAGTGGCTGGCCGAGGGCCGCACCCGCCTGGCGGCTCTTGAAAAGAAGCTGAACGGATTGAAGACGCACCAGAGCCGCATGGACCAGCACCTGGCCACCCCGCAGGCGATGCGCGCGCTGGCCGGCGACTCCGCGGCGCTGGCCGCAGTCGATGAAGAGCTGTCAACGACGATGCTGCCCCGCCTGCTGACTGCGGCATTTTCGCCCGCGGACACTTCGGTTGATTCCCCCGCGACCCCCGACCGGTCTCGCGGATCGCCCTGTCCATCGCCAAGCCCATCACGGATTCCAGCCCCGTGCCTCGCCGCCCGCACCCTCCTCCAGGCCCTCGCCACTTCGCTCCAGACCCGCCATCGTGATCAATGGCTCGCCAGCCTCCTCCAGGGTTCGGCCTCAAAGTCCCTCTCCGTTTTGCCAAGTCTTCCGCAAAATCCGCTCTACGCAGACGAGGAGCCGATTCAGGCCATCCACCAGCTTGGGCAGGCCATTGAGGACAGCACGCGCGGCGACTATCCTTCCGCAGCGGACCACGCGCAGCAGGCAGCCAGCCTCTTCCACACAGCGCACAACCCAGCCGGTGAGCAGCGCTCCCTCGTCGAGCAGGCAGACGCACTCCAGGCCATCGGAAACTACGCCGGCTGCTACCGGACCATCCACCCCGTGTCTGCCGGCAACGTTGATTTTGTATGGATTCAGGCCCAGGCGCAGGCCCTGGACGCCTATTGCGACCCGGCGCCCGGCTCCGACACCGAGAACAATCCCGCCTTTGTGCATGCCGAAGCTCTGGCTCGCACCAGCCACTATGAGCTGATCGAGCTGCGCGTCCGCAACATGCGCGCCGGAGCAGCCGTCGACGCCGGTGACGCCGAGTCCGCCTGGCGCGATTACCTTGCCACCATCCGCCAGTTTTACGCTGGCGACTTTCCCGCTCTTCGCCTCTCCGGCACGCTCAGCGGCCTGGAGCAGGTGGAGCAGGCGACGCCGCGCACCCGGCTCGCCCTGCTGCTTCAGCGTGAGCATCTGCGGGCGCTTGAGCTGACGCCGAATCAGCAGCTTCTACCTGCTGCGCGGCTTAATCTTGCAGCCGTGGCCATCCGCGCCGGCTCGCTCGACGAGGCGCAGCAAGCCATGCGTACCGCCCGGTCCGAGCTGGCGGCCAACAGTGGAGGCAAGCCGGTTCAGTCGACTCTCGCGGAGGTCGAAACGTCCCTGGCCAACGCCTGGCTTGAGCGCGGCCAGACCGATGCGGCGGCCAAATTGCTCAACGAAGCGCAGGCCGCCATGACCGGCGAACACAACGCCGTCCGGCTCCGCAACTACGCTGTGGCGCGCGGACAGCTGGCGCTGGAGCGGGGCCATCCCGAGACGGCCGAGCCTGTGCTTCGCGCGGCGCTTCTGGAGCAGGAGCGGCTGGCCGGGAGCAGCGGCCCAGGGCAGATCGTCCAGGCCCAGCAGAATCGCGACCTCTATGCCGTGCTGGCCGGCGTGTGGCTGGCCCAGGGGCGATCAGGCGACGACGTTCTGGCACTCTGGGAGCGCTATCGCCTGCGGATTCTGGGACTTCCGATAGCGCCTTGCGCCGACAACGGACTCACCTGCCTGGACAGCCAAGTGGAAGCCGTCGTCCGCCAGCCGGATTTCGGACAGCTCCTCGGCCAGATCGTGCTGCCGGATCGCGTACTGCTCTACCGCGCCTCTGCGCATGGTGTTCAATGGACGCAAGTCGCTGCGCGCAAGGAAGATGTGCTCGCTTCCGCTGAGCGGCTGGAGCGTGCGGCCGATTCTCCAGAGACACCGTTGACCGCTGAGCACCGCGCCGCCCGGCAGATCGGCGAACTGCTCGTCGATCCCGTCGCTTCATCGAACCAGGCCAACGCGAGCCAGGCCGCCGCGCGCCTCGCGCTCGAATCCGATCCGCTGCTCGGCAACCTGCCGTGGGCTGCCGTGGCCACCCAGGCCGGCGACCTGGGTCTGATCGCCAATCTGGAGGAGTCGCCGTCGCTTCTGCTCGATCGCCCAGCGGCGGCGAACCGGGCTTCGGCGCAGAAGACGCCGGCGAACTCAGCGCTGGTGGTCGGCGCCTCGGTGGCCGCCGGCGAAGGCCAGATGCTGCCGGAAGTTCTGCGCGAGGCGCGCGCCGTCGCCCTCTTTGACAAGGCCCCCAGCCTGCTGCTGGGTGAGCAGGCCACCCAGCCTCAGGTCGTCGCCCAGTTGGAAACTGCTGCTGCGATTCACTTTGCGGGCCACGCGGCGCATCAGGCTGGCGAGACGCGTCTGCTGCTTGCAGCCGGCAACCCCACTCTTCACGCGGGCGAGTCTCCAGCCAAGCCCTGGCTCGACAGTGAGTTGCTGCGCCTCCATCCGCCGCGGCGCGCGCAGCTGATCGTCTTCTCAGCCTGTTCCAGTGGGCAGAAGGAGCCGGCCTGGAACCACGGCATGGGAGACATCGTCGCCACCCTCGCTGCCCTGGGCGTGCCCGATGTTGTGGCCACCCGCTGGCAGATCGACTCCGCGGCCGCCGTTCCCATGATGGACGCGTTCTACTCGGCCCTCGCCCGCGGACGCACGGTTCCTCAAGCCCTGACCGTCGCGCGGCAATCCATGGCGCGCGATCCTCGCTACAACCACGCCTACTACTGGGCAGCGTGGTACGCCTCCGGCAGCGGAACTGGCCAGCTCGGGCCGATCTTCCACCCCCGAAACTGATCTCCGTCCCGGACTCTGTGCTGAACGTCGGCGACCAAACGCACCAAAGCCCGCGCAATCGCACGGGCTCATTGCAGTATCGTAGTCGAAAACCGGGATCGGCCTTCAGCGCGCGGTTCGCAGGAAACCCCGCCATCGCGCCAAAACCGCTCTATCGATCAGCTCTGCTTGGTTTCGTTCGAACTGGGAGGCGCGGGCGGCGCTGGAGGCGGCACCACGCTCTGCTGCTGCACGGGAGAGGTCGGCGCCGGGTCGGTCACGCCCTTGATGCCTTCCTTGAAGCCCTTCAGGCCTTCGCCCAGTCCCTTGCCCAACTCCGGCAGCCGCTTGGCGCCAAAAAGTAAAAACGCTATGGCGCCCACGATGATCAGGTGCCATGGTTGTAGAAAATCGCCCATTTCATCCTCCGCGCGACAGGCCAGGCCCGGCACGCAATCTCAACAGTCATTGTCGCACAAACCGGAATCTCCGCGCAGGGTGCGCAATCCGGACCGGACAATCATCCCACAATTTCAGTACGCCCCACTCGCAGGATTGGATGCACGAGTTTGGATTCGGTCGTCAGACGGGGTCAATTTACCTGCGCCGGCTTGCCCAGCCGCTCGGTCACCATGGTGAAGAACGCGCGCAGATCCTCTTCCTCGCCCACCGTCAGCCGCCGGTACACCTTCATCAGCGGAAACAGGCGGGACCCGCGCACATCCACGGAAGGCACCGCAACCACGCCGCCGGGGTACTGCGTCATCTCCCAGCTGCCGGCGTAGCGGCGGCGCATCACCTCGCCCAGGTAGCTGCCCCACAGGCGCGCCTCGAAGTCCACGTCCAGCTCCGGGCTCTCACCGATGAGCACCAGGATCTCGTCCAGCGCGTCAATCGACTCGGAAGTAAAATCGAGTTGCTGCTTGAACTCGCGCCGCCCCAGATCGACGGCCGCCGAGGCGTAGCCCTCCATCATGGAACCCAGATCCGGGTAACTGGCCGACTCCAACCGCTTCCGCACTTCGCCGTGGCTTGACATCCTAACTCCAGAGTAACTCCCTGCCCCGGCGATTCCCGTCCGAATGCGGTGGAAAGCCGGGTACAAAAGGATCAGCTGAAACGTTGTAACAAACTAGTTCGATGCGCTATCTATATGACAGACTCAAGAGTGTACCGGAGGTTTTCCTTTGAAGTCGATCAGGTCAGCTGTTATGAAGTTTGGCGCCCTCAGGCTCGTCGCCCTTGCCGTTCTGCTCGCCGCAGGCTCCGTTACCGCCCGCTCCGCCGGCCGCGACATCTACCCGGACTCGGCGCAGGCCAAAGCCGACCTGGCCGCAGCCCTCCGCACCGCCGCGCAGACACACAAGCGCATCATCCTCGACTTCGGCGGCAACTGGTGCGGCGACTGCCAGGTGCTGGACCTCTACTTCCACAACGCGCAGAACCTGCCGTTGCTGGAGTCGAATTACGTGGTGGTGCACGTCAACATCGGCCACATGGACGAGAACCAGGACATCGCCAGCCAGTACCAGGTGCCACTCAGCAAAGGCGTGCCGGCTCTCGCCGTCCTCAGCGAGCGCGGCAAGCTGCTCTACAGCCAGCGCACCGGCGAGTTTGAATCGATGCGCCGCATGGACCCATCGTCGGTGACAAGCTTTCTTGTGCAGTGGAAGCCGGCGAAGGCGGGCTGCTCGGCGGTGATGGTGAACTGCTGAAAGCTGACTTTCAGGATTGCAGAGAATCGAGAAGGAACGCGTGAAGCAACTTTGCATGCCTCGATCGCTCGCTCACTGATCCCGGCTTCAGCTTGGCCAGAATCTTCTCTCCGTGCTGCACCTTGTGATACCGCTTGGCCGGAGTTGGCTTTACGGCGGCGTTCAGTTCTGCCAGAATGTCACTCTTTGAAATAGCTTCGATATCGGGGTTGGGCGGCAGAACCGCTGCGCGCAATTTTCCTCCAAAACACTCCGTGAGCGCTACGCTATCGGTTACCAGCCACGATTCCATGCACTGGACCATCAAAAGGATATTCTTGCGCGCGTCGGCCGGGACTTTTGCGGCGTCCAGCTTTTGCGCCAGATGCCCAGCGGCGGAAGTTGCAGTCACAGTTTTATCCGCGTCTACGAGTAAGGCGACGGCACATTCGGAGGCGTAAAGGCGCACGCCCTGAGCGTAACTCTTTATGGTTTGCTCGGTAGATCCGTACGCGATCACATCCCTGGTCTTTAGACCTTGATTCAACTGCTGAAAGTGCTGTTTGAACGCATTTCGGAAGTTCCTGGCGCCGTCGGCATCTGCGCCCTTAGGACCTCCCTCGACGTAAAGGCGCACTCTCACCAGCGGTTTCCGCCAATCTCCCCGCTCGCCCAAAGGTGTCCAAGCGAATAGTCGTCCAACCAGGCCGTCAACCGTTCCTTATCAAGCCGGCGAACATGGGTGGCGCCATCGATCTTCTCGCAGACACAAACGCTCTCTGGATCGTCCGAGAATGCCGAGACGAGCGCCTGCGAATGCGTGGTGACAATCAACTGAGTCCGCGTGGACGCATCGCGTAGAAGATCCGCAAGCGTGGGAATGATGTCCGGGTGCAGGCCTAGTTCCGGTTCCTCAATGCAAGTAACTGGCGGCGGACTTGGATTAAGAAGGATTGTAAGCAGCGCGAGCCAACGGAGGGTCCCATCTGAGAGCCGGTACGCTGGAACCGAGAATCCCCCCTCTTCGTAAATCACAACTTGGAGATGCGTGCCAATGAGCCGCACATCAACCGCTTTGAGAGGCTCATAGAATCTCTTCATCTGATCGTTGATCTGGTCGAACGCGACGGTATCACTTTAACTCAAATGCGGTGGTGCGCTGGCGATCGCAGAACTCGTTCTCGCCTCAACAAGTCAATGGGGCGGGGCCGCTAATCTACCACCTCACCCGATCGGCGCCAGGTGCTTGGTCCGGGAATAGGTGTACTGGATGCGGTGCACCACGGTGATGGTCGAGAGCACGGCCAGTATCCACAGCACCGGCGCCATCACGCCCGCCCAGTTGAAGAGCGAGCCCAGCAGGATGAGCACGATGCGCTCAGGCCGCTCCATGAAGCCGACCTTGCAGCTGCCGATCAGGGCTTCGGCGCGGGCGCGCGTGTAACTGACCATCAGCGATGTCACCATGACGAAGGCGACCAAGACAACGTAGCGGAAGCGGTTGATGCGGCCGTAGTAGACCAGTAGGCCGAAAAACAGCACCACGTCGGAGTAGCGGTCGATTACCGAGTCAAAAAAGGACCCGAAGACGGTGACCTGGTTGTTCCGCCGGGCGACGCGGCCGTCGACCATGTCGAAGATCCCGGCCCCAAAGATGACCATCCCCGCGTAAAAAAACATGCGGCCGGAGTTGGACGCGTTGGCGTGGCCGAACAGAAATGCGGCCACGATGTTGATGACCAGGCCGATGAAGGTGAGCACGTTGGGAGAGATGCGGGTCAGCGCCAGGCCGTGCACGATGCGATCAAGAAGCCAGCCGCATCCGCGGCCAAAGGCGCTAGTCCAGGTCATTCCTTTATTCCTTACGCGTGTTGCGCTACTGCCCGGCGCCGGCCGCTTCGGCTTCCCGCGCGGCGGCTTCGGCTTCGTCGTGAATGGTGGTCAGTTTCAGAATCTCAAGCTCACGCTTGCCGTTGGGCGTAATAATGGTGGCCACATCGCCCACCTTACGGCCCACAATGCCGCGGCCGATGGGTGAGGTGGTG
>Ga0302314_10022360_pt1 | contig 10370 bp, 7 predicted proteins | sample III_Palsa_N2_3_FD_200533 | JGI IMG/M metagenome (GOLD analysis project Ga0302314, IMG submission 200533) | Peat permafrost microbial communities from Stordalen Mire near Abisko, Sweden - III_Palsa_N2_3 | ecosystem: Environmental > Terrestrial > Soil > Palsa > Peat permafrost | place: Sweden... | reverse complement strand
CACGGGGCGCTGGCTAATAGGGCTTGTTGGGTGTGTTGTAGAGGTTCGGTGGGTTTGGCAGCGGCCGTGCCTCGCCGAGCGGGCGGGCGGGGTCGCGGTGCGGGCGGGGTGGGTCGCCGGGCGGGCGGGCGGGGTCGCCGAGCGGGCGGGCGATTGTCACGCGCGGGTCGCGGTTATGTCTCATGCGTGTGACTTTTAGCCCGATTCGGCCCACACCGGAATCTGGCGTGATGAGAAGTGAACAACAGTTGTGCACAACTCATCTCGACTCCAGCAAAACCGCCGTCGGATGCCGTCGGAGCGGTCGAGATCGATTGGGGGGTCGGCGGGCTTGGCAGCGGCTGGTCGAGCATGTGGTGATCGCACCCCAGCCATGAGCGTCCTTCGTTGTGCTCCAGTCGGCCTCTCGTTTGAGCTGCTGGTAGCCGAGCTGACGAGCCTGCGCTCCCAGCCGGACGGTCAACGAGGCGTTCCGATTCCGGCTCGCGATCGGGACCCAGCCGCTTGCGCGATCGGCCCGAGCCGCCGCCACCCCCCGGGGACCGCGCCGACCTATTAACCCCCGGCGCTTTGCGAGGACCGAATACCCTTCACCGCCCGTGCCCGGCGACTCCCGTCCTACCCTCACCGCCTCCTACCTGGCCGATCCGGCCGAGGTTCACCGTGTCCTGCTGCTGTACAGCGGTGGTCTAGACACGAGCGTGATGCTGAAGTGGATCCAGGACGAGTACCAGGCGGACGTCGTCGCGCTGACCGTCAACCTCGGCCAGCCCGGCGAGGACTACGCGGTGATCGAGGGCAAGGCCAGGCAGCTCGGCGCGATCGACTGCCACGTTGTCGATGCGCGCGAGGAGTTCGCGCACGAGTACGTACTGCCGGCGATCAAGGCGAACGCAATCTACGGCCTCGGCTACCCACTGTTCACGGCACTCGGCCGGCCGCTGATCGCCAAGCTCGCCGTGCAGTACGCGCGCGAGACCGGATGTGACACGATCGCTCACGGCTGCACCGGCAAGGGGAACGACCAGGTTCGCATCGAGGCCACGATCGCGACCCTCGCCCCCGAGCTGAAAGTGATCGCCCCGGTGCGGGAGTGGCAGATGGGGCGGGAGGAAGAGATTGCGTACGCGCGGGAGCACGGGATCCCGGTCAAGGGCGGGACGGAGACGGCCCCGTATTCGATCGACGACAACCTCTGGGGCCGCTCGAGCGAGGGCCGCTGGATCGAGGAGCTCGACCATGCGCCCGAAGCCGACGTGTTCCAGCTCGTCACGCGGCCGGAGGAGGCGCCCGATGAGCCGGAAGTCGTCACGCTCGAGTTCGAGCGCGGCGTCCCCGTCGGCCTGAACGGCGAGCGCCTGGATCTGGTGACGTTGCTCGAGCGTGTTGCCGATATCGGCGCCCGCCACGGTGTTGGGGTGGTCGACCACATCGAGGACCGGATCGTCGGCTTGAAGGTGCGCGACATCTACGAAGTACCGGCTGCCACGATCGTCCTGCTCGCCCACCAGGAGCTGGAGCGGCTGGTCGGGACGATCCACCAGAACCAGATGAAGCCGGCACTGGACCAGAAGTGGGCCTACCTCGTCTACGCCGGCCTGTGGTGGGAGCCGCTCCGGACCGATCTCGATGCTTACATGGGCGCTGTCAACGAGCAGGTAACCGGGACGATCGGGACCAAGCTGTTCAAAGGCGCGGCTCGCGTGGTGACCCGATCCTCGCCAAATGCCGTGTACGACGCCCAGCTCGCAACCTTCTCCGAGTCCGGCGGGCTGTTCTCGCAGAGCGCGTCACCCGGGTTCATCGAGCTGTGGTCGCTCCAGTCACGGCTGGCCTGGCGCTTACGCCATCGCGACGGTGGGTAGCATCGGAGATATGAAGTACAAGGTCCTGGGATTCGCCGTCTGGAAAGGCGGCAAGTGGTACCTCCGCCGGCGTTACGGCGATACGCCACGCAAGCTGTTCGCTGCCGGCGTGATCGCCGCTGCACTGACCGGCACAGTCGTCGCGCAGCGGCGAGCTTCGGTAGCGAAGCGCTAGCGCCGCCGCCAGTTCGCCGCCAGTTCGCCGCCAGGCGAACTGGCAATGGAATCGGCGCCAGCCGATTCCACCACTCCGTCCGCAGCGCCGTCTAGCTTCCCGGGTCCTCGTATGCGTAACCCCCTGAGGCGACCCGGAGCCCCGCCGCCGTCCGCTTCGGCGGGTGGGCCCGCGCTGCAGCTCGTCGGGACCGTGTCTGCCCCCTCGGCACCGACGATCGTGCAACCCGGCGAGTGCACCGTGGCCGCCGGCGCGGGGGAGACACCGCCGGCGGTTCGCGAACAGCTCGTGCTCGCAGAACGACGTAAGCGGCACGCCGAGCTGATGGAGCGGCGCGCGCTGCGCAGGGCCGACGACGCCGACGCTGCGGTCGGCGAGGCGACCGCCCGACTCGATCGGCTCGAGCACGAGCTGGCCGAGGCGCGCCGCGATGTGCGGCGACTCGCTGAAAAGCTCGAGCAAGCTCAGCGAAAGCGCCGCGAGGCGGAGCAGCTCGCTCACTCGGAGACCGCCTTGAGGCTTGAGCTCGTGCGCGATCACGCCGAACGGCTCGAGCGTGACGAGGCGGATGCCGCCGAGCTGACGATCGCAAGGTCGACGGCGCCCGACGCGATGCCCGTGGGTTCCCCGGTCGCCGATCCCGTTGTCGCAGAGCTGCGCGAGCAGCTCGAGCAGGAGCGTTCGCTGCGGGAGAGGCTCGAAGCCGGCGCGCACCCCGGGCCGCGCGTGCAGACGGCCGGCGCTGTGGCGCCCGACCGGCTGGCCGCAGCGCTTCTCCGGCTGCGCGAGGAGTCGCCGCGGCCCGACCACGAGTCAGCCGCCGAGCGCCGTGGGGTGGCGGTGGCCCCGCCGGGCGCGGCGCTCCCACCCGCTGCCTCGTGGCTCGAGCCGACGATGAAACGACTGCTCCGCGAGAGCCCCGCGATCGCCGGTAGCGTCGCTATCCAGCTTCTACCCGCCCAGCACCTGGTCTCGGGGCCTGTTCGCTACGACCTCGCGCTCGGCGATGCGGGCTGTCTGGCCGTGACGGTGGAGGAAGGTCAGGTTCGCGTCGAGCGTTTCAGCGAGCCGCGGCCGCTGGGGGAGGTCGGGTTCAGAATCGAGGGAGATCTTGCCGGTCTCGGACGGCTGCTCGTCTACGGCGCGCTGCGGCGGCGTCTCTCGCGGCGCGTCGCGCGCGTGCGCGGCGACCGCGCGATGCTCCGGGCGCTGGCGGATCTTGTTCGCGCGCCGCTCGGCCTCGACGAGCTGGACAGCAGCGGGGTGCGGCTCGACCCCCGGCTCGCGCTCCAGCTGGTGGCGTGCATGATCGACGTCTCCTGGACGCGCGGCGAGCGCTTCACGCTCGGCCACGAGTCGCGTGGCGGTGAGGATCGCGCGTACCTGCTCGTACGCGACGGCGCGACTGCACGCGTTCTGTGCCGCCCCCCGCTCGGCCCGGTCACGACCACGATCCGGTGCGCGCCCGAGCAGTTGCTGACCCTTCTGGCCGGCGGATCTGCCTCCGAGGTCACCGTCCTCGGCGCGGCAGAACCGCTCGCGCTGCTGCGCGCATGGGTCGCCCGCGCCGAGCGCGGCGTGTGATCGCCGCCAAAGCCAAGCCCGTCCGCTCAGACGCCTATGCTCACGGTGTCCGGATGAGCCCCGCCTGCGCCCACCTCCACGTCCACTCTGAGTACTCGCTGCTGGACGGCGCTTGCAAGATTGACGACCTGGCCGCCCGGGCGGCGTCGTTCGATCAGCCGGCGCTCGGGCTGACCGACCACGGGGTGATGAACGGAGCAGTCGAGATGTTCAGCGCCTGCCGCAAGCACGGGATCAAGCCGATCCTCGGATGTGAGGCATACGTGGTCGACGACCACCGCCGCCGCGCGCCAGGAAAGCTCGAGCGCTTCCACCTGACGCTGCTGGCGGCGAACCAGGTTGGTTACCAGAACCTCGTCAAGCTCTCCTCGGCCGGCTTTATCGATGGCCTCCAGCGCGGTAAGCCGTCGGTCGACCTGGAGCTGATCTCCAGCCACTCCGAAGGCGTGATCGCGCTCACCGGCTGCTTGGCGTCACGCTTCTGCCAGAACCTGATCCACGGTAAGACGGCTCAGGCCAGGGCCCACGCCGACGAGCTGATGCAGGCCTTCGGCGCCGAGAACGTCTACTTCGAGGTGCAGAAGAACGGCTTGGCCGAGCAGGACAAGGCGAACGAGGGGATCGTCAAGATCGCTCGCGAGCTCGGACGTCCGCTGGTCGGAACCGGCGACGTCCACTACCTGCGACGTGAGGACTATCACCACCACGCCGCGCTGCTGTGCGTCCAGACCAAGTCGACCCTCGCGCAACCGAAGATCCGGTTCGAGACGAACGAGTTCTACCTGCGCTCGAACGAGGAGATGGCCGATGCCTTCGCCGAGTGGCCGGAGGCGATCGCGACGACTGTAGAGATCGCGGACCGCTGCAACGTTGAGCTCGAGCTCGGCGGGCAGCTGATCCCGAGCTACGCGACGCCGACCGGTAACAGCGAGCACGAGTACGTCCGCGACCTGGTTTTCGAGGGCCTCGCTCGACGCTACGGCAGCCCGCCTCCGGCCGAGGCGATCGAGCGCGCCGAGTACGAGCTCGGCGTGATCGACAGGATGGGATTCAATGCCTATTTCCTGATCGTGTGGGACTTCGTCAAGTACGCGAAGGACTCGGGGATCGCGGTCGGACCGGGACGAGGGTCGGCCGCGGGGTCGATCGTGGCTTACTGCCTGGAGATCACTGACGTCGACCCGCTCCGCTACGGCCTCCTGTTCGAGCGCTTCCTCAACCCCGAGCGCGTGTCGATGCCGGACATCGATATCGATTTCTCGGTCCGTGGACGTGAGCGCGTGATCCGCTACGTGACCGAGAAGTACGGCAAGGAGTCGGTCGCCCAGATCGTCACCTTCGGCAAGATGCTCCCGCGCGCGGCGACGCGGGACGCGGCGCGGGTGCTGGCCCTCGAGTACGCGGCCGGCGACCGGCTCGCGAAGCTGATACCCGATCCGATCATGGGACGCTCACCGAGCTTCGAGGATTGCCTGAAGCCCGGCCAGCCGCTTCGCGCCGAGATCGAGCGCGACCCGACGGCGAACCAGATCATCGAGGTGGCCCGTGGCCTGGAAGGGATCGTCCGCAATTCCTCGATCCACGCCGCTGCGGTCGTGATCGCCGACCGTCCTCTGACGGACATCGTGCCGCTCCAGCTTGCCGATGCCGGCACCGACGAGAACGGCGACCGCATCTTCCGGACCGTCACCCAGTTCTCGATGAAGCCGATCGAAGAGATCGGCCTGCTCAAGATGGACTTCCTTGGCCTGCGCAACCTCGACGTGATCGAGGACGCGCTCGACATCATCGAGCGCTCGACCGGCGAGCGACCGGACATGACCACGCTCCCGCTCGACGACGCGAAGACATACGAGATGATGGCGCGCGGTGACTCGGTCGGCGTCTTCCAGTTCGAGTCCGAGGGGATGCGGGAGACGCTCAAGAAGGTCAGGCCGAGCGAGCTCGAGCACCTGATCGCGCTCAACGCCCTCTACCGGCCGGGCCCGATGGAGCAGATCCCCACCTACACCCGCGGCAAGCACAACCCCGAGTCCGTGACGTATCCCGACGAGCGGCTACGCACGATTCTCGAGTCGACCAACGGCGTGGTCGTCTACCAGGAACAGGCGATGCAGATCTCGAAGTCGATCGCAGGCTTCAGTGGCGCCAAGGCCGACGACCTGCGGAAGGCGATCGGGAAGAAGAACCGCGAGGCGATGGCGAAGCTGAAGCCCGAATTCATCACCGGCTGCCGCGCATCGGGCACCAGCGAGGGGGTGACCGAATGGTTGTGGACGACCAACGAGCGCTCGGCCGACTACTCCTTCAACAAGTCCCACTCAGCCTGTTACGCGCTTATCGCGTATCGCACCGCCTGGCTGAAGGCGAACTACCCGGCCGAATACATGGCTGCCCTGATCTCCTCGGTGATGGACACCAAGGACCGGGTGCCGTTCTTCGTGGCGCAGGCCGAGCAGATGGGGATCGCGATCCTGCCCCCCGACGTGAACCTCTCAGATCACGAGTTCGTCGTCGTCGATAAGAACATCCGGTTCGGGCTCGATGCGGTCAAGGGCGTCGGTTTCCAGGCGGTCGAGGCGATCAAGCGCGCCCGTGAGGACGCCGGGCCGTTCAGCGACTTGTGGGACTTCTGCGCCCGGGTCGATAACCGCACGGTCAACAAGAAGGCGATCGAGGCGCTGATCAAGTGCGGCGCCTTCGGCTCGACGGGCGCCTCCCGCAAGGGCATGCTCGCGGTGCTCGAACAGGCGCAGGCCGCCGGTCAGAAGAGCCAGCAGGACGCACTGATCGGCCAGGGCTCGATTTTCGATCTCGAACCAACGCCCGGCGAGGCCGCGCGCGGTCTCGCGGCGCCGAGTCGGCCCCCGATCCCCGCCGAGGAGTTCGACCGCGCCAGCATGCTCGCGGCCGAGAAGGAGTCGATCGGGCTGTTCATCTCCGAGCACCCGCTCAAGCAGGTAGGCCCGGCGCTGCGATCCCGCGTCGACTGCACGCTCGCCGAGCTTGGCGACAGACGCGACGGCGACTGGGTCACCGTCGGCGGGATGATCACTCAGACGAAGAGGATCCGGACCAAGAAGGGCGACCCGATGATGTTCGCCACGCTCGACGACCTCGAGGAGGCGGTCGAGATGCTTGTGTTCGGGAAGCCGCTGGCTGCCGGAGAGGAGGCCCTGGTCGCGGACTCGATAGTTGTCGTCCGGGGCAAGGTTGACCACAAGGATCGCGACAAGATCTGCATCCTCGTCCAGGACGTGAGCCGCTTCGAGCCGACGATCGAGGAGATCGATGTAGCTCGGGAGCAGGCGGCGAAGCCCGTGGCGTCAGCCGGAGCGCTCCGGCTCCGGCTCGACGCGGCCCGCCTGCCGGCGAGCGCACTCGGGGAGCTCAAGGACCTGCTCGCCGGCTTCCCGGGGGAGTCGGATGTGGTGATCGAGCTGCAGACGTCTGCCGGGCCACGGCGCCTGAAGCTCGGTCCCGGCTTCCGCGTCGCGCGGAGCGTGAGCCTCCATGCCGAGCTCGACGCGCTGCTCGGCGCCGCGGCGTTGCACGAGAGCGTCGCGCCCGCTTAGGGCTCAGCCACGGCGCCGCGGCGTTGCACGAGAGCGTCGCGCCCGCCTAGCGCTTAGCCACTGGGCCGCAGCGCCGAGACGAGCGACTCGACCGCGCGGACCAGCCGATCGATGTCGAAGGTGTCGGGCTCCTGGACGATCATGCGGCCGAAGTACTCGGCGATTCCGATCAGGGCGTGCGACGTGATCTCGGTGTCGATCTTCGGCCCGCCACGAAACGCGAGTCCCATTTCGAGCATCGACCCAAGCCGGGCACGCACCATCTCGCGGTCTCGCGCGATCCGCTCGCGGACGGCATCCGGGGTGCCTTCAGGGGCGAGCAGGATCGGGCGCCACGTTAGCGGGTCGCCGGCGACCACCTCGGCCAGGCGGCGCACCCCACCGGCGATCAAGGCGTCGGGGTCGGCCGTGCTGAGATCCGCCGGCATCGCCTCCCGCAGCTGCCGCAGCGCGCGTCTCTCCTGACGATCGAGCAAGGCGTAGAGCAGTGAGCTCAGCCCATCGAAGACCCCGTAGACCACGGGGCGCGTGACATCCGCCTCGCGCGCGATCGCTTCGATTGAGACTCCGGCGTAGCCGTCGCGGGCGATGATGCTGAGCGCGGCGTCGAGCAGCTGCCGGCGCCGATCCTCTGGGGGCATACGCGGCGTGTACGGGCGGCGGCGGGCTTGGGGCATCCCGCAGAGCGTGGCAGAGCGCGGAAGCGGCTGGCGCCGCTTCCATCGGCGGCACAGGCCGGCGCGGCTTCCACTGGCGGATCTGGCTGGCGCGGCTTCCACTGGCGGATCTGGGTGGCGCGGCTTCCACTGGCGGATCTGGCTGGCGCGGCTTCCTCGGCGGATTTGGCAGATCCGCCCGCAGCCGGGGTTGACCACATTAATGCACAGGTGTAGTATTTGCTCCGTAAGGGCCTTGAAAGCGGTCCCGAACTCGAGCAGACGGAGGCAGCGATGGCGTTGGCGCTCGGAGGCTTCAAGCGGTTCGAGCCGCACGAGGACTATGGCTTCTTCGGGCCGTGGTCGGTTACCTGGCGTGTGTGGACGTACCCCACGTCGCTGACCGTCGGGTTCCAGCGCGCGGTCGTGGTCGAGGAGCTCGACCCGGCCCTGATCGCCGCGGTCGATCAGACGGGCGCGGTCCGCAATCGCTCGCGCTCCCGTTATGACCGCACGCTCCGGTACTTCGCGACGATCTCGCTCGGCGACTCGAGGTCGGCGGTGACGGCCTCCGACGTGCTCGTCAAGGTGCATGCCAAGGGCGTCGGGATCGAGCCCCTGAGCGGCAAGCCTTACGACGCCAACGATCCGAAGTCCCAGCTTTGGATCCACCTCACTGCGTGGCACTCCATTCTTTATGCCTACGAACGGTACGGACCAGGCAAGCTCTCGCCAGAGGATGAGGAGCGCTACTGGGCCGAGTGCGCCGTCGCGGCGGAGCTCCAGACCTGCGATCCGGCCGATGTGCCCCGCTCGCGCGAAGGCATCCGCGAGTACTTCGAGACGATGCGCCCGCAGCTGGTCGGCTCGGACACCGCGCAATCGATGATGGACTATCTCCTGAATGCGAGGGTGATGTTCCCGCCGATCCCCTTCGTGCTCCGCCCGGGAGCCTGGGTCATCAATAAGGCACTCAGGTATGCGACGATCGCCACGCTGCCACGGTGGATGCGCAAGATGGCGGGGCTGCGGCAGTCACGAATCATCGACGCGGCGATCATCCCGGTGATGAAGATCAGCTTCGCGGTTCTTCACACGAGCTCCCGGCTCGAACTGCTCGCGCTGCCGCTGCTCTCTCCTTCTACTGTTCCTGTGGCGGCTCCGGCACTGCTCCGAATCCCGCCTCGAGTACGGGAGACGACCACGCCCGCGCAGGCGCGAGAGCGGCATGGCTTCCTTCCGCCGCTTGATGAGTACGCGCGCTTCCGCAAGCTGATCGACCAGGCGGCGGCGGCGAGGTCACAGAACGGTGCGCTTCAGTACTCAGGATCGGAGCCCGAGGTCGAGATCGACGAGTACGAGGCGATCCTGGGCCCCATCGCGTAGTCGCGGAGCGGCCCCTCGCAGGCCGAGCCGGCGGGCCGGAGCGGGCCGGAGCGGGCTCTCGCAGGCCGAGCCGGCGGGCAGGAGCGGGCCGGCGCGCGGCGAACGACACTGCGTGAGCGTCAGCACGACTCGGGCCGGGGAGCATCGGCTCGCCGACTTCATCCTCGACTTCCTCGGCTATCTCGAGCTCGAGCGCGGCCTCTCGCGCAACACGCTCGAGGCATATCGCTCCGATCTCCTGCAATACGGGGAGTTCCTGGATCGCTGCGGGCTCGATCCGCTGATGGTCAAGCACGTCGACCTGGCGGCATTCGTGTCCGAGCTCGCAGACGGCAGGGACGGCCGGCGTCCTGTGGCCGCCGCGACACTGCAACGCAAGGTTGCCTGTCTGCGGTCGTTCTACCGGCACCTCCGCCGCGAGCAGCTGATCGAGCGTGATCCGACCGCCGAGCTACGCGGTCCGCGCCGAAGCAAGCGCCTCCCCAAGGTCCTGTCCCGCGACGAGGTCCGGCATCTGCTCGAGCAGCCGCTTGGGTCCTCGCCCGCTGCGCTGAGGGACCGCGCGCTGCTCGAGACGATGTACGCGTGCGGTCTGCGGGCATCGGAGGCGGTCGCGCTCGAGCTCGCGGAACTCGATCTCGAGGCCGGAATCCTGCGCGCACGGGGGAAGGGATCGAAGGAGAGGATCGTCCCGATCGGGACAAAGGCGATCGAGGCGCTCCGCGCCTACGTGAAGCACGGGCGCCCCCGCCTAGTCGGGATCCGCGACGAGCGCCATCTGTTCGTCAACCTCCGTGGCGTCGGACTCTCCCGACAGGGCCTTTACAAGATCGTTCAGCGCCACGCGCGTACCGCGGGCCTGCAGGACCGGATGAGCCCGCATACGCTGAGGCACACGTTCGCCACCCACCTGCTCGCCGGCGGCTGCGATCTGCGCTCATTGCAGGAGATGCTCGGCCACTCTGACATCGGCACCACCCAGATCTACACGCACCTGTCGACTGACCGGTTGCGCGACGTGTATTTCGACGCGCACCCACGAGCGCAGCTCTAGCAAGGGTCCGGGCCAGGCCGGTCGCGGCTGCGGCCGCTTCCACGGAAGGCTGGCAGAATCGCGGGATGCCGTCAC
>Ga0302314_10022359_pt1 | contig 10370 bp, 9 predicted proteins | sample III_Palsa_N2_3_FD_200533 | JGI IMG/M metagenome (GOLD analysis project Ga0302314, IMG submission 200533) | Peat permafrost microbial communities from Stordalen Mire near Abisko, Sweden - III_Palsa_N2_3 | ecosystem: Environmental > Terrestrial > Soil > Palsa > Peat permafrost | place: Sweden... | reverse complement strand
CTTCGGAGAAGAGAGTGACGAGGGGTTGGCCTGCTTCAAGATGTGCGCCAAGTTTGGCATGCATCTCAATGCCGGCGTGGGCGCTGACAAGGTCGCCGGGCTTGGCGCGGCCTGCTCCGAGGCGCTGAACGGCCCAGCCAACCTGCTTGCAGTCCATGGAGGAGAGGTAGCCGGCGTGAGGGGCGGTGAGGGTTTTCTTCGCCAAGGGTTTGTGGTGAACAGCGGGGTTGGCTTCGCCTTCAAAGAGGGTGATGTCTCCTCCCTGAGCCTGAACGATCTCGAGGAAGGCCTCAAAGGCAGCTCCTGAGTGGAGGATATCGTCGGAGGCCTTTGCGCCTTCTGCAGGAGTGTCGGCGTGGCCGGCGAGGTGAAGCATCCAGCCGGAGAGGATGTTGGTGAGCTCGATGAGGTCGGCGGACATGGGGTGTCTGTCCTGCTTCATGATGTCGATGCACTCCCAGACCTCGATCCAGTTTCCGGAGAAGCGGCCGAGGGGCTCGTCCATGCTGGTGAGGAGAGCGGCGGTGCGGGTGCCGGAGGCTTCGCCGGTGCGGACCATGAGTTCGGCGAGGAACTTTGATTTTTCGTAGGTCGGCATGAAGGCGCCGGAGCCGACTTTGACGTCGAGGACGAGGGCGTTGAGGCTCTCGGCGAGTTTTTTGCTCATGATGCTGGCGGTGATGAGGAAAGGAGATTCGACGGTGCCGGTGTGGTCGCGGAGGGCGTAGAGGATGCGGTCGGCGGGGACGAGGCGAGGGGTCTGGCCGACGAGGGCGGCGCCGCATTGACGGAGGACTTCGGCGAAGCGCGGGAGGGAGAGCTGGGTGTCGAAGCCGGGGATGGTTTCGAGCTTGTCGAGCGTGCCGCCGGTGTGGCCGAGGCTGCGGCCGGAGATCATGGGGACGCAGATGCCGGGGACTCCTGCGGGCGTGGGTGCGGCGAGGCCGGCGGCGGCGAGGATGGGGGCGATGAGGAGAGAGGTCTTGTCGCCGACGCCGCCGGTGGAGTGCTTGTCGATGGTGAAGGTGTGGAGGGGGGCGGCGTCGAAGACCTCGCCGGAGTAGCGCATGGCGGAGGTGAGGGTGGCGAGCTCGCGGGAGTCGAGGCCGCGCTGGAAGACGGCCATGAGGAAAGATGCTATCTGGGCGTCGGTGACGAGCTGTTTTTCGGGAGTGCGGTCGACGATGGCGCGGATGAAGGCCTGGATTTCGGCGTCGGTGAGGGTGTGGCCGTCGCGCTTGCGAAGGATGACGTCAATGGGATGGATGGGTTGGGTCATGAATCTTTCTGTTGATGATTTTCGATTGAGGATGGAATGCGCTTTGCGGCTCAGGAGTTGGTGAGGAGGAAGGCTGCAGGGAGCAGGGCGGCGCTGGTGGCTTCGGCGATGGCTCCGTTTTCGCCTGGGAAGAAGACGATGGTGTCGGGGGTGCTGAACTCGTGGATGGTCTGGCGGCAGGCTCCGCAGGGCTGGCTGGCGGTCGCGTTGAGGTTGGCGACGGCGATGGCGCGGATGCGGAGGGAGGGGCCGTGAAGGCTGACGGCGGCGGCGATGGCGTTCTGCTCGGCGCAGGTGGTGAGGCGGTAGGAGGCGTTTTCGACGTTGCAGCCGGTAACGATGTTGCCGTCGGTGAGGAGCAGAGCGGCGCCGACGCGGAAGTGGCTGTAGGGAGCGTAGGCGTTGTGCGCGGCGGCGATGGCGCGCTGCTGGAGGTCTGCTATCTGTGATGCGGTAAGGCTGGTCTGGCTGGTTGACGACATGATGGAGTGAGGCTATCGGGTATGAAGGACGATAGCAAGTGCGGGAAGCTAATGGTTAACGTGTTGCGTCCGATAAGGGAGGGGTGGACGAGCTTAGGAAAGAAATGATTCCGGAGTGTCAGGAGGTCTCGATCCGCGGAAGCTGCGGTTTTCGCGGCGGTACAGGCAGCAGGGTTGTTTCAGCAAAGGGCGGATGGAGGCAGGGATGCGAGCACTGATCGTCGATGATTCGAATTTTATTCGCGAGTATCTGCGTTACCTTTTGCACCGGATGGGCGTGGTGTGCGAAGAGGCCGTGAATGGAAGCGAGGCGTTGTCGGTTCTGGCGAAGGCTCAGGAGTTCGACCTGATGCTGCTGGACGTGAATATGCCGGTGATGAATGGGCTGGAGTGCGTGAAGGCGCTGCGGGCGGCGCAGCTGGGGCCGCAGATGAAGGTGATGATGGTGACGACCGAGGCCGACAATACGTTTATCGAAAAGGCCATCGACAACGGCGCGGACGAGTTTTTGATGAAGCCGTTTACGCCGGAGAGCCTGCGGGAGAAGATGCTTTTGCTTGGCCTTGTCGCGGCCTGAACGGGAAGAGATAAGGACAGAGGGTGATGCAGAGTTTGAGAGAACAGACGCTTCGTGTTGCTGCAGTGGATGAGCCGGAGCATTCGATGGACTCGTCGGGGAATGCTTTGTTTGAGACGCAGTTGTCGCCGATTGCGCGTCTGGCGGGGGGCGCGAATCCTGGCGGTCGGATGGGTCTTCTGAAGACGGGGAGTCCGGCGTATCTGCATCGCGCGGTCGCGGAGGCGATGACGGTCAATGAGACGAGCTTCTTTCGAGACGCGCAGCCGTTTGAGTTGCTGCGACAGGTTGTGCTTCCTCGACTGATTGCTCAGAGGAGAGAGACGAGGCGACTGCGGCTGTGGAGCGCGGCGAGTTCGACAGGGCAGGAGGCGTACAGCATGGCGATGCTGATTGCGGAGCATTTTCCTGAGCTGGCGCAATGGGATGTGAAGATTATCGGCACCGATATTGCACGGGAGGCGGTGGAGTATGCGCGGAGGGGCAGGTATCGCAGGCTGGAGGTGAATCGGGGGCTGCCGGTGCGGATGCTTGTGAAGTACCTGATGCGCGATGGCGAGGAGTGGGAGGTGTGCGAGCGGATTCGTGCGGTGTGCGAGTTTCAGCATGCGAATCTGTGTGAGCCGCTGTCGCAGCTTCCGGAGTTTGATCTGGTGTTGCTGAGGAATGTGCTGCTTTATTTTTCGCCGCATGACAGGCGGAATCTCTTTAGTGAGGTTCATCGAAAGATGATGCCGAATGGTTATCTGATGCTGGGAAATGCGGAGCAGGCGGAGGATTCGACGAGCCTCTTTGAGGTGGAGTTTGGGGCGAACTGCTATTTTTATCGGGCGGTGAGTTAGAAGATTTGTCCTGCCGGACGGGCCCACTTCGCGTGGGGCGACCACTTCGTGGTGGGTGTACCGGTCTTGGCGGGATGATCTTTTGGGGGCCTCGCGTTGCTCGGCGGATGATTGATTCCGACCAACAGGAGGACCATTGCTGCCTGTTTTGCCAAGACAAGTTAAAAAGGCGTGCGAACGCCCGCCCTCCGCGCAGGAGGCCCGTCCGGCAGGACATTGTCTCTCAAGAACGCCAGGCGCATCTTATAGTGTGTATGGCAGAGCACAGAGACATGGCGCGGGCTACTTCCAGTTCGAAGAAGAAAAAATCAGATGCTGTGCTGGCGCTGTTTCACCCGATTACGGCGAAATGGTTTCGGGCAGTCTTCGATGGGCCGACGGCTCCGCAGGTGGAGGGTTGGCCATCGATTGCGCGAGGAGAGTCGACGCTGATTCTGGCGCCGACGGGCACGGGCAAGACACTTACGGCGTTTCTGTGGTGTATCGACAAGCTAATGATGAGGACGGCTCCGGAGGCTGAGCGTGGGTGCCGGGTGGTGTATCTGTCGCCGCTGAAGGCGCTGGCGGCGGACGTGGAGCGCAATCTGCGGTCTCCGCTGGTGGGGATTGCGAATATGGCGAAGCGCGAGGGTGTGGCCGTGCGAATGCCGGAGATCAGCGTGCGCACGGGAGATACGCCGCAGAAGGAGCGGGCGCGGTTTCGGAAGCATCCTGGGGATATTTTGATTACGACTCCGGAGAGTCTGTATCTGCTGTTGACGTCGGAGGCGGGCGAGGCGCTGCGGTCGGTCGAGACGGTGATTGTGGATGAGATTCATGCGCTGGTGCCGAGTAAGCGCGGGGCGCATATGGCGCTGTCGCTGGAGCGGCTGGAGGCGCTGACGGGACGGCGGCTGCAGCGGATCGGGCTGTCGGCGACGCAGAGACCGCTGGAGGAGGTGGCTCGGTTTCTGGGGGGCGCGGAAGAGAGTGCCGAGGGTGGGGAAGACTTACCACGGATTGGCATGGAGGAACACGGGGCTAAAGGCAACGGTCTCGTGCGGGAGCCGGGAGACAATGTATATGCTCCTGATTTAGTTACATATAGGTCTCCTGAGGATGAGAGTGGGATTGCCAGTGCTTTGATGAGTACGGCCAGTGATGACGGTGTGAAGCCGGATGTGGGCGCGAATGCTCCGCGGTACAGGCCGGTGACGGTGGTGAACGCGGGGGCGAGGAAGCTGCTGGAGCTGAAGGTGGAGGTTCCGGTGGAGGATATGGCGCGGCTCGGGGAGATTGAGGAGTTGCCGAGCGGTCCGGCGTCGCAGGGGCCGAAGAGGACGTCGATATGGCAGTCGATTCATCCGCGTCTGCTGGAGATTATTCAGGGACGGACGTCGACGCTGATCTTTGTGAATGCGAGACGCGTGGCGGAGAGGCTGGCGGGAGCGTTGAATGAGCTGGCGGGAGAGCCGATTGCGCGGGCGCATCATGGTTCGCTGGCCGCGACACAGAGGACGGAGATTGAGGAGCTGCTGAAGGCGGGGAAGATTAAGGCGCTGGTGGCGACGTCGTCGCTCGAGCTCGGGATCGATATGGGGGCGATCGATCTGGTGATTCAGATTGAGGCTCCGCCGAGTGTTGCGAGCGGGATGCAGCGGATTGGACGGGCCGGGCACCATGTGGGTGCGCCTTCGCATGGGATTATTTTTCCGAAGTACAGAGCGGATTTGATTGCGTGTGCGGCGGTGACGCGGGCGATGCATGAGGGGCATGTGGAGTCGACGCGGTTTCTAAGGAATCCGCTGGACGTGCTGGCGCAGCAGATGGTGGCGGTGGTTGCGCATCCGCCGTTGAGCGTTGCCGATGCGGAGAGGCGGGCGAAGTATAAGACGGAGGAGGAGGGGAGTCCGGGTATTAGTTATGCTGCGCTGTTTGCGCTGGTGCGTGGGGCTGCGCCGTTCGCGGGGTTGAGCCAGGGCATGTTCGACGGAGTGCTGGATATGCTGGCGGGACGGTATCCGTCGGATGAGTTTGCGGACTTGCGGCCACGGATTACGTGGGACAGGACACGGAACTGGATTACGCCAAGAGCCGGGGTGAAGCGGATTGCGATTCTGAATGGCGGGACGATTCCGGATCGAGGGACGTATGGGGTTTTTCTTGCGGGGGAGCGAGCGAAGCCGGTGCGAGTGGGTGAACTGGATGAGGAGATGGTGTTCGAGAGCAGGACGGGAGAGACGTTTATTCTGGGGGCTTCGGCGTGGCGGATCGATGAGATTACGCATGACCGGGTGCTGGTGACGCCGGCTCCGGGTGAGGCAGGGAAGATGCCGTTCTGGCATGGGGACCAGGCGGGGAGGCCGCTGGAGTTTGGGCGGAGGATTGGTGGGTTGGTAAGGGAGTTGCGCGAGGCTCCGCGAAGCGTGGCGATTGCGAGGCTGACGACGGAGCATGATCTGGAGCCGGGAGCGGCGGAGAATGTGCTGCGGTATCTGGCGGACCAGGAGCTGGCGACCGTTGTGGTTCCGGACGATCGGAACATTGTGATTGAGCGCGTAAGGGATGAGCTGGGGGACTGGCGGGTTTGTGTGCTGACGCCGTTTGGCAGCAGGATTCATGCACCGTGGGCGATGGCGGTGACGGCGAAGCTGCGAGCGGCGGGTGGGCAGGAGGTGGAGACGATGTGGTCGGAGGATGGCTTTGTGCTGCGCTTTCCTGAGACTGATGAGCCACCTGCGATTGAGCCGATTTTGCTGGAGGCTGAGGAGGCTGCGGAGCTGGTGCTGCGGCAGCTGGGTTCGACGGCGCTGTTTGCGGCGAAGTTTCGCGAGAGTGCTGCGCGGGCGTTGCTGTTGCCGAGGAGACGGGCGGATGGGCGAACTCCGCTGTGGCAGCAGAGGAAACGGGCGTATGACCTGCTCAGTGTGGCGAGCCGGTATGCGAGCTTTCCGATTTTGCTGGAGGCTTACCGGGAATGTCTGCGGGATGTGTTCGATATGCCGGCGCTGATGGAGACGCTGCGAAGTGTTCAGAACAGAAGCCTGCGGGTGCATACGGTCGATTCAAGGACGCCGAGCCCGTTCGCTTCGGCGCTGCTGTTTAGTTATGTGGCGAACTACATCTATGACGGGGATGCTCCGCTGGCGGAGAGGCGGGCGCAGGCGCTGTCGATCGATCAGGATCAGCTGCGGGAGCTGATGGGCGATGCGGATCTGCGGGAGCTGCTGAATATCAATGCGATTGAGGAGACGGAGGAGCAGTTGCAGTGCGTCGTTGAAAGCTATAAGGCGAAGACGATGGATGGGGTGCATGATTTATTGCTGCGGCTGGGGGATTTGAGCAGGGCGGAGTTGCGGATGCGATGTGTAACCGATGAGGTTTCAGATTTGGTTGCGAAGCTGATGCGGGCGCGGCGGGTGCTGGAGGTTCAGGTTGCGGGAGAGAAGCGGGTGATTGCGGTGGAGGATGCGGCGCGGTATCGGGATGCGCTGGGTGTACCGCTGCCGCCGGGGTTGCCGTCGGCGTTTTTGCAGGAGATGCCGGATGCGTCGGTGGATTTGATTCGGCGGTTTGCGCGGACGCATGGGCCGTTTACGACGCATGAGGCGGGGGCGAGATTTGATTTGCCGGTGGAGAGCGTGGAGGCTGTGCTGCAGGGGCTGGTACAGACGGGCAGGGTCGTGGAGGGTGGATTCAGGCCGGGAGGGATTCATCGGGAGTGGTGCGACAGCGAGGTGCTGCGGGCTATTCGTAGAAAGTCACTGGCACGGTTACGTAAAGAGGTTGAGCCGGTGGAGCAGAGGACGCTGGCGAGGCTGTTTACACGGTGGCAAGGAGTGGTGCAGCCGAGGCGCGGGCTGGATGCGCTGCTGGATGTAATTGAAAATCTGCAGGGGGCTCCGCTGCCGGCGTCGATTCTGGAGACGGAGATTCTGCAGGCGCGGTTGACGGGGTATAAAGCGGCTGATCTGGATACATTGATTGCGGCGGGTGAGGTGGTGTGGGTAGGGCTCGATCCGATTGGCGAGAGAGATGGGAGGATTGGGCTTTATCTGGCGGAGAGGCTGGCGGAGCTTTGGCCGGTTGGCGCTTCTGTAGGGCGACAACAAAATGCGGGGGTTGTTCGCGCTGCTCAGGATGACGGATCTTCAGGGGCTGGCGGGGGCGTGGCGGATAAAGAAGAGTTGATTGTGGAGTATCTGAAGGGGCATGGGGCTTCGTTCTTTCAGGATCTGCATGATGGGGTGGGTGGTGGGTATCCGGGTGAGACGCTGGAGGCGCTTTGGTCTCTGGTGTGGAAGGGAATGCTGACGAATGATGGCATGGCGGCGCTGCGGGCTTATTGTGAACGGCCGACGGTGAGTGGGACGCGGAAGCCGGCGCGGAGGGTGCATCAGCAGGCGGGGTTTCGGTCGAGGAGAACGACTCCGCCGACGGCACAGGGACGGTGGGCGCTGAATGCGGCGGCGTTTGCGGAGGGGCGTTCGGCTACGGAGTGGAGTCATGCGATGGCGCTGCAGTTGTTGACGCGGTATGGAGTGGTGTTTCGGGAGACGGCACATGCGGAGAATCTGCCGGGTGGGTTTTCGGCGATCTATGACGTGATGAAGGCGCTGGAGGAGAGTGGGAGGGTTCGGCGAGGATATTTTGCGGCGGATCTGGGGGCGACGCAGTTTGCGATGCCGGCGGCGGTGGATCTGCTGCGATCGCTGAGGGTTTCGCAGCAGAGTGAGAAACAGGAGATGCTGCAGTTGGCGGCGACCGATCCGGCGAATCCGTATGGGGCGCTGTTGCGCTGGCCGACGGCTCCCGATGCGGGATCTTCGCTGACGCGGAGTGTGGGGGCGAGGGTGATTCTTTGCGATGGGGCGCTGGTGGCTTATCTGCGGAGGGGGAATCCGAATGTGCAGGTGTTTCTGCCGGAGGAGGAGCCGCAGCGGTCGCAGGTGGCGCGGAGTCTGGCGGAGTTTTTGGTGGGGCGGGTGCGCGATGATGAGGATGCGAGTGGGCGGGGTGGGATGCTGATCGCCAGCGTGAATGGGGTGGCGGTGGCGGAGCACTGGATGGCGAGGTTTCTGCTGGATGCGGGGTTTGCGTCAGGGGCGATGGGGTTCAATGTAAGGCGGGGATTGCCGCCGTTGCCGGGGGCTCGGGGTGAGGTGAGGGCGAATGCCTGAAGGGGACACCATTTATCGGGCGGCGCGGGCGCTGCAGAAGGCTTTGGGCGGGAAGGTGGTGACGGGATTTGAGACGGGGCTGGCGAAGCTGGCTCGGGTGAATGATGATGCGCCGCTGGTGGGGAGGACGGTGGAGAAGGTGGAGTCGCGGGGGAAGTGGTGTCTGATTTTTTTCTCGGGCGATTTGATTTTGGTGACGCATATGTTGATGAGTGGGAGCTGGCATCTGTATCGCATTGGGGAGCGGTGGCGGATGGGGCGCAGCCGGATGCGGGTGGTGGTGAGGACGGCGGATTGGGAGGCGGTTGCGTTTAATGTGACGGTGGCGGAGTTTCATACGGAGCGGTCGCTCGCGCGGAGCAGCCAGGTGCCGAAGCTGGGGCCGGATATTCTGAGCGATGGGTTTACGGTGGAGGGTGGAGTGGAGCGGCTGGCGGGGTTTGGGAGAGAGAATCCTGAGGCGGAGATTGCGGTGGTGCTGCTGAATCAACGGGTGCTCGCGGGGCTGGGGAATGTGTATAAGAGCGAGGTTGCTTTTGCTGTGGGGGTGAATCCGTTTCGTGCGATGAAGACGATGACGCAGCGCGAGATGGAGGGGATGGTGGAGTTTGCGCAGCGATATATGAAGGCGAATGTGGTGGATGGGGCTTCTTCTCTGACTGGCGGGGCTGGGATTGTGACTTACTCGGGGAATCGGCGGACGAGGCACTCGTCGAACCGGGAGGAGAGGCTATGGGTGTATGGACGGCAGGGACAGGAGTGCAGGCGGTGCGGGGCGGCGGTGATGATGCGAAAGCAGGGAGTGCAGGCGCGGTCGACGTACTGGTGTCCGGAGTGTCAGCCGTGGGTGGGGGAGGGTGAGGCTCCGGTGGGAAGGGTGCAGGTGGTGAGGCGGGGAAAGATCGGGTGTTGAGGTTTGGTCCTCAGGGTGGAAAAGGGTTGCTCAGGTGAGCTTTCCGCTCATCGCCATGAGTGCAGGGAATAGTGAGCGCAATTGTTTGTAGTGGGGACAGGAAGATGGTCGTGCTTCGCACGATGCTCCCATCACAGAATCGAGTTACTGCGGTGGTGGTGTGGGCTGCTGTTGTTTGTCTTTGTCTTTTCCGCCGCCAAAGATCTTCTGGAGGAAGTTCTTCTTTTTGGGTTGGGTGGGAGGCTGCGTGGTGTCGGGGGCGTTGCCGTCCGGTGGGGTGTTGTAGGGGGTGGGCGGGGGATTGTATCTGGGCGCAGTGGTCTGGGGCGCGGGCTGCTGCTGCGGTGATGAGGACGAGTTGCCGCCGCCGATGCCGAAGATCTTCTGGATGAAGTTCTGTGGGTTTTCGCCCATCTGGCTGCAGGTGTTGGTTGGCGCGGTGCCGTCGAGGAAGGCGACGTAGAAGCTGTTGTCGGGGCAGGAGGAGTCGACGAGGAGGCTGCTGGGCTTGTCGATGTGCGCGACGGTGACGCCGGAGGGTGCGGTGAAGGATTTGACGTCGGAGTATTGGGGAAGCAGGATGGCGCGCTTCATGAACTCAGCCCAGATGGGCGCGGCGGCGTCGGCGCCCTGGATTTTGACGTCGGTGTAGTCGTCGTTGCCAACCCAGATAATGCAGATGAGGTTGGAGGTATAGCCGGCGAACCAGGCGTCGTGGCTGGTGCCGGTCTTGCCGGCTCCTGGGCCGGTGAAGCCATGTCGGCGGGCCGCGGAGGCGGTGCCGTAGTTCATCACATCTTCGAGGAGGGACTGGGTGAGATAGGCAGTGCGAGGGTCCAGGATCTGCCTGGCTTCGGGGGAGAAGTCGGAGACGATGTCGCCGTTGGTGTTGCGAACGGAGGCGAGCATCCAGGGAGTGAGGTGAACGCCGTTGTTGGCGAAGACGGTGTAGGCTCCGGCCATGTCGATCGGAGTAGCGCTGTAGGTGCCGATGGCGACCGATGGCGTGGGGCGGGCGTTGGTGATGCCGGCGGAGCGGGCGAGGGCGGCGACATTCTCGTAACCGACCTTGTGCGCGAGGTCGATGGTGGCGATGTTCAGCGAGTGTTCGATGGCGA
>Ga0302314_10022357_pt1 | contig 10371 bp, 9 predicted proteins | sample III_Palsa_N2_3_FD_200533 | JGI IMG/M metagenome (GOLD analysis project Ga0302314, IMG submission 200533) | Peat permafrost microbial communities from Stordalen Mire near Abisko, Sweden - III_Palsa_N2_3 | ecosystem: Environmental > Terrestrial > Soil > Palsa > Peat permafrost | place: Sweden... | reverse complement strand
CGCCCGCCTTGCCGAACTGCGGCCCGCCGTGCGCGTCGGCGGCGACGAATTGGGTGCCCTGGTGGTCGATGGCCACATTGTTGATGGGAAAGTTCGTCGTGCCGTGGCCAAACGACGGGATCTTGAGCGTGACGGACGAGTGCGTGACGACGCCGGCGGGCCGCATCGTCACAGACGCCTCGCCCTGTAGCGAGAACTCTGCAAAGATCACCGTGCTTCCGTCGCCGCTAATCGTGGCCACTCCAGCGCCGAGGGCCGTGTCAAACGAATTCGCTTGCCCGTCTGACGTGAAGAGCGTGTAGCTGTCGCCGTGACCCACAAAGGCGCCCGCGTCGTACAGCGCGCAGTCGTTGGCCGCTTTGCCGGCGGGAAGCGCCAAGCGCACGGGCAAGTAGGCCTGCGACGCGTCGGGCCTGCGGAACACGACGGCGTCGCCGCCCAGAGGCCCGTTGCCGCACGCCAGGATGACGTTACCGTCCGCGGACACGTCGACGACGCTGCCAAAGCTGTCGCATCGCGCGCCGTCGTCCGTGTCGTTGGCGCACGGCGGCGCGGCGAGCTTGGCGACCTGCAGCCACTGGGGCGCGGCAAGCGCGACCAGGGGCGCCGCGAGCAGCGCCGCGAGCCGCATTGCCCGCCACAAAACGCTCTCAGGTTTTTGAATTTAAGTGTTTTTGTGCCGCGCTTCGGCTTGAGCGTCGCTCGCTCGTGCAATTTCACACGAGACACACGTATTACAGAGGTGCAAGCGATGCTCGCGTCCATCTTCGCCCCGCGCGCGGCCGCGCAGCCGGCGGCGCCGAGCCGCGACCCGGCGCAGCTGGCGGGCGTGGTGGCTCATTTGGCGTCGCTGCCCGCGTCGTCGCCCGCTGCGGTGGCGCCAGCGCGCGAGCTGGCCGAGCTGGTGGCGTGGGCGGACCAGAACTCGGTGCAGCCCGTGCTGGACAAGTTCTGGGAGACGCGCGGCATGGCGCTCCTGGTGGACAAGGCGCTCGCCGCGGACAGCTGCGCCGAGCTGCAGGTGCAGGTGCTGCAGACGGCGAGCATCCTCGTGCAGGGCCTGCGCAGCGAGACGAGCCTGTACCAGCTCCTGTCGATGGACCGTCTCAACGCGCTCATTCAGCACGACTTTGGCCCCGACGAGGAGCTCGGCGCGCACTACGTGTCGCTGCTCAAGACGATTGCGGTGCGCATGGACGCCACGTCGCTGCACTTCTTCTTCGACCCTGCGCGCGCCTCCTTCCCGCTCTACACGCGCGCGCTCGCGCTGTTTGGCGCCGCGGAGAGCATGGTGCGCAAGGCCGTGCGCTCCATCGTGCTTTTGGTGATGCGCCTCGACGACGCGAGCCTCAGGGCATTCATTAGCGCGCGCGCCGACGACTTCAAGGCCATGGCGCGCTTCGTCGCGGGCAGGCTCCCGCTCATTGAGGCGCTCGTTGCTCAGACGGGCGACAGGGACGAAGCGTGGGCGGGCCACGTCGAGGGCCTCCTGCTCGACGTTGCCGACGACGTTGGCTTCTTCCAGGACGCCTACGCCCTGGGCGGCGGATTCGCCAGCGGGCTTGACGCCGCGCTGGCGGGCGAGGCGTGGGCGGCCGTGCTCGCGCGCCCGCGCACGCCCGCGGGGCTGCTCGTCGTCGCGCAGGCCGTCGTGCGCCTGCCGCGCTGCACGCCGCACCTCGCCTCGGCGCTCGACTGGGAGCCGCTGCTGAGCGACGGGGAGTGCGCCGAGGAGACGGTGGGCGCGCTCTGCGTGGCGCTCTTCGCGGCGGCGGCCTCGACGGGCGAGCACTGCCCCGCGGGGCTGATGCCCAGGAGGCAGCGCACGTCGATGCGTCTCATGCGCGAGCTCACCGGCGAGAACGACGGCGACGCGGGCGAGCCGTACGCGCTCGCGCTCGTGGGCCGGCTGGCGGCGCACCTGGCGCGGCCCTTTGCGCGCGCGGGCGTGCACCGTCTCATTGCAAAGCTCATTGTCCTTCTCGCGCACGACGACCGCGAGCCCGGGCCGATGCTCGTGCCCGAGCACGGCGCGCTCATGGACGCCGCGTACGCGCGCGCCGCCAAGGAGGTGCGCGCGCTGCCGCGGGACGAGACGCTGCTCGACGCGCTCGACGTTGAATGGCGCGACATCACCGCGGGCGGACCGCTCGACGTCGCCGCGCTGTGCGCGCGCGCTGAGCTGCTCGCCGACCTCCCGTGGTCGCCCAGCCTCGCGCTGCGCTCGCCGCGCGGAGAAGCCGAGCGCGCAAGGGCGGCCGTGCACAGCTTCGTGGTCGTAAGGCTGGCGCGGTCCACGCTGCGGGGCGAGCGCGACGTGGCGCTGTCGGCGCTGGGCCGCGCGGACGTGGTGAGGCAGGGCGCGCACCTCGACCTGCGCCGATGCGAGGTCGTGCCCGTGACTGCCGGAGGCGCGCGGCTCGCGATGGTGCTCGTGGCGGGCGCGCTTGTGCTCGTGCGGCCCGCCGATGCGGCGATGCGCGAGGGCGCGTGCGCGTGCGTGGCGCCGCTGCAGGCGGTGCGAGGCGTGCGCGTGCGAGGCAACACGGGCGTTTCCGTCGCGCTCGCGAGGCAGGTGGCACTCGCACGGCGCGGCGAGGGCGGCGGCGGCGGCGACGCGGGCGGCTGGGAGCTGCAGCTCGAGTTTGACAGCGAGCTCAAGGCCCTCTTTGCCAAGGAGCAGGTGGAGCGGGCCGCCGCGCGCGCTGCACAGCTCAAGCTCCAGCGCGTCGACGCGCTCCTCGACGGCAGCGGCCAAGGCGAAGAGAACGCCTAGTAGTGTGCACATCTTGTAACAATATATATGATCAGCGCAGCTGCGCCACGGACTCGAGCACGGCGTCGGCGACGTCGTCGGTGCCCGTGAAGGAGCTGATCCACACGGCGCCGCCAAACCCGGCAGCCTTGGCGCCCAGCACGTCGGCCTTGTAGTCGTCGCCCACGTGCACAATCTGCGAGGGCTTGAGCCCCAGCTTGCTGGCGAGCAGCGCAAAGGGCGCGGCGTGCGGCTTGGCGGCCTTGGCCTCGGCCGCGGACACGTGCACCTCGATGAGGCCTGCCAGGCTGTGCACGCGCGCGGGGTCGGCGTTGCCGTTGGAAATGGTCGCGAGGCGCAGACCGCGCGCGCGCAGCGCCGCGAGCGCGGGAACGACGCCGTCGAACAAGTGCCCCTCGCACTGCGCGCTGCGCTCGTGCAAAAAGTGCTCAAAGCACTCGCGGGCCGCCTCGGGCGGAATAGCCTCGACCTCGGCGCATGCGAGCGCGAGCGCCTCGCGCTTGAGGAAGGAGACGTCCCAGTGCCGATGCGGGTGCGCCTCCAGCACGCGGGCGACGTACGCGGCGAGCGTGACGTCGTCTAGGCGCGTCTTGAGCGCGGGGTAGCGCGAGGCCATGAACAAATGGAGCGACGCCTCGGCCTTGGCGAGCACCGGAGCGCAGGCGAAGAGCGTCTCGTCCAGGTCGAAGGACACCGCCGCGATGCCAGGCGGCACCGTGTAGGTCATCTCACTCTCGCGCGCGCAATTTGTGAAATCGACGCGGCGACGACGGCGGCTGCTGCTGCTGCAGGGCGCCATGAACCCCTTTGACAACGTGCCGGACGACGGCGACGTGCTGGAGCGCGCGGCCTCGGCGAACCCGTTTGATGCGTTGCGCTTCGACGGCGATGCGCCGTTGGATGTCTCGACGCCCTCGGCTGTAGAGCCGCCCGTTGCGGTTGAGTCAAGCACCGCGGCCGACGACGACGACGAGGCGACGTTTTATTCCGAGTCGCTGTGCACGATTCACGACGTGCACGCCTTCGCGCTGCCTCCAAAGACGAGCGCGCGCGCTTGGAGCGCCGAGGCGATGCGAGAGAAGGAAATCTGGGCTGGCGTGCTCAAGGTGGTCACGCGCAGCGAGGACAAGGCCGTCATTCAGCTCTTGAACGCGGACGGCCAGCTCTTCGCGGCAGCGCCGGTGGCCAAGGGCCGCGCCTTCACCGAGTGCGTCGAGTCGGCCGCGGACTCGAGCCGCTACTTTAGCATCGTCGTGCGCAACGACCAGGGCCGCAGCGCGCCCATTGGAATTGGTTTCCGCGACCGCACCTCGGCCTTTGACTTTCGCGCCAGCCTCATGGAGTGGGAGAAGAAGCGCACCGGCGTGGCCGGCGCCGCTGCCGCCGCCGCTGCGAGCGAGGACCTCGCGCTGCGCGCGGGAACGGCGCTCAACCTCAACCGCGCCTTTCACAAGGAGGCTCCTTCAACGGCGCCCGCGACCACCCCGGCGGCATCGGGCCCGCTGGCGCCACCGCCCGCGGCGCGGCGGCGCTGAGCCTGCGGTAGCCGTGTTCCATAATGCCAGCAGCAGTGTTAAAATTCAATACAAGCCTTCCCTCGGGTCCCGCATGGCGGCGTCCATCATCGCGGCGTCGTCGTCGTCGTCATAGTCGTCCTCGTCGTCGTCCAGCTTCCTCTCGTAGTAGCCCTCCTCGTTGGAGTCCGAGTCCTCGTCGTCGTTCTCGCCAAAGTCGCTGTCGCCCGCGTCGTGCACCAACTCTATGAAGTCCCCCGTCGCAGGGTCGAGGCGCATCGCGGCGCCGCACGGGACAACGGCCGGCAGCGCGTCCGACTCCGCCGCCGCCGCGGCCTGCACCGCGTACAGGTCAAACACGGCGCCCTCGCTCGCTCGGCGCAGCAGCGCCTGCACCGCCGGGAACGCCGCGGCATGGTGCATGGGCGAGGCGCCGTAGCCGTCCGCGAGCTCGAGGTCAGCGCCGAGCTGCAGCAGGCGCTCCACGGCTGCGACGTCGCCGCGCCTGCATGCGGCGATGAGCGCCGTGGCGCCGTCGGGGCTCTGCGAGCGGCGCGCATTAACGTCCCTGCCTTGCGCAATGAGGCCGAGCACGGGCGCAAAGTCGCCCGTGCTGAGCGCGGTCCAGATGGCCGCGTCCATTGCCGCGTCGAAGCCGTCGTCCGCAATAGCCGCCGCAGCGGCAGCCACGACGCGGGGCTGTTTCCGCGCCGAATCGCTAATCTGGCTGGCGGGGCGCTTGGCGGCCTCTGAGCGCGCGCGGTCGAGCAGCTGCGCTGGCGGCAGCGCCTGCCCGACGAGCACGCACATGTTGCGCGCGCGCTTCTCGTTGCCCGAGAGAACCACGATGCGCTCTGGGGCAAACGCGTGATCGCGAGAGCGTTTCACCTGTGGGCGTCGTCAGCCAGCCAGTCAGCGTGCCGCGGCGCACCTTGAGGAAGACGGGCGCCTTGGCCGTCTCCATGCCACTCTCGTCACTCGTGGGATCGAGGTGTGTCTCTCGCGGATCGAAGTTGGCTCGGTCGATTGCGAAGATTGCGAGCAAGGAGAGCGCCGTCGGGCGCAAGCGCGCGCCGCCGGCCGCCGCCGCCGCCGCCGCTGCCGCCGGGAGCTCGGCACGCGACGGCGACAAGCGCGCCAAAATGCAGCTCCGCATCCTGGGGCGCGTTCCCAGCGTGAAAAACTACCGCAAGGGTCGGTCCTTTGCTTGTGCATATACGCCGCGCGCGCTCACGGGCTCACGCCGGGTCGCGCTTTCAGACAAGGCCGGCCGGCGCAACGCGCTCGACGTGACCGCGGAGGATTTGATCGACGCCACCGCGCAAGAGATGGCAGAGTCGCTTTCCGCTGCGCCCACCGCTGCGCCCACCGCCGCGCCCGCCGCCGCGCCCGACGTCTCCAGCGCTGCTGGGGAGTCAATGACAACGGACCCGCTGGAGACGGCGCGACGCTCAGTTTGACAGTCGCCTGGCGTTCCCACCCGCGGGCGGCGGCCGCCCGGCCCCGTGCAACCACCGAACGACCTGCGTCAATCGGATGCAAGTCCCCAAGTGGGTGGTCAGGAGCCACCCCGCCTTCACTTCGCGAATCCGCAGCGCTGCGATGGCGTCTGTGCGCTTCCGGCTGAACGACAAGGAGGCGACGTGCAAGGTCGCGCAGCCCAACACGGCGACGCTGGCGTCGCTGCTGCTTTCCGTGCCCGCGCTCGACGCCGACGCCAATGTGCAGTATCGATTCACGCTGCGCGGCAAGCCGCTCGACCCGGAGGCGCCGTGGCGCTTCGCGGGCGTGCCGACCAACGCGTGCGTCGACGTCGCGCTCCCCTTGACCGACCTGCCGCCTGCTCTTGCTCCTTCGCGCCCCGTCGTTGTCCCCAATGGAGCGCCCGTTGTTGCCCCGAGTGCTCCGCCCGCGGGCGACGCGCTCGCGCAGGCGGTGCAGGCGTTCCGCGCGCAGACGTGGGACGCCGAGGCCAAGGTGGCGCTGCCCACGCTCGCCAGGCTGCTGCGCAACGCCTTTGCCTCGCCGCACGAGGACAAGTACCGCACGCTGCGCACCAGCAACCCCGCGCTGCGGGACAAGCTCGGGGGCTCCAACGCCGCTCTCGACGTGCTGCGCGCCGCGGGCTTCCGCGACCAGGCGCGCGACGGCGACGCGTTTCTCGTCCTCGAGGACGCCGACGCCGCCACGCTCGCACGCGCGCACGGCCTCGTCGCCGCGCTCGCCACCGAGCTAGGCTGCGCGCCCGTGGACCCGCTGCCCGCCGCTCCCTTGCCGCCGCCTCGAGCACCGGCGGCAGCGGCGGTGGCCTTTGACCCTTTCCGGACGAGCGTGCTGTCCTCGCAGCCTCGCGCTCCAGCGCTGGAGGAGTCGCCGGTGCAGCTGCGCGTGGACGCGCTGAGGCAGAAGCAGCGCGAGCTGCTGCAGGCAACGCTGCGGCGCGTCGAGCGCAGACCCGTGCTCGTGCGCGCGCCAGACGACTTCAACCCGCGCCGCTTCGCGCGGGCCGCTGCGGCGGCGTCGACGCCGTCAGAAGACGACTCGGCCGACATGCAGGCGCTGTCGCTGCACCACAAGGAGGTGAGCGAGCGCATGCGCAAGCAGGAGAACTTCCAGACGCGCGCCATGCGCGAGCTCGACGAGCTCTCCCGCGCGCGCGTCTTCCCCCACAGCGTCGTCCGCGTTCTGCTGCCGGGCCGCGTCATTCTCCAGGCGCGCTTCAGCCCCTTGGAGACGGCGCGCGACGTCGCCGCCCTCGTCGCCGAGGCGTGCAGTCTGCCCGACGTTGCGGGCTTCCACCTCGTCTCTGGCCCGCCGCCGCAGCGCGTGCCGCTCGACGCCGTCCTGCACGAGGCAGGCTTCGTGCCCAGCGCCGTCTTCCAGGCCGTCGTCGACGCCGCCGATGTCAGCCTCGAGCCCGCGCGCGCCGAGTGGGGATCGGTGGACGACTTGCTGGAGGACATGCCCGTTGGGGTGCCGCTCGCTGCCGAGCCCAAGCGCGAGGCGCCCAAGCCCATGGGCAAGCCCAAGTGGCTCAAGGGCGGCTAGCTCTCATTTGCCTTGTGCGCTCTATTTGACGATATAGTTTTTCATGAAGAGCCTACATTTGATACCAACGTTACATTGTCATTGCGGCGGCGCACGCGACTTGTGCGCCTTGCCGCGGAGGTGCTCGCGCAGCTGCAACGGCGACGTGAACTGCGCGTTGCACTGCGCGCAGTGCGAGGCGCGGTCGTGCCGCTTCCTGCGCTTGTTGTGCTCGGGGGTTTTGCGATGCTCCATGAGCGCGGCCACGTCTGCGAAGCGAGCCTCGCAGTAGCGGCAATAATTGGCGTGGTGCACGGCCGCGTACGTCTCGCCCGCGCGCAGCGCCGCGGCTTGCTGGTGCGCCACGCTGCGCTTGTGGGCCTTCATGGCGGCCACGGGAATGGGCTCTTTGCACGTGCGGCACCACTCCGTGGCGGTGGCACCTGACAACGACGAGCTGCTGCCGGGGAGAAGCGAGGGTGGCAAAGGCGGGATGGGCAGCAGCGGTGGCGATTCGCGCTTTGACGCATCGTCGTCTTTGTCTTTAAGGGCGGCGGCGTCGTCCTCGCTGCCGAGAGACAGCTGCTGCTCGAGCAGCGCTATTCGAGCCTCGATCTCGCGCAATGACGACATGCCCGCTCTGCGCGCCGCAAGGTGCTAAGAATCCCAAACTTTTTTTTAAATTTTAAATAATTAATTATATTTTTAAATAATTAATTAAATTTTAAATAAAATTAATTTTTGCCAAGCGGATTACGATGAGCAAGCAAGAGGTAAGCTGGTCTAGCTTGTTATACGAACAGTTTGCTCCGCGGCACTACTGCTGCTGCCCGCAGTCGCCAGCAAGTCCAAATCCGCCTTGAGCTGGTCAATCATTTCCTCGCGCTCACCCAGCAGCTCGAGCAGCACGGCGTTGCGGTGCTGCAGCGTCTCGAGCTCCTTCAGAGCGCGCGAGCCAGCCGCCGCCTGCGCCTCGAGCGCTTTTATGCGCGCCGACGCCAACGCCAGCTCGGACGCCAAGGCCTCGCGACCGCGAAGCGCGGCTTGGAGCTGTTCGTCGAGCATGGCCAGCCTGGCGTCGCGCCTCCGCACGCCGGCGCGCAGCTCGTGCATGGCGAGCAGTCCGCTGCCGTCGGCGCCGTCGTCGTCCTCCTGCCCGCCCAGCGAGTGGGCCAGCAATTCGCCCTGCGTGGGCTGCCTGTTGTGCAGCGGCGTGGCGGGCGCCGTCGTCGACGAGTCGGCGGCGGCGGCCGTCGATGACGAGGCGGCCAGGTGCCTGGTGTGCTCGGCGGGCGACGTGGGAATGGCCGAGGAGGAGCGGCGCAGGTCGGCCTGGTGCTTGGCCATGAGGTCCCTCGCGCGCTCGTCCGCGAGCTTGCGCGTGCGCTCGCCGCGCTCCTGCTCGTTGGCGAGCGCCTGCCGCAGCTGAATCTCCACCGCGCGCATCTCGGCCGTCTTGGAGTCGGCCTGCAGCCGCAGCGCATCCAGCGACGACGACAGCGCGTCGCGCTCGCGCTCCATCTCCTCCGCGCGCTTGGACGCCAGCCGCAGGTCCGACACGGCGCGCGAGTGCTCGGCGCGCAACGTGAGCAACGCCGCCTCGGCCTCGCCCAGCCTGGCCTGCGTCTCCGCGCGCACCGCCTCGGCGCGCTTGCGGGCGCTGTTCGCCTCCGCCTCCGCTGCCTCGGCCGCCACCGCGCGCGTGAGCAGCGCCGCGCTCGACTCGTCGTAGCGCTCGCGCAGCTTTTGCAGCGCGTCGATTTGGCGCAGCAAGGGCGTCGTCACCGCCAACGACTCGCTCGCGACCTCGTCCGCGCGGCGCTCGGCCACGCGCCTCGCCTCGCTGACGCGCGCCAGCTCCACGCGCAACTCGGCCTCGGCCTGGCGCGCCTCGCGCACCTGCTCCTCGAGCGCGCCCTTGACCTCGGCCAGCGTCTTCTCCATCGAGTCCACGCGCGAGCCCTGCACCTGCTTGCTGTCGAGCTGCTCGCGCAACTGAAACTTGGCCACCTCCGCTTCCTTGCGCGCCGCAGCGCGCTCCTGCGTCAGGACCATAATCGCCTTCTTGTGCTCCGAAGACTCGGCAAAGGCGCGCTCCAGCTGCGCCTTGGCCTCCTGCTCGCGCTTCTCCGCCGCGAGCTGCGCCGCGCGCGCGTCGTCCACGCGCCGCATCGCTTCCGCGTTCGAGCCCGTGATTTGCTGAATCGACTCCTCGCCCCTGCGCTTGATGTCGCGCAGCGTCTTGAGCTCCTCCTCGAAGCGCGCCTTCTCCTCCAGCGCGGCCGTGAGCGCCTCCGTGGTGGCCTTCTCGCGCGCCTCCGCCTCGTCTTTTTCCTTGCGCGTTTTGCGCAGCGCATTCTCGGCGCGGCCTTGTTTCTCCGCCAGCGAGAGGCCCTCCTTCAGCAAACCCTCGGCGCGCTGCTCTGCAGCGAGCGCGCGCTGCTCCCACGACGCCTGCTGCGCCGCGCCCGCCGCCGTTGTGGATGCGCCGCCATCGGCGACATTGACTGCCGTGTCGAGCGTCTTCTCAATCTGCGCCACCTGCTGCGAGACCTGCTGCGACAGCTCCGAGATCCACGACATGCCCTCTGTCCAGCGTCGTTCACACTTTAGTGAGGCAAAGGCCGGCTGCACTCTCTGAGCTCTCTGAGTCTCGCGAGCGTGCAAGCGAGAGCCAGGCAAGAACGCGGCGGAGCGGGCCGAGGGGCCCGACCGCATGCCGCAGCGGCAGCGCGATGGGCAGCGTGTGAACATGGACCTGCTGCAAAGGCTCGTGGCATCGCCGCCCTTGGACGTGCGGCTGCTGATCGGCCGCAGCAGCGACGAGGACCAGCCCGCGCTTCCGCCCGGGCCCACGTGGGTGCTCGCCGACTGCCGCGCCGCGCCCGAGCAGCTGGTGGGCGACTTTGACCATGTGGACACGTGCGCTTCTTCGTGAAGGTTCGCGAGGGCGCTGACACGACCGCGAAGACTGCGGCTGCTGCCCACGGGCTTCTTCGACGCCGTCGTGATTGACTGTGCGTGCGATTGCACCGTAAAAGGCTGACGCCCCGG
>Ga0302314_10022356_pt1 | contig 10371 bp, 8 predicted proteins | sample III_Palsa_N2_3_FD_200533 | JGI IMG/M metagenome (GOLD analysis project Ga0302314, IMG submission 200533) | Peat permafrost microbial communities from Stordalen Mire near Abisko, Sweden - III_Palsa_N2_3 | ecosystem: Environmental > Terrestrial > Soil > Palsa > Peat permafrost | place: Sweden... | reverse complement strand
GTCGTTGCGCCGGTTCTTCTTGGTGATGTAGTTGCGGTGCTTGCACTCCTGGCAAGCCAGCGTGATCTTCGGCCGGACATCGGTGGCAGCCACGATGGAGTGCCTTTCTGAAGAGAGGTGGGTCAGTCAAGGTTACCGGGTTGGCGACCTTGTGCGGGCGGAGCCCGCATCGGGGGGTGTGGGGGTCGTCGTCCCCCCACAAAATACTGCGGACGACGGGAAAGCGCCGTAGGCGCTGACCATATTCCACCGTCTCGGTAGCGGAGACCGGACTTGAACCGGTGACACAGCGATTATGAGCCGCTTGCTCTGCCGACTGAGCTACTCCGCCATGCGTCGCCCATGGGTGACTAGGTAAGGGTACCTGATCCGGGACCACGGCGTGCCATCTAGCGGTTGTCCACAGGCGCGCGCACTGTCCACAGGCCGGTGTCTGGTTAACCACAATTGAATCCCCAGCATTCCGGGCCGTGTCCACACGCCGGCAACAGGTTGCGCACAGGTTTTCCACAAGCGAGGGTCCACCGATCGGTGGATGCCGGGATCATCCGGACCGCGCCCGGATCCGGCCCGCTGTTCGTTTCGGCGCGGAGCCGCGGCGACGAGGCTGGCAGCATGACCGAAGTAGCAGTGGAAGCGCAGGCGGCGCAGGCCGTGAACCTGAGCAAGGTATACGGGACTGGCGCCACGGCCGTACACGCGCTCGACGACGTTAACGTGACCTTCGAACGCGGCCAGTTCACGGCCGTCATGGGCCCCTCCGGCTCGGGCAAGTCGACGCTCATGCAGTGCCTGGCGGGCCTGGACCGGCCCACCTCGGGGACGGCCTACGTGGGCGGGGAGGACATCGGGAGACTCGACGACGCCGGGCTGACCAGGCTGCGCCGTGACCGCATCGGCTTCGTCTTCCAGTACTTCAACCTGGTGCCGACGCTGACAGCGGCCGAGAACATCACGTTGCCCGTTTCGCTCGCGGGCCGCAAGGCCGACCAGGAATGGGTCGGTTACCTCGCCCGGCAACTGGGCATCGCCGACCGGCTCGCGCACCGTCCCGGTGAGCTATCCGGCGGACAGCAGCAGCGGGTGGCCTGTGCCCGGGCGCTGGTCAACAAGCCGGACCTGATCTTCGCGGACGAGCCCACGGGGAACCTGGACTCCAACGCCGCGACCGACCTCCTCACCTTCCTCCGGAAATCGGTGAGCGAACTCGGCCAGTCCATCGTCATGGTGACGCACGACCCGCGCAGTGCCGCTTACGCGGACCGGGTCATCTTCCTCGCCGACGGGGCCGTGGTCAGCGAACTGCGGCAGCCGACCGCCGACTCCGTCCTCGGGCGGATGCGGACGCTGGGGGCATGAGATGCGCAAGGTAACCCTGCGGGGGCTGCTCGCCCACAAGCTGCGGCTGGCGCTGACCGCGCTCGCGATCGTGCTCGGCGTGACGTTCATCTCCGGGACGTTCGTGCTCACCGACACGCTGAACAGCACCTTCTCCAACCTGTTCACCAGCGTCTACAGCAAGATCGACTTCCAGGTCCGCGGCGTCGCGCAGTTCGGCAGCGGCGAGAGCGCGACCCGCAACCCGCTGCCGGAGTCTGTCCTCGCGCGCGTGCAGCGCGTGCCCGGCGTCAGCGGGGCGTACGGGCAGGTCGAGGGCTACGCCCAGTTCGTCGCGAAGGACGGCAAGCCGATCTCGTCAACCACCGGCACCGTCGGCCTCGGCTGGGACACCAACCCGCAGATCTCCAGCCTGCACCTGATCAGCGGTAATCCGCCGACGACCAGTGACGACGTCGTCATGGACGCGTCGACGGCGCAGAACTACGGGTTCAGCGCCGGCCAGCAGGTGCGGATCCTCTCGGCCGGCTCGCGGGCCGCCCAGACGTTCACCATCACCGGGATCGCCCAGTTCGGGACGGCCGACAACCTCGCGGGCGCGACCCTGGCCGCGTTCACGCTGCCGACCGCGCAGCGCATGACCGGGGAGACCGGGCTGTTCGACTTCATCGACGTCATCGCCAAACCGGGGGCCGACAAGGCCGCGGTCCAGCGATCGATCGCGCGGGCCCTGCCAGCGGACGCGCAGGTCGTCACCGGGCAGACGGTCATCAACGAGGAGCAGACGACGGTCAGCCAGGCGCTGTCGTCCCTCAACACGCTGCTCCTCGTCTTCGCGCTGATCTCGCTGTTCGTCGGCGCGTTCACCATCTTTAATACGTTCTCGATCATCGTCGGCCAGCGAACCAGGGAGCTGGCCCTGCTGCGGGTCGTCGGCGCGAGCCGGGGACAGGTGCTGCGCTCGGTGCTGTCGGAGGCAGCGATCGTCGGGTTCGTCTCGTCCGCCATCGGGGTCGGCCTCGGCGTGGCGGCCGCCGTCGGGCTCAAGGCGCTGCTGGGCGGCTTCGGCGCCTCCCTGCCCAGCGGGTCGCTGACGTTCGAGCCGCGCACCGCGGTCGTCGGGCTGGCCGTCGGCACGCTCGTGACGGTCGTCTCGGCCATCGGGCCGGCCAGGAACGCCGTGCGGATCCCGCCGGTCGCGGCGCTCACGGCCCGCGCGGCCGACGGCGCCGGAGCCGGCCTGGCCAGGCGGCGCCTCATTTCGGGCACCGCGCTCACCGTCCTCGGGGTGCTGCTACTCGCCCTCGGGCTGTCGAAGCCCGTGGTCGCGCTCGTGGGCGCCGGCGCCGTCTGCATCTTCGTCGGCGTCGCGATGCTCGCCCCGGCGATCGCCCGGCCGCTGTCGGACCTGATCGGGCGGCCGCTCGCCGCGCTGCTGGGCACGCCGGGCTGGCTCGGACGGGAGAACTCCATGCGCAGTCCCGCCCGCACCGCGCAGACCGCCTCGGCGCTCATGGTCGGGCTCGCCCTCGTGTCCGCGATGGCGGTATTCGGCGCGTCGTACTCGCAGTCGGCCACGAGCAGCGTGGACCAGGCGATCAGTGCCGACCTGCTGATATCGGTCAACGGAAGCGGGCAGCTGAGCGACTCGGTGCCCGCGGCCGTCGCCGCCGTGCCCGGGGTCACCGCGACCAGCACCGTCTACCGGGACCAGTTCGAGTTCAAGTCCACGCTCGCCACGCTGACCGGGGTGGCCCCGCAGAACCTGGCCGACAACGTGACCCTGCGGATGACGTCGGGTTCCGTCGCCGCCCTGGCCCAGGGCGAGCTCCTCGTCGACTCCACCACCGCGACGAAGGACCACCTAGCGGTCGGCGACACGGTGCCGATCCGGTTCGCGTACACGGGGCCGACCACCATCAGGATCGGCGGGGTTTACCAGTCCAACGCCCTGATCGAGAGTTACCTGGTCAGCGCGCCGTACTTCCTCTCCCACTTCCGGCCGGAGTCTCCGGCGGCGGTCCTGGTGCGCACCAACGGCAGCCCCGGCGTCGACGCGGCGGTGACCCGGGCGCTGGCGCCGTACGCGGACGTGCAGGTGCAGACCCGGGCGCAGTTCCAGCAGTCAGAGATAGCGCAGGTCAACCAGCTTCTCGGAATCGTCTACGTGCTGCTGGCCCTGGCGGTGCTGATCGCGCTCATCGGGATCGTCAACACGCTCATGCTCTCGGTGCTCGAGCGAACCCGGGAGATCGGCCTGCTGCGGGCGGTCGGGATGCGCCGCCCGCAGGTCCGGGCGATGATCCGGTCCGAGGCGGTGATCCTCTCGACCTTCGGCGCGGTCATCGGGATCGTCGTCGGCACCCTGATGGGGCTGGCGCTGGTCTCGTCGCTGCGGCAGCAGGGCATCACCGAGACTTCTGTTCCCTGGGTGCGACTGGTGGAGTTCCTTATTCTCGCCGCCGCGCTCGGGCTGGTGGCCGCGGGCTGGCCCGCCCGGCGCGCGGCCCGGCTCGACGTCCTCGCCGCTATCGCAGCGGAGTGAACGGCGCTGGAACCACGCGGCCGTCCGGTACTACTGGCAGAAGCTTTCGCTGGGGTAGCGTGCAGGACAGGAGGCAGCAGATGAGCGATGACCCGCGCTCCGGACTGATCCGGTGGCAGCAGTGCGTGCCCTGGTCGGCGGTGTCGGCCGGCCTGCCGTACGCGCTGCTCATCGTCCTGGCTGCCATCGCCCTGCCGTGGCGTACGGCGCACGGCGCCACCCTGCCGGTCGGCTTGTCGCTGTGCGCGCTCGACGCCGGGTGGATGCTGTTCATGTGGCGGCTGCACCCAACCTGGCGGACGCGAGTGCCGCACGTGGCGGTGTTCGTCGTCGGGCTGCAGGCGATCACGGCAGCCCTGGTGCTCTGGGAAGCCCTGGCGCTCGGGAGCGGGTGGTTCGGGTTCCTCGCGGCCGTCTGCTTCGGCTATACACGGGCACTTCCGCGGCTGAGCTGGCAGCTGGCTGGCGTCGGCGGGATCGCGTTCATCGCTGCTTCCTCGCAGACCGCGGGCTTGAACAGCTCCGAGCTCTTCCACGTGGCTGTCGGCATCGTCGCGCTCACCGTGGACCTGCTCCTGATGGGCAGCCTCATGTGGCTCCTGTGGGAGCACGACCAGCAGGCCGCCCGGAACCAGCTGGCACTCACCGAACTGAGCGCGGCGAACCGGCGGCTCGAGGCGACGATCGCGGAGAACGAAACCCTGCACGAGCAGCTGCTCGTGCAGGCCCGGGAGGCCGGGATCCGCGACGAGCGGAGCCGGATGGCGCGGGAGATCCACGACACGATCGCGCAGGGACTGACCGGGATCGTCACCCAGCTGCAGGCGGCGGAGCAGGCCGCCACGCGGACCGCGGGCGACCCGGCGGGCTGGCGGCGGCACGTGGCCGCGGCGACCGGGCTGGCCCGCGACAGCCTGTCGGAGGCACGCCGGTCGGTGGAGGCGCTGCGCCCGGAGCCGCTCGAGTGCGGGCGGCTGGGCGAGGCGCTGGCCGGCGTGGCCGAGCGCTGGTCCGCCCTGAACGGGATCCCGGTGCAGGTCACCACCACGGGCACGGCGCGGCGGATGCATCCCGAGACCGAATTCGCGCTGCTGCGCGCGGCGCAGGAGGCGCTGGCCAACGTGGCCCGGCACGCGCGGGCCACCCGGGTCGGGCTGACCGTCTCCTATATGGAGAATGAGGTCGTGCTGGACATACGCGACGACGGCGCGGGCTTCGACCCCGCGGCCGGCGAGCACGGCTTCGGCCTGGTCGCGATGCGGCAGCGGATCGCCGCCCTGTCCGGGACGCTGCAGGTCGAGTCGGAGCCGGGCGGCGGCACGGCCATCTCGGCCTGCGTGCCCACCGTGTCCGCGCTGGCCGACTCGTGAACTCTCCCGCGGGCCAGCCCGCCGGCCCGGAGACACGCCGCGCGCCAAACCAGCCGATCCGGCTGCTGATCGCGGACGACCATCCCGTGGTCCGCGACGGACTGAGCGGCATGTTCGCCGCCGACCCCGACTTCGAGGTGGCGGGCGAGGCCGGCGACGGCTCCCAGGCGCTCCGGCTGGCCGAGGCCGTCCGGCCCGACGTGATCCTGATGGACCTGCGCATGCCCGGCATGGACGGCGTGACCGCGATCGCGGAGCTGGCCCGGCGGGGCAACCCGGCGCGGGTGCTTGTCCTGACGACCTACGACACCGACAGCTACGTACTGCCCGCGATCGAGGCGGGCGCGACCGGCTACCTGCTCAAGGACGCGCCGCGGGACGAACTGCTGCGCGCCGTCCGGGCGGCCGCGGCCGGCCAGTCGGTGCTCGCCCCTTCGGTGGCGGCCCGGTTGATGAACCGGGTCCGGGCGCCGGAGCCGGAGCTGCTCAGCCAGCGTGAACTGGAGGTGCTCGCGCTGGTGGCGGCCGGGACCACCAACCGGGAGTCGGCGGCGCGGCTGTTCATCAGCGAGGCCACGGTGAAGACCCACCTGCTGCACATCTACGCCAAGCTCGGCGTGGCCGACCGCGCGGCCGCCGTCGCCGAGGCCTTCAATCGCGGGCTGCTGACGCCGGGTAAGCCGTAACGCCGGGGCTAGCGGACCGTGAGGTGCGGCTGGGTCTTGTCCCTGACCTCTTCCTCGGTGACACCGGGGGCGAGTTCCACCAGGACCAGCCCGTCCGCGGTGATGTCGATGACGCACAGGTCGGTGATGATGCGCTGCACGACGCCCTTGCCGGTGTAGGGCAGCGAGCAGTCGTTGACGATCTTGAAGCTGCCGTCCCGGGCGACGTGCTCCATCAGCACGATGACCTTCTTCGCGCCGTGCACCAGGTCCATGGCGCCGCCCATGCCCTTGACCATCTTGCCGGGGATCATCCAGTTGGCGATGTCGCCGTCCCGGGAGACCTGCATCGCGCCGAGGATGGCGGCGTCGATCTTGCCCCCGCGGATCATGCCGAAGCTGGTCGCGGAGTCGAAGAACGAGGCGCCGCGGCGGACGGTGACGGTCTCCTTGCCCGCGTTGATCAGGTCCGGGTCCACCTGCGACTCTTCCGGGTAAGCGCCGACGCCGAGGATGCCGTTCTCCGACTGGAGCACCAGTTCCACGTCGTCCGGCACGTAGTTGGGCACCAGCGTGGGGAGCCCGATCCCCAGGTTGACGTAGTCGCCGTCCGCTAGTTCGGCGGCCGCCCGCGCCGCCATCTGCTCGCGTGTCCAACTCATGAGACCTCCTCGCTGGCGCTCGTCGGCCGCATTCGCGGACACACTGTGCTTACCGATTCGCTCGCAAGCTCGCTCATAAGACTTCGCCCCGCACAGTCCGCTTCTCGATCCGCTTGTCCGCTGCCTGCTCCGGCGTCAGGGCGACCACCCGCTGCACGTAGACGCCGGGAGTGTGCACCTCGTTGGGGTCGAGCTCGCCCGGTTCCACCAGGTGCTCCACCTCCGCGATGGTCAGCCGCCCGCACATCGCGGCGAGCGGGTTGAAGTTGCGGGCCGAGTCCCGGTAGACGAGGTTGCCGTGCCGGTCGCCCTTCCACGCGCGCACCAGGCCGAAGTCGGCCACGATGGCCCGCTCGAGCACGTACTCGAGGCCGTCGAAGACCTGCGTCGGCTTCGGCGGCGAGGCGACCGCGACACCGCCGCCGGAGTCGTAGCGCCACGGCATGCCGCCCTCTGCTACCTGGGTGCCGACGCCGGTGCGGGTAAAGAAGGCCGCGATGCCCGACCCGCCGGCCCGCATCCGCTCGGCCAGCGTGCCCTGCGGGGTCAGCTCCACCTCAAGCTCGCCGGCCAGGTACTGCCGGGCGAACTCCTTGTTCTCGCCGACGTAGGAGGCCACCACCCGGCGCAGCCGCCGCGCGCCCAGCAGCAGGCCGAGGCCCCAGTCGTCCACGCCCGCGTTGTTCGACACCACTTCGAGGCCGCGGGTGCCCGCCTCGAGGACGGCCTGGATCAGCACCGAGGGGATCCCGCAGAGGCCGAACCCGCCGACCGCGAGCGTGGTGCCGTCCGTGATGTCAGCGACGGCTTCCGCGGCGTGTGCCACCACCTTGTCCATGAACAGACCATAACCCAGCCGTGATCGGGCGCCACCGCGCGCCGTCCCCGGTCCGCCGGGACCAATCCGGCGCCGCTTTCGGCTGGCCCGGCGGCAGAATCCCGATTGCTTAACGCACAGTCCGCATATTAACCACTACGTTACGTAGTCCATGAATCCCGCGACCAGGGGATTTATCAGAACGTGATGAACGAATCACAGCAGTTCCGAGCATCACTCGCTGCACTGAGAGCCCAGTTTTACCGTTCTGCAACCATGTGCAGTCTGATCACGATACGGTTACACCGGATCGAGTCGAGGATCGGATGCTCGGGCCGGACGTTGTTGCGTGCTGTGGACGGATACTCCCTTAGAACGGATGCTGGCAAGAATGTCAAGAACGTCTAAGTCCGGCCGACACAGCCGTCTCGGTAAGCCCCACGGTAGACCTGGTAAGCCGCACGGCAGACCCACCAAAATGCATTTGGGTTTGACCATTATCCTCGCCGTGGGAGCAGCAGGATTCGCCTTTATGGTGTCACCGGGAAAGGCCGCTACTCCCGTTAGCGACCGGCTCGGCACCGGAGTCGTCAGCATCCCCGACATCGCCAGCGCCCTTGGCCAAGGCCAAGTCGATTCCACCGAACCGATGCCGGAACCGATCGTGACGGCCACCGCCTCGGCTAAAACTCCGAAGGCCAGGCCAACGAGAAAGCCGGTGCCCACGCCGACGGCGTCCGCGTCGGCGTCGCCCACGACCTCCGCCCCGGCCTCCCTCACCCCGCTGGGGGGCGCGAACTACGCCGGGCAGCTGATCCTGAACGACACGGGAGCCCAGACGGCGTCGTGGAACGCGACCTCGTCCTACTGCCCGGAGACCTCCGGCTTCGTCGGGGACGGCACGGTCGGCACCAACTCAAGCGGCGACGTCACGCTGACGACTACCAGCACGTCCGGCAGCTGCGTGGGGCTCATCAGCCCCGGCTCCTATGCCTCCGACGTGATCGAGGCGGACATTTACTTCCCGGCGCTGCCCGGCAGCCCGGACACCCTCGCCAACTGGACGGGCATCTGGCTGACCGACGGCGCCGAGTGGCCGATGGACGGCGAACTTGACGCCAACGAGTCCGAGCCGGTTAACGGCGTCGACGCCGTGTCCTGGCACAGCGGCACGGCCGACGACGAGTTCAGCGCGTCAACCGACGACTTTTTCCAGACCCAGCTGCCCAAGCTCAGCACTAATCTGACCCCCGGCTGGCACGTCGTAGACATTGTCTACACCCAGGGTTTCTTCGCGGTGTACTACGACGGCCATGAATACACCCAGTGGTCGAGCAGCAATATCACCGGGGATCCGCTCAACATCTATCTCACTATGGTAAATACCCCGGATATCAGCTCTATCGTGCAGCGGATCGGCGGTAACCCGGTTAACTCGGATCCCGATTCTCCGACGCTCGAGATGAAGTACGTGCGGGTCTGGCAGTACCAGTAGCACTCATTACCTCTTCGAGTGCGCTGATGACAGCCGGCCACGTCGGCGCGGAGATGTCGGCGATCGAGAAGTGGCTGCCGTCGACTTCGAGCAGGTGCGCGTCCTGGCCGGCTGCTCGGGCGGCTGCGACATAGGTCACACTCTGGGCGAACGGGACCCGGTCGATCTGTGACGGGGTGACTTGCGGGTCACCCCTCCGTGATCGCGAGCACTCGAGCGGACGACTAGTGCGGCAGGCGCACGACGTATTCCGCGCGATCGCCGCGGATGCGGTGGGCCACCGTGGCGATCGCGCGTCCGCTCGAATCGGTGTTGAAGCCGCGCACCTCAAGCAGCGGGCTGCCGACCGGCACATCGAGCCAGCCGGCGTCGTCGGGGCTGGCCGGCCCGGCGCTGAACGCGCGTTCGGCGCGCTTGACGGTCAGCCCGTGCCGGGCGCTGACCGCCGCGAATACGCTGGTGCGGCCGTCCCAGTCCAGGGGCGCGAGCGATGCGGGCAGCGTTACCTCCCCGATCGACCACGGCTCCTCCGCCAGGTAGCGGACGAAGCGAAACTGGACCGCGGCGCCGGCGAAGTCGGGGAACGGGGCATCGGGGCCCGGGTCGAGCTCGGTGACCGCGAGTACGTGGTGGCGGACCGCGATCCCGCGGCGGGCCATCGACTCCGACAGGCTCGCCGCACCGTCATCGATCCGGTGCCGCGTGGCCGGCACGGCGATAAAGCTGCCCACCCCGTGCTCGGTTCGCACGATCCCGGCCCGGGCGAGCTCCTCCAGTGCTCGTCGCATGGTGAGCCGGTTGACGCCGTACTGCTGGGCCAGCTGCGCCTCGGGGGCCAGCCGCTGGCCCGGCGTCAGCTCTGACCGCCGCACGCGGGCGAGGAGGTCCTCGGCGACTTGCCGGTACAGCGCGGTCCCGGGCTGCCTGGCCACTGGTATCCGGCCGCCGGGCGCCGGCGACGGCTGGCCCGTGGCGTGCTGCGGGGAAGATCCCGAAGATATAGTAGACATCTAGATGTCTACTATACACGGGCGGAAGGGCGCCGGGGTTCAGCGGCACGGTGGACCGGCGGCGCCCGGTGACGGAAGGATCCCGGATGCTGGCAGTCGCCTTCTTGTTCGTTCTCGCGATCGGCGCCGGCGTCCTCAGCGGCGTGGTGGGGACCGGGTCGTCCTTGTTGCTGCTCCCGGCTCTGGTGTGGCTGTACGGGCCCAGGGTCGCGGTCCCGGTCATGGGCATCGCCGCGGTCATGGGCAACGTGGGGCGGGTGATTGTCTGGTGGCGTCGTATCGCGTGGCGGCCGGTCATTGCCTTCGCGCTGCCCGGCGTGCCCGCCGCCGCGCTTGGCGCCCACACGCTGCTGACGATCCCGCCCGCCGTGGTCGACGGTGCGCTCGCGGCCTTCTTCATCGCGATGATCGCCGTCCGCCGGAGCAACGCCGTCAAGCGGTGGCGGTTCACCACGTGGCACATGGTGCT
>Ga0302314_10022355_pt1 | contig 10371 bp, 9 predicted proteins | sample III_Palsa_N2_3_FD_200533 | JGI IMG/M metagenome (GOLD analysis project Ga0302314, IMG submission 200533) | Peat permafrost microbial communities from Stordalen Mire near Abisko, Sweden - III_Palsa_N2_3 | ecosystem: Environmental > Terrestrial > Soil > Palsa > Peat permafrost | place: Sweden... | reverse complement strand
GGCAATGACCGCGCACGGTGATGGGGACCGGTATCTCGCCGATACCGGTCCGCCAACCGCTTACCCAAAAAGCCAGACACCGCCAATTATCGCCCTTGACAACAAAACCCTCATACGAGTGGGGCGGTCGTCCCTGGCCGCCCTGCCGGCGCAGCCGGCAATCAGGGTGCCGCTGAAAAGTCCATCCCGATTGCCCACCGCCATCGATACGTCTCGATTTCAGGCCAGCGCTTCTGTGGGTTGTTCAGAATGTAGTCCCGCTTCTGGTCGTACTCGCTGTCATCTCGTACTGCCCGATCGAAATACTCGTCCTGCCAGACCGCCCCCGAACGACCGAACGCGCGCTGCATCCGGTTGGTGGTAAGGGATTTCCAAGCGGAGACGATGTCCTCGAGTCGCCGTTCCAAAGCCGTCTGCACCAGCACGTGGACGTGATCGTTCATCACCACATAGGCGTGCAGCGTGTAGCGATCACCGTCGAAATGCCGAACCGCGGCAACGACGCAGTCTCGTTCGCCTCCGGACAGGTCAGGCTGTCCACGGTGGAGACGCCAGGTCACGAGGTAGGTAGCGCCCTCGCTTCGGACATGGGGCAGGCGGTGCCGGTAGAAAGTGGCACTCATCCTTCGCTCGAGAGTTTATTGCCGGCTGCGCCGGCAGGGCGGCCAGGGACGACCGCCCCACTGTTCGATATTTTCACACGCAATGCGGGCGAGGGGCTTGCGCGGACAGCTATCGCCTTTGATAGCCTTTATCCGCCATGCAGGATGACAGCACCTCGCTGAAGGAATCGGCATCGGAGCCGGAATTCTGCTGCGAGCGTGTGTTGTAGTCGCCGCTCTTTTGCCAGTCGCTGCCGCGGCTCGATGCGATATCCTGATCGATGCCGAGCGCCGTGCCGGTGAGCGATTTCGCTTCGGACCGGCAATCGGCGTAGTCTGCGCCGCGTGTGGCATCGCTGGTGCCGGGCCGCTGCCAGGCGGAATCGCGCGCAGCACACGCGGCGAGGCCGAGAACGGCACCGACGAGCATTGCCCGACGAAGGAGGCAACTGAAATTTAACATGTCTTCGCGCCTCATTAGCTGATGTACCGAATCATCCTGCCCCTCGCGGCTACCCTGTTCGTCGCGGTGCTCTGCAGCTGCGAACCCACCGTCGAACCGTGCAAGGAGTTCGATCCGCCGCCGGGCCACAAGCCGTCATCCTGTCCGTCCAAGCCGGCGGCCCAGAATCAGCCGGCCCAGCCGGTCCGCTATTGCTACCGTAGCCTGGCCCAGGAAGATTGCTACAGCGAACCGCAGCCAGGCCGGACCGGCTATATGGGTGCCACCGAAACCGCGCCGACGGTCCCGGCCGTGACCCCGAAGGAGACCGGCGGCAAGACCCCGGCCGCCGCCCCTCACTCGACGTCGACGGCGACACCCGCTACGCCGGCCGCGACGGCCACGCCACCAAGCTGAACCGAGTCTCGCCGCCGGGCCAGGGCGGCGAAGATCCGGGTGCGCTCGTCCCGGCCGAGAGAACCCCACCGGGCGATCTCCTCGATCGTCCGCAAACAGCCGATGCACAGGCCCGACCGATCATCGAGCCGGCAGATGCCGATGCAGGGCGAGGCCGCGGTGGCGATTCGGGCGAGCGGCAAGCGTTTACTTGCCCGGTTTTGCCGCCGGCTTGACCGGCTTCGGCGCCGGCGTCTCCGCAGGCGGTTTGGGCTCGGCCGGTGCTACCGGAGTCAGCAGATCGGCCAGCTTGCTCTCCAACAGCTTGGCGCGCTGCGGTGCGACCTTATAGGCCCAGCCCTTGGTCCGCGCGACGATGTCGTCGGCGTCCTTGACGGCATCGCCGGTGCCCGTGGCCGTGACTTCGAGCCAGGGCCCACCGGCCTGATCGAAGAGCGAGACCGTGGCGTCCAGCCCGTCGAAAGTCACGACCTCGACGCTCGCCGAGGCGGTACCCGTCACCTCGGCGGCCGGGCGGACATCGAGCAGATCGAGATAGCGGAAGCCGGCAGCGATATCGCTGCCCGGCGTCTCGCTGCGCGTTGTGGCATCCTTGGGCAGGTCGCGGATCGCCAGCTTGTCGTCAGGTTTGGCGCGCTCCAGCACCAGCGGCTTGCCGCCGGCCGGGGTCAGGGTCAGCGACTTGATCTTGTCCGGATCGATATCGACGATCTTGTGGTCGATCCAGCCCATGGCATCGCCCGGCACGTCGAAGGCCGGCTGCGCCAGCCAGGCGCGCTCGTCCTCGGGCTTGCGGATATAGATGGCATCGCCGCCGCCTTCGACCGCGTCGTAGCGGCGCTTGCCGATGATCAGCTTGACGATGCTGGCGCCATCGGGATTGTCGAGTTCGACCAGCTTGGATTTGGCATCCTTGCTGGCGCTTGGATCCTCGACGTCGAGCCGGTCGTAGAGCTTCGGCCGTTCGGTCTTGGCCTCGGTCGTATGCAGCGTCGCCAGCCCGGCGATCACCGGTCGGATCAGGCTTTCCTGGACCGGGTAATTGCTCTTGTCGGCGAGGCCCCAGCCTTCGACCGGCAGGGCGTTACCCGGCTTGGCCGGTGCTGTGCGGGTCAGCGTCACGATGGCACCCCCGGCACTGGTGACGGTCAGCTTGGTGGCCCCGCTCAGCCAATCCTTCAATGCTGGAAATACCGGCCCGGTCTCGACCGGCTTCAACGCCGTACCGTGGCGGGCGGGCACGAAGATCGCCGCCGCCAGCACGGGTACCGTGACAATGGCGAGCGCGATCAGGGTCTTCTGGCGCATGGTGCTACTCCCTCAGCCGGCGCTGCGCTGCTTGCGGCGGCGCAGGCGCAACAGCCCGGCGATCAACGCCGCTATGGCGACCAGCAACGGCATGGCCCCGACATCAAGGGCAACGAGCTTGAATTTGAGCGAGTCGATCTCTTCGCGCAGGGCCAGCTGGACCTGGCGCAGCTGCTGGCGGGTCTGGATGATGGTGGCGCGGAACTGATCCACCGTCTGGATTTGCTCGGGCGTCAGCTTGTCGGTATCGGCATCCTTGCCGCTGATCTGGTCGAGCTTGGTCTGGGTTTCTTTGAGCTTGTCCTGCAGCGATTTTTCCTGGGCCTGGTATTTGTCCTGGGCGCTGCGCTGCTCGTCCTCGACCAGGGTGAAGGGCCGCACCACGCTACCGCGCGACCTGAGCCCGATCAGCTCGCCCGAGCCGGCCAGGCTGTCGACGGCATTGGCGACGAAATCGGCATTGCCGGCCTGCGGCGTCACCACGCGCTGGCCGAAGAAATCCTGGACCTGGGCCCAGAAGCGGTCGTCGAGCAGATCGCTGTCGGCGACGACGATGACATTGATCGGCGCCTTGGCAGTCTTGAGCTGCGCCGCCTTGGCCGCCTCGTCCACCGTGCCGACCGGCTTGCCCTGGGCATCGAGCGCCTGGGGCGGGCCGTCGGGGAAGGCGGTGTCGGCCAGGCCGGTGATGCGGGCGGCGATGGTGTAGCGCGTATCGGTCGATTTGAAATCGCGCAGCAGGCCCAGCACATCGGGCATCTGCTTGACCTTGTCGACGTCGATCAGCTCGGATTGCGCCGAGCTTTGCAGCAGCGGTTCGATGTTGGTCTTGGCGCCTTCGATCGGCAGCAAGGCACCGGCGGTCGCGACATTGATCGAGCTGAGCTTGCCGGTCACCGGATCATCATGGTTGAGATCATCACCGGTGAGCGCCAGCCAGGCCAGGTAATCCGCGGCCTGGACATGGCCGCCGCCGCCGGCATTGACCCGCCGCGCCGCCTCCCGGTCGCCGACGACCTTATCCTTGACCAGCTCGACACCCCAGGCCTTCAGCACGGGCTCGAAATCGGCGGCCGTCGATGAGCCGGGCGGCGCCAGCATGCTCGGATGGGACGCCTGGAATTCCGAATACGGGTCGACGAAGACCAGGGCATGGCCGCCGCCCAGCACCCATTGGTCGATGGCATATTCGGTCTTGGGCTGCAACTTTTCCGGCTGCACCAGCATCAGCACATCGACGTCGTCCGGCACCTTGTCGAAATTCGGCGGCATCGAATGGACGTCGAATGTCTGGCGCAGCTGGTCCATGACGATCTGGGGATGGGTCGGACGGCCCTGCATCTGGGCCATCATGTCGCCGTCGAGCGGCAGCGCCGTCGCCAGCCCGATCACCTTGCGCTTGGGAAAGGCGAGCGACTGGATCAGCTTGGTCAGGTCGAGTTCGAGGAACTTCTCCCGGTCGCTCTGGAAGAACGCGATGGTGTCCTGGTCGTCGGTCGAGTTGGTACCGACCAGGCCGAAATAGACCTGGTCGCCATTGTCGTCGATCGGCACGCCCTGCAGCCCGGCCGCGGTCGCCTGGTCCTCGATATCCGAGAACGGCACCGGATCGAGCAGCTTGAGCTCGATCTTGCCATGGGCGCGCGCGGCGTATTCCTGCAGCAGATCCTGCACCCGCCCGGCGAAGACGGCGTAGCCCGGCGACACCTCGCCCAGATGCTTGGAATAATAGAGCTTGAGCGTGATCGGCTCGTCGATCTTGGCCAGCACCGACTTGGTTCCGTCCGACAGGCTGTAGAGCTGCTGGTCGGTCAGGTCGATATGAGCCCCGCCGAACAGCCGACCGGCGAGCGAATTCACGGAGACGAACAGGACAACGGCCAGCGCGAGGCCGATCGCCGTCATTCCGGTAGCGGAACGAATCATCGGGCGGCTCCTAATCGGCTTTCTTGAGCTCGACGATCAATGTGTTCGCAAACAGGAACAGCACGATGACCGAGACGAAATAGATGATGTCGCGCAGATCGAGCACGCCGCGCTGAATGGCGGCGAAATGCTGCAGGAAGCTCAAGCTCGCGATCGCGGTGACGATTCCGCTGGGGACCCAATCCTGCAGCGGCCCGAGCACGATGCCGGAGCCGGCGGCGATGAACAGGAAACACACGGTGGCGCTGAGCACGAAGGCGATGACCTGGTTCTTGCACGCGGCCGAGATCGCGGCCCCGATCGCCAGGAAGGCACCGGCCATCAGGAAGCTGCCGATATAGCTGGCCAGGATCACGCCATTATCCGGATTGCCCAGATAGATCACGGTCAGCCAGAACGGGAAGGTCAGCGCCAGCGCGATGCCGGTAAAGGCCCAGGCCGCCAGGTATTTGCCGAGCACCGCCTGCAGCGTCGTGATCGGCAGAGTCAGGAACAGCTCGATCGTGCCGGTCTTGCGCTCCTCGGCCCAGAGCCGCATCGACAGCGCCGGGATCAGGAACAAATAGAGGAAGGCGTGGAAGTTGAAGAAGACCTGCAGATCCGCCTGGCCGCGCTCGAAGAAGCCGCCCATGTAGAAGGTCAAGCCCCCGGCCAGCGCCAGGAAGATCACGATGAAGACATAGGCCAGCGGCATCGTGAAATAGCTCACGAGTTCGCGGCGAAAGATGACACCGACGGTGCCCATGGGGCGTTTCTCCCGATTCTCTGTCAGGCTGCGGCGGTCGTGATGTCGCGGAAGACGCCGTCGAGCCGGCCGCGTTCGAGGCGGAGTTCATCGAGCACCACGCCCTGCTTGGCGGCAAGATCGCGCACGGATGTCAGCAGGTCGCGGCTATCGGCGGGCAGAACGTAGCAGCCGAGATCCTGCGCCCTTCCGGCCGGCTCGACCGCGGCCACGCCGGGCAAAGCCGCCAGCGCGGCCAGCAGCTTCTGCGGCAGCGGCAATGCCGCGCGCAGATAGATGGCGTTGTGATAGCGCGAGCGGGCTTCGAGCTCGCCCGGCGTGCCGTCGGCCAGCACCCTGCCCTTGGCGATCACCATGGCGCGGGTGCAGACGGCATCGACCTCTTCCAGGATATGGGTCGAGATGATGATCGCCTTGTCCTTGGCCATGCCCTGGATCAGCGTGCGCACCTGGTGCTTCTGATTGGGATCGAGCCCGTCCGTAGGCTCGTCCAGGATCAGCACTTCGGGATCGTGCAGCAGCGCCTGGGCCAGGCCGACGCGGCGCTTGAAGCCCTTGGAGAGCGTGTCGATCGGCTGGTAGAGCACGTCGCCCAACTCGACCCGGTCGACCGCCGCCGTGATCCGGCGCCGCTTCTCGTCGCCGCGAAGCCGCGGATCTGCGCCACGAAATCGAGGAAGCCGATACAGGTCATGTCCGGATAGGCCGGTGCCCCCTCGGGCAGATAGCCCAGGCACCTCTTGGCCGCGATCGGCGCCTCGATGACGTCGTGGCCGCAGATCACGGCGGTGCCCTCGGTCGGCGTCAGGAAGCCCGCGATCATCTTCATGGTCGTCGATTTGCCGGCGCCGTTCGGGCCGAGAAAGCCCAGAACCTCGCCGCGACCGACCGTGAAGCTGATGCCGCGAACCGCTTCGATCGGCCCGAAATGCTTCACCAGATGTTTGATTTCAATAAGATGTTCGACCACGTCCATGTCCCTATCAAACGCGGGTGGTCGGAGTAGCAGAAAGTGCCACGAATGGAAACCCCGCGCTTCAGTACCGGGGTAGCGGCGTGGTGTCGCGACAGGTTGGCGCCGTTCCGGCCGCGCATGCTATAGCGAAGACCCTTGCAGCATAGAGAGGCGTCCCGGTGCTGAACGAGACCGTGATCAATCGCACCCGCCTGACCACGGGCCTCGTCCTGTTCTTCTATGTGCTGGGCCACCTGCTCGATCACGCGACCGGCGTGATTTCGGTGGGCGCGATGCAGGCCTGGCTGCACTACATGATCGTGATCTGGAGCAACCCCGTTGGCGACACGGTGCTCTACGGCGCGCTGCTGATCCATATCGCCCTGGCGCTGCGCTCGCTGTGGCGCCGGCGGTCGCTCAGGACGCCGGCGATGGAGGCGGCACAGCTCGGTTTGGGCTTCCTGATCCCGGTCTTCCTGGCCCAGCATATCGCCGGCACGCGGCTGGCGCTCGGCCTCTACGACGCCAGCATCGACTATAATGCCGAGCTGCTGCGGCTCTATGTGCTGTCGCCGGTGCACGGGCTGGAGCAGGTGGCACTGCTGATCATCGCCTGGACCCATGCCTGTATTGGCCTCAACTACACTTTGCAGCTGCGCAGCTGGTACCCGCGGACCAAGTGGCTACTGTTCGCCGCAGCCCTCTGGGTCCCGTCGCTGGCGCTGATCGGCTTCTTCGAGGGCGGCCGCGCGGTGGCGGCATTGGCCCAGGATCCGGCCTGGATTTCGGGTGTCGCCTTCAAGCGCCCCCTGCCACCGGACGGGCCGGCCCATCTCGACGCGCTGCGCGATCTCATGCTGGCGATCGTCTTCGGACTGCTCCTCGCCGTGCTCGCCGGCCGATTCCTCCGAGAGCGCCTGCAGTTCCGCAAGGGCGCCGTCACCCTGACCTATCCCCATGGCCGCAAAATCAGGGTGCTGGCGGGCACGAGCGTGCTCGAAGCGAGCCGCTTCGCTCATATCCCGCATGCCTCGATCTGCGGCGGGCATGGCAGATGCTCGACCTGCCGCATCCGGGTCATGGGCGATGCCGCCGCCATCCCGGAACCCGAGGATGCGGAACTGCGCGTCCTGCGCAGCATCGGCGCCCCGCCCAATGTCCGCCTCGCCTGCCAGCTGCGCCCGACCGGCGATGTCGAGGTGACGCCGCTGCTCCCGGCCGACGTCACGGCGCGCGACGGTGTCGGCAAACGCATGGACATGCAGGGCAGCGAGCTCGAGATCGCCATCCTGTTCTGCGACATCCGCGCCTTCACCAAGCTCGCCGAGCCGATGCTGCCCTATGATGTGGTGTTCCTGCTCAACCGCTATTTCGCCGAGATGGGCCGCGCGGTCGAGGAGGCCGGCGGAAGGGTCGACAAATTCATCGGCGACGGCGTCATGGCGCTGTTCGGCGTCGATCGCGGTGCGGTCGAAGGCTGCCGCGCCGGCCTCGCCGCGGCCCGCGCCATGTCGGAACGGCTCGACCATCTCAATGCGCTGCTGAGTCAGGATCTGAAGGAGCCGATCCGGATCGGCATCGGCCTCCATGTCGGCCGCGCCATCGTCGGCGAGATGGGCTATGGCAAGACCGTGACGGTGACCGCGATCGGCGACGCCGTGAACACGGCAAGCCGGCTCGAGACCGAGACCAAGCAATTCGGCGTCGAGCTGGTCGTCTCCGAAGCGGTCGCGCGCCTCGCCGGCATCGATCTCGGCGCCTTCCCGCTGCACGAAATCGAAATCCGCGGCCGCAGCGAGCGCCTGGCCGTACGCTGTGTCCTCAAGGCAAAGGATCTGCCCTCGGCGCCGACCGCCGCCTCGGAGCCGATCCAGTCGCCGCCGGCTCTGGCGATCCAGCCGGCTTGAATGGCGGCAGCCGCATTTTCGGCGGTAGCACCTGCAGCGCCTCGATTACCCGGCTATAGTCGGGCCGTTTCGGCATTGCCGTCCCCTTGCCTCCTGGCGGATCACTTCATGTATATCGGCTTCCTGCTGCATTCCAATATCCGCTCCGGCGCCAATCTGGCGATGTTCGAGCATGCCGACCGGCTCGGGCGGCGTGGTCATCGGGTGCAGATCCTGTTCCAGGAGCGCTACTTCCCCAGCTCCGTCGCATTCTTCGCGTCGGATCCGGCTTTCGAGGTCGCTTATCTCGACGATTTCGCAGCGCCATCCGAGCCCTTCGATCATCTCATCACCAATTGGTGGGAATGCCCCTATCGCTTCGAGCGCCTGCCGGCCTGGCGCTACGGTTTTTTTCGCCATGGCGAGGAGGTGCCGCTCTATGACGGCATCGGCCGCTTCTTCGATTTCGCCATCGATCTGATGCTGGGCGAGTCGCTCGATTTCTATGCCGTCTCCACCTATCTGCAGGAAGATCTGAAGCAGCGCTTCGGCCAGGATGCCGTGCTAATCCGCAACGGTGTCGATCTCGACCGGATCAGCACGGCGACGCCGCTGCTCCCGCCCCGGTCGGGGCGCTTGCGCGTGCTGGTCGAGGGGCCGCTCGGCGCCGGGCACAAGCGCGTGCCGGAGACGTTGGCCATGCTGGCGGCCCTGCCCGGGATCGAAATCGTGCATGTCGCCGCCGACGGCTCGCAGGCGCCGGATATCGCGCATGCGCTGGGCGCTATCGATTACCGCGCCATGGGCGGCGTCTATGCCAGTTGCGATCTGCTGGTCAAGCTGAGCGCGCTCGAAGCCCAGCCCATGCCGGTCTTCGAGGCCTTCGCCGCCGGCGTGCCCGGCGTGATCTCGGCGTTTCCCGGGCACGAGGAGCACATCCACGACGGCGTCAACGCCATCATCGTGCCGATCGATGATTACCAGGCCGCCCGCGCGGCCGTCGCCGGGCTGCTCGACGACCCCGACCGGCTGGCCGCCCTCGGCCGCGGCGCCCGCGCGACCGCCGCCCCGCTCGGCTGGGACGAGCCGTCGCAGCGTTTCGAGGCCGCCCTCGAAGCCCGCCGTGCCGACACGCTTGTGCTCGCCCGCACGCCGCGGCTGGCACCTTATCGGCAATGCTATCTCGACGTCCTGACGCTCTGGGCCCGCAATGTCATTCTGCAGAGGGAGCTGGAGAAGGCTCAGTCCGCCAAAGCCGGGCCGGCCTGACGTTCGCGCTGCGAAGGCCCTCCGGAAGTTTCCGGGACACAATACGTAATTCGACTAGCTGACAGGCGCCGTAGTTACGTATTGTGTCCCGGAAACCTCAACGTATTGTGTCCCCGAAACCTCAACCCGAAACTTCCGGGTGATGGCGATGTGCCCTGAAGGCGTGAGCAGGAGATCGGGCATGAGCCTGGGTTGGAAAATCGGTTTCGAAATCGAGTTGCAAGCGCCCCGCGGCCAGTCACGGATGACGCTGGCCTCGACGCTGGCACAAGCCGCCGGCGGCTCGGTGCGCCGCTTCTTCCACCCGCAATCCGAGCCCAGCAAGGCGCCCGGCCTGCCCGTTTTCGAGAACGTCACACCGGGCTTCGTGGCCATCGATGCCGACGGGCGGCCGATCGCCAGCTTCGTCGACGATCTCACCTTGCAGGCCGGGCTCGATCGCACCGCAGCGCCGGTGCCCGGCTGGTATCGCATCGTCACCGATGATGGGCGGCTGCTGCGGCTGATCATGCGCCATTGCGACCCCGACGCGCCGCTCGCCAACGTCCTCGATCCGATCGCCGCCCTGTTCGGCGTGGCGCCGGAGCACGCGGCCGGCGGCATGGTGCGCATCAAGGATGAACGGGGCGCCTCGGTGGCGATCGCCGCCCCGCTGCCCGGCGAGCGCGACCGCCCGTGCGAGATCGTCACGCCGCCGATCGAGTGCCACCATGACCAGCGGCTTGGGGCGCTGCTCGCTGCCGCGGCCGCTTCCGGTTTCGAGGTGCCGCGGGAGAGCGCCACCCATCTGCATTTCGACGCCGACAGATTACGTTCGGCCC
>Ga0302314_10022350_pt1 | contig 10372 bp, 14 predicted proteins | sample III_Palsa_N2_3_FD_200533 | JGI IMG/M metagenome (GOLD analysis project Ga0302314, IMG submission 200533) | Peat permafrost microbial communities from Stordalen Mire near Abisko, Sweden - III_Palsa_N2_3 | ecosystem: Environmental > Terrestrial > Soil > Palsa > Peat permafrost | place: Sweden... | reverse complement strand
CCCAATCAACCGATGCAAACGGGCGCGCGCTATGCGTCGTTGCTTAGGTCGCCGTTGAGCGCCGGAACACCAGCGTGAGATTATTGGACGGCGTCTCGACAATCTCGACCAGCGCCAGACCGGCCCCCATCGCCAGCTCTTCCAGGGCTTCGATATCGCGCACGCCCCATTCGGGATTGCCTTCGCGCAGACTAGCATCGAACACGGCGTTGCTGATGGCGGTGTGCTTGCCGTCACGCTTGAACGGACCGTAGAGAACCAGCTGTCCGTCCGCGCGCAGGTAACGGCCGGCGCCGGCCAACAGCCCCTCGGCGACGCGCCACGGCGCGATATGGACGACGTTGGCACAGAACACCGCCAGCAATTCGCCGGGACCGCGGCCGTTCTGCATCTCGGGGCACCAGGCCGGATCGGACAAGTCGATCCGCAGCGGCAGGCGGATATTCGACAACTGCGCATGCGCCCGCCACGCAACAATGCTTTTGAGATGCTGATCGTTAAGATCGCTCGGCCACCAGGTGACGTCAGGAATATGGCGGGCTAAATCCACCACATGCTGGCCGGTGCCGCTGCCGGCCTCCATCGCGTCCCCGGATTTTCCGGCCAGCAAGCGCTGCAATACCGCCCGGATCGCCTGATGGTTACGGTGAAATGCGCCCGCGTCGAGGCGGCCGTCGGGCTCGACTGGCCGACCGTCCTTGCCGAATTCGACGACATATTCAGCCACGAGATGCTCCCGGATTTGCAGCCAAGGCCCCTCCGCTTTAACCCGTCACGGCGCCAACCGCAAAGCCCGATACCGCATCCGGCGGCCCCGGGAATACCGGGCTTTTGCCGGCGCGCCGCGAGCCAGGCCACCTCACCTCCCGCGTCCGCGTTGTCAGCCGATAGCGTTTATGCTTTGACCAACTATATTCTGGGCCAATCATCGCAGGAAGCGTGCCTTGACCGACCATTCCTGGACGACGCTTGTTCGGACGCTCGCCTTGGTGCTCATGGCCGGCGCCATCGGACCGTTACCGACAGCCGACGCGCAATCGGGCGCCGCTGAGGGTCAACGGCTGGCGTTCGACCGCGGCAAGGGGAACTGCCTGAGTTGTCACGAGATCAAGGGCGGCGACCTGCCCGGAAACATCGGACCTGCGTTGAAAGATATCAAAAGCCGATATCCCGACCGCAGCGAGCTCATCACCATCCTTACCGATGAAACCAGACGCAACCCGCAAACCGCCATGCCGCCATTTGGGCGGAATCGCATTTTGACCGAGCCGGAGATCAACGCGATCGTGGATTTCCTGCAGACACTGTGATGATGGCGGCGCGCGCCGCAGGAGACTTGAGATGACGACCACTGACAACGGCGTTCCGGCGACGCGGCGTCTGATCCTGCAGGGTGCGGGCGTGGTGTTGCTGACAGGTATCGGCATCAATTCATTCAACCCGGTTGCCGTCTTCGCCGCCGCCAACGACAAATATCCGGAAGACGCCTTCAAGCAGAAGGGTGCTGCGGACGCGATCAAATCGCTCTATGGCCGGACCGCCGAACCCTCGGACAAGGTCAAGCTCGACGCGCCTGAAATCGCGGAAAACGGCGCGGTGGTTCCCGTCTCCGTCAGTACGACCCTGACTGAAGTGACCTCGATCTCATTTCTGGCCTCGGAAAACCCGAACGCGCTGGCGGCGGTATACCAGATTCCGCCGGGTACGCTGCCGAACGTGGCCAATCGCCTCAAAATGGCCAAAACCTGCGACGTGATCGTGATCGTGGAAGCGGGAGGCAAACTTTATAGCGCCACCAAGGAAGTCAAGGTGACCGTCGGCGGCTGCGGCGGCTAACGCGCAATAAAAGGAATATCCCGATGGCATCGACCATTCGCGTGCGGGCGATCTTGAGCGGAGAGACCACCGAGGTCCAGGTGCTGATCCAGCATCCGATGGATTCCGGCTTCGTCAAGGACGACAAGGGCGAGACCATTCCACCGCATTTTATCCAGCAATTGACCTTCGAACATGATGGTCGAAATGTATTCGTCGCGGATTGGGGTGCGGCGGTCTCCAAGGACCCCTATGTCAAATTCAGCTTCAAGGGCGGCAACAAGGGCGACGATTTGAAAATCAGCTGGGTCGATAATAAGGGCGGGACCGATACCACCACGGCGAAGATTCAATGAAAGCGCCATTGGCGATCCTTCCGGCCTCGGCCGCTCTCTTGCTGGCAGCCGTCACGTTTGCGGCGATGCCGCCTGCCGTCGCCGCCGACACGCCTGATCCGGTCGCTGACGCGAAAGCGTTCCGGGATTATTTCGTCAAGAAATTTCCCAACGTGCAGCTCGATGATTTCGCCAACGGTCCGTACTCGATGAATGAGGACATGCGCCGGCAATGGGAAGAAAAAGAGCAATTCCCGCCCTATGAATTCTCGCTCGAGATGGGCAAGGAGATGTTCGCCAGACCGTTCGGGAACGGCAAGAGCTACGCCGATTGTTTTCCGAATCAAGGCATCGGCATTCGTCAAAACTATCCCTATTTCGACCCCAAAGAGGGCAGGGTCATTACGCTCGAACTGGCGTTGAACCAATGCCGCGAGGCCAATGGCGAACCACCCCTCTCCTATGTGGGAGACGAGATGGCCGCACTGACCGCCTATATGGCGTTCACCTCCCGCGGCAAGCCATTCGATATCAAGATCCCCGACGATCCGCGCGCGCTCGAGGCCTATCAGAGCGGCAAGCGTTACTTCTATACCCGGCGCGGCCAGCTCAATTTCTCCTGCGCCACCTGCCATGTGCAGAACCCCGGCGAGCGGATGCGCGCCGAAATACTTGCGCCGGCGCTCGGGATTCTGAACGCGATGCCGATCTACCGTTCCGAATGGGGCGGCATGGGCACGACCAGCCGACGCTTGACCACCTGCAACAGCCAGATACGCGGCGTGCCGCTCGAACCCCAGGCCGACGAATACCGCGATCTCGAATATTATCTGTCCTATGTCAGCAACGGACTGCCGATTTCCGGCCCGGGCGCGCGGCCATGAGCATCATACGCAGAACCACCCCGCGGATGGCCGTGCTCTCGCTGGTCTTCGTGCTGGCGATCGCCGGCGCGAGGTCGGCACAGGCCGCAGGCTCCGAGACCGATTTTGGGACCGCCTATGCGGCGGCCGAAGCCGCCAACAAGGAAGCCGGCCGCCTGCGCAATCAATGGACCGTGACCGCAGAGGCCCTGGCCGCGGCCAAGAACGCCGCCGACAAGGGCGACTTCGACCACGCGATCGCGGCGGCGAAGGAAGCCGAGGCGCTGGCCAAGGCCTCGATCTTCCAGGCAACAAGCGAAAAAGAAGCCTGGAAGAATCTTGAAATACACTGAAGTCCTGCAACAGGGGCGCGGAGACATCGCATGACCATCCGCCGCCGGGATCTGCTTAGACTCGCGGGCGCTGCCGCGCTCTCGGGCGGAGCATCGCGTCGCGCCCGCAGCGCCGACAGCACAGGCGCTTACGATCTCGAACGCTTCGGCAATGCGCGCATCCTGCATATCACCGACACCCATGCCCAGTTGCTGCCGGGGTATTTTCGCGAACCCAGCGTCAATCTCGGGCTCGGCACGATGCTGGGAAAGCCGCCGCATCTGGTCGGCCGCGCCTTTCTGGATCGGTTCGGGATCACGCCTGACAGCGCCGACGCCTACGCGTTCACGTCGCTCGATTTCGAGAAATCCGCGGCTCGCTTCGGCAAGCTCGGCGGCTTCGCGCATCTAAAGACACTGATCGATCGGCTGCGCAGCGACGCGGGGCCCGGTCGTTCGCTGCTGCTTGACGGCGGCGATCTATGGCAGGGCACGGGCCTCGCCAATACCCTGCAGGGCGCCGAGATGGTCGAGGCCGCCAACCTGCTCGGCATCGAGGCCATGACCGGCCACTGGGAATTCACCTATGGCGAAGAGGTTTTGCGCAGCAACCTCGAACGGTTCAAGGGCGAATTTCTGGCCCAGAACGTCTACCTCACCGAGGAAGCCGCCTTCAACGACGCCAAGGCATTCGATCCCGCAACGAAGCGGGTGTTCAAGCCGGCCGCGATCAAGGAGATCGGCGCTCACCGCGTCGCGGTGATCGGACAGGCTTTTCCCTATGTTCCGATCGCGCATCCGAAGCGGTTCACGCCGGACTGGACCTTCGGAATCCGCGATGAAGAATTGCAGGCGCTGGTCGATAGCTTACGCAACACCGACAAGGTCGATGCCGTGGTGCTGCTGTCGCATAACGGCATGGACGTCGATCTCAAGCTGGCTAGCCGCGTGCGCGGCATCGACGTCATTCTCGGCGGCCATACCCATGACGCCGTTCCGCAACCCGTTCCGGTAGCCAATGCCGGCGGCATCACACTCGTCACCAATGCCGGCTCGAACGGAAAATTCCTCGGCGTGCTCGATCTCGAACTCGCGCGCGGCCGGGTCAGCGATATCAGATACCGGCTGCTGCCGGTGTTCTCGGAACTGCTGAAGCCCGATGCGGCGATGCTGGCGCTGATCGATCAGACGCGCGCGCCACATGCCGCCGCCTATGCCGGCAAGATCGCAACCGCCGACCGCCTGCTCTATCGCCGTGGCAATTTCTTTGGCACCATGGATCAATTGATCTGCGACGCGTTGCGCGCTCAATTCGACGCCGAAATCGCATTGTCGCCGGGCTTCCGCTGGGGCTCCAGCGTTCTGCCGGGTCAGCCCCTGGCGATGGAAGAGGTGCTGGCCGAGACCGCCATCAGCTATCCGCAAACCTACGTCCAGAGCATGACCGGCAGCCAGATCAAGGAGGCGCTCGAAGACGTCTGCGACAATCTCTTCAATCCCGACCCTTACCATCAGCAGGGCGGCGACATGGTCCGGGTCGGCGGCTTCACCTATACGTGTACGCCTGCGGAAAGCATCGGACGCCGGATCTCCGACCTGAAACTCGATAATGGCCGCGCGCTCGATGCCGGTAAAAGCTACAGGGTGGCCGGATGGGCGTCGGTCAATGAGCAGAGGGGAATACCGGTGTGGGATGTCATGGCCAGACATCTCGGCGCGGGTAAAATGCCGGATGCACGCGGTGCCGGCGTCACGCTGAGGGGCGTCGACGACAATCCGGGGATCGCGGGATGAGGCATTCGGCACCGCAACAAGCGCGACGGAGTTATGTCCGGCTTTTTTGCGTGGTAGTATCGGGAATCAAATCGCAGGCGTGCCAGCTATGATCTTTCGCCAGTTGTTCGACAGCGTATCGGGGACTTACAGCTATTTGCTGGCCAGCCGCGCCGGCGGCGAAGCACTGATCCTAGATCCCGTGCTGGAGAAGGTCGATCGCTACTGCCAGTTGCTGCGCGAACTCGATCTCAGGCTGGTCAAGGCCATCGATACGCACCTGCACGCCGACCACGTCACCGGGCTCGGCGAACTGCGCGACCGGACGCATTGCGTCACCATCATGGGCGAGCAGACCAAGGCCGACGTGGTCGCGATGCGGGTCGCCGACGGCGACAAGGTCATGATCGAGGGCCTCGGCCTCGACGTCATGTATACGCCGGGCCACACCGACGATTCCTATAGCTATTTGATGGGCGATCGCGTGTTCACCGGCGATACGCTGCTGATCCGCGGCACCGGCCGCACCGATTTCCAGAACGGCAGCGCCCGGGCGCAGTACGATTCGATCTTCGGCCGGCTGCTCAAATTGCCCGATGAAACGATGGTATTTCCCGCCCACGACTACAAGGGCGATACCGTCTCCACCATCGGCGAGGAGAAGCGCTACAATCCGCGGCTGCAGGTGCGCTCGGTCGATGAATATGTCGAGCTGATGAACAATCTGAAGCTCCCAAATCCCAGGATGATGGATGTCGCGGTGCCGGCCAACATGCAGGTCGGCCTGCATCAGGACGACCTTGCCAAACAGGGACAGGCGCTCAGCGCCCGCGATGCCATCGAAAGCCTCGGCCGTCCCGATATCCTTCTGGTGGACCTTCGTGAAAACAGCGAACGCGCCAAGCACGGCACGTTATCGGGCGCGCTTCACGCGCCGTATCCCGGAATCGGCGAAAGCCTGCAGCCCGGCGGGATGTTGCGCGAAGTCGCCGCGGCGACCGGGCGGCGCGTCGTGTTTTTCTGCGCCTTCGGCGAACGCTCGGCGATGGCCGTGACTGCCGCTAAAGATAAGGGCCTTACCAACACCGCGCATATCGCCGGCGGCATCGACGCCTGGAAGAAAGCCGGCGGCCCGGTACAGACGGGCTGAGTTCGCGGCTCGCTAGATTTCCGCCCAGGGCACGATCACGGTCTCGCGCTGATATTCCGCGCGATAGGCGCTGACCCGGAACACATCCGCCATCACCTGTTCCGACAGCGCTTCGGCGGGAGCGCCTTGCGACACCAGGCGGCCGTCCGAGAGCACCAGCACGCTGTCCGCAAATCGTGCGGCGAGCCCGAGATCATGCGTCACCACGATCACCAAGGTGCCTTTGTCGGCAGCCATGCGCAGGCTTCTCATCACGTCGATCTGGTGACGCGGATCGAGCGAGGAAGTCGGCTCATCGGCCAGGATCACCGGCGCTTCGACGGCCAACACGCGCGCCAGCGCGACACGGCTGCGCTCGCCACCGGACAATTCCGTGACGCGGCGATCGCCGAAGGCGACGACATCGGCGACCTGCATCGCCCGCAATACGGCTTCGGAATCTCTCGGCGTCAATCGCGCGGGGTCGGTCGCGCCATGCGGATAGCGGCCGAGCGCCACGATATCCCGCGCCGGCAGCGGCCAGTGCACGATGTGGCCTTGCGCCAGATAGGCACATCGTCGCGCCCGCTCGCGTAACGGCAACGACGACAGCGCATCGCCGCCGACCTGGACGGCGCCGTTGGAAGGCACCAGTCCGGCCACAGCGCGCAGCAGCGTCGTCTTGCCGGCGCCGTTCGGCCCTACCAGCGCGGCCAGATGGCCCGACGCCAGCGACAGCGAAACATCCTTCAGTACGGCGCGGCCCGCCAGCGTCACGCCCAGCCCTTGCGTGGTGAGAAAGGAAGGCGCGGTCATGCGACGCCTCCGGCGAGCGCCCGCCGCTCGCGCATGATGAGATAGAGGAAGAACGGCACCCCGATGATCGAGGTCAGCACGCCGACCTTGATGTCGCTGGTCGATGGGATGATACGTACCGCGATATCGGCCGCCAGCAGCAGCGCCGCGCCGGTGAGCGCGCTCGGAACCAGCAGCCGCGCCGGATCGTGACCGATCAGCGGCCGCATCAAATGCGGCGCAACCAGGCCGATGAACCCAATGGTGCCCGACACCGCGACCGCGCCGCCGACGCCGAGCGCGACGCCCGCGATCACCAGCAGCCGCAGCCGGTCGACATTGACGCCGAGGCTTTGCGCCGTCTCCTCGCCGAGGCTGAGGGCGCGGAACGCATTACGCTGGTTGAACAGGATGATCGCGCCCGCGACAATGAACGGCAGCGCCAGCACGACATGACGAAAGCTGCGATCTTCCAGCGAGCCGAGCAGCCAGAAAGCGATCTCGAGCACCACGAAGGGATTGTTCGACAGATTCATCACCAGCGCGGTCGCGGCACCGGCGAGGCTGGATATGGCCAGGCCGGCCAGAATGAGAATCAACAGCCCGGCGTTACGGCCCGCGATCGCCAGCAGCACGAATACCGAGACGAACGCGGCAGCGATCGCCGCCACCGGAAGCGCGTAGGATCGCACATCGGCCAGACCAAGCGCGATCACCAGCACCGCGCCGAAGGTCGCCGATTGCGGCGCACCGAACAGCGAAGGCGACGCCAGCGGATTGCGCAACAAACCCTGCAGCGCGGCGCCGGAGAGGCCGAGTATGGCGCCAATCGCGCATCCCAGAATCGTGCGGGGCAGCCGGATTTCCCTGGTGATCACCTGCTGCACGTCGCTGCCGCCGCCGAACAGGGCATCGATCACCGTCAGCGGCGACAGTCGCACCGGCCCGATTCCGAGCGAGACCAAGGCCAGCAGCGCGACCAGCACGACCAGCGCGCCGATCACGCCGGCGCGCCGGCCCGCCGTGACATCAGCCGTCGCCATCACGTTCTGGGCAGTCATCGATCGTCCTCAGCTTGAGCGGGCGCCAACCTGCGATTCATCCCGCAACAGAACTCATGCGACGAAAAAGGCACACCGGTCCAGTCAGGATTACACCTCCGAAGGCGGAGCGCCGCGGCCGGCTGCCGGGGACTGGACCGGCGCCTAGCCAGCGACGAAAGCTTCTTCACCAAGATCACCGATTTGACCCGAAAAACGCCGTTTTACGGCCAATCGGGCTCTAAAGATGCCCTTTCGCAATGCAATGCATGATAGGATTGCGTCAAGGATCGTCGCACGACGGTGCGCGCGGTGAATTTTGAGGCCTCCGATGAATGACGAACCCAAAAGTGCTGCCGAACTGAAAGAGATCAGGCTGAACCGGAAGCTCGCCCAGGATGCCGAAGGCATCAAGGCCATGGCCGATATCGCGGCTGCGGATATCGCGATCCGAAAGCGGACGGCGGACCTGCGCGCGATCCGATTGGCGAAAGAAGCCGCCGACCGCGCCAAGCCGGCAGAACCCAAAACCAAGTCCAAGAAGAAGAAAACAGTTTAAAATGACAAAAGAAGATCGCAACCGCGCCGATGCGCGTTTCAACAAGGCGGCCCATGCGGCGCACGAAGCCAAAAATGGCAGGACCGAGCGCGACGCCGCGTTGAAGGCCGTGACCGACAACATGGCGAAGCTCAAAGCATTGCGGCTGGCTCGCGAGGCCGCCGAACCCCCTCGTCCCGCCGCGGCATCCAAAAAAGCGCGCGCCAAGTCGAAGACGTCAGGAGAAAAGAGCCCGGCGCTATCTGATTGGCTGGCAGGACAGCAAAGCGGCGGGCGCCGGACCTAGGCCGGCATCACACCGGCGCGGGCCATTCGACCATTGATCGGGTCTTGGTCGCGGCGTCGTAGACCTGCACCTGAAGCATCTGGAATTGATTCTTCAACGCCATGCCCGCCTCTTCGGCGGCTTCAACCGTATCGTGATGCGATTTGAAGTGTCCATCCACCACCAGCGAGTAGCCGTCGGTCGGCGCCTTGTCGGCGCGAATGATTTTGCGCGGTTGCTGTTCTTCTGCTTCGATCTTCGGCTTCTTCATACGAGGCTCCCAGATGATGATCCGATCAAACCGGATCTCATCTGTTTGTTGTGAACACGATCTTTGGGCCAACGCTTTCGTGGAAAGCCGGTTCCCGTTTTCCGGATCATGCTCTTTGTTGCGAGCATGATCTTTCGGAAAACCGGTACCCACTTTTCCGGATCATGCTCTGGTTGCGCCTCCCTTTACACTGAATGCCGGAAAAAGGCAGGAAAGATTGTCGGATTGCCACCAAGATTGCAGCTAATATGCCGCACCAAAGGCGGTGAGATCGAGGTAGCGGATGTGACCGGGTGGTCAGGCAAGACACCGATCCACCCGACCGGAGGGAGTGACATGGGCGGAACCGGCAAAAACAACCAACTTCCCAAGCAGGACGAGCGCAAATCAAAGAAATCGCCGCCTGCAACCACCGAAGACGACGACAGCGAAGATGGCGACATCGCCACGCCGAAGCGCGATCGCTATGGCGACGATGATCAGCCACTTTGAGACCTTGAAATATCCTGCGGCGCGCTCGCGGGAGCCCATCACTCTCGATCCGCCAGATGCTTTCTTCGGTTGATTTGATGTCCCGGGCGCGACCGCGTTTTTGAGGGCTGCCATGCAGCCGTATTCATAGACAAATAACCGGCCCAGCCGATAGTTTCCGCGCCGAAACCGGGTCTGAATCGGAAATGGTCGACATTCTCACCGCACCGCAACAAGCCAAGTCTGACGAAAAGACCGACGAATCGCTGCGCACCCTGGCCGCGATTTCGACGGCGCATTGGGTCAGCCATTTTCATATTTTCGTGCTGCCGATGCTGTTCCCGTTTTTGAAAGTGCAGCTCGGCGTCGGCTACATCGAACTCGGCTTTGCGCTGACCGTCTTCGCCGTGACATCCGGCCTGACGCAAGCGCCGATCGGCTATCTGGCCGATCGTATCGGCGCCCGCAAAATCCTGTTGATGGGCCTGACGCTGGGCGGCTTCGCGCTGATCGTGCTCGGCCTGCATCTGAGCTATCCCTGGCTGATCGCCAGCGCCGTGCTGCTGGGGCTTGCCAACAGCGTTTATCATCCGGCCGATTATGCAATCCTTTCAGCCCACATGAACGAGGCGCGGATGGGCCGCGCCTTTTCGATCCATACCTTCGCCGGTTTTCTCGGTGGCGCGGTCGCGCCCGCCATTGTGGCCGCCTTGGTGGCAATGAT
>Ga0302314_10022347_pt1 | contig 10373 bp, 6 predicted proteins | sample III_Palsa_N2_3_FD_200533 | JGI IMG/M metagenome (GOLD analysis project Ga0302314, IMG submission 200533) | Peat permafrost microbial communities from Stordalen Mire near Abisko, Sweden - III_Palsa_N2_3 | ecosystem: Environmental > Terrestrial > Soil > Palsa > Peat permafrost | place: Sweden... | reverse complement strand
AGCGGCGTCCACCGCAGCAGCGCCTGGACGAGGACGACCGCGAATAGCGCCAGGCTGACCAGCGCGAAAACCTGATGGTTGCCCACCTGCAGGCGCAGCGGGGTAATGACGAACGGGTTCACGAAATCGCCGATATACATCATCGTGTACATCAGCCCTATGGCGGTCGAGCGGGCCGCCTCGGGGGCGCGGTTCAGGATGATATTGACGAAGAACGGCGTCATGATCCCGCCGCCGAGCCCGGCGACCCAGCAACCGACCATCGAACCGACCCAGCCGTTGGACAGGCCGATGATCAGGTCGCTGGTCGCGAAGATGCCGACCAGCAGGACGAATATCCACTTGCGGCTCAGCCGGGCGGTGATCTTGCCGTAGAGAAGGGCGGTGACGATGTTCAGCACAAAGCTGGACGCCATGATATGACCCTGCTCCGACCCCTTGAGGATGCCGTCACCCGCCAGCACGAACGGTAAATGGACCGATGTCATATAGGCGGCGAGGTTGAACGGGATCAGCAGCAGATAGAGCGGCCACATCGGCAGAAGCGCCGCGAAGCCCGCCGCCTTTTTCGCCTCACTGTGATGCTGCGCCGCTGGCTGGGCCGCGACCAGTGCGATCAGCGCCATCGGGATGCCGACCAGATAGATCGCAAACGGTACCCGCCAACCGAGATCGGCGATCCAACCGCCGCCCTCAAGACCCAGCAGGCCGAAAATCATGACCAGCGCACTCTGGTATCCCAGCATGCGCGACCGTTCGGTACCTTCAAACCGTTCGCCGATCAGCGAATAGCAGCAGATCGATATCGAGGCCGCGGCCAAGCCGATAATGAGGCGCGAGAACAACAGTCCCCTGGGATCGTCCACGTACAACCCCGCCGAACCGGCGACCGAATATAGGATCAGGGCAGCAGGAAGCACCCGCATATATCCCACGCGATGGGCAACAAAGCCCAGCAACGGCCCGGCGACCATGATGCCCATATTGAGCAGGGTGATCATCAACTGCGTCGACAGCTGAATGCCGAACTTATAGCCCAGCAGCGTCATCACCGTGCCTTCGCTGTCGGCGTGCGAGGCGAAATGGCCCGAGATGGCAGCGATCGCCGGCATGATCGCGACGAGCGCCAGCACATTCAGGATTCCGCCCGTCAGCATGACGAACACCGCCGCGTTGTCGCGCCAAGCCGCGATCCGCCCAATCTCCTGCGGCATCGCGAGTGTGGTTGTCCCCGCCATATCAGCCTGGCTGATGCTCATGAATTCCGTCCCTGTGATCGTGGCCGCTGCCGCGATCCGTGTGGTGCTGTCGCTTGGACGACTGAACTATTTGTTCACACGATACAGCGATCCTTCGACCTCATGCAAGGAAGATGGCGCGAAAACGGCGGCGCAAAAGATGACTTGCGGTTCAGCGTCGAGGTCCTGCGGCATATTCGGCCGGACCGTGCTATTGAGCGGGCGAAACTCCGTTACCCCGGCTTTATCCCATGGCGCCCCCGCTTCTGCTGTTGCAAGACATCCACCTGACGTTCGGTGGAACCCCGCTGCTGGAGGGCGCCGACCTGTCGGTGTCGGAGCGGGAGCGGCTGTGCCTGGTCGGCCGCAATGGTTCCGGCAAGTCGACCCTGCTCAAGATCGCCGCCGGATCGGTCAAGGCCGATGACGGACGGCGTTTTGTTCAGCCCGGCGTCACCGTGCGTTACCTGCCCCAGGAGCCCGACCTGTCGGCCTTCGAGACCGTGCTGGACTATGTGCAAAGCGGGCTGGCGCCCGGCGAGGACCCTTATGCCGCCAGGGTCATGCTGGAGGGGCTGGGCCTGAGCGGCGAGGAGAGCCCCAAGCATATGTCGGGCGGCGAACTCCGCCGCGCCGCCTTGTCGTGGGCGCTGGCGCCGGAGCCCGACATATTGCTGCTCGACGAGCCGACCAACCATCTCGACCTGCCGACCATCGAATGGTTGGAAAGCACGCTGGCGGCATCGCGCTCGGCGATCGTGCTGATCAGCCACGACCGGCGCTTTCTGGAGGGGCTGTCGCGCTCGACGCTGTGGCTCGACCGCGGGGTGACGCGGCAGCTCGACAAGAATTTCGCCGAGTTCGAGAACTGGCGCGACGAGTTCCTGGAGCAGGAGGAACTCGAACGCCACAAGATGGACCGCAAGATCGCCCGCGAGCAGGACTGGGTCGTCCACGGGGTCAGCGGCCGGCGCAAGCGTAATGTGAAACGGCTCGCCGACTTGCAGGGCCTGCGCCAGGAGCGTCAGGAACTGCGTCAGAGTGTCGGCACGGTCAAGCTCGAAGCCTCGACCGCCAATATGTCCGGCAAGGTGGTGATCGAGGCCAAGGAGATCGCCAAGAGCTTCGATGGCCGTCCGATCGTGCGCAACGTCTCGACCCGCATCCTGCGCGGCGACCGCATGGGCATCATCGGCGCCAACGGCACCGGCAAGACGACGCTGATCAAGATGCTGACCGGCGTGCTGGCGCCCGACAGCGGCTCGGTGAAGGTCGGTGCGTCGGTGCAGCTGGTCTCGCTCGACCAGCAGCGCGCCAGCCTGGACCCGACCGTCAGCCTGGCCAACACGCTGACCGAGGGGCGCGGCGACAATGTGACGGTCGACGGCAAGCCGCGCCATGTCGTCTCCTACATGAAGGATTTCCTGTTCTCGCCTGAACAGGCCAAGACCCCGGTCGGCAGGCTGTCGGGCGGCGAGCGCGGCCGGCTGATGCTGGCCAGGGCCCTGGCCCAGCCCAGCAACCTGCTGGTTCTGGACGAACCGACCAACGACCTGGACTTGGAAACGCTCGACCTGTTGCAGGAGATGCTGACCGATTATTCCGGCACTGTCCTCTTGGTCAGCCACGACCGCGATTTCATCGACCGTGTGGTGACGTCCGTTCTGGTCAGCGAGGGCAGCGGCAAATGGACCGAATATGCCGGCGGCTATTCCGACATGATCGCCCAGCGCGGCCCCGGCATCGCGGTGAAGAACCTGCCGAAGACGCCAAGGCCGGCGGGCGCCGGGAAACCGCAGGCCGCGAACGTGCCGAAATCGGGCGGCGGCCTGTCCTTCAAGGACCGCGATGCCTTGGCGAAACTGCCGGCGACGATCAATGCCCTGCATAAGAGCATCGCCAAGCTGCAAGCCGACCTCGCCGACCCCGACCTCTATCGCCGCGACCCGGCGAAATTCGAAAAAACCTCCGCCTCCCTGTCGGCGAAATCCGCCGAACTGGCGATCGCCGAGGAACGCTGGCTGGACCTGGAGATGCTGCGGGAAGAGGCGGAGTCTTAAGCCCTCCCCCTCGATGGGGGAGGACTTAAAGCACAACCTCAGCTCGACATATATTCCCCGCCATTCACGTCCAGCGTCGCGCCGGTGATCATGCGGGAATAGTCGGAGACGAAGAACAGGGCCGATTTGGCGCATTCCTCGTCGGGCGGGATCACGCCGAGCGGAATGCGGGCGATGATCGGCTTGGTAAAATCCTCCTCCGAAACGCCGTGTTCCTTCGACTGATAGGCGATGAAGTTCTGCACCGGCGTGCCCCACAGCCAGCCCATACGGGTGCAGTTGACGCGGATGTTGTGCGGCCCGAATTCCTTGGCGAGTTGCCGCGTCGCCCCCTCAAGCGCCGCCTTGGCGGTGGCGTAGTCGTACTGGCCGGGCGCCGGCTGAACCGCGGCCAGCGCCGTGACGTTGACGATGGCCCCGCCCTTCTGCGCCTTCATCGTCGGCAGCACAGCCTTTGCCATGCGGAGCGCGCCGAAGCAGGTGACGTCGACGCTGGAGAGCCAGGCGTCGAGATCATCAGTTTCAAAGGCGCCGTAGGTCGCATGCTTATAGGCGCTGCTGACCAGCCCATCGATCCGGCCGAAGGCCTTGACCGTCTGGTCGGCCAGGTTCTGGCATTGCGCCATGTCGGCGACATCGGTCACGACAGTGATGCACTGGCCGCCGGCTGCGCGGATTTCGCCCGCCACCTCATCGAGAAAACCGGCAGAACGCGCGGCAAGCGCAACCTTGGCCCCCTCCGCGGCGGCGATGACGCCCAGCTTGCGCCCCATGCCGGGCCCGATCCCGGTGATGATGACGACTTTGTCTTTCAGCAGCATTTTCTTCCCCACGTTGTCGTTTGCTTACGGCACCAGCAGAATCTTGCCGCCGACGCCGCCGGCCTCCATCTCTGCATGAGCCTTGGCAACGTCCGCCAGTTTGAATCGATGGGCAACCGGCATCGACCAGCCGTTACGGATATAGTCCTCGACGAAACGCGTCAGGCGCGGGCCGTCGAAACTGACCCAGACTGGGGCCGAGGTCACCGGCGAATCGGCCGGCGGCAGGGGCGGCGGCGACACGACGCTGGCGAGCACGCCGCCCGACCGCACATATTTGGTCAGCCGCTCAGCCAGCCGGTCGCCAACTGTATCGGCGATGGCGTCGTAAGGACCGGCGGCGGCGACCTCTTCGGCATCGCCAATATCCACGACATCGGCAATCGGCAGACCCGCCAGGGCGCCTTTGGCATGGCCGCGCACGCCGGCGACCACGAGGGCGCCCGCCTGGGCGGCGGTATAGACCGCGGCGCGACCCACGCTGCCGTTCGCACCAGTGACGAGAATACGCTGACCCGGCTTCGCCTTGGTGCCGAGTTCGATCAGCTGGATGCCCGTGAGCGCACCCATCGGAAGGGCGCCGGCATCGACCAGGTCGAGCCCGTCGGGGACGGCAACGAAGGCCGCCGCGGGCGCGACGATCTTTTCAGCATAGGCGCCGTCCTGCATTGGATTGATCATGCCCATGACGCGGTCCCCGGCCTTGAACGCGGTAACGCCCTCGCCCAACGCCTCGACCGTTCCCGACACGTCGCCGCCGAGCTGGGCCGGGAATTGCAGCGGCATGAACATGGCGAAGCTGCCCTTGCGCAGCTTTACGTCGACCGGATTGACCGCCGCCGCCGCGACCTTGATCAGGACTTCGCCCGGCCCCGGGATCGGCTCCGGTACCGTGTCGATCGAGAACGCGTCGGGCCCGCCATAGGCAGCGATGCGCGCGGCCTTGATGGTGCGGGAGGGATGAAGTTTCGGGCCCGGCGCAACCTCGCCGGCGGGCGGCCGGATCAGGTCGACGCGCAGCCGGGTCAGCTTGTAGGTCTTCAGCCGCCACTTGCCGTCGGCCTGCTTCTCGTAACCCTCGTGGTAGTGGCCTGAGCCGACCAACTCCAGGTCGCCGGGAAATTTCAGGAAATCCTGCATCGCCCAGATCGCCTTGGCCGTGGTCGACGAGGTGATCTCGATCTCCGGCATATGGGCGTGGTGGACGGAGACGGCCGTCTCCAGGGTGCGCCTAATATTGGCGACGATATCCTCCGCGCCGATCCAGAGATCGTCGACGACGCCCTCCATGCGCGCGTCGAAGACGCAGTCATTGGAAATCGTGTCGTGCATCGCCACCCACTGCTTGGTGTCCATGCAGCGGGCGAAACGGGCGCGCAGAAGCTTGATCTCCTCGATCGCGGCCAGTCTGTCGATTTCGTTCATTGCTTCCCTCCCCATTCGGCAAACATCAAAAGCCGGCGAGCAACGGCTCGGCCGACGCGGTATAGTTTTTCTCGTCCATCACCCAGCGGCCGGAGGATGCGTTCTCCGGCAGGTAGGTGAAGCAGGAGCCGAAGCCGCCCGGCACCTGGTCGGCGCTGGTGACCACCGGATATTCGCTCATCCGTCCGCGGAAGATGACGAGCGCGCGGCGCAGCATCAAGGCTGCTTCAAGCGCGTCGGCATCCGCGACGGCCCCCGCCGGCCATTCCGCTCGGCCAGCCAGCCGATGCCCGGCAAAGGCGGACGGCGCAACCACGATGCGCTTTTCCACCACCCAATGCAGCAGATGAACGCCGTCGCGGCAGAGATCGCCGGTCGTACTGCCATCCACCGGATCGGGGATGACGATATCGTACTGCCGCCTGCCGCCTCGCGCCGATTGGGCGATGGCGAATTTGGCGATGTCGAAAAGATGGGTGCACTGTTCGTTGATCGGCGGCCTCGGGCCTGGATCGTCGGCCGTCGGGAAAAGCGGCGCGCCGATCAGCTCGTCCAGCTTGGCGACCGCGCCTGGGCAGGTCGACCAGGGAAAGCGGATCGCCTCGCCGGTCAGTTCGGTGACATGCCGCCCATCATGGCGGAGCCGGACGGCAAAATGGTGGAAGTCATCCTCGATCGCCGCGATGGTTTCGAATTCACCGGCCTGGGCGATGGTCTTGCGGCGATAGGCTCTTCCTTTCATCCCCGTGTCCTCGGCAGGCCGAGGGCGATTTCGGCGACGACGCTGCGATGGACTTCGCTGGTGCCGCCATAGATGGTCGTACCGAGCGAATGGCGATGCTTATATTCCAGCGCCCCGGGCGCATCGTGCCCCTCGATCAGCGAATCCGGCGCGGCCAGCTCAAGCAAATCGGCGGAATCCTTCACATAGGTTTCGCTGGTGAACAACTTCGACATCGGGCCGTAGGAGCGGTTGCCGACGCCCTCGACGCCGGCCCAGACCGCGCGGCGGCAGAGCAGGTCGGCGACCTCGTTATTCACCGCGGCGCGGGCGATGCGGGCGCGGACATCGGGGTCCTCGATGCGCGGCCGTCCGTCGTCTCCGACCGCTTCATGCGCCCAGGCGACCGCGGCGTCGACGATGGCGGGGTGAGAGATGTGATAGCCCTCGCCGCTATGCTCGAACCGCATCGCCGCCGCCATCACGCCGATGGCGCCGCCGACCGGCCCCAGCCTGTACATGTCGGGCACGCGCACGTCGGCGTAATAGGTGATGTTGGTCCGTTCCTCCTGCATCGTATGCAGCGCCTGGATATCGACGCCCGGCAGCGTCAGCGGCACCAGGAACATGGTCAGGCCCTTATGCTTCGGCACGTCCGGGTCGGTGCGGGTCAACAGCAGCACATAGTCGCTCACATGGGCGGCGGTGGTGAAGACCTTCTGGCCGTTGATGATCCAGTCCTCGCCGTCCCTGACCGCCCGCGTCTTGGCGGCAAAGACGTCGGAGCCGCAGGTGGGCTCGGTGAAGCCGAGGCAGGATGTGGCCGTGCCGGCGGCGAAGCGCGGCAGAGCCTCGGCCTTCAGCGCGTCGGAGCCGAACTCCATCGCCATCCGCGCACCCATATTGGTGGTTCCGGGCGGGACGCGGCTCCAATCGTTGGCCTCATAGACCACCCCCATCGCCGAGACCTCATAGGCGCTGCGTCCCTGCCCGCCATATTCGACTGGCCAGTCCGGAAACAGCATGCCGGCCGCGGCCAGCTTGCGCTGCATTTCCCCGTCAAAGCCGTCGAGCGAATCCAGCATCGCGGCGCGGTTTTCCGGCGTGAGATTGTCGTCGAAGAATTTCTGGACTTGCATCCCGAATTGCTCGGCCGCCGCGCCATAGCCGAATTCGATCTCAATCGTTCCCGGATCGGGCAGCGGCGACCAGCGCGCCTCACCCCACAGCCGGTCGGCGACCCGCAGCAACTCCCTCTGGGGATCGCCCAGCGGCAGGGCCATCGCCTTGCCGCGACGGAAATAGAGCTGGATGTCGTATTCGACCGACAGTCCGTAGCCACCAAAGGTCCGCAGGGACCGCAGCACCGCCGTAGCCGTCGATCGCGCCGCGAACCAGAACGCCATCGAGACCGAAGCCGCTGCGTCCTCGCGACCGCGCGCCATCGCCCAGATCGCGCGCCAGACCAGCAGCTGCGCCCCTTCGATATCGGTGATCGAATCCGCCAGCGGATGGGAAATGCCTTGATAGGTACCGATCAGCCGGCCGAACGCCTCGCGTTCCGACGCATAGGCGGCGGCCAGTTCGAGCGCCCGGCGGCCAAGACCGGCCAGCGCCGCCGCGGTCAGGATTTTCCATTCCTCCAGCGCGGCGAGATAGGCGTAACGCGCATCCGGCCCATGGGCGACGATGTGACGGGTCCGGCCCTCGGCTTGCTCCAGGTCGACCAGGGCCAGCGGCGATTTGCCGAGATTGTCGGGCGCGGAGTGCGGCGGCGTGCCGGACAGCAGCACGACCTCGTCCTCGTCGAGATAGAGGACGCCGTCTGCGACCGCGGCGCCGGGAACCAGCTGTTCGGGCCTGAGCCCGGCCTCATGCAGCGCCGGCACGACGATGGCTTCTCCACTCATCACCCGTTCGCACCAGGACTGCCCCTCGCCGCCCAGCTCGGCCAGCAGGTGAGCCGCGACGATGCTTTCGATCAGCGGGCCGGAAACCAGATGACGGCCGGCCTCCTCGGCGATCAGCGCGGCGTCGAGCAGGCTCATGCCACCGCCGCCCGCCGCCTCCGGCACGCGCATCGCCGGAATCCCGAATTCCACCAGCGATTTCCACAGGGCCGGATCGTAGCCGAGCGGCTCAGCCGCCCGTACCCGCGCCGGCGTCGATTCGGCGCGCAGCAGCCTGGCGACGCTCTCGCGCAGCAGCGTCTGTTCTTCGGAGAGGCCCAGATTCATCGCCGTACCCTCAATGACCGAACAGCCGCTTGACCTCGGCCAGGCTGACTTTCATCGAAGGGGTGCGCGGCAGGACATCGACCACCAGGAAGCGGGTCGGAACATTGGTGGCCGGCAGCAGGCCGCGGATGTGGGCCTCCAACTCCGCCGGCGTCGGCGGCGTCATCCCCGCCTGCGGTTCGATCGCGGCGACGGGAACTTCGCCCAGCCGCGCATCGGGCAGGCCGACGACGGCGGCGTCCGAGACCGCCGGATGCTGGCGCAGCGCCCCCGCGACCGTCTCCGGCAATATCTTGAAGCCGCCGCGCACGATGGCGCCGTCATTGCGGCCGTGATGGAAGACGAAGCCGTCCTCGTCGATCGTCACCAGGTCGGTGGTGCGGATCCAGTCGTCGCTCATCATCGGCACGCGCGCCTCGAGCAGGCCCGGCTGTCCGGGAGCGAGAACCGCGCCGGTGTCGGGATCGACGACGCGCAGATCGGTGTCGGGCATCGCCCGGCCGATGCTGCCGCGCTTCGACTTGGCGAAGGGCTCGCGCATGTCCGGCGTCCAGCGCACCAGCGTGCCGCCGAACTCGGTCGCGCCATAGCCCCAATGGACCGGAATGCCGTAAATCTCCTCGAACTGCTCCTGGATATCTGGGTGGAGCGCACCGCCGCCGCCGAATATCCCGAAGACGCCGGCCATGTCCTCTCGCGGCACACCGGCATCGATGATCATCTTCACCGCCGGTGGCGACAGGCCGAGGATCGGCGGCCGGTGCCGCTTCACCGCATCGACAAGATCGGGAACGGTGAATTTCTCCAGGATGATCATCGGCGTCGTCCCGGCGGCGCAGCCGATCAACTGGCACAGGCCGCTGACATTGCCCAGCGGTGCCGACACCACCTGCGGCGGCCGGCCGCCCGGCGGCGGTTCGCCCAGGGTAAAACTCTCGGCAACACGCGCAAGTATATGAAATCCAATGAGTATTCGTTTTGGCGCTCCGGTTGTTCCACTGGTCAGAAGCTCAACCCCAGGTTGATCGGGCGGCTCCCGGTGCTGGCCGAGGCCCATCGTCGCGATGCCATCGACCGGCCTGATGCCGTCCGTGAGGTCGCCTGTCGCAGACAGGCCGAGGGTTCCGGCGCTTTTCGCGGCGGCGATCTGGGTCGGCCCCCAATCCTGGGGATCGGCGACGATGGCGGCCAAGCGCAGCCTGGCGATATCGCCGGCCATCGCATCGGCCGACTGCGCCGAATAGATCATCGTGACCGACCGGCGATGGGTCACCAGCCCCAGTATGGCGGCGCCGAGGAACGGCCGGTTGCGCGCGACGATGCCGACCGGCATATCGCGCGGCACACCCTGCGCCACCAGCACCGCCTCCAGCGTTTCGCCGATATCGACCAAGTCGCGCCAACGATAGGCGACATGGCGATACTCCGCCCCCATCGCCTCCGGCTTGGCCTCCAGCGCCGCCCGCAACCTGTCTGGAAAGTCCATCGATTCCCCGTTCCACTCTCGCGCAAAACCAAGCGCACGTTTGGGTGATTTCGGCCTGAGCGGAGTGGAACAGTCAAGCCATGTGCGAGATACCATGGTCAAAAAGGCGAGGATCGATAGGTATTGTCCAAAGACCTTTGGCCAATCAAATTTCGTATGATATTGTCATACGCGCTATGGGGAGACCACTATGCCGACGACAAATCCAATTTTGAGCGTGCGGGTCACCGCGAACGAACGGGAGTTGCTGGAAGCCGCTGCCGAGCAGGCCCACACCAGCCTGAGCGACTTCGTGCGCCGGAAAGCCCTGGAAGCCGCGGAGATAGATTTGCTCGACCGGCGAATCGTAACGATCCCGGCGGCGGATTGGGAGAAATTCGAAGCG
>Ga0302314_10022346_pt1 | contig 10373 bp, 10 predicted proteins | sample III_Palsa_N2_3_FD_200533 | JGI IMG/M metagenome (GOLD analysis project Ga0302314, IMG submission 200533) | Peat permafrost microbial communities from Stordalen Mire near Abisko, Sweden - III_Palsa_N2_3 | ecosystem: Environmental > Terrestrial > Soil > Palsa > Peat permafrost | place: Sweden... | reverse complement strand
AAATCGAACGGGAACATCAGGCGCTCGGTGGAATCCTGCTGCCGCAGCTCGCCATTGACGCGGGTGGCGATGTCGTGCGGGCCGCGCGGGTCCAGTTCGTCTGACGTGACGATCCAGGGACCGATGCTGCCGGATTTGTCGAAGTTCTTGCCCTGGGTGACATTGAACTTGCCATGGTGCAGCCAGTCGCGAACGCTGCCTTCGTTGCACAAGGTCATGCCGAAGATGTGAGCCCACGCGTTCTCGCGCGAGATATGACGTCCCGGCTTGCCGATCACGATGACCAGTTCGCCCTCGTAATCGAGCTGCTCGGACACGCGGGGCTTTTCGATCGGCTGGCCGGATCCGACGATGGACGACGGGTTGCGGACGAACAGGCTGGGATATTTCGGCAGGTCCGAATTGTCTTTGTATTCGGCGTTGCGATCCTTGTAGTTGACGCCGATGCACCAGATCTTTTCTGGCGAAGCGATCGGCGACAGCAACGCGAGATCGTCGAGCGCGTGGTCCGGCTTCTGGCCGGCGGCGGCCTCGCGTGCGGCATCGAGGCCGTCGCGGGCGATCAGGGTCTGCAGGTCCGGGTAGTCGAGGCGTTCGGTGAGGTCGATGACGCCGTCGCCGGCCGCGATGCCGTAACGCGGCTGGCCGTTGTCGAGGTAGCTCAGGAGGCGCATGGCCGGTCTCCGGATTGCCGCCGCATCAGACGGTCTGTTGTTGGGCCGAGGGCTTTGCCACCACCGCGAGTTCGCGGCCGCGGGTTTCCGGCAGCGACAGCGTCATGGCGATAAACAGCAGGATGGCAGGTGCGACGACCAGCATGCCGACCGCGAGTTCGCCGCCGAAGAAGGCAGCCGCGATCGGGATGACGACCGGCGCCAGGCTACCGACGCCGCGTCCCGCCATGTAGATAAACGACACCGCGGTCGAGCGGACGTCGATTGGATAGATTTCCGACAGCCAGGTGCCGACCACGCCCAGCGACGAATTGCCGATCACGAAGGTGAGGTAGATCCAGAAGATCGGGAATTCGAACAAATTGCCTTGATACTTCTCGTGGCCGAACAGATAGAGGCCGCAGACCATCGCGAACCAGGACAGGCCCGGCAGCAGCGCCCCGACCCGCCTGCCATAGGCGTCGTTGAGCGCGCCCATCGCGATATAGGAAATGCCGCCGACGATCGAGGCGATGACGGAGACGTTGCGCACAATCTCGGGCGGCGTGTTCAGCGATTTCTGCATCAGCGTCGGCATGAACACCACGATGCCGTAATAGCTGAACATGTAGGCCATCATCCACACCAGGCACATGATCGAGATCGGCAGCAGGCGGCCCTGGAACATCTTGACCAGCGTGTTGGTCTGCTTCGGCGCGACCGTCGGCAGCGCGCCGCTCTTGCGCAGGCGATCGAACTGCAGCCACGCTTTCGATTCCGGCATGAACATGCGGATGAAGATCATCAACAGAATCGGCGAGCCGCCGGTCAGCAGCGCGATCCGCCAGCCCCATTCGAGGCTGTAGGAGGTGGTGGCCCAGACGCCGATGATCGAGGCGCCGGCGCTGGCGATGACGGCACTGCCCTGAATGAACGCGCTGCCGAGGCCGCGGCGATCCTTGTTCCAGGCCTCATTGAACAGCACCATGCCGGCGCCCCATTCGCCGCCGAGGCCGATGCCGGTGACAAAGCGCAGCACGGCCAGCGACCCGTGGTTCCAGGCAAAGGCGGAGGCGATCGAGCCGGCGGCGAACAGCAATAGCGTGAGCTGCAGCGATTGTTTGCGGCCGACCCGGTCGCCGAGCCAGCCGAACAAGGCGCCGCCGATCACCGAGCCGATCAGGGTGAGGCTGGTGACGCTGGCGACTTGCGCCAGCGAGATGCCGAGCGACTTCTGGATCGAGCCCATCAGGAACGGCATGATCAGGACGTCATAGAGATCCAGCGCGAAGCCGAGCATGCAGGACGCGATGATCGAGATGCGCTCGGCCCGCGAATAACTGGATGTCTCGATCGATGTCGCGGTCATGTTTCCTCCGGGCAGGCGGCTTGCGTTTTCGTTCATCGGTCTGACGGCGCCGATTTGGAAGTCTGGAACACGGACTTCAGCGTGATGATTTCACCGAGACGGGCGTAGCGGGGGCCGGCGATCCGCGCGATCGGATCGAGCGCCTCGGTCTCGATCTTGCCGTTCTTGAGCAGGTCGTCGCGGATATGAAAAACCAGCACTTCCCCGACCAGCAGCCGGCTGCGGGTCTCGCCGAATTCGATGCATTGCCGGAACCGGCATTCCATCGCGATCGGCGCCGCCACAACGCGCGGCACCTTGATTTTTTCGCTTGGTGCGGTCGTCAGCCCGAGCTGCTCGACTTCGCTGACGTCGGCGGGAAACTCGGCCGAGCTTTCATGCACGGCCGTCATCAGCACGGAGTCGGCGATGTGAACGACGAATTCCTCCGTCGATAAAATGTTATGCGCGGTGTCCTTGTAGACGCCGGACTTGCGGCCGACGCTGATCGCGAGCATCGGCGGCTTCGGCGATACGAAGGTGAAGGCGCTGAACGGCGCGAGGTTGAGGACGCCGTTGGCGGAAAGCGTCGAAACCCAGGCAATCGGCCGCGGCACCACGATCCCGGTGATGAGCCGGTACGCTTGCTCCGCGCCAAGTGTTGAGGGGTCGACCTGCATGCGTTTCCCGGCGGTGTCTGTTGTTGGCGGCACCTGCTATTTGATCATTCCGCCGCCCCGGGGGCTGCGTCGAATAAATTGTGGTGTTTTTGTCCACAATGTGGACATTGTGCCGGAAGGGATACCGAATGCCGTGCCACGCAAATCCAGCAAAATAAGCAAAATAAGTAAGAAGACGGCGCAACCCCGCAGCGGCGCGCAAAGCCTGCGCCGGGCGCTGGCCGTGTTGCGGGTGCTCGCCGCGGGCCGGGAAACCGGGTTGCCGCTGTCGGAGGTCGTTGCCGCGACCGGCCTGACGCGGCCCACCGCGCATCGTCTGGTTCATGTCCTGATGGAGGAGGGGATCGTCGAGCGCAGCGCCAGGACCAAACGCTTCGCGATCGGCCAGCAGGTTCCGGAACTGGCGCTCGCGCGGCAATCGCGCTCGGCGCTGATTGTCGCGTCGGAACCCTATCTGTCGCAGTTGTCGCGGGAAGTCGGCGACACGCTCTTTCTCACGGTTAGGACCGGGCTGGATTCGCTGTGCGTGGCGCGGTTGATCGGAACCTATCCGATTCAGGTATTATCCATCGAAGTCGGCGCGCGACGGCCGCTCGGCGTTAGCAGCGCCGGCATTGCCATCCTGGCCGCGGTGTCGGCGGCCGAAGCGCGCCAGATCATTGCAAGGAACCAGGTCCGGTTCGGCGCCTATCGCACCACGCCGGCGAACGCGCTGGAACAGATCGCCGCCGCGCGGCAACGGGGTTACGGCATCCATCACATCGGCCTGGTGCCGGGAACCAAAGCCATCTCCGCCACCATCAGGGGTCTCGACGGCGGACCGGTCGCCGCGATCACCATCGCCGCGATCCGAAGCCGATTGGGCCCGCGGCGCGAAAGCGAAGTCGGCGAATTGCTGATGAATACCGCGCATTCGATCGAGAAAGTCCTGAACCAGGACGAGTGAGCGTCCGCGGTGTTGCTGCGATGTCGGTGCATGTCGCCATCCTTCAAGACGCATCGCTTCGCGATGCTCCTCAGGATGAGGCCCTGCTCGTGGGATCAGCCCTACTCTCATGGTGAGGAGCGCGGCAACGCCGCGCGTCTCGAACCATGGCCACGGATGAAATTCCCGCGGCTCAGAAGCGCTCCCCCACCATCGTCTCGCTCCTGGCCCACAGCGCTTTGGCGTGCTCAGGATCGAGCGCGTAGGGCCTCACGCCGGGGCTCACCGGGCTGAGCATCCCTTCGGTGATTTTCGATACCTGGCAGTTCTCGCAATAACGACCACCGACATCTTCGGCCAGCGCCACCACGGCGGCCCAGACCGAAGTCGCCGCGCCCTGTGGGACGGTCTTGAACTGAAAGGGCGGCTCGCCCGTCGCGGCGAGTTGGGCATTGATCTGCGCCACCAGCCTTTCAAGCTCGCCGGGCCCCATGTGGCGGTCGAGCTCGGTCCTGATGCCGCCGGGGTGCACAGCCGTCGCCCGCACGCCGCGTGCGCGGTGGCGGCGGTCGAATTCCACCGCGAACAGGATGTTCGCGGTCTTGGAGCGGCCATAAGCAATCATCGGGTCATAGGGCGTCCGCTCGAAATTGGGATCGTAGAGGTCGATGTCCGCATAGCGGTGGCCGGAGGAGGCGACATTGACCAGTCGGCCGCCATCGGCGATCAGCGACGCGATGCGGTTGACGAACACGAAATGGCCGAGGTGGTTGGTGCCGAACTGTGTTTCGAAACCATCGGCGGTGTGGCCGAACGGCGTACGCATCACGCCGGCATTGGCAATCACGATGTCGAAGGGGCGGCCGTCGGCGACCAGCGCATCGGCGCCCGCGCGCACGCTCTTGAGCGAAGCGAGATCGAGTTCGATTAGCTCGAGCCCGCCACCGTTCGCCGCCCCGGCGCGAACCTGCGCGGTTGCCCGTTCCGCCTTGGCGAGGTCGCGTACGGCACCGACCACCTGCGCGCCACGCGCCGCCAGCGCCCGCGCCGTCTCCACGCCCAGCCCGGCCGATACGCCGGTGACGAGCACGCGCCTGCCGCCGAGATCGATTCCTGCCAGCACGTCATCGGTAGTGGACGTCGCCCCGAAACTATTGGTCATGACAAACTCCTTCATCGTTGGGCACAGCTCTCCCTCTGGCGGCAAACCGTTGTCTGCCAACCACTTTTAGCGTAAAAGGAGAGTGTCTCCGTTTTAAATACGGAGACACTCTCCGTTTATCAAGGGGTATTTTCAGCGTGGTCGATAACGATAAGGAGAAGGTCCCGACCGCCCGCAAGCCGCGCGCCGATGCCCAGCGTAACCGTGTCCGCCTGCTCGAAACGGCGAAGGCCGCCTTCGCTGAAAAAGGGCCTGGGGCCAGCCTCGATGAGATCGCGCGGACCGCGGGTGTAGGGGCCGGGACTCTCTATCGTCATTTTCCCACCCGCGACGCGCTGATCGAGGCGGTCTACCGCAACGAGACCGAACAGCTTGTTGCAGCCGCTACCCGCCTCGCCGAGACGTATCCTCCGACGGGCGCTTTACGCGAATGGTTGCTGTTGTTCGTGGACTATATGGCCACCAAGCACGGCATGTACGAAGCGCTCAATTCGCTCGTCGGCGGCACGTCCGATCTGTACTCGGCGTCCACGGCACAGTTGAAGCAGGCAATGGCAAAGCTGATCGATCGTGCGGTCGTGAGCGGCGACATTCGCCTGGATATCGACCCGTTCGACCTGCTGCGTGCACTGGCCGGCGTTGCGAATGTGAGTGCGGGACCAGATGGAACGCAGGCCGCCAAGCGCATGGTCGACATCCTGATCGCCGGCGTCCGAAACAAGATGTGAGTCCGCTCTGGCAGTCCGTCCACGGTCTCCCTCGATGGCTTCCCTCGATTGTTTCACCGCGCCCCGTCAACTGGATCGGATAGCGGTCATCAGGCGGGTGTGCGGCAATTCCCGCGCCCAATGGTCGGCGAACGCTCGGACTCGCTTGGTCATGTCGGCGCGGTTCGGAAATGACAAGCCCATCGTCACCCCGCCGATCATGTCCGGAAGAGTGGGCCGCAGCCTGCCCTGCTCGACATCAGGCGTGCAGAGCCCGACCGGCAGCACACCTACTCCATGTCCTCCCATGGCAAGGTCTCGGATCAGGAGAAAGTTGTTCGCCTGGATGGCCGGCTCGGCCGGAAAGGCCGCGCGGAAGACGCGACGCTCGAGGAAGCTGCGCATCTCGCGCGGCGGCAGGATCAGCGTCCGCACGTCGGCGAGCGTTGTCGGCTCCCCATGCTGTTGAAGGTAGCCGGGGCTCGCGAACAGGCCGTATTCGGCCGAGAACACCGAGCGCATGACGGCGTCCTGGGGATTGCCGATCCCGATCCGCAGCGCGATGTCGATATTGTCCGACACGAGGTCAAGCAGCGCGTTGCTGAGGATGACTTCGAAGGTGACCCGGGGATGCCGGGCGCGGAAGCTCCCGATCGCTTCCGCCAGGAAGCGGGTGGGAAAATCCGACGGCGCGGTCACGCGGATCGGACCCTTGAGTTCGCCACCGACCACGCCGATCGAGGTGACCGTCTCGGCGAGCGCGCCGAGCGCGGCATCCGCCCCGTCGAACAGCGCCCGCCCCTCCTCCGTCAGGGCGACGGCGCGGGTTGAGCGCTTGAACAGCCGCACGCCCAGGCTCCCCTCCAGCGTCCGCACGCGCAGGCTGACGGTGGAACGCGGCATGCCGAGCCGGCGCGCCGCCGCCGAGAAACCGCCGGCCCGCACGACCTCGATGAATGTCCTGATGGCATTGAGGTCCATACTGTCCATCCCGCTGGACAGTGTAGATAGGAATTGCCGTCTGGAGCGCCCAGCGGCCTCACCCAATTATGTCCCCATCGAGACTTTGATGGAGACGAAAGATGAAAAGCGGCAGGATCGAGGGTAGCGATGTCGTGAGCTTCGCTGGCCTGACGAACGAGATCATCGCCGGCGACGACGGCAAGGTCACGGTCGTGCGCATGACGGTGACGCCGAAATTCGGCGCACCGCCCCATATCTCATATAACGAAGACAAGATCTTTCTCGTGATGGAGGGAACGCTGCGCTTCACCGTGCAGGACCGCACTTTCGACGTTCACGCCGGCCAATCCGTGGCCGTGAAGCGCGGCGACGTCCACGGCTTCGTGAACCTGCAGCAATCCGATGCGATCCAGGTGCTGGTGTCGACGCCAGCGCGGCACCACGACTTCTTCCGCGCAATGGCGGCATTGCCCGCCAATTACGATCCGGCCGAGCTCGAGGCCGTCTGCCGAACGTTCAACCAAAAGATCGTCGGCACGGTCCAGAACGGCTGAGCCGCAAGCGGAACGGCCGGCGGTAGTCGCCGGCCGATGAGGGCGGAGCTCAGATCAGCTTCAGCCCCTTCAGGCTGGCATGCCCGCTTCTGCCAACGATGATGTGGTCATGCACCGAGATCCCGAGCGGCGCTGCGATGTCGATGATCGCTTTGGTCATCTGGATATCCGCACCTGACGGCGTCGGATCGCCGGAGGGATGGTTATGCACCAGCAGGATCGCGGTGGCCGATAATTCCAGCGACCGCTTGATCACCTCGCGCGGATAGACCGGGGTATGATCGACGGTGCCGACCTGCTGCACTTCGTCCGCGATCAACTGGTTGCGCTTGTCGAGGAACAGCACGCGAAACTGTTCCTTGTCGGCGAACGCCATGCTGGTCCGGCAATAGTCGATCACATCGTTCCATGACGACAGCATGGTGCGCTGCTTCACCTGGCCTTTGGCGATGCGGCTGGCGGAGGCCGCGATCAGCTTGAGATTGGTGACGGTGGCATCGCCGACGCCGTCGACCTCGCGCAGCCGGGTTTCCGGCGCGTGAACGACCTCGGCGAACGATCCGAATATTTTCAGCAAGGTCTTGGCCAGCGGCTTGGTGTCGCCCCGCGGCAAGCTGTGAAACAGCACCATCTCCAGGAGTTCATAGTCGCTCAGGGCATCCGGCCCGGCGCTATGGAAGCGCTCGCGCAGGCGCATCCGATGGCCGTGATAATGCGGCGGTTCGGCAGGCTCGGACGGCTTTTTCGGTTCGCTGCTGTTGGCGGGCATTGATGCAGAGAATGCCGCGCCGATCAGGTTTTGCAACCGTGAAGTGCGGCTTTGCGGAACGCGCCGGCTGAAATTATACCGCCATCGGTGCCCGCCGTCGCATCCCGCCGAGCGCGCTGCCCACCACCACGATCGAGAGCACGGCCGCGGCGATGATGTAGAAGGCGGGCATCAGCTTGTTTCCCGTCATCGCGATCAGCCAGGTCACGGTCAGCGGCGCGAAGCCGCCAAACACCGTGACGCCGACATTGTAGGAGATGGCCAGACCAGTGGAGCGCACCGAGACCGGAAACAGCCCTGCAAGCAGCCCGGGGCCCGAGCCCTGCAACAGCCCGAACACGGTCAGCACCATCAACTGAGCCAGGAACAGCCGCCCGAAGCCGGGCGCTGCCAGCACATAGGCGAACATCGGATAGGAGATCAGCGCCGAGACCGCGGTGAACAGGAAGAATACCCGGTAGGGTCCATAGATGTCGGCCAGCCAGCCGCCGAGCACGCAGGTGCCGATGCCGATCACGGAGGTGACCGCGACCCCGAGCAGGCCTTGCCACAGCGGCAGATGCAATTGTTCGACGACATAGGTCGGCAAATAAGTGTTCCAGATATAGGTCAGCGACGTCCCGATGATGGTCAGCCCGATGGCGCAGATCAGCTGCAGCCAGTGACGCTGCAGCACCTCGCGCACCGGCGCGCGTGCGACATCGGCGGCATGGGCTTGCAGCTTTCTGGAATTCCGGCGATTCCGCCATCCGGTACCGGACATAGAAACCGAACGGACCGATCAGCGACCCGATCAGGAACGGGATCCGCCATGCGCCGTCCTGGATTGTGGCAGGTGGGAATATCAGGAGAACGCTGAGCCCGATCACCGTGGCCAGCACGCGCCCCAACGCCTGCGAGGACATCTGAAAGCTGCCGTACATCATCCGCCGGTTGGCCGGCGCGTACTCCACCAATAGCGCGGTGGCGCTGGCGAATTCGCCGCCGATCGAGATGCCCTGCACCACGCGTCCGAGCACGATGATGATGGGGGCGGCGATCCCAATGGTGGCGAAGGCCGGCGTCAGCCCCAGCGTCAGGGTGCCGAACGCCATCATCACGATCAGCAGCGAAAGCGCCCGCCGCCGCCCATAGCGGTCCGCATAGGCGCCGAGCACGATGCCGCCGATCGGCCGCACCACAAAGCCGACCGCAAAGGTCGCATAGGTCAGCATCAGCGAAAGATCGCTAGTGGCCGGGAAGAACACTTTGGCGATGATGCTGGCGAAATAGCCGTAGGAGACGAAATCGAACCATTCGAGCCCGTTGCCGAGGATGGACGCGAACACCACCCGCCGCCGCATGCGGTTTTCCGCAGCAGCAACATCGCTCGCGACAGCCGGCGATTGATCGAAATCGGTTGGCGGCTTTGAGATAGGCGCCGCATCGGTTGTCATCGTCTTTGGGCCCACCGTTGCAATGTCTTGTGCGTCGGGTCCGGCCCGACCGGTGGAAAGCGATGGATTATGTCGCCATCGGCGGCTTCTCGCCGCGGCGCTGTGACAGCGTGAAGATTTCGACCCCGGTCGGTGTCACGCCGACCGAATGCTCGAATTGCGCCGACAGCGAGCGATCGCGGGTCACCGCGGTCCAGCCGTCGGACAGGATCTTCACATGCGGCTTGCCGAGATTGATCATCGGCTCGATGGTGAAGAACATGCCGGGCTTCAGCGCCACGCCCTCGCCGGGGCGGCCGACATGGATGATGTTCGGCTCGTCGTGGAACATGCGGCCCAAACCATGACCGCAGAAATCGCGCACCACGCTCATGCCCTGCGGCTCGACGAAGCTCTGGATGGCGTGGCCGATATCGCCGGTGGTGGCGCCGGGTTTCACCGCGGCGATGCCACGCATCATGGCTTCATAGGTCACTTCGATCAGCCGTTCGGCCTTGCGGGCGATCGGGCCGACCGCATACATCCGGCTGGAATCGCCGTACCAGCCATCGACGATGAAGGTCACGTCGACATTGACGACGTCGCCGTCCTTCAGCACCCGGTCGCCGGGCATGCCGTGGCAGACCACATGGTTGATCGAGGTGCAGGTCGAATAGCGATAGCCGCGATACATCAGGGTCGCGGGATAGGCGTCATGGGCAAAGGCGAAGTCGCGGACGAAATCGTCGATCCGCGAGGTCAGCACCCCCGGCTTGACCAGATCGGTCAGTTCATCGAGGCATTTGGCGACCAGCGCGCCGGCCTTGCGCATGCCTGCGAACGCGCCCGGCCCGTGCAGCTTGATCTGCCCGGTTTTGCGCAAGGAAGTATCGGAGGCTTCGATATAGCTCATGGGCAGATCATGTTTCGGCAAGCCAGGGTTGCAGGGGGTGGCCGCAAGGGGTGATTTGAGGGCCTAATTTAATGATCGGAGCGATCAGCCGCAAGCCAAGCCTGATACGCCACGGGGGTCCTCCACGGTCATGGCGGGCCGGGCCGGCGGGTTTTAGCTTGACACCTCGACCACGGTTTCTACCGGCAGCGCGCCGCCGCGGACCCGGATTTCGCGCACCGGATAAGGCACCCTGATGTCCTCGCGCTTGAACGCGTCCCACAGCGACAGCATCACTTCGCTTT